>Ga0209067_10002225_pt1 | contig 11582 bp, 13 predicted proteins | sample ColStrG_CSR_2013_FD_187199 | JGI IMG/M metagenome (GOLD analysis project Ga0209067, IMG submission 187199) | Freshwater sediment microbial communities in response to fracking from Pennsylvania, USA - Cold Stream Run_MetaG_CSR_2013 (SPAdes)... | ecosystem: Environmental > Aquatic > Freshwater >... | reverse complement strand
TCGCGGGCGCTGCCCGCAGTGTACGCGAGCAGGTAAGTGAAGTCCTTGGCCAGGCGCCGGTGCAGGGTGACGCTCACGCCCTGGTAGCGCGAGCCGGCGCTTTGTTCGAGCGCCCACTGCGGCGGCAGGCTGAGCGCGGCGTTGCGCAGCCGCGGCAGATGGAAGCCGGCGATATTCATGTACTCGATGGTGAGGGTGGTGTCGGCATCGAGGGAGCGCTCGACGCCGGCGGTAAATTTGCGAGCGTACGTGGGGGTGGAATCGAAACCCGGGTCGGGGCGGTAGACGGAGTGCGCGAGGAACTCGACGGGCGCGGTGAGAGTGCCGGCGCGCGATAGCAGGAAGGTCCGCACGGCATCGGGGCCGGCGGCGTACTGTTCGAAGCCGTGAATGCCGTCCTTCTGGATGGCGTCGTTCAGGAAGGCGAGCGGGTAACGATCGTAGAAGAGGCCTGCGCCCGCGCGGAACACCCACGGACCGTGGCCCTGTGGCTGCCAGGCGACACCGAGGCGCGGCGCCAGGTTGCGGGTCGCGGTCCCGAAGGGGGCTGGCAGCCGCTGCACTTCGTAGCGCAGGCCGGCGACCACGGTGAGACCGGAGGCGGGACGCCACTGGTCCTGCACCCAGAAGGCGGCGGGGTCCGTGGAGTAGCGCGTACGCGGATCGCCGAAGGCCTGGAGGAACACGTCGGGCGTGCCGCGGACGAAATCCTGCAAGGTAGGGAAGACGAAGACGCCGGCGAAACGGTTCGCCAGACGAGTATCGAGCGTGATGTGCTGGATCGACACGCCGAAGCCGAACTGGTGCGCGCCGCGCACGAGAGTAGCGGATTCAACCACCTGGACGTGGTCCTCGGTGCGGGAGGAATCGAGCAGGGGGGACTGGCCGAGACTAACCACGCCGGGGATTTCCAGCAGGGCGCCGTGCGAGTTGGGAATCAAGTCGATGGAGCGGCGCGCGAATTGGAATCGGAGCTCGTTAACGAACTCGGGTCCGCGGACGGATTGCCATCCGGCGGCAAAAGACTGGTCCTGGTTTTGGCTGGTGCCGCGGGCGGATTGCTCGCTGAAGTTGTCGACCCCGAGCACCTCGCGCGCGATGCGGGCGCGGGAGATAGCATAACGTGCCATGAGCTCGTGAGCGGCGCCGAGGTGGTGGGTGAGCTTGAAGGAGGTCTGGGTGGAGGTCGATTCGGAGGGGAAGAGTCCTGCGGAGACGCTGGGGACGGCGGCGCGGGCGAAGAGCGGGCTGGCGAGCGCCGCGTTGATGCGGGCCTGGACGCCAGCTCCCGGAATTTCCGAGAACTCCTGGCTGCTTTCGCGCTCGGCCTCGATGGTGCCGGCGAAGAAGGTGCGGTCGCGGCGCAGGGGTCCGTTGAGAGCGGCCTCGGGTTGATACTCGCGGCGGTCGGGCCGGGCGTTGGTTTCGGCTTCGGGATTGCGGGCCTCGATGAAGGAATCGGAGGCGAACAGGTTGACGTCGCCGTGGAAACGGTTCGTGCCGGAGAGGGTGACCACGTTCAGGTTGCCGCCGGCGCCGCCACCGAATTCGGGGGCGACGTTGGATGCGGTGACCCGGAACTCGGCCACGGCCTCCTGCCCCACCGCGACGCGGCTGGAGCCGGTGGTTTCGTCGCGGTTATCCAGGCCGTCGATGGACAGGCTGTTGTTGCGCGCGCGCATGCCGGCAAAGGTGAACCCGCTATCGGGCGCGGCGCTGCGCACGCCGGCCTTGGTGCGCAGCGTGTTGGAGCCGGCGGCGGGAGCCACACCGGGGGCGAGCAGCACCACACCGAGGTAGCTGCGGTTCTGCGATGGTGTCTCTTCGAGGGTCTCGCCCGTGATTCCGACGCCGGAGGTGGGCGCGGTGGTGTCCAGCGCTTCGGGTTGCTCGTGAACGTCGATGGAACTGCCGGCGGCGGCGAGTTTGAGCTTGATGGTCTGCTCCAAGGTCTGGTTGAGAGCGAGGTAGACCTGCGGGATCTCGGCGCGCTGGAAGCCGGCCTTTTCGCAGCGGATGGTGTAAGCGCCGATGGCCAGAGCCGGGATACGGTAACGGCCGTCAGGGCCGGTGCGGACGGCGCGGACAGCTGAGGTGGCGTCAAGCGTGGCGGTGATGGCGGCATCGGGAACAGCGGCTCCCGAGGGATCGAGGACGAGGCCCTGGATGGACGACTGAGCAAACGTGGCGAAGGGAAGCAGCGCGAACGCGGCCAGACGAGGCATCGATGGATCTTACGATACCAGGAAAGCCCAAGGAAAGCCGGGGTGGATGGGCGCGCGTCAACTGGGCCGCGGCTGCCATTATTTCGAATGATCCAGCAGCTTCTGCAGGTCCAACAGGTGCTGGGGTTTGTATCTCTTTTTGGACCATTTGGACGTTGGCGAGAACTCGACTCCGACGAAATATCCGATCTCCCGGTACACGCAATAACGTACCAACCCTCGACACTCCTGTTTGGGGAACTTCCAGTGCATCTCCGTTCCCAACGGCACAGGCGTCTCCAATTGCAGGCAGGCGCCGGAAGTACAGATATCCTCCAGCAGGGCCATGGATCTTTGTGCCTTGCCCACCCGATCTTTCCAGCAGACCTTCACCATGTCTGCGCACAACATGCGAACTTCCGATCGCCTCTCCATGACTTTCATATCGGCGCTTTCGGCAGAGACCTTTACGCTGCATCCGGTCTTCGTGAAAAGGTATACTTCTGGCGTGGACCGTCTGGTTTTCTCCACCCCGGTGGCCCTCCTGGGTTCGCTGCTGGCGCTAAGCGCTCTTTCCGGATGCGCCCACAAAAAGCATGCCCGGCACATTCCGCCGCCGCCTTCTCCCGCCGCTCCCTCGGTCGGCGACACGGAAACCGGGATGGCCAGTTGGTACGGCAAGCCCTACCATGGCCGGCCCGCCGCCAATGGCAAGATTTACGACATGGAGAAGCTCACGGCAGCCCACCGGACGCTCCCGTTCAATACCTGGGTCCGCGTTTACGACCTGGACAACAACCAAACTGTCGAGGTTCGCATCACTGACCGCGGTCCGTTCATCGACGGCCGCATTATCGACCTTTCCCACGCCGCGGCCCGTGAGATCGAGATGCTTGGCCCCGGCATAGCCCGCGTCCGCGTGGAGGTGATCCGCGCGCCGGAAGGTGTGGCCCCGGGTTTGTTCGCGGTTCAGGTGGGGGCCTTCCGAAACCGCACCAATGCGGAGCGCCTGCGCGGCCAAATGGAGTCCCAGTATGGGTCGGCTCGCCTGGTCCAACGGGCCGAACGGCCCGGTTTGTGGTTCGTCCTCGCCGGGCGGGAAGCCTCCGAAAACACAGCCAAGGCCCTCGCCACCCGCATCCACCAAAATTCTAATGAGAAAATCAGCTGCTTCGTCGTACGACTTGATACAGAGTAGGAAATCCCGATCCCATGCCACAGCCTGCAGTAGGTTACGCCCACGGCTTGGTGGGCCAGTCAGAACAGATCTCATTCATCCGGAGCCTCATCGGTAAAGCTTCCCGCAACCGTCTTCCGGTGCTGCTGCTCGGCGAGAGCGGCACCGGCAAGGAGGTGGTGGCCCGGGGCATCCATAACGCCAACCCCAGCGGCCAGTTTGTACCCATCGACTGCGGCTCGCTGGTCGGCACCCTGATGGAAAGCGAACTGTTCGGCCATACCAAGGGTTCCTTCAGCGGCGCCGCGGAGAACAAGAAGGGCTTGGTGGAACTGGCCGATGGCGGCACGGCGTTCTTCGACGAGATCGGCGACCTGCCGCTCGAAATGCAGGTCAAGCTGCTGCGCCTGCTGCAGGAATCCGAATTCCGGGCGGTGGGTTCGCTGCACTGGCGCAAGGTGGATCTACGCATCATCGCGGCTACTCACCGCGACCTGAAGGTGGAAGTGGCCGCCGGCCGCTTCCGCAAGGACCTGTATTACCGTCTAAACGTCTTCTCCATGCGGCTGCCGCCGCTCCGCTACCGCAAGGAAGATATCCCTAGCCTGATCGATCACTTCCTGGACTTAGGCCGGTCCGCCGGCTTGCCGCCGTTCTACCCGAGCCGCGAAATGATGGACGTGTTGATGTCGTACGATTGGCCGGGCAACGTTCGTGAGCTCAAGCACTGCCTGGACCGGCTGGCCGCGATGCGATCCGAAGGCGCATTGCAGATGTCCGGCCTGCCGTCGCAGATCCTGAACTATCAGGCCAATCGGGATCTCGAAAACCTCGCCACCACCGTGGATGAGCCGGCTGCCAAACTCCCCAACTGGACGCTGGCCCCGCCCTCTCCCGTGATCTCCATTCCCGACGCCAACCGCCATGCCATCGCCAAGGCGCTGACCGCGACGGGGGGCGAACGGGCCAAAGCGGCCCTGTTGCTCGGCATCAGCCGCACTACTCTGTACCGGAAAATGAAACAATACAAGTTCGCTTGAACATTGCACTGGACGCCACGTACAGCCTGGGCGGCACGCTCTCCGGAGTGGGCCTCTACTCCCGGGAGTTGCTATACGGTTTGGCCGCCGGCCACCCTGAGACCCGCTTCCATTTCTGCTATCGCCCGCACCGCTATTTCCGCTCCTGGCAGACGCCGCTGCCGCGGAATGCGCGCCGCACCCTGCTTGCCGAGCCGTTCGGTCCGCGCCGCGCGGAGCTGTTTCACGGGCTGAACCAGCGGCTGCCGCAGATTCCGCTGCGGCGGGCCATCGCGACCTTCCATGACCTGTTCGTCATCACCGGCGAGTACTCCACTCCCGGCTTCCGTGCCCGGTTTGCCGAGCAGGCTCGCGATGCCGCGGCGCGTTCGGCGGCGGTCATCACGGTTTCCGAATTCACCCGGAGCCAGGTGGTCTCGCTGCTCGGTGTGGACCCCGCCAAGGTTCACGTGGTTCACCACGGCACCAGGCTGCTGGAGTTTCCTGTGGCGCCGCGGGAGAAGATCGTCCTCAATGTCGGCGCGATCCAGAAGCGTAAGAACATCGCGCGCCTGGTGGAGGCATTCGAAACCGTCGATCCGGACTGGCGCCTGGTGCTGGCCGGTTCGCCGGGATTCGGGTCGGCGGAGATCGTGGCGCGCATCGCGCGCAGCCCGGCCCGCGAACGGATCGCGGTTCCCGGCTACGTATCTCCCGCCGATCTGGCGGCGCTCTACGCCCGGGCGCGGATCTTCGCGTTCCCCTCGCTCGACGAAGGCTTTGGCATGCCCGTCCTGGAAGCCATGGCTGCGGGTGTCCCGGTAGTGACCTCCAACCGGTCCGCGCTCCCCGAAGTGGCGGGTGCGGCAGCCATCCTGGTGAACCCGGACGACACCGAGGCGCTTGGCCAAGCGCTGCGGGAACTGGCCCGGAACGAGGAATTATGCAACGAAATGGCTCGCCTCGGAGCCGAGAGGGCGCGGTTGTTTACCTGGAGCAAAGCCGTCCGCGAGACTTGGGACGTTTATCGGGAGGTGCTGGGCTGACTACGGGGCAGCCGCGTCAACGATTCTCCTCGTCAACCGCAATCTTGAGGGCGCGGAGAAAGCGGTGGTCCTGCGAGGTGAATTTGATTTTGCCGGTGGCTTCAAAGCGCGGCTTCGGCGGCTGCTCCTCCGCAACCTCGGCTTGATCGTCGTCTTCGTCCACGGCGTTTTCGTCCCGGCGATTGAAGCCGATCGTCGCCTCCAATACCAGGAAGACGTCGTACCCGGCCCGCTTGATTTCCCCGATCGCCTCCGCGATTCGGTCGGATTCGGATAGGGAATCGTTGATGGCATTCCCCAATTCCTGCATGAGGTGCTTCAATGGCTCTTCCACAGAGTCTCCCCCTAGTTCAGCAGATGCGCCGGACACGACCGGCGTTCCACCGTGGGTTTGCATCCACCCGTTCCGATTGTAGTGGACCTAAACCAGGTTCACAAGAGCAACCTTGTAGTATCCATCGGCAGTTTCGCTCAAGTCCACCATAGCAAACGGTGGATAAGCGTTTTCGGCATAACGGGGTGGCGTGCAAACCGTGGTTCCGGCGGGGCCGGTTGTTCCTATTTTCTTCGCCTGGGGAGGGGTCCCGTTGCACGACCAGCCAATAGGATTCCTCGGCCCTGGACAAAATTTGTCACGTATTCACGTGATACCATGAAAAGCGTGAAGGACCATCGAAATGTGACACTGAGTCTGCCGGAGGCATTGCTTCGCAAGTTCCGGGTCTATGCGGCTGCGCGAAACCAATCGATGACCAGTGTAATGGCGGAGGCCATTCGCATCCTGGTGGATGAAGACGGAAAGGGCGTCAAAGCCAAGCGGCGTTTTCTCGAACGGGTGCAAAACGCGCCCGACCGGGGCACTGGCGGCACCATCGGCTGGACGCGGGACGAGTTGCATGAGCCTTGAATTCGTCGATACGAGTGTCCTGATTTACGCTCACGACGGAGGCGCCGCTCGGAAGCACACTCAGGCCGTCGACCTGCTCACCCGCCTTTTCGAAGAGGAGACCGGCGCGCTGAGCACTCAGGTGCTTGCGGAGTTCTATTCGGCGGCAACCAGAAAGCTGGGCATGGAAAGCCGTGAGGCCGAGGAAATCGTCCGCGATCTCGTTGGTTGGAACATCTACCGCCCGGGACATGCCGACCTGTTGAAAGCCGCGCAACTGCATCGCCGGTACCAAATCGCCTGGTGGGATGCCCTGATCGTCAATAGCGCCGCCGAACTCGGCTGTGCGGTCCTGTGGACTGAGGATTTGTCGGATGGTCAGGGGTATGGGAGTGTAATGGTACGAAACCCCTTTCGATGAGCTTGCCGCGGGCAACGGCCAGCCTACCGTGGCAACGTCACCGTGAATGCGCTGCCTCCGCCGTTGCGGCTGCTCAGCTCCACCGCGCCGCGGTGGGATTCGGCGATCCACTTGACGATGGCCAGTCCAAGGCCAAAACCACCTTCCTGGCGGGAACGGGCTTTGTCGGCCCGGTAGAAGCGCTCGAAAATGTGGGGGGCGGCCTCTTCCGGGATGCCGACCCCTGTGTCGGAAACGCGGATGCGGATCTGATCGCCTCCGGTTTCCAGCGCCACGTCGACCTTGCCGCCGGCCGGCGTGTAACGAATCGCATTGTCGAGCAGGTTCATCACCAGCCGGCGCAGCAGTTCTTCGTCACCGCGAAACTGGAGATCGGTGGAGGGCCGGCACTCGATGGTGATCTTGCGGGCGGCGGCCAACGTCTGGACGGCGCGGCAGCAATCGGCCAGCAGATCGTTCAGATAGAAGTCGTGGGCCTGCAACTTCACGTGACCGGCATCGGCGCGGGCGAGGTTGAGCAGATCGTCCACCAGGCGCGAGAGACGGCGCGATTCGTCGAGCACGATGGCCAGCGACTGCTTGTATTCCACCGTGCTCCGGTCCTGGGAGAGAGCGACGTCGGCCTCGCCGCGAATCACGGAGATCGGCGTGCGCAGTTCGTGGGAAGCGTCGGCCACGAACCGGCGCATGCTTTCGAAAGTCTGGTCGAGGCGCGAGAGCAGTTCGTTGAAAGCCTCCACCAGAACCGCCAACTCCTCGGCCGGGTCGGGAACGTCCAGCCGCGTATCCAGGTTGCTGCCGGTAATTTTCCGCGCCTGGGCCGCCATCCAGGCAAGCGGCGCCAGGCTGCGCGTGGAGAGCGCGTAGCCGCCAATGCCCGCCAAGGCCAGCATCAGCGGCAACGAGATGAAAATCACCCGCCGCACCACCGCCAGCGCGGCGGCGACGGAATCCAAAGACTCGGCGGCCAGCAGCAGGAAGGGCCGGCCGTTGGCTGCAAAACGATGGGCCGCGACGTGGGTTCCGTGAGGACCTGACTGCGGCAGCGCCCGCAGGAAATCCGCGGAACGATCGGCCAGAATGCCGTCGAATTCCTTCGGCTGGAGCGGCCTGGTGGAGGCTAGCGCCTGGTTCCCGGAGAAGATGGCAACCAACCCGGCGCTCCTTCGAACGGTGCCGTCACGCCTGATCGTAGCCCGGCGCGTGTTCCGTCCGAACGTGGATATCGACCTGCTGCGGGTGAGCAGCCCGGATGTGGGCGATGAGCGAGCGGAGTTCGGGTCCTGGGATGGGCATGGGCAGCCTCCTCGGTAGGTGCGAAGCCGGTACTGCCGGTGATTTGCGGCCTCCGCTTCCGCCGACCAGAACCGAGCGGGGTGGCCGCACCACGCCTACGCTTTTAGGTCTTCCAACAACCTCTTCACCGCGGCTTGGTAAGCAGTCTCCTGCTGCCAGCCGGAGAAGTCGCTCATGTGGCGACCGCGCCTGATGTCGGCGGCCCAGCCGTTGCGGCAGTTGAGGACCGCTCCGTCAAGACGAATGCCACAGATCATGTCGGCATCCCTCTCCTGCTCCTCCTCGAATGCCGTGAACACTTCCTTCGCCACCCATCGGCTCGCAAGCGACTCAGCGGACAGGATGACCAGGAATACGTCGTGGCTACGAATGGCAACATCGATCGCCTCGCGCACGTTATCGCCGATGTGGAGGCTCTGAGGGGCCAGCCAGCACTCGACTCCTGCCTGCGTCAGCGTTCTCCAGAGCCGCCCGACGAAGGCCGCGTCCTCCTGTGCATAGCTTATGAAGACGGAGTGGACGCGCTTGCGCCGGTTCCGGCTCCCGATGCTCGCGGCGGCGTGGTTCGTGGACGGGTTGCGATGGGCAGAAGGCCTGAAATCAATTGACATGGCGTTCTCCTCTGAATTGCTCAAGGGCTCTCTGGCCGATCGCCTCGTACCCCATCGACGCGACCAGCGAGAGCCAGGAAATCGGAGTTAAGCTGTGGCACGTTCCTGGCGCGTTCGATCGCATCTCCACCCCACCGAGATTGCTGGTCATGAAGATCATGATCTGGGAGAAATCCACCCCCCGGCTATGGCCGGACGTCAGCGTCTCTGTGTACAGAATGCCCGGCAGCAGGTTCCACAGCGCGTCGCTGGCCTTCTCGATCTCAGCCCTATGACCCAACTTCATCTGCGGCACGCCCAGGTTGCTCGTCATGAAGATCATGGTTCTCGAGAATTCCACTTGGCGGTTGTCACCCACCGTCAACCAACCCTTGTCCAGGATGCCCAGCAGCAGATTCCACAGGGCGTCGCTGGCCTTCTCAATCTCGTCTAACAGGACGACGCTCAGCTTCACCTTTTCGGTGTGGTACTGGTTCAGCACTTCCTGGCTCAGCAGCGGGTGCGTTTCGCGGTGTCCCAGGTATCCGGGAGGAGAGCCGATCAGCTTGGCAATCTCGTGACTATGCTGGAACTCCGCGCAATCGATCTTGATTACCGTGGGCGTTTCGCTGACCCGGCCCGTATCCGTGGCTTCCACCAGGCGGGTCTTTCCGGAACCGGTTGGGCCCAGAAACAGAAAGCTCCCAATCGGCTGTCCCGAGGTGGCCATACCTGCCAGATATGTCTGGTAGATGCTAACGATCTGCTCGATCGCGTCGTCCTGGCCAACAATAAGCTTGCGCACCTCAGTTTCAAGTACTTTCGCTTCGGAGACATCCACGCCATCGCCACACTGGTTAATGCTAAGTCGGCACATACTTCTGTCGCCCCTCTCGATTACCAATCCCATCACGCTCATATATCACTGAATAAGCAAGTGGAATGCCACTCGTCATCTCATTGTTAGACGCAAGTCGTCAGCCAGCGGATTTGACCCTTTTTCACGGCCGGGCAGTTCCCGCTATGCGCAAGCTCCGCAACACATTCCCGTGCGATCTTCCGTCTTGACGATCTACGCTGCCTGGCATGACGTAGCTGCCGCGCGCTGTCTCCAAACAGTGATCGAGCATCATCGGCACTGAACCCGTTCAACCCGAACTTCGATGCATTGTAGGCGGCGCCGCTGGTCAAGACGTCCTTGCCGTCGAGGCTACTGATGTGGATGATGTATCCGCAGCGCCTGGCCTGAGCATTGCCACGCCCTTCGCACGACCCTCCGGCTTCTCAACGTATATGGTTGGATTACAGGGACATTAAGCCGGCACGCAGAGCACCACAGGCATGCGACTCACTGGCAAACTAGTCGGTACTGATGAGGTAGTCGCGGCGAACTTGGTCGGTGGCGATCAGGTTGGAGAGGAGATGCACCAGACTCCGATCGATGGCGCACTCAGATGCCGCACGCCGTATTCCAGGTCGGTTCCTCGCCGCAGCAAGTCGTAGGTGGCCGTGGAGGCGCTGTGCTGCAGGAGGGGTTACTCAAGGTACGGGCTTCACTCATTTGCTCTATTGGCCACCGGCCGGAATACCACCATCTTATCGATGCGGTTCATGAACTCCGGCGAAAAGTTGTGCGGGCCGAGGCACGACCGACGATCGAATGTTCTCGATGCGCCCGAGGTTGCTAGTCATGAAGATCATGGCTCGCGAGAAGTCAAGACGCAGCGCCTTAAGAAGGCGGCCGGAAGGTTCTTCTCGGAATTGCTAGTGACTATGAGGACGGGTTGGAGCCCCTCCGCGGCTCGAACCTCGATGTTGCGAATCTCGGGAATCCGGAATCAGACGCCTATCAATCGTTGAGCAGGTCGTTGGGAAAGTCGCGCGGTGCTTTGTCGATCTCGTCGATCAAATCCACCGATTGAGCCGGTGCCCCCCGGTGAATCCTGCCTGCCTGGGGCAGAAACATCCGCCGCTCCCTCCCACCGTCAGGCAAAGCGGCTGTACCGTATTCGGCGCGCCCCGCCGAAGACGAACTGCTGCTCTGCCACACACCCGATTACTTGCGGATCGCCCTGGCACATCGCCTCGCAGGCCGTGGGTGGCGTGCTGAAAGCGGTGGACGCCGTCATCACCGGCCAGGCGCAGAAAGCCTTCTGCGCCGTGCGGCCTCCCGGCCACCATGCCAACGCGGACCGCGGCATGGGATTCTGCCTGTTGAACAACGTCGCCATCGCTGCGCGCCATGCCCAGCGCAGGCAACATCGAGCGCGTGATGATCGTCGATTGGGACGTCCACCACGGCAACGGCACGCAGGACATTTTCTACGCCGACCCCCCGGTCTTCTTCTTCAGCACGCACCAGTGGCCCCTGTACCCCGGCACGGGCCTTGCCGGCGAGACGGACGAAGGTGCGGGCGAAGGCACTACCATGAACTTCCCGTTTCCCGCCGGTTCGGGCCGCCGCGAGATCCTCGGCGCCCTGGAGAACTCGCTGGTCCCCGCAGCCGAACGCTTCCGCGCCAAGTTGCTGCTGATCTCGGCCGGCTTCGATTCGCGTGCCGGCGACCTGCTCGGCCGCTTCACATTCACGCTTACCGACCGCGACTTCGCCGATCTCACCCGCGTGCTGATGGGCATCGCCGCCCGACATGCCGGCGGCAGCGTGGTCTCGATGCTGGAGGACGGCTATAGTCTGGACGGCCTGGCCTCAGCGGCCGTGGTGCACGTGGCGGCGCTCGCGGCATAACCTTTTCACCGCAGAGCCTACCGTGGCAACGTCACCGTGAAGGCGCTGCCTCCGCCGTTGCGGCTGCTCAACTCCACCGCGCCGCGGTGGGATTCGGCGATCCACTTGACGATGGCCAGTCCAAGGCCAAAACCACCTTCCTGGCGGGAACGGGCTTTGTCGGCCCGGTAGAAGCGCTCGAAAATGTGGGGGGCGGC
>Ga0209067_10002224_pt1 | contig 11583 bp, 11 predicted proteins | sample ColStrG_CSR_2013_FD_187199 | JGI IMG/M metagenome (GOLD analysis project Ga0209067, IMG submission 187199) | Freshwater sediment microbial communities in response to fracking from Pennsylvania, USA - Cold Stream Run_MetaG_CSR_2013 (SPAdes)... | ecosystem: Environmental > Aquatic > Freshwater >... | reverse complement strand
CTTCTTGAGCACGGAATTGTAAATATAGCCATCATTGCCTTTGTCAAAAGCATAGACGTTCAATGCCGCCTTGTTGCTGAGGGGGACGTTAATGGCACCGTGAATGTCGCGCTCGTTGAGATCGCCGTATGACGCAAAGAAGTTTGCGCCCAATTTGGCCAGGTCAGGCCGAGCGGTTGAGATGTTGATGACGCCCGAAGAGGCGTTCTTGCCGAATTGCGTGCCCTGTGGGCCTTTCAGAACTTCGACCCGCTCAATATCGCCAAGGCTTTCAACCGGACTGCCGAAGCCAATGACGACGTTATCGACCACCAAGCCGACCGGCGCTTCAGATGAACTGGTAAAGCCACCCAATTGGCCGACGCCACGCACGCGATAACCGGCATCGTTCGGGCTGTCGCCATGCTGAACGCCCGAAAAGGCGTAGCCAATATCAGTGAGCGATTTGAAACCGGTGGAGGCGAGCGCTTGCCCGGACAGGGCAGACACAGCCAACGGCACATCCTGCAACCGTTCTTTGCGGCGTGTTGCCGTTACGACGATATCGGCGCTATCGGTCTTGTTCGCAGCTTGCGGCGCAGATACGGCATCTGCGGCTATCGCTGGCGTGAAGCTCGCAAAGGCGCTAACGCCAGCCAGCATCCCCGCCAGATATGTGTAATTCTTCATAGTCATTCTCCCCTCAATTTTTAGTTAGACTTCGTCGATAATGTGATTGGACAGCGTGCCGATGACGCCGATGCTGACCTCAACCTTGTCCCCAGCTTTCATATAGAGCGGGGGCGTGCGCTTATCGCCGACGCCACCGGGCGTTCCGGTGACGATCAGATCGCCGGCGGCAAGCGGGGTAAACGCGGAAATATATTCAATCAGGAACGGCACATCCCAGATCATGTCTGACACGGGCTGATCTTGCACGAGTTCACCATTAAGCCGCGTTTGCACGCGCTGGCTGACTAGGTCTGCAATCTCGTCCGGCGTCACCAATGCGGGGCCGAACGCACCGGTGCCCGGAAAGTTCTTGCCGGGCGTGAACTGAATGTTGTGGCGCTGCCAATCGCGCGCCGATGCGTCGTTGAAGATGCTGTAACCCGCGATATGCTTGTTTGCGTCAGCACGCGCGATGTGCCGTCCACCGGCGCCGATGATCACCGCAAGCTCGCCCTCATAATCGAAGCGCGCAGAGGCTTTGGGCTTCACCAACGGCTGGCCATGCGCCACGAGCGTATCCGCCCAGCGCGTAAAGATCGCCGGATAGTCTTTCTGGTCACGTCCGGTTTCTGCGACATGCGTGGCATAGTTCAGCCCCACGCACAGGATTTTGCCGGGATTGGCGATAACGGGCAGCAATGTTGTATCGGCCAGCGGATAGCGCGCGCCATCGGCCAAAGTCGGCAGCACATTCTGCGCCAGTGCGGTCTTAAGATCGCTGGCGCGACCCGCCGCCGCCAACTCGACAATGGTCTCGCCCTCAAGCCGTCCGAAGCTGGCTTGGCCATCTTTGCGAATAAAGCTCACATATTTCATGCTGCGTGTGTCCCTTTGATGATATTGTCGGCGGACGCGGGCTCCCATGTCCGTTTGTGCAAGAAACTGCGCTCAGCGACACCGAGCGCGTCGAAATCTTTGTCGGAGATGCCCCATTGGTCGATCCGGTTCGGTGGCCATGTCCAATCCTCGGGCGCACCGGTGTGATAGTCGAGCTCGACCTTGTTGACCGCTGTCGAATACTCCACCACCGCACCGAACGGGGAAATGTAATAGGCGTAGACATTATCGCCCGGCCCGTGCCGCCCAGGCCCCCATGCGGGCGCAAAGCCATAGTCGCGCATCCGCCCAATGCCGCGCATGACCGCGTCCAAATCTTCCATCTCGAACGCGATATGGTTGAGCGAGGCATAGCCTGCGCGTGCGAAGGCTGTGCTGTGGTGTGAATCATTGCAGCGGACAAAGACCATGCCCTTCGTGCGATCCGACACTTTGAAACCAAGAGCGTTTTCGGTCATTGTCGCGGTGGCTTCAGCATCGGCAGCGTTGAACACGACATGCGTGAGCTGCACGGGCATATCCACACCTGTGAGCGGGGCGACGTCGCTGGTGTTGGTGAGGAAGCGCAACAACTGGCCCTCAGGAAGTTCGACGATGAGGCCATGACCGTCGCCGGGATCAGCCGAAGTTGTCAGTGTCGCGTTAAGGCCTTGTGCAGCTATTGAAAGACCGAGTTGCACGAGTTCATCGCCAGAGCAGGAAAAGGTCGTTGAGCGCACATACTGCTCCACCCCGTCTTCGAGCGCGACAAGATAGGGGAAGCTACCCGCGCCGCGCAGGTAATGCGTTTGCCCGCGCACTTCTGCGGGACGTAGCCCCCAGATGTCAGTCATGAAGGCTGCAGCCTCTGCCGCTTTGGGAAGCACAAGCTCTATGCTGCGGAGCTTCATGCGGTCACTCCATGATGAAAGCCAGCCGCGACAATCCCCGCAACCGCGCAGGCCTCATCCATATCGCCGGTATCGCCGCTAACGCCGACCGCGCCCATGATCACACCCGCCGTATCGCGCACCAATACGCCACCCGGCGAAAAGGCGATCTGCCCGCCGACAATGATCGCCACGCCTTGGTAGAACAGCGGGTTGCCTTTGGCGCGCTCCGCAACATGGCGCGTATCTGCACCCATGCCGAGTGCGCCCGCCGCCTTGGCTTTGGCAATATCAAACCGATAGAGCGGCGCACCATCTTCGCGCGCAAAGGCAATCGGATGCGCACCGGCATCGAGCACGATAACGGCGAGCGCCTTGAGTTTTTCCCTGCGGGCGTGCGCGAGTGCGGTGGAGATAATCGTCTGGGCTTGAGCAAGCGTGATCATGCGATCTCCATGTGTATGTTTTGCGTGAGGCCAAGCGCGGCGCACCGTGCGTTGAGCAGCGAAATGCCATTGTCTTGTGCAGTGCCGAAGACGTAATGATCAGGCCGAACGAGCACTGATTTGACGCCCCGCGTGGTGAGCCAGTCGCGCACGGCACCTGCGTCGGCGAGGTCGTCGCAATAGGCGATCGTTACATCGGACGGGTCATGTTGAACGGGAGCGCCGTGCACAAACAGCCGCCAGCCGCCGCCGGTCACATCATCCAGCAACCGATCGCCGATGCGCGACTGAATGAAGCGCTCGCCCGCACCCGATGTGCCCGTAAGCACGATGCCGGTCTGGATAGCAGGTATAAGGTCTGCCGCAGTTTCTGGTGCCGCCTGTTTCGCGGCCGCCCGGAATTGTGCATCGCGGACGGCGGCTTTGGCCGGATCGAGCTCGCAGATATATCGCCCGGCACCAACGGCGGCGCCAATCACGCTGCGGACATGCGCGTCGCGCTCGGGTTGATAGGTGTCGAGAATTGCCGGATCAGCGCCATCCTGAACAATCGCCGCCATCTTCCACGCGAGATTGGCGACATCACGAAAGCCGTGGCACATACCTTGGCCGAAAAAGGGCGGCGTCTGGTGCGCGGCATCGCCCGCCAGAAACACGGCCCCCGCCTGCCATTGCGCCGCCACCAACCCGTGGAACCGATAGGTTGAGGCGCGCACTATGCGGTGCTGCACGTTACCAAGGTAAGGCCTGACAAGTTTAGCCACCTGCGCCGGCTGCATCATGATAGCGTCGTCTTCGCCCGGCAGCAGCATGAACTCCCACCGACGATGATTGCCGCGCCCCGGCACAATGGTCGTGGGGCGTTGCGGATCGCACATCATCACCGAGAGACGCTGGAGATCAGCTTCCTCAGGCACGCCCGTCAGCACCGGGAAGGCAACCGGGCCATCTACTTCAGCATCAACCACCAACCAAGGCTCTTCAAAGTCCAGATCCTCAAGCGCAATACCGAGCGCTTTGCGCACCGCGCTGCGCGAGCCGTCACAGGCAATCACCCAGCGCGTCTGAGCCTGAGCGGGGATGCCGCCCTGCGCATAAATAACTGTCACACCAGCGTCGGATTGCTCAAGGCGCTCAAACGCCGCGCCAAGCCGCATCTCAACATGCCGGTAAACTGCAAATCCGTCGCGCAGCGTCGCCTCAAGTTCCGGTTGATAGAAGAAATAGTCATTCGACCAGCCAAAGGGGCGCGGCTTGCCCACCGTCCCCATATAACGGATGACGCCATGGTCCGCGCCGATATGCAAATGGCCATCGGTGTCGCGCATTAACGGCAGCACGGCGTCAATCACGCCAGCCGACTGGAACAACCGCATCATCTCATGGTCGAGATGGACAGCACGCGGCAGCGGATGCAGCTCGGTTTCGCGCTCCAGAACGAGCACCGATAGCCCCGCTTTGCCCAGCAGATTGGCCGCCAGTGCGCCAACAGGCCCGCATCCGATGATGATGACGTCGTACATGGTTTAAGCCGTCACAGCCTCAGGCGCTTTGTGCATCGCGCCATCCTTCATGATCATTTTGATCGCGTCGCGGTTCATCAGGATACCGACATTCGCGGTCGGGTCGCCATCCACCAGCAGCAAATCGGCGAGATAGCCTTCCTTGACCATCCCGACGGGCAAATCCATCAATTGCCCACCCAACATTGTCGCAGCGGACAGCGCCTCGGCGGGCGTATAGCCATAATGCGTCACGAAATGCTGGAGATCGCGCGCTTCGGTGCCATGCGGGTTGAACGGGAAGCCATAATCGCCGCCGATCAGCACACGCACGCCGCGCCTTTTGAGTTCGGGCACCAGCTTCGCCTCAAGTGCCAATCGCTCAATTGCGCTCGCCTTCATCGCGCTCATATCGATATGCGGCGGCGGGCTGGCCTCGATGGCGGCAACACTCACACCCGGGCCGGGCGCGTAAAAAATGCGGTCCTTCGCATCTACCATCGCATCCACCGTCACTGCATCGGCGAAGCTGCAATGATAAAGTGTGCGGACATTATGCTTGAGCGCGAGTTTGATCGCTTCAGGGTGGTAAACATGCGCCGTCAGCCACAGCCCCGCCGCATCGGCAGAGTCTTGTGCGGCGGTCAGTTCCGCGTCGGTGTAGAGAATATCGGTCGATGAGCCGGGCTTGAGCGCATCCTCGCCGGAGATCACCAGCTTGACGATTTTCACGCCCTGCTCTTTGCAATGCGCAACAAAGCCACGCATCGCGTCTGGGCCTTTGCCGTTGAACACATTGCCATTGTCATCGCCTTCGGGGGAGCGTTCGAGCGTGGACGGGATCAAACGCGGCCCCGGCGTTTCACCCGCGTCAATCGCCCGCGCCAGTTCGGTTTCGATGCCATCACCGAGCGCACCCGCCGAGTAGAGGCTGGTGAAGCCCGAATCGAGCATCACACGCGCGTTGCGCCACGCCGCCGCTTTCAGCTCCTCAGGGGGGAGCATGAATTGATGGTAGATTTTTTCAATGGATGAGCCCCAAGTCAAATGCGCATGGGCATCGATCAGGCCGGGCATCAGCGTCGAACCCACGCCATCAATGACCGTGTCTGCCGCCTGACCCGCGAGCGCATCCGCACCATATGCGACCCGCGCAATATGCCTTCCATCAACAAGCACAGCGCCAAGCGCAGGTGCACTGCCCGTTCCATCAAAAATGCGCACATTGCGGAGTAAAACGCTCAAGATTCTTTTCCTCACCACCTTACGCTATTATCTGTGAGCGATAATGAGTGAATTTGAGTATCAGAGTCAAATAATCAATTTTGGCATTAGCATAGTTTGAAACTATGGATAATCATGGCCGCGCAGGGCCGCGAGAAAGGCATGGACGATCAGCGGCGGGGTTCTGGGCGCTAAGCGCCGCACGCCCACACTGCGCACCATGTTGTGCCCGGTGATCCGAATCGACCGCAGCGCGCCAATCGACAGTTCGGCCGACGCCACTTCGCGCGGCAGGATCGTGACATAATCAGTTTGGCGGACGATCGATTTAGTGGTGATCAGCGAGTCACAGCGGATGATGTTGTTCGGCGTTGTCGAGTTGGTGGCGATGAACAGTGCATCAACCTGCCGCCGGAACGCGCCGATCGCGGCGGGCAACACCCATCGCGCATCGGCCATATCTGCCAACGCAATCTGTCCGGGCAAATGATCATTTTGCTTGCCAACGATGAGATCGAACGGATCACGCAGCAGCGTTTCCTCGGCGATGTCATCCGGCGGCGCGTCGATTTCCGTCGTTACAATCGCCAGATCGATTGTTTCTTTGCGCAGCAGCGCGATCAATTCGGCGTCGCTGCGTTCCATCACCAGTAATTGGCTGCGCGGATGCTGATCGGTGAAGTGACGCAACGCATGCGGTAACAGACTGGCGAGTGCGCCAGGCGTTCCACCCACGGTAATCGGCCCGGTGACATCATCAGCCAGCAGATCAATCTCGTGCTGAGCATTGGTGAGCAATGTCTCCATCGCCTCGGCGCGCCGCCAGAGCGCGTGTCCGGCGCGCCCCAAGGTGATGCCCGTGCGGCTCCGCTCGAACAACGTCGTGCCCACCGCGTGTTCAAGCTGAGCAATCGATACGGACACTGAGGGCTGCGACATGTTTAACTCGCGCGCGGCGGCCGAAAGCGAACCGCAACGACATACAGTGAGATAGATACGCAGGCTGCGTGGGTCGATGGTCATCCATAGCTTATAGGTTGTGCGAATGAGAAGCCAAACACTGGATATGAATAATGTTATCTGAAACCACTGTTTCGAGGAAATCAGTCTGGATGAGCTTGCTTTGGCGCTCCGGCACGGAATGCGGTAACGAAACAAATGGGCGCTAAGCAGACCCATCAAAATGGGTTGCCGCGACCCGCGCGAGCGGCAGCTCCGTCCATCTGCGGACATTCGCGCGGGCGGCGTGATCAAGTTACAGGAAAAATTGGAAGCAGCTTGATGGACGACAGATCAACTGAGCGAGGCAAAGAAAAACTCTGGGTGCAATCAAAAAAGTGACCGACGAATTAACCAAAAGCGCCAGTTTGCAGTTGGTGTCCCACTTTGGGACTCAATAATTCAATTTTTTCCTACCGCATTTGCTTTTTTCTACCCAAAACTGGTCGATGGAAACCAACACACCTTTTCTGTCGAAAAAATTGATTGATCGCGTCGACGGTTGCGCTGCGACACATACCATCGACCGCACCCCAATTTGCTATGCGCCAATTTTGAGCGGCGACAGCTATCCGGCGACACAGCGGATAAAACATCCTTTCTCGCAGGTCACCCAGCATGACTTTTTGCTGAGCGGCTATTTTGCCGGGTGGAGGTGCATATGACAAAATTCACAACGCCAAGCTCAGAAATTGCATTGATTGCTGCCCAATTGGACGAGATCCGCAAATTGAACGCTGAAATCGGGGAGTTACGGAGTAAGCCGTTGTGGCCAGTTCGTGGCGATCTCCTGCCCACGCCGCGTGCAGCCAAGAATATCCATCATGACATTCAATGCGGTTCGATCGTGACCGGCTGGGGGTGCACTGCAGAGGACAGTTGGGCACTGGATGGTGCATTCAGCTGTTCCATTTCAGATTTTCTTGCGCGGTTTGAGGCGGCTGCCCGATTCTGTGAGGGGAAAAAGGCGTCAAGCGTTATCGTTCGCATGCTCGCTGACGACCCCGATGGTCTACGGCAGCGCGGACGGTACGCCGCTTGGCGTCGCCGCTATGTTAAGTATTGGGCGGGCCATAACGCCTGGCTTGCCGTCAATCCGGAAATGCGAATGAGCGGAAAATGGCGCAAACAGCGCATGACGGCTGGCCAATCCGAGCTGGTCCGGGTGACAGCTGCAGCGCTTGAACTCGACATACCGGTGGGTCTGAATCGGGGCGCAGCGCACGATTGGATCGATGAGATGGGTGCTAATCTTCGTTATCGTATCGTGCAGCCATGACGACCAATACGTTTGAGTGGACCGATGATTGTGGCATTCCCCACATTATCACGAGTGCTGCACCAATAGACGCGGAACTCGCTGCTTTGGCTGTCAAACTGCGCGAGCTCTTACCCGTCTTACGAAGTTCGGATGCAGCAATATCATTGCAAGCTTTCGAACCCGTGCAGCATCTTCTGAAACGCTATAACCAGCTTTGTGCAGATCAGCAGCGTTGGAACCAATTCGTCACGGATCAGAATACGACGGCTTATAATGCACGTGTTGACGCGGTTGGTGAGTTGCAGACGAAAGTCGGCCAAATGCGCCTGATTCATCAATTGAACGCAACGATTAAGGATATTGAAAATCGTGCTGAGACTGGCGCGCTGTCTGCTGCCGATATGTTCGATGATGTTGATTCTGAGACGCGTGGTTTGATCACCGAGGCAGCCAAGATTGCAGATGTGCCAGCTCCAGTCGAGCTCTCGCATCGGGCCGCTGTGGACTGGGTGCGCACAACATCAGTCCTCAATCGAGAAGACATTCCCCCTGGTGCGCCCAATTTTATTTGGCTGGATCACCAACGCATCAGCCATGATCTGCGCAATCTCACGCTACTCGAATGCGAATTTATGGACGAAGTCCTTTTTTTAAAACGTTGCCTGTCGAAACTCACCCCTGACTTGCTCGCCACAAAATCTGACATCGCGGTCCACCTGGATGAGGGCTTCGCGCGTATCCAAAAATTCAGCGCGGATTTCGCGCGTTGGGACCATCACATTGCGGCGATTGATCACCGCGCGCGCATTGAATTGGCCGATATTATCGAAGGAGGTTTAGATGACAAAACAAATTGAGGAATTCGTCCGTCAAAAGGTTTTGCGGATGCTTCAAATCGATCCAAGTGCTGCGGCTGCAGCCGTCCGGAGTTTCGTTGCATCAGAGGCAGACGAGAAGGATAGTTGTTGCATCCTCGCCGATCCCTCTCGGTCATTGCAGATTGCGATCGACCGTTACGCCGGGCAACGTGATATTCTGTATTGCCAACACCCGGTCATCAAAAATCTCAGTTTTCGACTGCTTCGCGACTATCGTTGCCGCTATACCTTTGACTCCAAGCATCAACTCACGGACCACGATATCAAACTGCATGTACTGGTGCGTTGGCATTTTCTGTCGGGATCCATGGCGAACTTGGCCAACCTCTACATGAACATGGCTGCTTATGACGCCGATCATGTATCGGATGAGCTGTTGATCATGTTGTGCGATTTCACGCTTCAAGATGTGATCGCCGCAATGGTGCAGATATATGCGATATCGCCGCGATTTTATTGGGCCGTGTGGACCCGTGATGACGCAGCAATTGAGGACTGTTTGATTGAATTCAAAGATAGCCTGCCCGCACTGAATTGCTTCCGCTATCGGTCAGACCCTGCCGATAAAATCCGACTATTGGTAGGGGCGATATTCGAATTTGAGCATGGTTATGAACTGATCTGCGCGCTCACATCAACCACCAGCCCTTCCGTCTCGTCGTTGCGCGCTACGATGACGTCTCCACAAGCTTATGCTGCGGCCGTGCATGGCAGCGGTGCCACCGCCCGCTATCTCAATGGGACATGGCTCCATCATATCCCTTTCCAGTTACATTTGCAGCACAAAGCGGCGGCGATGAAGGCAAACCATGCTTGGCAGCAATATTCGCAGAGAGGCAACCGCAGTTGGCGCGGCCAAAAAGGCGCGATGGCGGATGTCAAAATGTTTAAAGTGAACCGGATCGCTCACACGCTCGTGCCGCCCATGGGTCTGCGCGATTTCCGCGTTAAAAATGTCAACGGCCTCGCGCCCGCCCATTCGCTCTTTGGTTTTGATCCCGTTCGAGTTGCTATTGCACTGGTCCTCTCAATTGCTCATCATTTGCCCAAGCATGCGGGTGGCAACAATGTCGGCTCAGGATTGAAGCGCGGTTTTGAGCGCCCCGATTTCTACAGCGCAGTAGGGCGGCTTGCCCTCAATATTTTGGCGCATGCGAGTCCGCGCACCGCGCAAGATATTTTTGACGAGAGCATTCGTCGAGCGTCAAAGCGAACTCTTGCGGATACGCAAGCCGTGCAACGCATCAGCAGTGTCGGCTTACCCGCACTGATGTGCAATCCCGAGGGCTGGACCGTTGCACTCGGGACCAACCAGACTGTTTATTATCCAAGCGTCATCGCAGAAGCGTCGCTCAAACTTGGCTCAGGTGCGTTTGAAAACATCGTGAGAAGCACCAAAGACTATTACAGAAATCTAACCATTTCGCGCGGGGCTGCTCCTGCCAAAGCGAAGATCGATGACGCCTTGCGCTTCCGCCCGCAAGCTTGGTTTGAGAAGAAGGCGCAAATTGCCCAAATGCGACGGGCGCGGAGCAAAGTACCCACGGAATACCTCAAGACCTTCCCACAGCTCTTCCCCCAAAATCCTGCCCATATTGATGATTTTGCGTTTGAGTGTGCGGCGGAGTTTTGGCCAGCACTGACCCCCTTGGCCGAAGACCCGATCTATCGTCGGACACCTGATCCGTTGAACAACATAACCAAATTAATTTCTGGTTTGCCCGCCACGCGCAGCGCAGGACAATCAGTCGATCTCGACGAGACTGACAATCATGAATGTGCACCATGTTGTGTAATGGCTGACATAGATGAATCTGAAGATGTCGATGCCGAACTGTGGTGACATCGAAACGGATGAATCGCATAATCGATTAACAAATCCGGCGTTGCAGCTCACCCAGAATGACATTCCCAGAGCCCTGATATTTTCGCACCTATCACAGGTTGAGAAAATATCATGCTCAAGTTCAATCCCGCCTCCGACCGCCCCCGCGACTCGCGTCCGCAACGCGTTTGCCTTCAAGCGACTAATGGCTAAGCGATGCGCCGCTCGGATCAGAAATGTGGCTCTGAACAGCGGCAGCACGCGTCTTCCGTTGGCAATATTCCGGCCCCTAAAAATGGCTTGCAAAGCGAATCTATTTCGACTCCAATTGCAGAGTATTCGGACGAAACAGCGCTGGATTTGGTGGTCAGCGACTTTGCGGTCCGCATCGCCTTCAAATCGTTATCATCAGCAGTGCCGACCGCCGACGAAGCGCGGCTGTTGCTTGAAGCGCTGGGTGGCAATTTCTGGGATTCGATTTCGGCAGAGTGATGGAGCGAATGATGAGCCAACAAAAACTAAAACCGGCATTTGGCTATGTCAGGGTCAGCACCGATGAGCAGGCCGAACATCAAACGAGCATCCAAAGTCAAATGGACACGATTGAGAACCATGCGACAGCGCGGGGGTTTTTTATCGTTCACATGTTTGTCGAACCCGGGGCGTCGGGCACGGATCATAACCGGCCAAAATTTCGCGATATGGTCGAACAAGCGACCGATCCTTCGAAGCCAGTGGAAGCCATTATTGCGGTGTCGCAGTCGCGTATTGCGCGATCACTGGAATTGCATCTCACGACCAAGTCAGCTCTCAAAAAGGCTGGCGTGAAGCTCCATTTTGTAACGCAAGACTTTGGAGACGATACGCCTGGATGGATGATGTCGAACCTGACATCTATGTTCGACGAGCACTTCTCACAAGAGACCTCGAAACACACCCGCCGAACCATGCATGCCAATGCGCTCGAAGGCTTTTATAACGGCGGGAAAGTGCCATTTGGCTATGAAAGCAAGACAGTCGAGCTCAGAGGC
>Ga0209067_10002222_pt1 | contig 11584 bp, 8 predicted proteins | sample ColStrG_CSR_2013_FD_187199 | JGI IMG/M metagenome (GOLD analysis project Ga0209067, IMG submission 187199) | Freshwater sediment microbial communities in response to fracking from Pennsylvania, USA - Cold Stream Run_MetaG_CSR_2013 (SPAdes)... | ecosystem: Environmental > Aquatic > Freshwater >... | reverse complement strand
GACCAGCAGTCCGCGGGCGCCATGACCCAGATCGAAGGCTCGACGTTGTGGATGCTCCTTAAGAAGATGCGCACGGGGGTTACGCATTCGTATCAGTATTTCGCTGCTGGGAAGCCGTTGGGCGCGCGGGGCGACGCCGTCGGATACAACCCGGACTCCTACCCCAAACCGGGAGTGCCGCGCGGCAAGGTTACCGGGAAACAGACGATCGTCAGCCGTCTCTACGACGGCATGCAGGCTGACTACTGGGTGTATGCCTCGCCGGGCGTCGACCCGGCGGTCCCATCACCTCTGATGGTGTGGCAGGACGGGCAGGGTCTGGTAGGCGATTTCTCGCGTTCCCGGCTGTTCACCGTCACCGAAAACCTGGTCCACCAGAAACTGCTTCCGCCGATGGTGCAGGTCTTGATCGCGCCCGGCCAGTCGCCCGACGGCCGCGCCATGCGCTCCATCGAATACGACACGGTCAGCGACCGGTACACGCGGTTCCTGATGGAGGAGGTGCTGCCGGAGGTAGAGAAGATGTACAAACTGCGGCCGGACGGTTACAGCCGCGCCATCGGCGGAGAATCGTCGGGCGGAATTTGCGCGTTCAACGCAGCCTGGCTGATGCCCGACAAGTTCAGCCGCGTGCATTCCGCGGTGGGTAGCTTCACTTCGATCCAGTGGCGGCCGCAGGAGAAACTGGAAGGCGGCAACGTGTACCCCTTCAAGGTACGCAAAGAGCCGAAACGCAACATCCGGGTGTGGATGAGCGACGGCGCCGACGACCTCGAGAACAATCACGGTTCGTGGCCGATGCAGAACATCCAGATGGCGAACTCGCTCAAGTTCATGGAGTACGATTTCCATTTCCGCTTTGGCACGGCGGCGCATGGCAGCGCACAGGCCGCTCTGGACCTGCCGGAATCGCTGGCGTGGCTGTGGCGGGACTACGACCCGAAGAAGACCAGCCAGGAGTTCCAGATGGACCCAGCGGAGAAGGAGAAGCCGTTCTTCCGGGTCGCGGTTCTAAATCGGGACGCATGGTAGGAAAGGACTACGGACCATAAGGCCTCCGGGCCGGCCGCCAGCCCTATTTCTTCGAGCCTGCCATCAGCCTCTCCAGATCCAGCAGGTGCTGAGGCTTATACGCCTTCTTCGACCACTTCGAAGCCGGGGTGAACTCTACTCCGATGAAGTATCCGATCTCCCGATACACGCAATACCGTACGCACCCCTTGAATTCCTGCTTAGGGCATTCCCAACTGATCTCCGATCCTAAGGGTAAAGGTATCTCCAATTGCAGGCAAGCGCCGGAAGGACAGATGTCTTCCAGCAAGGCCGTGGCCCGTTTCGCTTTGCCTGTCCGGTCTTTCCAGCAGACCTCCACCATGTCTGCGCATAACATTCGAACTTCCGATCGCCTCTCCATAACCCTCATATCGGCGCTTCGGGCGCAGACCTTTACCACCTGAGGTCGGCCGCTTTACCTGATTCGGGGAAGGTAGGTGCCGGGATGCGGAAACCCGCGCGTCCGGTGGGGAGGCTGGCGGGGCACAATCCCCGCCAGCCAGCCCGATCGGCATGTTTACGAGCGGTTCAGAAGCGGAAGGTGAAGCCAGCCTCACCGGCGAAGAACTGCGGGATCACCACGCTCGAAGGCGTGATGAACGATGTCGGCTGCTGGAAAGTCGAGCTCCGGATGTTGCCCTGGTAGTTGCCGCCGAAGTTGGCCCGGTTGGTCAGGTCGAACGCCTGGAACATGAATTCCAGGGTCCGCTTCTCGCCCAGCTTGAAGGCCTTGCTGAACCGCGTGTCCAGTTGGAAGAACGGCAGGCCTCGCTGGGAATCGAACGAAGCAGTGTAGCACGTGCCGGCCGCCAGACAACTCCGGATCTGCGCGGCGGTGTACGCCTTGGTGGCCTGCAGGCTGGTCGGTTGATTGTTCAGCAGCACCGCAAAGTCGGTGGTGCTGCCGTTGCCGACACCGTAATAATCAAGGCCCTCCTTCAGCGAGTAGGGACGGGCCGACGCCCACTGCATGATGGGCGCAACCCGGATGCCCCAGGGCAACTCCACCACACCGCTGGTCACAAAACGATGCCGCTCGTCGACCGGACTTGGGCCGAAATCGTGGGCAGCGAAAATGTTGGAGGGGTCGGTTGCCGCCTGTCCGAAGTTCGCCGCCGAGCCGTTGTACGCCAGCGCCTTGGAGAGGGTATAGCTCGTGTTTACGGTGAAGCGGCGGCTCAGGCGGTGACGGTATGAGACGCTCAGCCCGTCATAGCGAGAGCGTCCGATCGCCGCGAAGTCGGTGACGCTGCCCAGCACCGGCTGGTTGGCCGCCTTGAAGGCGCTGTCCAGCAAACGCCCCGAGTAGTTGGGGCTCTTCGGATTAATCTGCACGCTCTTGGATTCGTGCAAGCTCAACACGTGCGTGTAGTCCACTTCGACGGAGTTGGTGTCATTGATGGCGAAGCTGTAGCCGATGTTGAACTGCTCGGTGTAAGGGTTGCGATACAGCGGATCGATCAGACGGCCGGTGGATCCCGCCGGCAGGCTGGTCGGCGGCGGCGGCGGCACCGGCAGCGCATCCACACCGTAGCGGAACTGCGAAAGCGGGTTTCCCGTGGTCGGAACGATGTCGGCGTTCGGATCGCCGGGGCCGACACTGTTGAGGTTCAACACCGTGGCGAAGATGGTCGGGTTGGCCTGCTGGATCATGAACAACGTGATGTTCTCGAAGATCTGGCCGTAGTAAAGACCGAAGCCGCCGCGCACGATGTGCCGTCCTTTCCCGGTCAGGTCGTAGGCGAAGCCGATGCGCGGGCTGAAGTCTTTGGTGTCGTCGTGCGGCAGCCCCGCGTACGGGCTGCCGATCGCTTTCAACTCCTGGTAAGCGCGCGCCTGGGCCTGCGTCGCGCCGGCCACCATGTTGAAGTCGCGGTCCCACCGTACGCCGAGATTCAGCGTCAGGCGGCGGCTCACCTTCCAGTCGTCCTGGAAGTACAGGCCAAGCATGTTGGTGCCCAGGAGAAAGTACGGGTTGCCGGAAGTTTCCGAAATGTTGGTGATCAATCCGGGAGTGGCGAAGCCCTGCGGATAGGTGGTCTTGTCCCCGAGGATCTGGCTCGGGTCGGCCGCGAACGTTACCGCTGGCGTGGGAGTGAACTCGAAGAATCCGCCCAGGGTCGGCTCATGCACCCAGTCGAATCCCACTTTGAGACTGTGCTTTCCCTTGGTGATCGAAAGGTCGTCTTTGAACTGCCACTTCTTCTGGAACGACTGCTGCGGCACGTTGCCGTTGGTCCCGAAGTACTCGCCGGAAGCGAAGGTGACCGTCGGCAGCTTCAAGACCGAGTCGATCACGTTGTTCCAGTATTGGTAGCCCACGGTGGCGGCGTTGACCACGGTGGGGGTAAGGACGGAATTCAGGTTGAAGCTGGACAGGATCAGCCGGTTCGTGGTGAAATTGCCCGCCGTCAAATCGTTCTGGGAACCCGTCTGGTCGTTCAATCCATTGTTTTGTTGGTCCGTGTAGCTCACGAAGAAGGCATGCTTGCTGTTGATCTGGTGGTCCCATCGGCCGTTGTAACGCCAATCGTAATAGGGCGTGCCGATGGCCGTGGCGGGCTGTGCTCCCAGCGGTTTTGCCAGCACCAGTTCGTTGTAAGAGTTGGGGTCTACCACGATGCTGGTCGATTCGCGTTCCCGCTCCAGGGTAAAGAAGATGAAGTCTTTCTCCTTGCGGATCGGGCCGCCGAACGCCCCGCCGAACTGCTGCCGCGAATACGGCGACTTGGCGTTGCCTCCCTGCTTGGAGAAGTAGTCGTTGGCGTTCAGGGCTTCGTTGCGGTCGAAGAGATACAACGAGCCATGGTAGTCGTTGGTGCCCGACTTGGTGATCGCCGTGATCGCCGCGCCTTCGCTGCGCCCGTTGGCGGCGGAAAAGCGCTGCGTGCTGATGTTGAATTCGCGCACCGCCTCGAGGGGAAGCTGCATCACCGGTCCGCCCACCGTGTTGTCCTTGTCGTCAATTCCGTTCACTGTGACATTCACGTTGCGGCCGTTCGAGCCATCCACGGCGAAGACGCCAATGCGGTTCTTCGTGGGGTCATAGGAGTTCACCGGCTTTGCGCCGGGAGCCAGGTAAGCCAGGTTTACGAAATCGCGGCCGTTGAGCGGCAGATCCTGGATTTCTTTCGTCGAAATCGGCACGCTGACGTCAGTCTTGGTCGTGTCGACCAGCGGTATCCCCGATGACTCCACCGTAATGACCTCGACTTGGCCGCTGGGCGATAGCGAAGCGTCGATGGTGGTGGTCTGACTCACCGCCAGACCCACGTTGCCGTACACCTGTGAAGCGAAGCCTTTCATGGTGACCCGGACTTCGTAGGTGCCAATTGGCAGCAAATCGAAGCGGTACTGTCCGGCATCGTTAGTCTTGGTTTCACGGCTCACCCCCGTGTCTTTGCTGGTCGCCTTAACGGCCGCACCAGGTACTACCGCGCCGCTCTTGTCCGTTACCGTGCCCAGGAGGGTGCCTGATGCGTTGACCTGGGCGTTTAGATGGAAGCTGGCGAGCAATGCGAACGCCAGTACTGCGAAAACCAACTTTTTCATACTCCACCCCTTTTTTCCCGCTTTCAGCCAAGCCGAGTTTGCGGGACGCATATCTTAAATGAAACGGTTGTTAATACATATAACATAGGCCGCGTGGCCCAGCGGGCCGCTGCCCGGCGTATTTGAGTTACCAGAAGGGCCCCACCCAGTTGTGCTGGGGTTACTCGCAGTGCCCCCTCAAGGGAGTCGGGGAGTTCGCCTCCATCGGTTCATGGTTCCGCTCCCCTGGGCTTCGGCAACTGTCAGACCGCCCGCTCCCCACTGAAGCTCTCGACCGCCCGAATCATGGCGACAATATTCTCCACTGGTGTCCGCGCCTGGATATTGTGAACGGCGTTAAACACAAATCCCCCACCTTTCGAAAACGCTTCGCATCGCCTAAGCACCTGCTCGCGCACCTCGTCCGGTGTTCCAAACGGTAGCACCTGTTGGGTGTCAACCCCGCCGCCCCAGAAAACCAGGTCTCGGCCATATTTCTGCTTCAGCGTTTCGGCGTCCATACCGGCGGCGGAGCACTGCACGGGGTTGAGAATGTCGAAGCCTGCCTCCAGGAAGGAGGGCACGAATTTTTCCACCGCTCCGCAGGAATGCTTGAACGTCTTCCATCGCGTGCTCTTGTGGACCCAGGTGTTGACCTCGCGGTAATACGGCAGCCACAACTCGCGGAAGGTCGCCACCGAGCAGAACGACGAAGTCTGGGTTCCGAAGTCTGTCCCGCAGATGTTCACCACGTCCACCAGGCCGCCCAGGCGCGCCGCGATGCGCTCCAGGTTCGCCAGGGCGATCTGGCATTGGCCGGCGAACACGCCGTGCACGTAATCCCTTCGCGCGCGCGTGGACATGTACCATTCCGTGATGTCGCGGATCCCCTTCGGCCGAGGCAGCCCGACGCCCGGAACCAGCGCGATGTCGCCGAACGAAGTGCCGCCGAAATTCGCTACCACGCAACGGCCGGTTGCGGCGGCGCGGCGCGCTTCGCGCTCCAGGTGCGCCAGTTCTTCTTCGGCAATGGGGCCGTATTCTTCCAGGTTGTCGGCCGGGTTGAGGTGGTCCTCGTCGAACGGCTGCTGGCGCAGGATGGCGTCGAAGAAATACCCGCCGTTGGGCATGCGGGCGCTCGGAGGGTTCCCGCGGTCGCCCAACGGGTGCATCAGGGTGTCCCCGTTCTCGTCGATGGTGACGTTGAACTGGCCGGGCACCAGCACCTCGGTGCCGTCGTACATCCGGAACGGCTTCCAGTCCTCGGCGGGGAATCCGAAACGCGTCGTGCGCCGGATGACGCCCTCGGTGTCGATGCCCAGCGCGAGCTTGAGGTCTTCGCCGATTTCGCCGAGGAACTGCCCGGGGTCGATGGCCTTCACCGGCTTCCGTTCCAGCCCGAAATAGTCTCGCAGCGCCAGGACGCAGCTCACGTGGATGCCGGACACGAAGGTGCTGCCGAAGTCCACCGGAATCCGGTCCGGCTGCCGATGATCCAAGGCGCAAAGTACGCGCTCTCTGCTGGTGGTTTTCGTCACGGGTTACAGACCTCCAGGCCGACGGTGTCGAGGCGGGGGGACATCAGGTGGATGATGCTCAAGCCCACAAGGTAAGAGAAACTGGCGAGGGCGAAGATGGTAAGGTAGCTGCCGGTCGCCTGCAGCACGAAACCCACGGCGCTCGAAACCAGCATGCCGCCCAATGCCCCTCCGAATCCGCAGATCCCGACCACGGTGCTCACCGCCCGCTTCGGGAAGATATCGGAAACGATGGTGAAAATGTTGGCCGCCCAGCCACAGTGGCCCGCCATGGCCAGAGAGATCAGTCCGGCGGCGAGCCAGGGGCTTTGAACGCGGGGGGCCAGCACAATCGGCGAGACCATCAAGGCGCACGCCAACAGGGCCAACTTGCGGGCGGCGTTGTTGCCGCGGCCGCGCTCCGTCAGATACGAGTAGAACCAGCCGCCGAAGATGCCTCCGGCACTCGAGACCAGGTACATAGCCGCCAGTGGCAGGCCGATCTGGTCGAGTCTCAATCCGAACTGGGAGTTCAGGAACTTCGGCGCCCAGTACAGATAAAACCACCACACCGGGTCGGTGAGGAACCGGGCGAAGAGGAGTCCCCAAACGGGCCGGTTGGCAAGCAGCACCGGCCAGGGGATGTGCTCGGGGGCAAAACGGGGAGGATCGCTACGCACCGGCTCGCGGTAGGCGAGGAGCCACGCCCCAATCCAGAGCAACCCTGCTCCGCCGAGACCGGCGAATGCCCAGCGCCAGCCGTATTGCAGGGTCAGCCACGGCACCAGAAGCGGCGCCACGATGGCGCCCGCGTTCGATCCGGAATTGAAAATACCGGTGGCCAAAGCCCGCTCCCGCTTCGGGAACCACTCCGTAACTGTCTTAATGGCCGCGGGAAAATTGCCGGCCTGGCCGAGCCCCAGCAGGAAGCGCGCGCAGCCGAAGCCCAACGCCGAAGTTGCCAGCCCGTGCACCATGGCGGCAATGCTCCACCAGCCCAACGCCAGAGGGTAGCCCCAACGCGTCCCCACACGATCGATGAGGCGGCCGACGCCAAGCAGTCCGATAGCGTACGCCCCCTGGAAGGCCGTGACAATCAACCCGTACTGCGCCTCCGACCAGCCGATCTCCCTCTGCAGCGTGGGGGCCAGGATGCCCAGGATCTGCCGGTCGGCATAATTCACCGTCGTGGCGAAGAACAGCAGCGCGCAAATGATCCAGCGCCCGCCGCCGGCCGGCGTTCCGGGCGCTTCCACAGCCACTTCGACGGCCTCGCGATCAGGGCTTGGCATTCGATTTGCCCGATGGGCCGGGAGCCTCCGTCAGTCCACCAGCGCCCCGGCCTTCTTCAACGCCGCCTCCAGTTCGGCCTGCGTCATGTCCGCGCTGATGAACAACTCCTGGCGCGCGCCGGCGCTCAACGCGATGGCCTTCCAGCCGTTCTGTGTAGGCACTGTCACCCGCACCTTCACTTTTCCGCGGGCGTCCCGGACCGGGCGGATCACTCCCGGAATCACCGAGCGGATACCAGGATTCTCGGCCAGCAATTCTTCGAGGATGGCGCGCACCCCGTCGATGATGCTGTGCTCCACTTTGAGCCGGTCTTTGGCGGTGCGCAGGCGCACTTATCTCCAGCCCTCTCCGCCACGCAGGGGCACGAAACGGCATAGCGTCGCCACGCGGTGGCCGATCTGTCCGCCCCGCTTGGAGATCACGCGGAGTTCCTGGTCGTCGGGATCGCCCACCGGGATCACCATCAACCCGGGGTCGTTGAGTTGCTCCAGCAGCGGCCCGGGAACGTCGGGCGCGCCGGCCGGCACCGAAATCGCATCATACGGCGCACATTCGGCAAAGCCCTTGGAGCCGTCGGCCTGAACAATCACTACATTGTGATCGCGACCCGTGCGGCGCAGGTTGCCGCGCCCTATCTCCGCCAGGGCGGGAATGATCTCCATGGAAATCACGCGCGCCGCCAGGGCGCCCAACACCGCGGCATGGTATCCGCTACCCGTGCCCACCTCGAGCACGGTCTCGGCACCGCTGAGTTCAAGGCATTCCGCCATCAGGGCCGTCATGTAGGGTTGCGAGATGGTCTGGCCGCGGCCGATGGGCACCGGTCCGTCCACATAGGCCATCACGCGGGATTCGGCCGGCACGAACTCCTCGCGCGGAATCTGCAGCATGGCGGCGAGCACCCGCTCGTCTCGAATGCCGCGGCGGCGTAACTGCCGTTCCACCATCTGACGCCGTTCGGCCGCCCAGTCGGGAATCAACTCGGCCTCCATCTCTATAATAGCTGTGATGGCCCACCAAATTACCCTCATTCCCGGCGACGGGATCGGACCCGAAGTTGCCGAAGCCACAGTGCGGGCCGTCGACGCCACTGGCGCCGCCATTGAATGGGAACGCGTCGATGCCGGTGCCCGCGCGTTGGCCGAACAAGGCCAACTGATTCCCGACGACGTCTACGCGTCCCTCGAAGTGACACATGTCGCCCTGAAAGGCCCTACCGCGACCCCCATTGGCGGCGGCCACCAGAGCATCAACGTAGCCCTTCGCAAGAAACTCGGCCTGTACACTAACTTCCGGCCGGTGCGCATGTTGCCGGGCCTCAAGACCCGCTATTCCGACCTGGCGCTCGATCTGGCCATCTTCCGAGAAAATACCGAGGACCTTTACTCGGGCCTGGAGCATGAGGTGGTTCCCGGCGTGGTGGAGAGCTTGAAAATCATCACCCAAAACGCTTCCATGCGGATTGCCAACGCGGCCTTCCAGTATGCGCGCCGCGAAGGCCGGGCCAAGGTTACCGCCATCCACAAGGCCAACATCATGAAGTTGAGCGACGGCCTGTTTCTGAAGTGCTGCCGCGAAACGGCGTCGCATTTCAAGGAGATTCAGTACAACGAGATGATCGTCGACAACGCTTGCATGCAACTGGTGATGCGGCCCGAGACCTTCGACGTGCTGGTGCTGCCCAATCTCTACGGCGACATCATCTCCGATCTCGCGGCCGGTCTGGTGGGCGGCCTCGGCATCGTTCCCGGGGCCAACATGGGCGATCACCACGCGGTCTTCGAAGCGGTCCATGGCACCGCGCCCGATATCGCCGGCAAGGGTCTCGCCAATCCCACGGCCCTGATGCAATCGGCCGTCCTGATGCTGGCGCACATCGGCGAGCGCGACGCCAGCACCCGCCTGCACAACGCCATCTACCAGGTCTATGCCGAAGCCGATAGTCTAACTGGGGACGTAGGCGGCAAATCGTCGACCACGGAATTTACGGAGGCGATCATCCGGCGCCTGTAGCCGACCGGAATCTGCAGCGTCTGGCTGTCACCCGAACATCTTTTCGATCACCTTGCCCTTGCCATCCTTGGTCACATACACCGGGCGCTTCTCCACGATGAATGAATGATCGGGCGCGATGCCCAGGGCGTGATAGATCGTGGCGTGCAGGTCTTCCACCGGCACCGGGTTTTCGATCGTGGTACACGGACGCTCGACGGCGGTCTTGCCGTACAGGAAGCCCTTCTTGACGCCGCCGCCGAACATTAGCACGCCGCCGGCCGCGGTGAAATGCCGGTGCATGCCGTAGTGCTTGGGTTCGCTCATCACGTCGGGCGTCTTGGCCTGGTCCTTCACTTCCTTGCCAACCTTCCCCTCGGTGATGGCATCCCGCCCGAACTCGCTGGCCAGCACCACCAGCGTCCGGTTCAAGAGCCCGCGCTCTTCCAGGTCGAGAATGAGTTGCGCCACCGGCGCATCGATCTGCCGCTTCATGGTGAGCGCGCGCTCGTGGCCGTTTTCGTGGGAGTCCCAGTAGCGGAAGGGAATGTACTCCGTCGTGACCTCGACGTAGCGGGCGCCCGCCTCCACCAGCCGCCGCGCCAGCAGGCAGCCTTGGCCAAAGCGGCCGGTGTTGTACGCATCGAAGCTCTGGCGCGGTTCGAGCGAGAGGTCGAAAGCCTTGGCGGAGGGCGACGTCAGTAAACGGTCGGCAGCGTCCATGGATCGCATCAGCGATTCCCGCTGAAAATCCCCGGCGTACTGATAGACCGGTTCCTGCGCGAGCAGTTGCTCGTAGAGCCGCCGGCGGCTGGTGAAGCGCTGGCTCCCGAGTTCGGCGGGCGGGCGCACGGCCGACGCCGCGTCCTGCGGGTCGGTGATGAGGAACGGCCCGTATTCCGAGCCCAGGAATCCGGCGGTGTGAAACGATTTGAGCGCCGGGCTCTCGGCGCCGATCTCCAGGTCCTGGCCGATCCCGACGAAGGCGGGAACCGTGGCATTCCTGGGGCCCAGCGTCTTGGCGATCACCGCGCCCAAATGCGGCATGGCCACAGTCTGCGGCGGGATGTAGCCGGTGTGCCAATGGTATTGGTGCCGCGAATGCAGAATAAAACCGAGGTCCGCGGCCTGGAAGGTGCGGATCAGGGCACCGCGATCCATCACGCGGGCTACACGCTCCAAGCCTTGCGAGAGCTTGATGTGGTCCACGGCGGTATCGATCGCCGGGAAAGTGCTCAGCACCTGCTCGGTCCTGACGCCGGGCGCGAAAGGCGTGTAGCGTTTGGGGTCGAAGGTCTCGGTCTGTGCCATTCCGCCAGCCATCCACAGCACGATCAGGGCATCGGCAGTGGCTGGTAATGCGGCGGCTCGGGCTACCTGCGGTTCGCGGCCCAGCAGCGCGGCCAGAGCCGCGCCGGAGGTCGCGCCCATGAATCCGCGCCGGCTGACAAGCTGCGCAATCCGTTGTTCTTCAGGGCTCTTCATTCGACTACCTTCAATAAATCAGTTGAAACTCGGGCTTCATCATGATAGCCCACAGCAAATCAGCCAGACCTTCGAGCGAAGGGCGGCCAGGGGCAACCGGGTCGTCGAGGGCTTTCACCGCCGCCGCGCGCTCGGCGGGCGAGGCGGCGCGGCCCAGAGCATACCAGAATACGCGGTCGATCGCCGCGGAAGCGGTCTTCAGTGTGGGACCCGGCGCCACCGGGGTTTCGGGCACGACCGGCGTGAGACGTTCCATGTTGGGTTCCTGCGTGAAGACGAAGAAGCGAAGGCGCGGATTCAGGTCGGCAGTGATTTCGCGGTTCTCGATGCCCGCCGCACCGCGGAAACGCGTGAAGCCTTTACCGCCGATGTCATAGACCAGGCGGGACGGAGTCTTGACGCGCACCGGATCGCCGTTGGCGAGGACCGCGCGCAGACCAGATTCCGCTTCCCCTAGCGGCTTGAGCGCGGAGAGCGGTGTGACGCCATTCGGGCCGGCGAGTTCAGACTGCGACCAGGCGGCCTCCACTTTCTCGGGGGAGTAGGAACCGGTGTCCTGCACCAGCAGCCAGAGCCGGGTGGCGTCGGAGATATCAACGTCGAATGGCAGCCAACCGCCGCGGAGTGGGAGCGGTTTGTCCCACAGGCTTACGGGTTCACGTGGAAGTTCGCCCAGCATGCGGCGCGCGCCGCGCAATAGCCAGTGCGTCAGC
>Ga0209067_10002221_pt1 | contig 11587 bp, 11 predicted proteins | sample ColStrG_CSR_2013_FD_187199 | JGI IMG/M metagenome (GOLD analysis project Ga0209067, IMG submission 187199) | Freshwater sediment microbial communities in response to fracking from Pennsylvania, USA - Cold Stream Run_MetaG_CSR_2013 (SPAdes)... | ecosystem: Environmental > Aquatic > Freshwater >... | reverse complement strand
CCTATGGACTGCAGTACCACAGAAATAGATTTTCAAGATAAAAAGAAAAAAATAATAATAGGGACTATAGGTAGTGATTTTATAGAAAATAAAGTTTTGGTAATTGATTATCCAAATAAAACCATTAATCTAAATGATAATATTCCATCAAAATTATTTTCAAGGACCGAATTATCTGATTTACAGTTTTCCTTCAGAAAAGTATTGCTTCCTGCTGTTATTAATGGGGAGAAAAAGAATATTTTTTTTGATACAGGAACTAGCGCATTTGAGCTAATGACCGATAAGGAAAGCTGGATAAAGATGAAAAAGAAAGGCTCTTTTAGCCAAGACTTTCCTTTGAATAGTTGGGGGCGAACTTGGTATGCACATTCAGTTAAAACCGATGATTCAATTAAATTTAATTCGCTAATCCTTCCTATTGGAAGTGTAACCTATGTTGATGGACCTAGTTTATTTTTAAAGTTGGGATTCAGATTATCTGGGGTTGGAGGATTAACAGGTAATAAACTATTCTTATCAAAAAAAATACTTCTGGATACTAAAAGGTTGAAATTCGGAATCTCCAATTAAGTAAAAAGTGGGATTTTATTCCTTATATTAAAGAATAAAAAGGATCGTTTAACATAATAAATCTGCATATGGAGGCCCTAATAATTCGGAAACCAAGAAAGGATGGTCGAATGATTACCGAATACTAGAACATATGACAACACTTCTTTTAGGTGCGACCGGTAGAACAGGATCTCTCACTTTAGAAAGGCTTCTACAGGAGGGACATTACGTGCATATAGTGGTTAGGGACAGAAAAAAAGTGCGCTCCCGGTCGGGGAAACTCACCATATTTGAGGGGGACGTAGTTAATGCTGACACACTTTCTTTGGCAATTTTGAATTGTGAAAATGTTATCAGTGTACTAAACGTCTCAAGAACCTCCGACTTTCCTTGGGCGAATTTGCGAACTTCCAAAACATTCTTATCAGACACGTTATCGACTGTTTTGGCCGTAGCTGATCCAACAGCCATTAAAAAGATAGTCGTTTGTTCTGCCTGGGGTACAAATGAAACAAGGAAAGACATTCCTTGGTGGTTCAAGTGGCTTATAGCCAATAGTAATATTGGGACTGCGTACAAGGATCATGAAAGGCAAGAAGAAATCCTCTTCAATTCAAACTTAAATTTTATAATAGTTAGACCAGTTGGGCTTACCAACTCCGAAAGAATCCAAACTATTCTGGAAACAATAAACAATAATCCCAGACCAGGGCTCTTAATAAGCAGAAAAAATACTGCAAAGTTTCTAGTTTCACAACTGTCAGACAATCGTTACAACAAAAAATCTGTCACGATTTCCGAAAAATAATCTAAGGTGTATTCTTCACATAAATTTATGCCCATTAAAAATTGAATTTTATGGACTAGAACGGTCCTATTTTTTAGGGGGTTTTACATATCTACTTTATTATTTTGATTAGTAAAGGCGCCGATTACTAGCTTTGTATCCTCTGAGTAAAGAAACAATTTAGAACCTTTTGGAAGAAAAAATTTATCAAATTGTAAATTTATGGAAGAGGCCCCCTCATATGCATATATCCTTAACCTCTATATTTTAGTTCCGTCGGGTAAGGTATCACATGTACCAGAAGTTAAAGGACTTAAATTTGTATCAAAAGGGTATCAAAGCTAAAAACTCCTCGATTTTTGCTATCTATAAAATCTTTTTTGATCATCACAGTCTAATACCCCCCAAATTAGGTCAGCTTTCGAGATCTAATTTTCAATTTATTGAGGTCCTCCCATTTATAAATCTTTTAAACTCTCCATTTTTTAGGGGGTCTTACAATCGGAATCAAAAATTATCCAACTTAATCTATACAACCAATGGCTCTTTAACTGTCAAAGCATATTCAGAAGAAGTATTTTGGAGCAGTCGGCAAATAAATCGTTATTTCAACCAAACTTTTGGTCTTTCCTTAAAAGCCTATTGCAATATTCTACGATTCAGGGCTTCATTCCAACAAATTAAAGAAGGCAAACTTTTACCCTAACAAAATTTTAACGACCAGACTTATTTCATCAGTGAATTAAAAAAACTTATGAGAGTTACGCCAAAGAATTTTCTAAAAATAAAAACGACCGATTTGTTCAATTTTCTTCGTTGCCCAGTGAATAGTTTTGCCACCATATTCATATCCTTTCAAACAGAGATCTAAAACAAGAATTAAATCAAGCTGCAAAGGTGGCTATTGTGCATGATCCAGAAATAAGAGCCTATGCTGTGCGAAAACAAAAAAAAATGCTAGCCAGTTGTTTTAAACAACGTAAAACTCAAATTAATTCTCAGAATGTTCTCGCTAATAAAAAGAGGCGAAATGTAGGTTGAGAATTATCAAAGAGCCTCTTGAAATCAATTTCATGCCACACAGCGGTTTTATTTGTGATTCACCATCCTAAGAACAAAATCGAGGGCTTGATCCGCTGGAACAGCCTTATCGGGCTTTACGCCCACTGTTTCCCAATCTGATTTTGTGATAGGATTAATAGCTCGGGCAAAAGGCACATTAGCTACAAATCCGTTACCAACGGTAAATGGCTGTACCGGATGGGCGCCCCCGCTGGTAGTCTCACCAATAATAACAGCCCGTTTTTGAGTCTGTAAGTCGTAGGTTAGCTCTTCTCCAGCTGAAAAGGTGCGTTTACTGGTTAAAATATAAATAGGCATATTGTGAAATCTCTTTAAAATTGTATCTGGAATTGCCCAATATGCCGTTGTGGTTTTGTCTTTTCTGGAATACAAATCATTCAAATGCGTCTTTTGGTTAAACAAAAAACCGCAAATGAAACTCACCATCCCTGGATCACCACCCATATTGTTCCTTAAATCGATAATCAATGATTCGCTATTACTAACAAAACGAAATGCAGCTATCGTCATTATTTTAGCGGCAGAATCTGGCTCAAAAAACCCATCAATTTTTAAATAGCCGATATTACCGTTCAAAATTTCTGCTTTAACAAATCCGAAATTCACCCTTTTTCTGAACTTTAACATTCTTTCTTTTTCCATTGTTGTATCAGTCTTGCCATTGGCAGCTGTGGAAACTAGATCGTAACTAATAGATAAATGGCCGTCGTGATACACGGATGATAGATCGTTCGTAAGTATAGCAGCAAACACCGCTGCCTTTTGAATATTATCATAGCTCCCTGATTTAAGTTGGCGTTGAAGAAAACTGCCCATTTTTATAGCTGTATCCAAATAAATATAATTTGCTTTCAGGCTCGCAGATATATTTGCTACCGTTTCGGATTTTACTTTTTTTGTGAGATTTTCTGTTTGAGCATAGACCATTCCGGTAGAAAAAATCGTGATAAGCATCAATGTTGTTTTAAAGATTTTCATATTAGGATTTACAATTTTCTATAATCTTGGTTAAATATTTGTGAAGATGTGCTACTTCCTCTTTGCTTATTCCGTCAAGTGCTTGTTTTCGGTTTCTTTCAGTTATAGGATGCATAGCCTGTAAATTTGATTTTGCCTTATTAGTCGGACTAAGGTTAAACCTTCTTCGGTCATTCCTATGGATGGTTCTAGTGAGATATTGTTTCTTAACCAGGATTTCGACAATGCGCGTTACAGAAGCAAAATCTTTAAAAGCAGCCTCTGCTATTTCCTGCTGCGTCCAGTCCGGATTGTCAATAATTGCTTTTAAAACGAGCCACTGATCTATTGTTAAATCAAAGCCGTGTTTCATCATGTTTCGTTGAGCAAATTGCCTATAACTTTTTATAGCTTTTTCTAGAGAATAAAAAAGTATGCTGTCTAACTTTTCCATATCATTTAATTGATACAATTATAATTGATATATCAATTAAATCCAAATAATAATTTGGTCCTTTAATTAAAAAATATTTTTTACAGATTATTTGGAAATGTTCCAGCTGTAGACTTCACCACTATTCGGCCAATGAAAAGTTGAATTTCTAGCCGCAGAGAGGTCACTGACGGAACTTTTACGGCGAGCGCCTTAGGGCTGGTCCCTTGCGTTTACCATAAAGAATAGCCGATCTTTGCCTTAGAGTTGGATATAGAGGAGCGGTCACCTAAATAGAAATCTACTTAAGCGAATGATTAATTTTACCATCTTCGAACCCCTATGGATTTTTTTAATGTGGCAGAAGAGTTATTTTTCCAACTTTGATGAATTTGCCTGGCCTTTTTTAATTCCTCCTCGCCGTTATTGCGTACCTCTTCGACGGGTTGTTTGCTAGCTTCTTCGAGCCAATCGGAGAAGAAGTTGGCGGCTTTTTCAGGAATTAAATTAAAGTCTCCGAACCCTTCCTTATATGATCTATTATGGTTGTCCACAAAATATTGGTGTTCATCATCTTCTAAATATGGTCGATGACCGCCTAATTTTAGTGAGGCAATTTGGACGGAGTCTCGACAATCGCAAGCATGAATATATTTCTCTTGTCTTTCGGTGACGTTTTTAATGAACCCATTCTCGTTTTCCAGGTGTTCGGAGAAATCAGAAAATTGGGGCAAGCCAAAGTATTTTTCTTGTGACGTTAAACTAGCGAGAATGCTTTTGGTATGGACCCCAGGTGGGGGATTTAATTGGCGAGTCAGGATGTTCAAAAAGTCCTCGTAAGAAGAAGCGGGTTTAAATTCCAACTGATTTTTATAATCTATTTCCGGTAAAAACTTTCTATTATTTTGCCATAGGTCAATAAATGCTTGTCCCCTGCTTTCAGGTAATTCATTTTGATAGGCTTCTATTTCCTTCATAATTAAAGGTTGGAGAGGATTTACTATTTGAGGATTGGTAAGTGGAGTTAGGCTTTTCTTTCCTTCGGGACCGATTACCCAGGTGTAGTTGGATAAAGCGATAGCTCCATTATTCTCGACTAAGTTGGCTTTACGATGGAATAGAGGTCTTAATACCTTTTCGTATTGATCTTTTATTTCCCTTGCTTTTTTCTGTAAAGCGGTTTGATGCTGGTTAAATAGGATTCTTTCATATTGGATGGATAATTCAGGGCTTATTTTCTGCAGATCGATGGTAGTAAATCTCAAAGGAATCTCTTCGTATTTATAAGTGGCCTCCCCTCCTATATTAGTGATGGTTCCATCGGATAGTTTTCGGCGTGTGGCGTTCCATTGTTCGGCAAAATATTGTATAGAGTTTGAGGGATACTCATTTAAAGCATTTTCGATATTTTGAATCGTTTTTATTTCATTCTCGCTTGGGTTAAAGTTAATCGGCTGAAATTGAATGGTTGGACTCGTTTCCAGGACTATTAATTTGATGTCGTACCTAGACAAGGAGAGCTTGGTGCTTTGGGAGTCTTCATAATGCTTAGGTTTATCCATAATCGTCATTTCGATAAACCGGTGAATGAATTCATTTCGATATTGTAATCGTTCAATTTCTGTTTTTTCATGCCTGTTATAGACAGTTATCCGCATTTGATGGCCCTCCCCTTGGATTAAGACGCCGATACCTCTTTCATTGAAGAGCTGGGTGATATAGGTAGGGTCTTTAAAAAACCTTGATCCGGGATTTCGAGATTGTACGTATTCCAGGATATGGGTTACGATTCGGGACTTTTCCTTGAGGTCTCGGGAAAGTAGGTCCAATTGAAGGGACTGTTGATGGGTGGCCCTCTCCGTCGGATGTAACTCTAACCGAGGGGTCTTCAGCGCTTTTTCGTAGATAGTTTTGGCATCTCCTTTTGTGTAGGCCTCTAATAGTTCCAATTCGAGGCCATTAAAATGCTTGTAATTGGAATTGGATTGTAAAAAACGCTTAAGGTTTGGGGTAAGTTTAGGGGATCGCATCATCTTTTCTAGCCATGGTCCATTCTTGGTTAATAGGTCGATTCTAAAAAAGGTTTTATTGTTCCTTATTTGGAAATAAGGTTTCCCTTCGATCCATTTGCAATTGATCCCATAGCGTTGTAAGCTTAGGATCTGATAATTAGGATCATGTTTGAAAGGGTGATTAAGCGTTTGAAGCTGCTCTTGGACTCTAGTAATCAGAGGGTCCAGTATTTTTTCAGGATACTTGGGGTCTAAGTAATGATTCATTAACTTTTCCCATGAAATATTTTTAAGGACCTGGCTACCGTTGTGAACGGATGGGTCTTTCAAATCAAGAAATCGTATTCCAATTATGCTACCATGGATATTATTTTCAATTATGGCGCCAATTCCCATCGGCTTTAGCTCGCGGAGCAATTCGCTGCCTGTCCAGAAGGGGGCTGCCATTAGTTTTTGAAAAACCTGGTTTAGAGGCCCTGAGAGGTGTTCTGAATCTTGGATAAAATACCGAAGATCGTCCCAAGAGCACCCAAAAGGTAAATTTTTTGAAGGAATATTCTCGTGGGCAATCGAGTCTATTATAGTATAGTCGTAGATCTTTCCCCCAAGCCTATTAAAATCGATTTGAAGGTTATATTTTTCGGCCATTTGGGAAAATTCCTTGGCGCTTAGTTTCTCAGGATTGGCTTGAACTTCAGCCATGAAAAGAAGTGCCCGGTCATAGAGCCTATCAGGAGGATATTCATATAGTTGAAGGGAAATAAGTTTTTTCTCTTTAAGCTCAGGTTCTTCCCTTATTGATAAAGTAGCGCTACTGGGTGAACCTTCCTGACTATTCTTTTCCAATAGATTTTGAAGATCGCGGAAATCTGAATATTTTTCGGCAAAATAACTCATCGCTTTGCCTGGGGTAATTTTCTCCCCTTTTTGGTGGAATTTAGTTTTATAATGATCCCAAACAACGTCTTCGAATATCTCCCTTCTTTTTTGTGCTGTTTTATTAGATTCCAGTTTCAATTTCTGATGGAAACTGTTTATAAAATGAGCCCTTGAAAAAATATCTAACGCTTTTTTGGTGATCTCCTCTCGTGATTGGACTTTGTGAACCATAGGAGAAGAAATACGCTTTTTGCTTTTCTCAAAGGCTTTTTGGACCATTTGGTAGGATAGCGATGCGTCGATCTTAGATCCTGGAATGCCTTTATCGATTCTTTTATCATTTTGGAGTAGAAAGTATTTATATCCAAATTCACCGTTTGGACTTTTAACTTGAGCCAAGTCCATTCCTTTGGAATTTAATTCGTTCTTAAAACTTTTGAGATCCACCACGTTAGGCATTTTCAAAACTTCCATAAGGATGGCTTTCATGGACTCCATGACCGAGTTTTCCTGACGATCCAAGGGGTTGATCAAACCATAATTATTTTCGGTGAAACGAGAAAATTTTTGAGCTTTATTTCTTTCCTGAAAATCAGGGATCAACTTTCCGTCATCGGTTGTACGCACTGTAATCACATGGATATGGGGGTGGTCTGGTTTGTCCAGGTGCTTATATATTTGGCACGGTTGACTTGCCAACCCCTGAACCTTGATATGATCGCAGGCTATGGTATATAATATCTCATCAGTGAGTTTGCCGATATCTTCCTTCGCAAAAGAGATGGAAGCATGATGGGTGGTTTTTTCAGATGTTCCACAATAGTAATCTCGCTGAGACTGTAGTGTTTTTTCGATGTATTCTCCGTCATCAGGATCGATCATATTAATTCCACCTAGTCGTTCAGCCAAACCTTTTTGGACCTTGGATTCGTGGTAAGCCACCAATCCAGCAACATTCGAACCAGAGGTAATATTGATAATCATCGTTCTACATCCAGGTTATGATAAGCCTTGATGAGTTCGTTGATTTTCGCAAGTTCATCCAGGTATATTTTCAAATCCTCGCGCCCATCCCAGCTGTTAATTTTTCGGGCAATCTGATTTAAATTAACTCCAATTTTATCCAGTGCATTTTTGGTATCTGGATGCGTTTGTATTCTTTGGACAAAAACCACTTTTTTTTGAATTAACCTTTGGTAGAGAAAGTCGGATTTGGCCAGCTTTTGCATACTGGCCTCTTGACTCAAGGTTTCAAATTCCGCTAGATTTAATCGGATGGGTATGGTATATCGTCTCTTTTCCGATTCAGCTTTTCGAGGTCTACCCCCTTTCCAATTGTTGTTGTTAACTGCTTCCATAAACATTTTTTTGTGAGCGAAGCGAACTTAAAACCCTGCGGAGGCGGGGTTCTAAGGTGGGTCAATTGCCTGTTTCGTGCTTCACGAAACCCACCTTGCTTAACTAACATTTATCATATTTAACGAATATGAAATAAAAGAGTTACGTGTATAATTCTAATTTATGATTATGATCAAAAATCCTGATTTTGTTTTAGTCTCAAAATGAATTTGAACCTATTTTAAGGAATTAGAAATAGTATAAGAATCCATAATTTTTTTTGCTTCTAACCTTTAAATATCGAATCATGGATAAATTAGTAAAGAATATTTTAAGAATAAAAAGGCCCTAGCTTGGACTAGAAATTTAACTTTTATTTGGCCAAACAATGGCGAAGTCTGCACATTGGAGAAGCATTTTTTATTCTATTATAAATAAGGAAAGTGCTCTGTTAGTATGGAAATGTCCTTGGTTCCTAATGCTCTAATTTCAACCTTTCCTAATTCGGATTTCCCATTAAGACCCAATTAATACTTCGAATTTCATTTCATGGATAGCATTAAATCGAAGAGTTCCGAGGTGTCGAGATTTTAAAATTAACCATTATTGATATTGATCCTCTGATACCGGTTCCATCCCTTCTACCGTGGCCTCAAAAAGCTTTTCTTGGATGGCTAAATGGCTCAAGGATGAATCCTTGGAAGCACCATGCCAGTGCCGTTCCCCAAGCTTAACATATATCATATCACCCACAAAAATTGGTTGCTTAGGATAATTCTCGCTTTGAACCCAACCAGCACCGGCTGTTATGATTAAGGTTTGACCAAAAGGATGAGAATGCCAGACCGTTCTGGAACCGGGATCAAAGGGAACCAAAGCCACTGTTAGTCGGGAAGGGGCAGGCGGCTCATTGATGAGCTCAATTCTTACCGACCCTGTAAAATATTCTTTATCACCATTTTGGGATGGGGATGATCCGCTTCGCTTAATTTCCATCGATTTGCAAATTTATGGGTTGAGACTTTTCAGTGGGTTACAAACTCGGTGAAAAAAGAATATGCATCTGGAATGGTTAAAGTCTTTTTAAATTACATTACCCATTCTTCCCATTCGTCAATCCTCCAAAAGAGTATATCCTTTTATGAGATGCTTTTTTAAAATAGTCTGCATCGGGGCCCATTCTTCTTTGTTAATGGTTTCCCCTCTTTCTTTTCTAGCAAAGTATACGAGTTCATTTCCGCTAATAATAGAATAAATCAGGTAATCCTTTTTCATTTCCACCTGAAGAATGAATGAATTCGATTCCAGGGAATATTCATCTTCATAGTAGGTCAATTTTCGCTTTCTTACTCGCTTACCAGGCCGATAAGGAAAGTCTTCCTGATGAATTTGATAATTCGATCCGTATTCATGAAATAGATCTAGTATGTTCCGTAAAAGAGGAACAAAAAGTAACTGGAGTTCCTTGAATTCATTTTTGAGGATTCTTACGTACGCTTTATGGAGAACATCCATTTCAGAAGGCGGGTAAGGGAATGATTGGTCCTCCATAATTTTCTTAAAGATAATTTTTATCCATTAATAGACAATAGAAAATAAAAAATAGTTTAGTAAAATGATAGAAGAGTTTGAATTTTAAAGGCGTACCCATTCAAATGAGTCCGGTTGGCATGGTATTTTATAATTGGCAAAAATTGGTCATTCCTATTTCCATACGTAGGAATTATAAAATCCCATTTCACAAAAAAACCAAAAAGGATCTCTTTTACATTCAAGGGGATTTGAATCCCTACCCCACTAAATTTGGGGATCTAGAATTCAGAATATAGATCCCTTTTAGAAAAGACTCATTTTTCACCCAAATTAATTGGATCCGAGTGAAAATTTCTATCTTGAGATAAGAGGATAGAGGCATATTCCTCCCAAGCTTTCTCTGCAATTTGCGGCGAATATTTAATGGAATTATTTTCTAAAAAGCCGTTTTCAAAACCAGAAAAAAAGGCTTTTCTCAATTCACCAGGATATGATTTCTTATAAGCTGTTTGATATCGATTAATCACTTGAATTAAGCTTTTCAATCGGTGAATCTCTTCCTGAGCGGATTGGAGGGACGTTTTTTCTTCCATATTCCAAAAATGCTGAGACTAATGTTTTAAATTTAAAAGTTTTTTTATTAATTCAATAATTTAGAAGCTTTAAATTAAAAAATTCGTATTCTTAAGACCCGTTTAATTGACCTCTTCTTACCCGAGCCCCACCTTCAAGATCTTTCCGTTGAAAAAAAGGGGCATTGCCCAATTCCAGGTGGAATTATCCATCCCCCTTCTACTTTTGGCATTTCATAACTAGAGGTTCGTTTTTCCCATAAATATACAAAAACGGTTTTACACCATGAATAGTCCAACTCAGATAGATCATTTATTCACTGTCGCCTACATGTTCGATCTATTTCTAAAAAACGTTAATCGACTCCTTTTATTTTTTCCGTGTCAAAATTTAGTTCTTTGCGAAGTTTTTATTATTTTAAAAACTGTTATAAGCTTATCACTGAATTTTTATGAACCGTCACCCTTTTCGCATATGAATTATTCCGAGAAAAATGAAATTTTTGAAACCGGTTTGAAAAACATGCAGCAAATTGAGCTTCTTTTGGAATCTTTTCGGAATGAAAATAATGAAGGTAAAAAAGAAAAACTTCTTTCTGCCCTTCAGGCTATGATTGCAGAACAGAAACTTCTCATCGCACAGCATGCTTCTTACTCCGAAACGGAAATTTCCTCGTTGACCTATGAAAAAATGGTGGAATTCTTTACTCCTCCATCTAAATAACAACTAGGCTAACCTATCCGATAATGGTAAAAGAATTATGGGGTATGTAACCTTCTATCGCAGCAAAATATCCTATCCGATCAGGGTCCAACCTTTTAAGTTTTATTTGAATTACAAATTAAATTTGGACTATAATACCCTGATTTATCAAAATTCTATCCATTTTGCATTGCGGATTTAAGCGGCATCCAAACTTACCTAACCTATTGCGTTACTGTTTTTTCTTTAAAATTTTAGAATAACATTCTTCAATTAGTATGATCCAAGGATTTATTCTGATTAAATCAATAATTAACGACAAATAATTACCAGGTTCAATTAACCTGCTATTATTTGTCCGAATAAAAGGAGATCCTCAAAAAGGGGGGCACCTATTTCAAAATTTATGATGAATACTAACTTTAATTACTAATCATAAAATCATTTAAACAAAAAATATAATTCCCTAATTAATTAAGAGGTAATAAATTCTAAGATTGACTCTGAATGAATCTTTGTGATGTCAAAAACTGGAATTTCGAAAGCATCTTGGCTTACCAACATTGGATTTTAGGTACATCCTATTATAATGCATTCCGCTCCCCGTTCAATTAAATCTTTTACTATTCCATTATACTGGATCTGACAAAGTTTGATGGACATTAAGTTAAGGAGTAAAAACCTTAATTTTAATCAACATGTCCAAAAGAAAGCAGTACAGTAAAGAATTCAAAG
>Ga0209067_10002220_pt1 | contig 11588 bp, 9 predicted proteins | sample ColStrG_CSR_2013_FD_187199 | JGI IMG/M metagenome (GOLD analysis project Ga0209067, IMG submission 187199) | Freshwater sediment microbial communities in response to fracking from Pennsylvania, USA - Cold Stream Run_MetaG_CSR_2013 (SPAdes)... | ecosystem: Environmental > Aquatic > Freshwater >... | reverse complement strand
GTATCGACGGCTGCGCAATGCGCCGCGCCTCGCACCCTTGATTACCGCGATTGGCGTGTCGATTTTATTGCAGACTTTTTCCATGATGATCTGGGGCCGCAGCCCGATCTCCTTCCCGCAAGTACTGTCATCCAACCCAATTGAAATCGGCGGGGCGGTTATTTCTCCGACCCAGGCAACCCTGCTGGTGATGGCCACGGTCGCCATGTTTGCCCTGGTCGTGCTGGTTGAAAAAACCAAACTTGGACGCTCCATGCGTGCCGTTGCCGAAAACCCGCGGGTCGCCGGACTGATGGGTGTGGATACCAACAAGGTCATCGTCGCCACGTTTGCCATTGGTGCGGCGCTGGCCGCGATTGCCGGCGTGATGTGGGGCGCGAACTATTCGTCGGCTCAGTTCGCAATGGGATTCGTACCCGGGCTCAAGGCGTTCTCAGCGGCGGTGCTCGGCGGGATCGGCAATATATATGGCGCGATGGTAGGCGGCATCATTCTTGGTCTGATCGAAAGTTTTGGTGCCGGCTATATCGGTGATTTAACTGACGGCATGTTTGGCAGTAACTACCAGGATATATTCGCGTTCATTGTATTGATCATTGTGCTCACCGTACGTCCATCCGGCATCATGGGTGAACGTGTCGCCGACCGTGCTTAAGGAAACATCATGTCCACGATTTTCGATATGAAACAAAATCCGACACGCGCCTACGTCAGTTTTGCGGTGCTGGCCATCGCGCTGGTGGTGTTCCCGTTTGCCGCTGCCAATTTTGGTAATTCCTGGGTGCGCATCATAGACATGGCGCTGCTGTATATCATGTTGGCGCTGGGCCTGAATATTGTGGTCGGGTTTGCCGGACTGCTGGATCTGGGCTATATCGCGTTCTACGCAGTGGGTGCCTACATGACCGGCCTGCTGGCCTCGCCACAGTTTGCCGCCGTGATCGAATCGTTTATCAATACCTACCCGTCAGTGGGTGAATTCCTGGTCTGGCTGTGCGGCCCGGAAATCGTACAGAACGGTATCCATCTGTCAGTCTGGTACATCGTGCCGCTGGGTGCAGCGCTGGCCGCATTTTTTGGCGCGCTGCTCGGCGCTCCGACCCTGAAACTGCGTGGCGATTATCTGGCCATCGTCACACTGGGTTTCGGCGAAATTATCCGCATTTTCATGAACAATCTGAACGCGCCGGTGAATATTACCAACGGTCCCCAGGGAATCAATCTGATCGATCCGATCCGGGTGTTTGGCGTGTCGCTTGCCGGTGAAGAAGGTTCCAAGGCCACGGTGTTTATCGGCAATTTCTCCATGCCTTCCGTCAACGCCTACTACTTCCTGTTCCTGTTCCTGTGCTGCGTGATCGTGTTTGTCACCATCCGTCTGCAGCACTCGCGCCTCGGCCGCGCCTGGGTAGCAATACGCGAAGACGAGATCGCTGCAAAGGCAATGGGTATCAATACCCGCAATATCAAACTGCTGGCATTTTCGATGGGAGCCTCGTTTGCCGGTGTGGCCGGCGCCATGTTTGCGGCATTCCAGGGGTTTGTTTCGCCGGAATCGTTTTCACTGAATGAATCCATCGCTGTGCTGGCGATGGTGGTGCTGGGCGGTATCGGACACATCCCCGGGGTGATTCTGGGTGGCGCATTGCTGGCCGCATTACCGGAAGTGTTACGCCATGTAGTCGAACCATTGCAGCTGTCACTGTTTGGAAAAGTACTGATCGAAGCCGAAGTGCTGCGCCAGCTGTTATACGGCCTGGCCATGGTGCTGATCATGCTGAATCGTCCAGCCGGTTTGTGGCCCGCCCCGAAACACGAGGACCGGCCTGAAACTGAAATCGATCCATCCAGACTGAGCGTATAAGGGAAGACCATGAGTGAACAGATTATGCTCAATATCGAAGGCGTCAGTAAAAGCTTTGGCGGCCTGCAGGCTTTGTCCAACGTCAACCTGCAGATTCAGCGTGGACAGATTTACGGCCTGATCGGCCCGAACGGCGCCGGTAAAACCACCTTGTTCAACGTCATCACCGGACTGTATCAACCGGATACCGGTACGTTTGAGCTGGCCGGCAAACGTTATTCACCCTCAGCGCCGCATGAAGTTGCGCGCGTCGGCATAGCCCGCACCTTCCAGAATATCCGCCTGTTCGGCGAAATGACCGCGCTGGAAAACGTGATGGTGGGCCGGCACGTGCGCACCCATCAGGGCGTGTTCGGCGCAATCTTTCAACATGGCGCCGCGCGTCGTGAAGAACGTGAAATCAGAGAGCGCTCGCAGGAGTTGCTGGAGTTTGTTGGCATCGGTCAGTTTTCCAGTCGCACTTCAAAATTTTTATCCTACGGTGATCAGCGCCGTCTGGAAATCGCCCGTGCTCTGGCAACCGATCCGCAATTGCTGGCGCTCGATGAACCTGCTGCGGGCATGAACGCCACAGAAAAACTCGCGCTGCGTGAACTGCTGGTCAAAATCAAGGCAGAAGGAAAAACCATTTTGCTGATAGAACATGATGTGAAATTGATGATGGGGCTGTGTGATCAGCTGACTGTGCTCGATTACGGCAAGCCGATCGCACAGGGATTGCCGGCCGACATCCAGAAAAATTCTGCCGTCATTGAGGCATATCTGGGAGGAGGCCACTAATGACTTCAGTATTGAAAATCAGCGGCCTGAAAGTCGCCTATGGTGGAATCAAGGCGGTCAAGGGGATCGATCTGGAAGTGAATCAGGGCGAACTGATTACCTTAATCGGTGCCAACGGTGCCGGCAAAACCACCACGCTCAAAGCGATCACCGGTACTTTGCCATCAGGTAAAGTCGAAGGGGAAATCACTTATCTCGGCAATCCGCTCAAAGGCGTGGCTTCGTTCCAGTTGATTCATCAGGGACTGGCCATGGTACCGGAAGGACGTGGCGTCTTTACGCGCATGTCGATCCACGAAAATCTGATGATGGGTGCCTTCATCCGTGACGACAAGGCCGCCATCGATGCTGACATTGAAAAGTGGTATGGCATCTTCCCGCGTCTGAAGGAGCGTTCTGCGCAGCTTGCCGGGACACTCTCCGGCGGTGAACAGCAGATGCTGGCCATGGCACGTGCGCTGATGAGTCATCCCAAACTGTTGCTGCTTGATGAGCCATCGATGGGACTGTCCCCGATCATGGTCGAGAAAATTTTCGAAGTTATCCGCAATGTGTCGGCCCAGGGTGTGACCATTCTGCTGGTTGAGCAGAACGCCAAACTGGCCCTGCAGGCTGCCCACCGCGGTTATGTGATGGATTCGGGCATCATCACGATCCAGGGTGAAGCCAGGGCGCTGCTGGATGATCCGAAAGTGCAGGCCGCCTATCTGGGCGAATAGTTAAAACAAAAAGGGGAGCTGGCTCCCCTTTTTTTGATCCCATATACATCAACTTAAGCCCGTCTCGCCAAAATGACAGGTGCGTAGGGTGCAATGCTATTGCACCAGCTCGCCGATAATGAGCACCCGGTGCAACAGTATGCCTCCACGCATTGTATGCAGCGCATATCGCCTTGATGGGCGCCGCGGTGCAAATACTGGATGAGCGATTGGCCGTATCGATCGCCTGGAGCGGGATAGCGCTGGTCAGTCTGGTACTGGCGGCTTCCAGTGCCAAGGTATTGCTGTTCGACCTGTCAAGCGCCGCGCCGCTGATCCGCATCGGCAGCCTGCTGGTGCTGGGTGTGACAATGTATGTTGGTGGCTGGATGTACAAAAAGGTCGAAGCGATGGATGCGGAAGTCACGTCGAAATAAATTTTTTCATAAGGTTGGTAAACCATGTTAACTGCTGTAGAAGCCGATCTGACTTTGCCTGCCCACGGGCTGGCCCTGATTCAGTTACTGAACGAATACGCCATGGATCCGATGGGTGGCGCAGAACCCCTGTCCGATCACGTCAAAAATAATTTGCTGACCGAACTGCAGAAGCGCCCAACTACCCGTGCCGTTCTGGCGTTTGATGGGGAGATTCCCGCCGGGCTGATCATCAGCTTTGAGGGTTTTTCCACCTTCGCCTGCCAGCCGCTGTTGAACCTGCACGATGTGGTTGTCAGTCAGCCGTACCGCGGCAAAGGAGTGTTCAGACTGATGCTGCAGCGACTGGAAGAAATCGCGCTAGGTCTGGATTGCTGCAAGCTGACCATGGAGATTCTGGAAGGGAACCGGCATGCGATGGCTGCATACAGGGCTCACGGATTTGCCGGGTATGAACTGGACCCGGCCATGGGCAAGGCGGTGTTCTGGCAAAAAAAATTAGGTAGCCATAGCGTGTGATTGATCCTCTTTTCCAATTGTTGGCGCGCATCGAATTATGACCACCAATTGAATCGCAAATCTTCCAACTTCTTTAAAAAATTACGAACATTAAATCAGGTTAATAACTTGATTGACCTCTGAATCAACGATATGCCGCATATATTCAAGTTCAACTGTATTTGTGATATATCAAATTCTCTTGTTGAAAATATGCTGTGAGCGGCTACGCTGAATGAATACATGCCTCTTACATTCAGTAAAAAATGGACATTCGCCGCAAGTCACCGTTCGTTGTTGGTTTGTCCTCAATACTGATCGTAGATGATGAGCCAAATAACATCTCAATTCTGTCTCAACTGCTGAGACCAATTTGCACCGTGCGCGCTGCAAAATCAGGAAAACAGGCGCTGCATATTGTCAGCCAGGAACCGGTACCAGATTTAATACTCCTTGACGTGATGATGCCTGAAATGAGTGGTTTCGACGTGATGAGCCACTTGCAAAGCAATCCAGCTACAAAAGAGATTCCTGTCATATTTCTTACAGCCTTAACCGACACTCAAAATGAAGAGCATGGGCTACGTCTGGGTGCCGTCGATTTTATTACTAAACCAATTCGGCCTGAGATCGTTCATGCCAGGATCAAAACGCAGCTTCAGGCAAAATTTGCCCGCGATATTCTAAAAAATGAAAATTTTGCGCTTGAGGCTGAGGTGAAGCGCCGCACTGCTGAAAATGATTTGATCCAACAAATCAGCATCCGGGCATTGGCGCATCTGGCTGAAATTCGCGACCCGGAAACAGGTGCGCATATCTTGCGCACGCAAGGCTATGTGAAGCTGTTAGCATTAAATTTAATGAATCATCTTCGATTTTCTCCTGCTCTTACGTTTCAATACATTGATCTCCTGGCTCGTTCTGCACCCTTGCATGATATCGGCAAAGTAGGTATCCCAGACTACATTCTGCTCAAACCTGGAAAACTCAATTCCGAAGAGTGGCGAATCATGCAAACACATGCGCGACTGGGGAGCGATGCGATTTCTCAGGCAGAAGCGGATATTAAAATACCTTTGCATTTCCTGGAAATCGCTAAGGAGATAGCGCATTGGCATCATGAAAAATGGGATGGAAGTGGCTACCCAGACAGACTCGTCGGTGATGCAATACCGATTTCAGCCAGGTTAATGGCGCTGGCAGATGTTTTCGATGCATTGATATCCAAGCGGGTCTACAAGGAGGCAATTCCTTATCAGGAAGCCAAAGCAATTATTGTTGCCGGTAGTGGTACTCATTTTGATCCTGAGGTTGTAAATGTTTTTGTTCAGGAATTTGAATATTTTGTGGAGATTGCCGAGCACTTCAAGGAATGCTAATAGCCTGCATCAAAAATGGAGTCATCATGAGTCACTCGCGGTTTGTTCGTGAATACCGGAAATTATCAATAAAGTTAGCGATACTGTTGACTCTTGCCTATATTTTTCTTACTGGCGTTGCCGCTTTGATGAGCACAACCGCTGCCAGTCATATCATTTTTATTTCTGTCTCATCCGTCGTGTTTTTCCCGTTAGCGTTTTTGCTGATCAACCGGAGCGAAAAATTAAAATACAACCGATTATCCGAAGAAACCAAAACGTGGGATTTGCTCCAGCACATAATTAACAGTTCCAATGAATGCATCTTCGCCAAAGATCTTGCGGGTAGATACCTGCTGGTCAACAGGGAAACGGAACGAATTTCCGGAAAAAGTTCCGCACAGATGCTGGGAAAAACAGATCAGGAACTTTTTTCCATTTCTAATGCTGCTGTCAACCTGGTCAAAGACCGGGAGGTCATTGCAATCAATAATAACGTGACTTATCAGGATTTATTAAAAACAAAAAAAGGTGAACGGATTTTCTTCACAACCAAAGGTCCGTTGCATGATGAAAGTGGGAATGTAATAGGTCTGTTTGGTCTCTCGCACGACATCACGGATCAGCATAACTACCTAAAATTTTTGCAGGAAAGTGAAGATCATTACCGTTCGTTGTTTGAGAATATGCAGAACTGTTATGCCGAATGCCATCTTTTGTATCAAGACGGCAGAGCAATCGATTTTATTTACAAAAAAGTTAATAAACAATTCGAACTGCAAACCGGATTGGGGCCGGTTGCCGGAAAAAGAATTACTGAACTCCGTCCGGGTATTGCAGAATCCGATCCCGGAATATTTTCAATTCTTCAAAGAGTCTGTGAAACCGGACTCAGCGAGCGCATGGATATATTTATTAACGCGCTGAAGTGCTGGTATCAAATGTCGATTTACAGTACGAAAAAAGGCAATTTTGTGATGATATTTGACGACATTACGATTCGAAAAGGATTTGAAGACAAAATCATGCAGCTTTCCCAAGTGGTAGAGCAAAGCCCTGAAAGTGTCGTGATTACCGACATCAATGCAAACATAGAATACGTGAACGAATCGTTTGTAAATAAGACCGGTTATGCCAGATCTGATGTCATAGGTCACAATCCCCGCATTCTCCACTCTGGTAACACGCCGAAGGAAACCTATCAAAGTATGTGGGACGCCATGAAAAATGGGCAGGGCTGGAAAGGGGAGTTTTATAACCGCAAAAAGGATGGTACCGATTATGTGGAGTTTGCCATCATTACACCCTTGCGCAATTCGGAGGGCGTCGTAACGCACTATGTAGCGGTCAAGGAAGATGTCACTGAAAAGAAGCGTGTTGGAGAAGAGCTGGATAATCATAGAAACAAATTGGAAGAAATGGTGGTCAAACGTACAGAACAGTTAAGTATTGCCCGAATCCAGGCTGAGGCAGCGAGTCAGGCAAAAAGTTCATTTCTGGCCAATATGAGCCACGAGATACGCACACCAATGAACGCAATTATTGGATTAACGCATTTGCTGCAGCAGACAATTACTTCACCTGAACAAAATGCGAAACTGAAAAAAATTTCAGAGGCGGGGCATCACCTTCTCAATATCATTAACGACATTCTTGACCTGTCAAAAATCGAAGCCGGTAAATTCGAGCTTGATTCTTCAATTTTTCTTTTTAACGACGTCTTGCGCGATGTGGTATCAATCATTGCCGAATCGGCAAAAAGAAAAGGACTTGAAATTATTGTTGATCAACCAGAACAGCAAATCTGGCTGTCTGGTGACTTCACTCGGTTGAAGCAGGCTTTGTTAAATTACGCTGGAAATGCAATTAAATTCACTGAGCAGGGAACAGTTATTTTACGAGGAAGTTTGGTAGCAGATATTGACGGTGCGATGCAGGCACGTTTTGAAGTGACAGATACAGGAATCGGCATTCCTGAAGATAAACTCAAATATTTGTTTTTCCCGTTTGAGCAGGCCGATATTTCGACTACGCGGAAATATGGAGGAACAGGATTGGGGCTTGCAATAACTCAACGGATAGCGGCTCTAATGGGAGGTGATGTAGGTGTAACAACTCAATTGGGGGTTGGCACGACTTTCTGGTTCACTGCCCGATTGGAGCATGGGCAGGCAATGGCGGTAGCAGATTCTGGATCAAAGCTGGAAGAAGCCGAGCAACAATTACGCAAACTTCATCAGGGCGCACGAATATTACTTGTGGAAGATAATGCAATCAATCGCGAGGTGGCAATTGAAATACTTCAAAGTGTTGGCATGATCGTTGAAATAGCAGCCAATGGAAAAGAAGCCCTTGGCCTGATCAGCGAGAATGCCTACGATATAGTTTTGATGGATATACAAATGCCAGTCATGGATGGCATTGAAGCAACGCATCAAATAAGAAAAACTAAAAAAGGAAAACAAATACCAATTTTTGCTATGTCCGCGAATGTCTTTGATGATGACCGTAAAGCGTGTGAACAGGCTGGAATGGACGGATTTATTGCCAAGCCTATGGTGCCAAATCAACTTTATCAAACGTTATTGAACAGACTTTCCCTGTCGAGCCGCACGTCCATTGTGAATGAAACGATCAGTCAGGTTAGACTGCCAGAATTTGATATCTCAAAGAATTTACAATTACCTCCAAGATTAGTGGCTTTCGATGCATTGGATATCAACCGTGGCCTGACAAATCTTCGCGGCAATGCAGGTACATATTTGAAATTGCTGAGTCATTTCGCCAATAATCATCATCAAGATGCTGTACTGATCAAATCGGAGTTGGTGGATGATGTGATTTCAGTTAAAAAAAGAATCCATACACTAAAAGGAGTTGCCGGTAATTTGGGTGCCATTGGAATTCAGCAGGCATCCATTGCCCTGGAAAAAATTGTGCGCGGTACATCCGATAATCCAGAAACGACAATCGCAGTAGCGCAACTGCACGCCGAACTTGGATCATTTTTTGATTTAATGTCGGCTCTGGAGAAATCCGATGACAGAAGTGGTCAATTTAGAGGCAAGGTCGACCTGGGCAAAACTAGAGAAATACTGATGGAGCTGCAAACATTACTTGCAATGGACGATACCTATGCAGGAGAGTTATTTGAAACGCATCGTGAAGTGTTAATCGCCACAATAAAAATAGATGCAATTGAGCTCGATAAGCAATTGGCAGAATTCAATTACCCCGATGCATTAGTGCTTGTTCGGTCGCTCATACAGCGTTTGTCAGAACAGTAGAGGTCATCCATGCAAATCGATCATCCGAACTCAAACGTTCAATCCGCAGAAAAATCGGCGGTTATCCTTCTTGTTGATGATGAACCGGCGAATCTGAGCGTTCTCAATACATTTTTGCAACCACATTTTAAAATAAGAGTGGCCCGTTCTGGAGAAGAAGCGTTGCGGGTCGCCAAAATACTGCCCTGCCCTGATCTGATTCTGCTGGATGTGATGATGCCGATGATGGATGGATATACCGTTTTGAAGGAGCTCAAGAAATCACCAGATTCACAGAATATTCCGGTGATTTTTGTAACGGCAATGGACAATAGTCATAACGAGACCTATGGGCTTGAGCTTGGAGCTGTTGATTACATCACGAAACCCATTGTTGGGGCAGTCGTACTGGCGAGGGTGCGGACTCATTTGGAACTGAAAGCGGTTCGAGAAAATTTAGTCAGTCGAAATCTTCATCTCGATGCACTTGTCAATGAGCGGACAGTACATTTAAAAAAGGCACTTGAATCTGCCAGAGAGGCAAATTCTGCTGTCAAAAAATCATATTTCGATACCCTGATGGCCATTGGTTCCATTACTGATTTACGCCATCATTCGATAGGATCTCATTCGCGCAGAGTGGCAGTAATTTCTCGCCAGGTTGCGATGATGTTTGCTCTGAGTGAAACTGAAATAGAAAATATATTTATTTCTGCGCTACTGCATGATATCGGTCGGATCGGTTTTTCAGACGAATTATTAAATAAGCCGGTGAACACAATGAAAATTGATGAGTTATCAGCATACCGGAAACATCCAACGCTGGCTGCAGACGCTTTGAATAAAATTGATTCCCTCGCTGGCATTGCCACCAACATCCGTCACCATCACGAGCGATACGATGGAACGGGTTTCCCAGACGGATTGAGTGGTTTAAACATTCCACTCGGTGCCCGCATCATTTCTGCGATTAGCGATTATGACGAATTAAAATACGGCAATTTAACCAACAAGCCAATGTCGATCAAAGAAATACATCAAAAACTAAAAGATGGGAAAAATCACCGTTATGATCCGGATGTCGTTGATGCCATGGAGTCTGTAATATTCAATGATGATACTGAGGAAATTGATGAAATCCATATTAAAGCAGGGCACCTGCAAGAGGGTATGGTTTTATCCCGCGACGTATACCATCCAGACGGTTATTTACTGCTGTCGAAAAATACGGTTTTAGGTATAAAAGTTATCGAACAAATTTTCAGTGTAGAAAAAAATTCTTTGCGTAGCATTGAGATATACGTTTTGCGCAATCGGATTATCCAATTTAATTCTCAAGATCAGTAATAATCAGACCAAGTGACAACTCTAACCAATTTCGGAGTAATAACCAGGTTGTGACCGTCAAACGTCGATTCATTTCAATCAGTTGAACCAATTCTCTTGATCTGGATAGTGACTTGCGGCAAATATCAATTCCTGATGCAGCATCAAAATAGTTCACCGTTCGATATGACTGCTGCCGATTTTTCGGTTGCTTTCTGAACTTCGCCCACGTCAAATAATTCCGGTGGATACGGCATTAAAAAAGTTTTCGCCTGCTCCGGATTGCGGCAGGCAAGCCAGTCGTCATAGCGCCCCTCCGGAATCACCACCAGCGAGCGTTTCTCCTCCCCCGGTTTATGAAAACGTTTCATCACCGGATGGTCATCGGCATTGATCGTGATCTGGGTGAATGAAAACGACTTCTGCCCACCCGGTTCTTCCCAATCCCGATACAGCCCCGCCACCGCAAATGGCGCACCATCTGCCATGCCTATGCGCCAGCGCTGCGCCTTGCCGGATTCATAGTTGGGTTCAAAGTACGCCATCATCGGCACCAGGCATAACTGGCCGTCGCGCCAGGGCCGGGCATAACTGCGCAGCGTAGCAATGGTTTCGGCGCGCGCGTTCATGGTAGAAAATCGCTTCACGCCTGGCGGAATGTGATTTTTGGGGATCATGCTGTACTGCGCCACCAACGCCTGCCGACCGTGCTGATCGCCGACGATGATGGGCGCAGCGTAATCCTGCCAGGCCTCGGTTTTCCACTCGGTGCCAACTGGCAGCGGGGCTTTGAAATGATGCGTGACCTGATGGGGCGTGGCTGTCTGAAAGCTAACACACATGAGTTGGCGCCTCAAGTAGATATCGGATGGCTGATGAAATGCGGGTAGTAACAGGTGGACGTTGGCCTGAGTTCGACAAATCCCATTTCGAGCATCCGTCAGCGTCATGATAATCGACAGTACGGCAATTAATGTACCCAAAACGACGATGCCCCCGGGGGCATGCTTGCGCAGAGGTCGCATCGGAGGCTTGCTGTTCGTGCACTATAGCGACTGTCATTTGACTCGTCAATATTGCGCGTGATGTTATAACGCGAGTCTAAATTGCTGCCGGCCGTATTACTGAGAGCGTCAGTCTGAAGAAGAACAGGTAAAACACGACTGTCACCTGCATCCGTAAAACAATTTCCTGGCCAATGGCATAATGTCCCTCAATGTTATTTTATGTCTGTCGCGCAGGCGCAGTGAATCATGTACATGGACTCTCAATTGAATGTATTGCCCAAAGATGGACAGGCCTGTTATCTGGATGCGTTTTTAGATGAAGGGCAATGCACGGCGTTATTCAATGTGCTGACC
>Ga0209067_10002218_pt1 | contig 11606 bp, 10 predicted proteins | sample ColStrG_CSR_2013_FD_187199 | JGI IMG/M metagenome (GOLD analysis project Ga0209067, IMG submission 187199) | Freshwater sediment microbial communities in response to fracking from Pennsylvania, USA - Cold Stream Run_MetaG_CSR_2013 (SPAdes)... | ecosystem: Environmental > Aquatic > Freshwater >... | reverse complement strand
CGCGGGAATTGAGATCGGCGGTGTCGACGCCGCCCTGCGCCGATTGGCCGAAGCCGCGAACCTCTGGCGGATCAAGCCGGTCGGTTCGGAAGGCTATCGCACTGCCGAGGTCACCCTGGGCGGCGTCGGGCATGTCGGCAAGGTTTCCGGCAATGCCCAAAGACCTGACGATGTGGTCGGCCAGTCGTTGAGGCATAACCGCGCTCAGCGCGGATTGCGGCGCGCGGCGTCCTCTTGCGGCGCGCTCTCGACGCAAGAGGTCATAGACATCGACGCCGGGGACGAAGTCGATCTCGATGCTCTCGCCTTCGCGCCAATAGGACGAGATCTGCAGGATCGCCGGACCGGAAAGCCCGCGATGGGTGAAGAGCAGACCTTCGTCGAACGCTGTCTTGCCGTGGCGCGCGCGGGCTCGGGTGGCGACGCCTACCAGAGGGGACAGCGACTCGAGTTGCGTGGGGTCCAGCCTGAGGGGCACCAGAGCGGGACGGGTCTCGACGACGCCCAGGCCAAACTGGCGCGCGAGATCGTAGGCAAAGCCGGTGGCGCCCATCTTCGGGATCGATTTGCCGCCCGTGGCGACGACCAGGGAGGCGCAGACGATCGGTTCGCCCGTCGTGGCCAGGGTGAAGCCGCCCGCGCCAGGCTCGACCGCGGTGACCGATGTTCCAAGGCGCAATTCCGCTCCGGCGCCGCGCATTTCGGCGATCAGCATCGCAACGATCTGGCGGGCCGAGTCATCGCAGAAGAGCTGACCCAGGCTCTTCTCGTGCCAGGCGATACCGTGCTGTTCGACCAGGGCGATGAAATCGGCCGGCGTGTACCGGCTGAGCGCCGAGATCGCGAATCTGGGGTTGCGCGACAAGAAGGCGTTCGGGCCGGTGTGCAGATTGGTGAAGTTGCACCGGCCGCCGCCCGAGATGCGGATCTTCTCGCCCGGCGTGGCGGCGTGATCGATCACCAGGACACGACGACGGCGACGGCCGGCCTGAATCGCGCACATCAGGCCAGCGGCGCCGGCGCCCAGGACCACAACATCGAATCTTTCCACGCAGCGAAGTATAGCCTGGCCAGATTGCAAAGGCGGTAACGCCTTCCGGCGGAGGGACGGATCGCGCTAAAGGCAAGGCCATGACGTCAACCGGCGCCCACGCGCGATTGCAATCGGTTCGGCTCGACGATGAGTCGTTGGCCGCGGTCTCGCGCGACCAGGAGCAGGAACGTCAGATCGCGATCTTCGATCTGATCGAAGACAATGTCTTCATGCCCGAGGGCGCCGTCCAGGGTCCGTTCGACCTGGTCATTGCCCTGGTCGACAATCGTCTGGCGTTCGACATTTCCGGGCCGGATTACAAACGCACCCATTTGCTGTCGCTCTCGCCGCTGCGCGGGGTGATGCGCGACTACCGGATGATCTGCGAGAGCTATTACGACGCCATCCGCAACGCGACGCCGCAAAAGATCGAGGCCTTGGACATGGGTCGTCGCGGCCTGCACAACGAGGGATCGGAAGTGTTGCGCCGCCGCCTTGAAGGCAAGGTGCAGATCGATTCCGACACGGCGCGGCGTCTCTTCACCCTGATCTGCGCGTTGCAATGGCGGGGGTAAACGACTCGGGTCCGGCATTATCGGGCCCGACGCCAGGGGCCGTTCTGTTCGCCTGCAATTTCAATCGTGTGCGTTCGGCGATGGCCGAGCACATGGCCAAACGCCTCTATGGCCACGCCATGTTTGTCGACAGCGTCGGCCTGCACGCTCACTCCCGCCGCGCGCCGTCCGAAGACACACCCGATCCATTCGTGGTCGCCGCGATGGACGAGCTGGGCATAGACATGACGCGCCATCGCCCCAAGAGCTTTGACGATCTGGAAGACACCTCATTCGACGTGGTCATTTCACTCACCCCCGAGGCGCATCACCGGGGCCTTGAGCTTTCGCGCGGCCGCGCGATCGATGTCGAATATTGGCCGACGATGGATCCGACCCTCGTCAACGGTCAACGCGAGCAGATGCTGCAGGCTTATCGTGATGTGCGAGATGCGCTCGAGCGCAGGATCCAGGCCCGTTTCGGTCAGGTGCGAACGTTCGGGGGATAGGAATTGGTAGGCCGGGTGGGACTCGAACCCACGACCACTCGATTAAAAGTCGAGGGCTCTACCACTGAGCTACCGGCCCGCGGGGGCCAACCCCGGCGAAGGGCGCGGAACATAGTCGTAGGGGCAGGCGCGCCGCAAGGGCTGGATCGCCGCAATCTTGCCCTTGGCGAGCGAGGACAGCGCGCGTAGATTGTCGGCCATGCGCGGCGTCACCGGCCAATGCCTCGCGGCGAGCCTCATCGCCGCCCTATCCGCCCCCGCGGTGGCGCAGTCGCCGCAGGATAGTCCGTCCGGCCAGCTGCAGACTCCCGATCGATCCGGAACCGCCAATCTGGGCAGCGCGGCGTCGGCGCCGTTTCACGATCTGAACCTCACGAGGGAAAACATTCCGCCCCTGCTGCTGCAGGTCACCGCCGACCCCTATCGACGCCCGCAGCCAATGAGTTGCTCGGAGATTTCACGGGAAGTGGCAGACCTCAACGAGGCCCTTGGTGCGGATTTCGACGCGCCCAATTCGCCGCTCAGCCCCAGTCTCTCGAAGAAAGGCGGCAAGGTGGCGCTGGCGGTGACGCACGGCCTGGCTGAGAGTCTGCTCCCTTACGCCGGGTTCGTGCGCACGCTTTCGGGCGCGCAGCGGCATGATCAGCAGATCGTGCAAGCCATCATGGCTGGGGTCACCCGCCGCGGCTACCTGAAGGGACTGGGCGAGGCTCGGCGTTGCGGCCCATCGGCCACGCCGATGCACATGGCTCACGAGCCCCCGCCGATACGGGAAGAGCCCAAGGGGCCGCATCCGCCCTTGTAGGCGTCAAACCGGGCTCGTCAGTCCCGCGTGGAACTCCCGACGGAACGCATCGAAGCGGCCAGCGAGGATTGCCGCGCGCATTCGACCCATCAACCGCTGGTAGAACGCCAGATTGTGCCAGGAGAGGATCACCTGGCCGAGAATTTCGCCCGATTTCACGAGGTGATGCAGATAGGCCTTGGAATAGTCGCGACTTGCGGGGCAGTCGATGTCGGCGTCCAGCGGGGTTTCATCCTCGGCGAAGCGGGCGGTCTTCAGATTGATCGGGCCGGCCCAGGTCCAGGCCTGGCCATGGCGGCCGGCGCGTGTGGGCAGGACGCAGTCGAACATGTCGACCCCGCGCGACACCGCCTCGACGATGTCGATCGGCTTGCCCACGCCCATCAGATAGCGCGGCCGATCGGCGGGCAGCAGGTCGACGGCGTAGTCCAGGGTCTCGCACATGGCCTGGTGGCCCTCGCCCACGGCCAAGCCGCCGATGGCGTAGCCGTCGTAGCCGGTATCGATCAGCCGCTGCGAGGATTCCCGGCGCAATGGCTCGAACGTGGAGCCCTGCTGGATTCCGAACAGGGCCTGATCCTCGCGCGCGCCAAAGGCGCGCTTGCCGCGCGCGCCCCATTCCGCCGACCGCCGCATGGCGTCCGCAGCGCGGGCTTCATCGGCCGGCCAGGCGATGCATTCATCCAACTGCATGACGATGTCGGACCCTAGCAGGTCGGCCTGGATTTCGATCGATCGCTCGGGGCTGAGGACGTGACGCGAGCCGTCGACCGGGCTGGCGAACGTCGCTGCATCGTCGGTGATCCTGGTGAGCTTGCTCAGCGACATCACCTGAAAGCCGCCGGAGTCGGTCAACATGGGACCGGGCCATCTGGAAAAACGGTGCAGTCCGCCCAGGGTCCGCACCCGCTCTGCGCCGGGCCGAAGCATGAGGTGTACGGTATTGCCCAGAATGATGTCGGCCCCGGTCTGCGCGACCTGTTCCATCGTCAGGGCCTTGACCGTGCCGGCGGTGCCCACCGGCATGAAGGCCGGCGTGCGAATGTCTCCCCGCGCGGTGCGCAGCACCCCGGTTCGCGCCGCGCCGTCGCGGGCGGCGATGTCAAAGGGAAAGGCGGCCATCAGGCCTTGGCCCACAGGAGCGAGGCGTCGCCATAGGAATAGAACCGGTAGCCGGACGCGATGGCGTGAGCATAGGCCGCCCGCATGGTCGCCTGTCCGGCCAGGGCGCTGACAAGCATGAACAGGGTCGAGCGCGGCAGGTGGAAATTGGAGATCAGCGCGTCGGCGGCGCGAAAGCGGTAGCCCGGCGTGATGAAGATCGCCGTATCCCCGGCGAACGGGCGCACTACGCACGCCTCGTCCGTCGCGCTCTCGAGAAGACGCAGCGATGTCGTGCCAACACAGACGATGCGGCCGCCAGCCGCGCGGGTCGCGTTCAGCGCCTCCGCCACCTCTGCGGAAACCTCGCCGAATTCGGCGTGCATGCGGTGCTCGGCGACGGTCTCCGTCTTGACCGGCAGAAAGGTGCCGGCGCCCACGTGCAAGGTCACGAAATGACGGCTCACGCCGCGCGCCACAAGCCGTTCCATGAGGTCCGTCGTGAAGTGGAGACCGGCCGTGGGCGCGGCGACCGAACCCGGCGCGCGAGCGTAGAGGGTCTGGTAGTCCAGCCGATCCCGCTCGTCCTCGGCCCGCAGGGCGGCGATGTAAGGCGGCAGGGGCATGACGCCGAGATCCTCGATCAAGCGATCGAGATCGGCGCCGGCAAGTTCGAACCGCAGTTCGACCTCGCCGCCCCCGCCCTTGGCCGCGATTTCAGCCCAGAGGGTTGATAGGGCGCAGGCGCGATCTTCCTGGACGCCAAAGCCAACGCGATCGCCGACGCGCAGACGCTTGCCGGGACGCATGAATGCGCTCCAGCTGTCAGGCGCGAGGCGTCTGTGGAGCGTCGCCTCGACCGCAACCGACGTGGCGTCACGTTCACGTCTGCCAAACAGTCGGGCGGGAATGACACGGGTGTCGTTGAATACAAGCGCATCGCCGGCGCGCAGCAACTCGGGCAGGTCACGCACGCTACGGTCGGTGATTTCGCCTGTCGGCGCGACCACCAAAAGTCGCGCCGCATCGCGGGGCGAGGCCGGACGCAGGGCGATCCGTTCGGCCGGGAGATCGAAATCGAAGTCGCTGAGCTGCATGGTGGCCGGCTTCTTAGTCGCTAGCCCGGCCGCCGTCTGCCCGGAACGGTCAGATGTCAGAGCGCCGCCTTGACCGCGGCGGCCGTTTCCTTGGCGGCGTCGATCACCGCCGGTGAGATGTCGCCCTGGGTGTAGAAGTCGTGCGCCAGACTGGGATAGTGCCTGTAGTCCGTGGCGACGCCCGCCTTCTTGAGCCGGTCGGCGAAGTCTCGGCCCTCGTCGCGCAACATGTCGAAACCGGCGGTCACGACCAATGCCTGGGGAAGACCGCTCAGGTCTTCGACCTGCGCGGGCGCCGCGCGCAGATACTCCGGGTGCCCCTCGGCGCCGAGCGTTTCCTCGAACCAGCGCATGACGCTGATGGTGAGCACCGGGCCATCCAGTTCCTTGCGCGAAGCTGTCGGCTCGGCTGGCGTCAGCGCCGGGTAAAGCAGCAGCTGCAGCTTGAGCTTGCGGGCGGCGTCGCCGCGCAGATCGATCGAAACGGAGGCGGCGAGATTGCCGCCGGCCGAACAGCCGCCGACGCCAATCCGGTTCGGATCGATGCCGACGGTCGCGCCGTGATCGAACGCCCATTTCGTCGCGGCGAGGCAATCGTCATAGGGCGCGGGGAAGGGGTGTTCCGGGGCCAGTCGATAGTCGACCGCCAGGACGCGAATTCCCGCGTAGTCGGCCATGCGTCGGCAATGCGCGTCGTGTGTGACCAGATCGCCGATGACCCATCCGCCGCCATGGAAGTAGACGAGGCAGGGTCCAGGCGTCTGGGCGCCCTTGGGCGTGTAAAGGCGAGCGGGGATGTCTCCGTGCGGCCCCGCGATCTTCAGGTCCGTCACGCCGACATCGGCGGGCGAGGTCTTCTGGTTCTGGGCGCCGCGCTCGCCGCGATACCATTCACGGACGATCTCGACGGGCAGAGACTCAAGGGCAGGGGCGTTCGGATCGGCCGCGGCGGCCTGGGCCTCGAAAAAGGCCTGGAATTGCGGGTCGAGCATCGGTTTCCTCCAACGGGCGATATTGTTGGGCGATCTAGATCATTTTCCCAACGTCAGATCGAGGGGGTTTGACGGGCTTCCTCGAACGCCCGCCGGAAAACGGACCGGGGAGTCGAGCCGCCGCCCTGCTTAGCCCGCGGCAAGCCGCATCGAGACGATCTTGCCGGGCGCGCGCGGCGGCTCGCCCTTGGGAAGGGCGTCGACATGATCCATCCCATCGATCACCTCGCCCCAGACCGTGTATTGATTGTCCAGAAAGGTCGCGTCCGCCAGACAGATGAAGAACTGGCTGTTGGCCGAATGGGGCGCCGAGGTGCGGGCCATGGAACAGACGCCGCGCCGGTGCGGTTCAGCCGAAAACTCCGCCTTGAGGTTGGGTTTTTTGGAGCCGCCGCCGCCCGTCCCTGTGGGATCGCCGCCCTGGGCCATGAATCCGTCGATCACGCGGTGGAAGACGACACCGTCGTAAAAGCCTTCCTCCGCCAACTCGGAAATACGCTCGACATGACCCGGCGCGAGGTCTGGGCGCAATCGGATCGTCACCGGTCCGGTGGCGAGGGTCATGATGAGGGTGGGGTCGGCCATTGGTTTTGTCTCACTTTGCTTCGGCGGGAAGGTCGAGGTCGCACACGGAAAAATCGATCACCTTGTCCGCGCGGACACGCTCGATCTGGGCCTTGAACCAAGGGCCCTGAGTATCGATAACGCGCACCTTTGGGCGGCTGGCGATAGGCATGTCGGCCAGTATCTGAACCTTGACCATGGTGTCCATCGGCGGCGGCGGAGGCTCGCCAGCCTTGATCAACCGTACGACATCCATGCCGACGATCACACGACCGAAGGCCGTGTACTTGCCATCGAGATTCGGCGTGTCGCCGCGCATCATGTAAAATTGGCTGTTGGCGCTGTCGGGAGACTCCGCGCGCGCCATGCCCAGAACCCCCGAACAGTAGGTGACATAGGCCTTGACCTTGCCGTCGGCGGTCAGAGCGCCCTGAGCGATGGGTTGGCTTACGATCGGCATCACCCCAAGCAGCCCAGCGTCCAGGTCGCCTACCTTGGTGGCGATCGCGAACGGGGCGTCGGCTCCAAGCCGCAGGGTGAACTCCGCCGGAAGGTCCGGCAACGGCGATCCGCCGGTGCCGTCTTCCTTGGGATCGCCCGTTTGATCCATGAACCCGTCGATGACGCGGAAGAATTTGCGGCCATCGTAGAACCCTTGGCGAGCCAAGGTGCGCACGCGGTCGACCGCCTGTGGCGCGGTCGCAGGCGACAATTCGGCGATCACGCGACCTTGGCTGGTGTCGATGACAAGCACGTTGTTCGGATCGGGCGTGCGCCAGTCCGCCGCGACTGGAGACGGCGCGGGGGCGGCCGTGATCTTGGCTGCGACTCCGACGGCCGGCATGGCCGTCACGGCAAGAGCCAAGGCGGCGGCGGCTGCGCAGGTTTTCGCGATCGGGGCCGTCTCGCGCGTCAGGACCGCGACACCTTGTCCATGAGCCTCTGACGCACGGCTGGAGAGACGAACGGCGACACGTCGCCTCCCATGGCGGCGATCTCCTTGACCAGCCGCGAGGCGGTCGCCTGATGCCGCGGGTCGGCCATCAGGAAGACGGTTTCAATGCCGCGGTCGAGCTGCTGGTTCATGGCCGTGATCTGGAATTCGAATTCATAATCGGCCACCGCGCGCAGCCCGCGAACGATGATATTCGCTCCGACCTCGCGCGCCGCCTGAACGGTTAGGCTTGAATACGGGTGAACCAGAATCTCGGCGTCCTGCACCAGCGGCGCGGTCTCGATCTTCAGGATATCGACCCGCTCTTCCAGCGTGAACATCGGGCCTTTGCCGCTGTTGATCGCGACGCCGATGACCAGGCGATCGACCAGCTTCACGGCCCGCCGGATCAGGTCCAGATGACCGTTGTGGATGGGATCAAAGGTCCCTGGATACAGGCCGACACGCGTCATTGATTGCCCTCTTCGCCGGACGGTTCGCCATCCGAGGCGCCGTCCGCGTCATTGGTCTGGTCGGCCGCTCCGTCGAGCCGCTCGACGGAGACGACATGCTCATTCTCGGCGGTCCGGAAGATCGTCACGCCCTGAGTGTTGCGTCCGGCGATCCGCACCTGGTCGACCGGGACACGGATCAGTTGCCCCTGGTCGGTCACCAACAACAGCTCGTCGGTGTCGTCAACGGGGAAGGCCCCCACCAAGCGCCCGCCGCGTTTCGAAAGGTCCTGGGCGATCAGCCCTTGGCCGCCACGGCCCGTGCGGCGATAGTCGTAGGCCGAGGTGCGTTTGCCAAAGCCTTCGGACGATACCGTCAGGACGAATTCCTCGGCGCCGCCGAGGTAGGCCAGGCGTTCGATGGGCAAGGAGACCTCGCCTTCCGTTTCGTCCTCATCGCCCCCGGCGGTTTCCGGCTCGCTGGCGTCCGCGTCATCGTCGGCCGCGGCGGAGCGCATCGCTGATGCGTGTTTGAGGTAGGCCGCGCGCTCGGCTGGGGTGGCGTCAACGCCATGCAGCACCGCCATGGAGATGACGCTGTCGCCTTCGCTGAGCCGTACGCCGCGCACGCCGGTCGACTCGCGGCCGGCGAAGACGCGTACGTCGTCGACCGAAAAGCGGATGCAGCGGCCGAGCGCGGTGGTCAACAGAACGTCGTCAACCGCAGTGCAGAGATTTACCCCGACGATCGCGTCGCCTCCCGGGAAACTTTCCGGGTCAAGCTTCATGGCGATCTTGCCGTTGCGATTGATCTGCACAAAGTCGGACAGCTTGTTACGGCGAACGCTTCCGGACCGCGTGGCGAACATCACATCCAGCGCGCCCCACGTCGCCTCATCCTCGGGCAATGTGAGGATCGACGTCATCGTCTCGCCGGGCTCGATCGGGAACAGATTCACGAAGGCCTTGCCGCGAGACGTCGGCGTGCCCAGCGGCAGACGCCACACCTTCAGCTTGTAGGCCTTGCCGCTCGAGGCGAAGAACAGCATCGGCGCGTGGGTGGACGCCGAGAAGACCTGGGTTACGGCGTCCTCGTCCTTGGTGGACATGCCCGACCGGCCGCGGCCGCCGCGGTGCTGGGTGCGATAGGTGGTCAGGGGCGTGCGCTTGACGTAGCCGCCGTGGGTCACGGTGATCACCATGTCCTCGCGGGCGATCAGGTCTTCGTCCTCGACGTCGGCGTCGCCTTCGACGATCTGCGTCCGCCGGGGAACCGCGAAAGCCTCGCGCACCTCGACAAGCTCGGCGCGCACCACCGCCATGATCGCTTCGCGCGAAGAGAGCAGGGCCAGGTAGCCGCCGATGGCTTCCGCCAACGAGCTGGCCTCGCCAAATATCTCGTCACGCCCAAGGCCGGTGAGCCGCGACAATGTGAGGGCTAGGATCGCCCGGGATTGCTCGTCGCTGAGGCGGACCTGACCCTCCGCCAGCAACACCGTTCTGGGGTCGGCGATCAGGGCCACCAGAGGGGCCATGTCACCCACTGGCCAGTCTCGGCCCATCAAACGTTCCCGCGCTTCCGCCGGATCCTTGGACGAGCGAATGATGTGGATCACTTCGTCGATGTTGGCGACGGCGATCGCCAGGCCGACCAACAGGTGAGCGCGGTCGCGGGCCTTGGAGAGCTCGAACCGTGTGCGGCGGACGACGACTTCCTCGCGGAAGTCGATGAAGGCCTCCAGCATTTCGCGCAGGCCCAGTTGCTGCGGGCGGCCGCGGTTAAGCGCCAGGGCGTTGACCGGGAAGGAATTCTGAAGCTGGGTGAAGCGATAGAGCTGGTTGAGGACAACCTCTCCGCTGGCGTCGCGCTTCAGTTCAATGACCACCCGCATGCCGGCTCGATCGCTCTCGTCCCTCAGGTCGGCGACACCTTCGATACGCTTTTCGCGGACCAGTTCGGCGATGCGCTCGACCATTGCCGCCTTGTTCACCTGGAAGGGCAGGGCGGTGATGATGATCGCTTCGCGATCCTTGCGGATGTCTTCGATCGTGGCGATGCCGCGCACGACCACCGATCCGCGACCCGTCATGAGCGCCTGCCGCGCCCCGGTCCTGCCGATGATTTCGCCGCCGGTGGGAAAGTCCGGGCCCGGGACGATATCCAGAAGCTCGTCCAGGCCGATATCCGGTCGATCGATCATGGCCAGGCAGGCGTCGACGACCTCGCCGAGATTGTGAGGTGGAATGTTGGTGGCCATGCCCACGGCGATGCCGCCGGCGCCGTTGACCAGCAGATTGGGAATGCGCGAGGGCAGGACCGCGGGTTCACGCTCCTTGCCGTCGTAGTTTTCCTTGAAGTCGACCGTGTCCTTGTCCAGGTCGGCCATGATCGACATGGCCGCCTTTGTCAGCCGGCATTCGGTGTAGCGCATGGCGGCCGGGGGGTCGTTATCGACCGATCCGAAGTTGCCCTGGCCGTCGATCAAGAGCAGGCTCATCGAGAACGGCTGCGCCATCCGCACGAGTGTGTCGTAGATCGAGAGGTCGCCGTGCGGGTGGTATTTACCCATGACGTCGCCGACGACGCGGGCCGATTTGACGTAACCGCGATCAGGCGTGTGGCCCTGTTCGTTCATCGAGAACAGGATGCGGCGCTGGACAGGCTTGAGGCCATCGCGCAGGTCAGGCAGGGCCCGGCTGACGATTACGCTCATCGCGTAGTCGAGGTAGGATTTCTTGACCTCGTCCTCGATCGAAATCGGGCTCACATGACCCCGCTGGGGGTCGCCCGGCGGTGGGGGAGTCTGGTCGGTCAAAGTTAAGGTTCAGCGCTCAAGAATCGGTCGATTACCGACCGTCTCTCCTAGCATTCGCCGGCGCCGGACGCCACCTCACGCCCGCGTCGGGGTAGATTTCGTGACAGTGACTGTCATGCGCGACAGCGGGTATGAGCGCCTAGCTTCGCTTCGTTCAGGTTAGACATTCGTTCTTGGGGGCGCACCGGCGGATTTCTCGGGTCGGACCAAGGGGTGACGGCGCGGCTCGCAGTCGGCGTGAACCGGTCTGTCAGGGCAACGCGCGCCTAGAACGGTATCTCGTCGTCGAGGTCGGCGCTGAAGGTTTCGCGAGGGCCGGATGCGGCGGCTTTGGGCCCCGGCGCGTAGCCGGCGCCGGCGCCTTCGAACTCGCGTCCACCCCCACCTTCGCCATCGCGCCGTCCATCGAGCATCGTCAGTTCGCCGCGAAACTTCTGTAAAACGATCTCCGTCGCCTGCTTTTCCAAGCCTTGCGCGTCAGTGTAGGTGCGGGTTTGTAACGCGCCCTCCAGGTACACTTTTGAACCTTTACGGAGGTACTGCTCGGCGATTTTCACCAGATTGTCGTTGAAGATCGAGATCCGGTGCCACTCGGTCTTCTCACGCCGCTCGCCGGTGGTGCGGTCGCGCCAGGTTTCCGAAGTGGCGATGGAGAAACTGGCGACGCGGTCCCCGGAGTTCAGCGAGCGGATTTCGGGGTCTCGCCCCAGGTTGCCCACCAGAATGACCTTGTTGACGCTGCCAGCCAT
>Ga0209067_10002217_pt1 | contig 11621 bp, 8 predicted proteins | sample ColStrG_CSR_2013_FD_187199 | JGI IMG/M metagenome (GOLD analysis project Ga0209067, IMG submission 187199) | Freshwater sediment microbial communities in response to fracking from Pennsylvania, USA - Cold Stream Run_MetaG_CSR_2013 (SPAdes)... | ecosystem: Environmental > Aquatic > Freshwater >... | reverse complement strand
CGGCGACGATGACCACACCCGCATGCTGCGAGTAGCCCATGCCTACGCCGCCTCCGTGGTGCAGCGATACCCAGGTGGCACCACCGGCCGTATTGAGCAGCGCATTGAGCAGTGGCCAGTCGGACACGGCGTCTGAACCATCGCGCATGGCCTCGGTTTCGCGATTGGGCGAAGCAACGGAACCGGAATCGAGGTGGTCGCGCCCGATGACGATGGGTGCGCTCAGCTCGCCCGAGCGCACCATCTCGTTAAAGGCCAGGCCCGCGCGGTCGCGATCGCCCAGACCTATCCAGCAGATGCGCGCCGGCAGGCCCTGGAAGGCGATGCGCTCGCCCGCCATGTCGAGCCAGCGGTGCAGGTGGTGGTCCTGCGGGAAGAGCTCCTTCATCTTGCGATCGGTGCGGCGGATATCCTCGGGATCGCCCGACAAGGCAACCCAGCGAAACGGCCCCTTGCCGCGGCAGAACAGCGGGCGGATGTAGGCCGGCACGAAGCCCGGAAAGGCAAACGCGTCCTGCACCCCCTGGTCCTTGGCAACCTGGCGGATGTTGTTGCCGTAGTCAAAGGTGGGAACCCCCATGGCCTGGAAATCGAGCATTGCGCGCACCTGTACGGCACAGCTGCGCGCCGCGGCGGCCGTGAGCTCGGCATGCTGGGCAGCATCGGCACGCGCAGCCTGCCAGCGCTCGACGCTCCAGCCCGCCGGCAGATAGCCATTGATGAGGTCGTGGGCCGAGGTCTGGTCGGTCACCATGTCGGGGCGCAGGCCCCCAGCGCGTGCGCGGCGCACGAGTTCGGGCAGCACCTCGGCGGCATTACCCAGCAGCGCAATGGAGACGGCACGGCGCTCGCGCGTGTACTGCGCCAGGCGTGCCAGGGCGTCGTCGAGGTCGCGCGCCTGCTCATCCACGTAGCGCGTGGCGAGGCGAAAATCAATGCGGCTCTGCTGGCATTCGACGTTGAGCGAACAGGCCCCGGCAAAAGTCGCCGCCAGGGGCTGCGCCCCCCCCATGCCGCCCAGGCCGGCGGTGAAGATCCAGCGCCCGGCGAGCTCACCGCCAAAATGGCGCCGCCCGGCTTCCACGAAGGTCTCGTAGGTGCCCTGCACGATGCCCTGGCTGCCGATGTAGATCCAGGAGCCCGCCGTCATCTGGCCGTACATCATGAGGCCCTTGCGGTCGAGTTCATGGAAATGCTCCCACGTCGCCCAGCGCGGCACCAGGTTGGAGTTGGCGATCAGCACGCGTGGCGCATTCTCGTGCGTGGGAAACACGCCCACCGGCTTGCCCGACTGGATGAGCAGGCTCTGGTCCGGCGCCAGCCGGCGCAGGCAATCGAGGATGGCATCGAAGCATGCCCAGTTGCGTGCCGCCTTGCCGATGCCGCCATAGACGACCAGTGCGGCAGGGTTTTCCGCAACCTCGGGGTCGAGGTTGTTCTGGATCATCCGGTAGGCCGCTTCTATCTGCCAGTTGCGGCAGCTGAGTTGGGTGCCGCGCGGCGCCCGCACGGTGCGCGGGCCGGTGGCATCGGGTGTGAGGGTGTGATCCATGGCTGGTCTTCCGCAGGGCAGGTTTGGGGTTGCAGGGACAGGTGCGCACGCGTGCGGCAAATCGCCGCGGTACATGCTAACGTCTTTGTAAATGGTTGTCTAGACAGGATCCGTGCAAGCGTAACCACCCGCCACTGCCCTTACGCGCCACATGCGGCCTCAGGGGTGGAAGCGTCCGGACATTTCATAGCGAGAACCCGGGTAATACAGGCGAGCGACCGATGCCACGACCCCAGCCGTCCAGGTGCGCCGCACCATGAGCAGGCACGGTTCGCCCTTTTTCATGACCAGGAGCCGGCGCGCGCCCTCCTCCGGCAGCACGGCGCGCAGCACGTGCTCGGCCTCCTGCAGCGGCGCAACCTTCATCAGGTAGTCATAGGGGGTCTGCACCGCGAAATCGACATTGAGGTAATCGGGTCCGATGCGCGGCAGGACGTGGCGCTCCTCAAGCAGGATCGGAACCTCGTTCTCGAAGTGCACGATGGCGGAAAAATACAGCTCGGCGTGTTCGGCCACGCTGAAATCCTGCGCCAGCACGGCATCCGCACGGGTACGCTCGAGGGCAATGAGCTGGGCCCGATGCGCATGCCCGCGCGCCCGTATTTCATCCGCAATGTTGTGGATTTGCAGCGGATGACCCTGTGGCTGGCGGCTGGCCACGAAACTGCCGACGCCAGCCACGCGCACCACCACACCCTCCTTCTGCAGTTCGCGCAGGGCGCGATTGGCCGTCATGCGCGAGACGCCGAAATCGCGCACGATCTCGTTTTCCGAGGGTATGCGGCTCGACGTGGCCCAGGCCCCGGACGCGATATTCTTCAGAATGTGGTTTTTCACCTGAAGGTAGAGCGGCTGCATTGCGGGATCGGTCCTGGGCATGGTTCCACACTTTTCGTCGCCGGGATTGTAAGCTGTATGGACAGCCATAGGCATGAACATAGGCCGACGAGGTTCGCCGCGCAGCGCGCAGGGCCCGCCGGACGGCAAAGGACGCAAAACGCAGGATGAGTACAACGCTGTGGGTCAATGCGCGCCTGGCGTGCATGGCGGATGCCGCCGGCAGCGCACAGGACCGCGTGCTGGAGCGCGGCGCACTGCTCACGCGCGGCGACCGCATCGTCTGGGCGGGCGCGCTGGAGGCGCTGCCCGCTGCGGTGCGTGCCGATGCCAGGGATCCGGCCACCCACTGGCAGGAGGTGGATCTGGGCGGCGCCCTGGTCACGCCCGGCCTTATCGACTGCCATACCCATCTGGTCTACGGCGGCTCGCGCGCGCGCGAGTTCGAGCAGCGCCTGCAGGGTGTCAGCTATGAGGCCATCGCGCTGGCGGGCGGCGGCATACGCGCGACCGTAAACGCCACCCGCGCGGCCAGTGATGCGAGCCTGTACGAACAGGCGGCCGCGCGGCTGCGGGCCTACTTGCGCGAGGGTGTGACCACCGTGGAGATCAAGTCGGGCTACGGCCTTACCGAGCACGATGAGGCGCGCCTGCTGCGCACGGCCCGGCGCCTGGGACAGGATGCGGCTGTCGACGTGCGCACCACCTACCTGGCAGCCCACGCGCTTGCCCCGGAGTACGCCGGCCGCGCCGACGACTACATTGATGCGGTCTGCCGCTGGCTATCCACGCTGCACGCCGAAGGACTTGTCGATGCCGTGGACGCGTTCTGCGAGACCATCGGCTTTACCCTGGCACAGACGGAACGCGTCTTTGCTGCAGCCCGCGCGCTGGGCCTGCCCGTAAAGCTGCACGCCGAGCAGCTCAGCAACCAGCACGGCAGCGCCCTGGCAGCGCGCTATGGCGCCCTCTCCTGCGACCATCTGGAGTACCTCGATCAGGGGGGTATAGAGGCCATGGCCGCCGCCGGAACCGTAGCGGTGCTGCTCCCAGGGGCCTATTATTTCCTGCGGGAAACCCGGCTGCCGCCCGTGGCGGCACTGCGGGCGGCGGGGGTTCCCATCGCCATCGCAACGGACCATAACCCGGGCACGTCGCCCGTGCTCTCGCCCCTGCTCATGCTCAACATGGCCTGCGTCCTGTTTCGCCTCACCCCCTGGGAAGCCCTGCGCGGCATGACCACCCATGCCGCGCGGGCGCTGGGCCTGCAGGCCACGCACGGCATCCTGGCAGCAGGGCACCGCGCCGATTTCGTGGCCTGGGGGGTCGATGACGTAAGCGAACTGGCCTATGCCATCGGGCGCAATCCCTGCCAGCGCATTGTCTACCGGGGCACGGAACGGGTCCCCGCGCCTGGCGGGCACACGACAGGAGCCGTTGCGCGCAGGGAGACGCCGTGATCGACACGCACGGGGATCCGCCCAGCTTCAGCCTGCAGCGCGGCAAGCTGCCCCTGCTCATCAGCCTGCCCCACGTGGGCACGCAAATTCCCGAAGCACTGCGCCCCGCCTACAGCGAGCGCGCGCTGGCCCTGGAAGACACCGACTGGCACCTCGAAGCCCTGTACGACTTTGCCGCCGAACTCGGCGCCAGCCGCATCGTTCCGCGGTTCAGCCGCTACCTGATCGACCTGAACCGGCCGCCGCAGGACGCACCGCTGTACGCCGGCGCCAACAACACCGAGCTGTGCCCTACCCGGTTTTTCAGCGGCGATCCGCTGTACCGGGACGGCTTCGCTCCGGATGCCACGGAGGTGGCCCGGCGGCGGGCGCTCTACTGGCAGCCCTATCACGACGCCCTGCAGGGCGAACTCGATCGCCTCAAGGCCCTGCACGGCCATGCGCTGCTGCTCGACGGGCACAGCATCCGCTCCCACCACCCCTGGCTGTTCGAGGGCAAACTGCCCGACCTGAACCTGGGAACCGCCGACGGGCAGAGCTGTGCACCGGGCCTGCGTGCTGCGCTGGCGCGCAGCCTGGCCCGGGCCAGCCGCTACACCCATGTCGTCGATGGTCGCTTCCGCGGTGGCTACATCACGCGCCATTACGGGCAGCCCCGGCAAGACGTGCACGCCGTGCAGCTCGAAATGTGCTGGAGCTGCTACATGCCCGAAGAAGCACCCTACGAGGTGGACGAGGCCCGCGCGATATACCTGCGCCCGGTGCTGCGCGAACTCGCCGCCAGCATGCTCAACTGGGGAACCCAGCGTGGCTGAGGCGCCCGCCACGGCCGGACCCCTGCTCTGGGCAGCCCGAGCCTGGCTGCCCGGAGGCTGGCACCAGGATGTACTGCTGCAGGCCGGGGCCGACGGGTGCTGGTCCCGCGTGCAGGCGGGCGTGCCCGCGCCCGCGGACGCCCAGGTGCTGGCCGGACCGGCCCTGCCGGGTCTCGTCGACGCCCACAGCCACGCCTTCCAGCGCGCCTTTGCCGGCCTTGCCGAGCGGCGTGCGCGCGACCAGGACGATTTCTGGGGCTGGCGCGAACGCATGTACGGCGTTGCGCTGCGCGTTACCCCGGACCAGCAGCACGCCATAGCCGCGCAGCTCTACAGCGAACTGCTGCGCGGCGGTTACACCCAGGTCTGCGAGTTCCATTACCTGCATCACGCGCCGGACGGCAAACCCTACCCTGGCGATCCGGTGCGCCTGCTGCGCGCGCTGGCGGCCGGGGCGGCCGAGGTCGGCATCGGCCTGACCCTCCTGCCCACCGTGTATGAGCGTGCCGGGTTCGCGCAGCCGGCATTGCGCGAGGACCAGCGCCGTTTTCGCGCCAGCGCCGACGCCGTACTGGCGATGCAGGCCGCGCTCGCCGGTGTGTTGCCGGCCCCCTTGCTGCGCGTGGGCGCAGCCCTGCATTCCCTGCGTGCCGCCACACCCGAATCCCTGCAGCGGCTGGCGGATCAGATGCCCACGGCGCCCCTGCATATCCACGTAGCCGAACAGACCCTGGAGGTGCAGGACTGCCTGGCCGCCACCGGCCTGCGTCCCATCGAATGGCTGTGTCGTCACGCGGCGCTCGATGCGCGCTGGCATCTGGTGCATGCAACGCACGCGACCCCCGACGAAATCGACTCCGTTGCAGGCACGGGTGCCGGTGTCGTGCTGTGCCCCAGCACGGAGGCCAACCTGGGCGACGGCGTGGCCGACCTGCCGGGCTGGCTGGCCGCCGGCGTGCCGCTCTCCCTGGGCTCCGACAGCCACGTCACGCGGTCGATGCCGGAAGAATTGCGGCTGCTGGAATATTCCCAGCGCTTCGTACGGCGGGAGCGTTGCGTGGCGGCAGACCCGGCGCGGGATGAGGGCTCCACCGCGGCACGGCTGTGGCGCCGGGTACTTGCGGGCGGCGCGGCGGCGGCCGGCTATGGCAGCTGGGGACTGCAGGCAGGAGCGCGTGCGGATCTGCTCGTGGTGGATACGCAGTCACCGGCACTCCTGGGCATCGCTCCCGACCAGGTGCTCGACGCCCTGGTCTTCAGCAGTCCCGGGCGCCCCTTTCGCGACGTGATGGTGGCCGGCGCCTGGCGCAGCCAGAACCACCACCTGCTGCCCACGACTGCCGGGCTCGACAGCGCGGCTATCGCGGCGCGCTTTGCCGGCGCCATGGAGACGCTCTGGAGCCCCTAGGCGCGCCGCGCGCTAGCGCAGGCTGAGCAGCAGTTCAGCCCCCACGCACAGAAACACGACCGTGAGCGCCGAGGCACGCCAGCGCAGCAGAGCGACAAAACCCAGCGCCGCAACCGCTACGTCGATGGGGGCCCGCACCGCACTCACCCAGACCGGATCGTAGAGGGCAGCGGCCAGCAGCCCGACCACGACGGCACTGACTCCGGCGATAGCCCGCACGGCCGCCGGGTGTGCGGCCAGCGAACGCCAGTAGGGCAGGATCCCGCCGGCCAGCAGGAAGCCGGGCAGAAAGGTCGCGAGCAGTGCAATGCTCGCGCCGCGCCAGCCGCCATCCGGACCGGGCAGCAGTGCACCCAAATACGCCGATAACGCGAACATCGGGCCGGGTACCGCCTGCGCGGCACCGTAGCCCGCCATGAAATCGGAGGTCGGTATCCAGCCCGGACGCACCACGGCATCCTGCAACAGCGGCAGCACGACATGCCCGCCACCAAAGGACAGCGCACCCGTGCGAAAGAAAGCCTCCGCATAGCGCAGCGGTCCGGGTGACAGCTGTTCGGCATAGGGCATGAGGGCCAGAAACACGGTGAACACGCCGAGCAGTACAGCGCCCGTCCGCTTGCCATAGCGCAAAAGGAATTCGCCGCTGAAGTCCGGCCGCACGCTGCGACACAGGACCAGCCCGGCCATGGCGCCCAGGCCCACGACGAGCAGTTGCGCCCAGGTCTGGCCCAGGCCCAGCAGCAGGAGGGTGGCGAGCGCGGCGATGGCGCGACGTGGCCCGTCGGGGCATAGGGTGCGCACCATGCCCAGCAGGCCATAGGCCACGACCGCCAGTGCCACCAGCTTGAGCCCATGCAAGGCGGCCTGGCCCGTCGGACCGGCAAGCCGCGGCAGCAGCGCACCAAAGCCCAGCAGCAGCGCCGCCGAGGGCAGGGTAAAACCGACGAAGGCCGCCAGGGCACCCGGCCAGCCGCCGCGCAGCAGGCCCAGGGTAAATCCCAGCTTGCTGCTGCCCGGTCCCGGCAGGAACTGGCACAGGGTCATGAGATGGCCGAACTGCAGTTCGCTCACCCATGCCCGGCGCTCGACAAACTCACGCCGGAACAGCACGAAATGCGCGGCCGGCCCGCCAAAGGACGTGAGCCCCAGGGCCAGGAAGGCGCGAAAGATCTCGGCCACCGAACCGGGCGCAGCGGGACTCACGCGCCAGGCTCGGCCAGGCGTTCGGCCAGCTGCGCCACCGTGCCTGCCGGTGGCAGGCAGGTCTGCGCGCGACAGACGTAGGCGGCCGGACGGCCCTGCACGGGAGCACAGGCCTGCCCGGCCGGCACGTGCGGGGCGGCCGCCAGCACGCGGCCCGGCGCATAGCGCCGGTGCACGTGCGCGATGAGCGGGGCAGCGTCTGCCAGATCCCCCGCAAAGAGCACGCTCGCGGGCCCGCGGCGCGCAAATTCCTGCGCAGCCAGCAGATGGGCAAAGCCGAATCCGTTGCGCGCAGCCGCCGCCGCGAACTGGTCGAGCACATAGTGGGCGCGCTGGCCGTACAGCGGCACACCGGTGAGCGCGTGCAGGCGCAGCAGCGCCAGCACGGCCTCGGACAACCCGGAAGGCCAGGCGTTATCAAAGGGCGACAGGGGACGGTGCACCAGCGCGGGGGTGTCGCGCGGGGTGTAGTAGAGCCCCGCATCCCAGAAGCGCTCGAGCATGTGGTCGGCCAGATTCTGCGCCTGCTGCAGATAGTGCAGTTCGAACGCGCTCTCGTAGAGGTCCAGCAGACCGTTGGCAAGGTAGGCGTAATCGTCGAGAAAGCCCGGCACGCCCGCCACACCGTCGCGCCAGGCACGGTAAAGGCCGCCATCGGGCTGCGTGCAGTGCGCCGCGAGAAAGTCCGCAGCCTCGCGGGCCGCGCGCAGATAGGTCCCGGTGCCCGTTGCCTGGTAGGCCGCGCACAGGCCCTGGATCATGAGCCCGTTCCAGCCCGTGATGATGTTGTCGTCGCGTGCGGGCCGCACGCGCTGCGCCCGCGCCGTGCGCAGGCGCTCGCGAATCGAGACCAGCCGCGCGCACTGCTGCGCATCCAGGGGCTGCACCCGCTGCAGTACCGAGCGGCCGTGCTCGAAATTGCCCACTTCCGCAACCCCGTAGGCAAAGGCGGCAAACGCGCCATCGGCCTCGCCCAGGGCCTCCCGTAGTTCCTGCGGGTCCCAGGCGTAAAAACGCCCCTCGACGCCTTCGCTATCGGCGTCCTCGCTCGCGTAGTAGCCGCCCCCGGGATGGGCGAGATCCCGCAGCACGTACGCCAGGGTGTCCTCGCACACCGCACGCCAGTCGGGCCGCCCCGACCATCGGTAGGCGTCCGCGTACAGCTTTACGAGCTGCGCGTTGTCGTAGAGCATTTTTTCGAAATGCGGGACGACCCAGCGCTCGTCAACGCTGTAGCGGGCAAATCCGCCGCCCAGGTGGTCGCGGATGCCGCCGGCCGCCATGTGCTCCAGCGTGCGCTCCAGGGCCGCCGCGAGCGGCGCCCGGTCTTTGGCGGCCGTATCCGCGGCAGGGGTGACCGCGCCGTCGTGCCCGGACGGCACCGGACGCGCCAGTACCCGCAGCACCAGATCGTAGGCACTGACATTGGGAAACTTGGGCGCCGCCCCCAGTCCGCCATGAACCGGATCGGTGCCCTTGCCAAAGGACAGCGCCGCCTGCCAGGGCAGGTCCGGCTCCGCGCCGGCCGCCGGCACCAGCGGCGCAAACAGCCGTTCATCGCTTTCCTGGAAACCGCGCAAAAATTGCGCGCTGTTCTCGCGCACTTCGGTGCGGCGCGTGCGCCAGGCCATGTCCAGGCTGCGCAGCAGGCGCGGGAATGCCGGTCGGCCATGGCGCTCCTCGGGCGGGAAATACGTGCCGGCATAAAACGGCTCCTGCGCGGGCGTGAGGAATACCGTCAGCGGCCAGCCTCCCGACTGCCCCATCATCTGCACTACGCGCTGGTAAATGTCGTCCAGATCCGGACGCTCCTGGCGGTCGACCTTGACGTTGATGAAGTGTGCATTGAGCAGCGCGGCGGTCTGCGGGTCCTCGAAGGATTCGTGGGCCATGACGTGGCACCAGTGGCACGCGAAATAGCCGATGGACAGATGAACGGGCCGGTCGAGCTCGCGGGCCCGCGCGAACGCTTCCTCGCCCCAGGGATACCAATCCACCGGATTGCCAGCGTGCTGCTGCAGGTAGGGCGAGGATTCCCCGGCGAGGCGATTGCTCACGTGCGTTTCTGCTTCACGGGCGCCACCTCAGTACCGCGACCGGCCACCGGCCTGATAGAACCAGGAATCCGGATACGGATACCACCATTCCTGCACGCGTGGCTGGTGGTCGAGTATGACCATTTTCGTGCGGCGGAAGGCATCCAGGCCCAGGCGCGACAGCTCACGTCCCAGCCCGGAGAGTTTCCAGCCACCAAAGGGCAGGGCGTCGTTGTCGATGAGCGGGTTGTTGACCCAGACCATGCCCGCTTCCAGCTGTTCGGCGGCACTCATGGCCTCGTCCAGCGAAGTGGTGAAGACGCTGGCGCCCAGGCCGAAGACGCTGTCATTGGCCATTTCCAGTGCGCCAGCAAAGTCGGGCACGCGCAGGATGCAGGCCACCGGTCCAAAGCATTCCTCGCGCACGATAGCCATGGCGTGCGTGACGCCCGTCAGCACCGTGGGTGCGTAGAACCACCCGGGCCCCGCCTCCGTGGGAACGCGACCACCCGTCACGGCAACGGCGCCCTGGGCGCAGGCAGCCTCTACCAGCGCGCGCACGCGCTCACGGGCCGCTTCGCTCACCAGCGGGCCGATCTCGGTGTGCCCCAGGCCATGGCCCACACGCAGCGCGCGCACCCGCTGCACGAGCGCCTCGACGAAGGCGTCGTGCACGGAATCCACGACATAGATGCGTTCCGTTGAAGTGCAAACCTGGCCCGACAGATGGAAGGCCGCCGTCGTGGCGCCGGCAGCGGCCACGTCCAGCGGCGCCGTTGCGCTGATGATCATGGGATCACTGCCGCCGGCCTCGACGATGCACGGCTTCATGCGGCCCGCGGCGGCCATGGCCACCGAGCGGGCCGCTGCCACCGAGCCCGTGAAGGCTACGGCATGCGTGTGCTCGGACGCGATGAGCGCCTCGGCCACCGCGGCACCGCCCGGCAGGCAGGCCAGCAGGCCCTCGGGCAGCGCGGCGAAAACCGGCAGGAACGCCAGCGTACACAGCGTGGTGGCCGGTGCCGGCTTGATGATGCAGCCATTGCCCGCCGCCAGCGAAGCGGCCACGGTCCAGCACATGAGCAGTATCGGGAAATTGAAGGGCAGGATGTGCACACTGACCCCGAGGGGTTCGTAGCGCGCGTACTGGAACGACCCCGTCTGGGTAGAGCCCGCCACCTTGCCCGCTTCATCGCGGGCCATTTCCGCAAAATACCGGAACACCGCAGCGCAATTGGCCAACTCCCCCAGGGCTTCCGGATAGGGTTTGCCCATCTCGCGCGTCATGAGCTCGGCGCAGGCCGCGCCATCGGAGGCCTCGATGGCGCTGGCCACCGCGTGCAGTACCCGGGCCCGCGACTTGGCATCGAGCTTTTTCCAGCGCAACTGGGCGGCGCCGACGGCCGCAACTACCGCGCTGATTTCCGCGGCCGTGGACTCGGCGTACACGCCCACGGGCGCGAGGGACGCGGGATCCTGCACGGCGACGGGCACGCCGGCGCTGGGGAGGTAGCGCGGGTGCAGATAGTGGCTCGGACTTTGCGGACGGAACATGGCGGGCGCGCTGGCGCTAACGGATCATGTAGACCTTGGTCACCGTTTCATGGACGGTGCAGACACCCTTCCAGTCCTGCGGGAAAAATGCCGCCGTATCGGGTTCAATCTCGATGACCTCACCGCTTTCATGCACGTAGGTGCAACGGCCGGCAAGGAAATGGCAGAACTCGTCGCGCGTGACGTGGCAGAACCACTTGCCCGGCGTGCAGCGCCAGATGCCGCTCTCGGACTGGCCCTCGGGGCCGCGGTACAGCAGCTTGCCGGAGGTGTGCGATGCGCCTTCGAGCATGGTGGGAATGAGACCCCAGTCGACAAGGTCGGTCTGGGCCAGGGGGTTACGCAAGACGGGCGTGGTCACGAAATAAGTCTCCTGCAAGAACGCTACACCAGCATATAGGTGTTGCGCATGGTTTCATGGACAGTACATTCGCCGCGCCAGCCGGCGGCAAACAGTACGAGCGTGCCGGCACTCACCTCGATAATCTCTCCCGCATCGCTGCGGTAGGTGGCGCGGCCACTGACAAAGTGGCACAGTTCATCGCGCGGGATATGCAGGCGCCACTGACCCGGTGTGCATACCCACAACCCGATCTCGGGCTGGTTGCCCGGACCCTTGTGCACGAGCCGCCCGCTCGAATGCGACACCCCGCTGATGGCGTCGGACTGCACGCCCCAGTCGACCAGATCGGTGCGCGTGGACGCCTGGTACAGGTGCGGGGCGGAACTTACCTTCTGGGCTTCTTTCTTATC
>Ga0209067_10002215_pt1 | contig 11631 bp, 6 predicted proteins | sample ColStrG_CSR_2013_FD_187199 | JGI IMG/M metagenome (GOLD analysis project Ga0209067, IMG submission 187199) | Freshwater sediment microbial communities in response to fracking from Pennsylvania, USA - Cold Stream Run_MetaG_CSR_2013 (SPAdes)... | ecosystem: Environmental > Aquatic > Freshwater >... | reverse complement strand
AGGGCAGCGGTATCACCCACGTCGCGGTTGTCCATTGTGAGACCACTACCGGCATCCTGAACCCGATTGAAGAGATCGGCCGCGTAGTGGCGGGCGCCGAAGCGGCCTACATTGTGGACGCAATGAGCAGTTTCGGAGCGATACCTGTGGATCTGTCGGCCGGTCGCGTGGATTTCCTGATCTCTTCCGCGAATAAGTGCATCGAGGGAGTTCCGGGCTTCGGTTTCGTCCTGGCTCGCCGCAGCGCTCTGGTTGCGGCCAAGGGACGTGCGCGGACGGTAAGCCTGGACCTCCATGCCCAATGGGCCGGACTGGAAGGCGACGGCCAGTTCCGCTTCACGCCCCCGACTCACGTGCTTCTCGCCTTCGATCGGGCGCTGCAGGAACTCGATCAGGAAGGCGGGGTCGCCGGACGTGCCGAGCGCTACCGTCAGAATCACCTGGCGCTGTGCCGCGGCATGCGCGAACTCGGGTTTGAAGCCTACCTGGCAGCGGAAGATCAGAGCTATATCATCACCTCCTTCCGGTACCCTGTCGATCCCGCTTTTCAATTCGAGGAGTTTTACTCGCGCCTGAGCCATTTGGGTTTCGTGATCTACCCAGGCAAGTTGAGCCGCGAATCCTGTTTTCGGATCGGAACTATCGGCAGGATCTATACCGCCGACATCGAACGGCTACTCGGCGCCGTCCAGTCGGTGCTTTCGGAAATGGGTTGTGCCGCCGCGGCTGCGCGCCAGCGGTAAGCGTTGGGAATGGAGCTGCGGGGCAGCCGGTGTGCGCCGTTCCGACCCGTCAAAAATAGAATGCGTTGAAGAAGAATTTATACGCGCCGTGGGACTGGCCGCGCCACTGCGGCTTGAAGCCGAGCAGGATGATACGTCCCTTGCCGTACTCGGCCGCCAGCGCGGCGGCCTTGCCCTGCAGGCGGTCGGGTCCGGCCAGGTAGCCGCTCATCAGAGGCGACCGCTCCTTCGGGTACCGCGCCAGCACCACACCTTTGAAATCGGCCTTGGTGTCGAACGCGGGACCGCGCTCGAACATCACGGGGAGGTCCGGCGGCAGCCCCGCCACCAGCGGGTTCTTGGCGTCTTCGATGTGGATCGTCAACAGGCTGCCGGAGCAGAAGAACTGGTCGGGGCGCAGGCCGGCGAGCGCATTGTCCACCGGCAGCTTGAACTGGTTGATGGCGAACTGCGTGGCGTTGTTGAAGGCGATCAGGGTGCCGCCCGCGGTTACGAAGTCGCGCAATTCCTGGACGCCTTCGTCGCCAATTCCGCCGGCGTATTGCTCGGGAATGGTGCCGCGACGGTGGCCGTCGATGATCTGGCGCTCCGCCATATCGGGGATCACAATCACGTCATAGTGGTCCCGGAGGTGGCCGCCGATGATATCGGCATTGTACAGGCTGGTGAACGGAAACTTAAACTGTTCGAGGATCCACCGCGTCCAGCCCTCGTCGATGCTGGCTACCCAGGAACGGTAGAGCCCCACGCGGAGCGCCTTCACCGGCCTGCCGGTTTCCTTGGGAGCGACCGCGCGCAGGTGGTTTTCGGCGAGGATGGCATCCAGCTTCGATTTGTCGATGTCGGTAGCAGCGATCTCATTGCCCGCGAAGGCCACCTTGCCGTTGGCCGCGAGAATCTCGTTGACCGCGCGGAAGCTGGCGTTGGCGGCGTGGTTGAATGGCGCCGCCAGTCCGCTCACGTCCTTCACGCTGCCGAGCGAGTCGCGGAAAGCTTTGCTCAGCGGCGTGGTCATGGCGTGGACTTCCACGCCCATCTGGTAGGGAAGCGTCCAGCCGGTGACGTCGTAAGGCCGCTGCGACAGAGTCGGGTAAACCTGCGGCTCGAAGAGTTCCTTCACCAGGCCGGACCAAGGCTGGTCCATCAGGATCACCCAGGAATCGGGATTGGCGGATTGATGGATCTCGATGCCGTTCAGCATCAGTTTTTCCATCAGGGCGGCAGCGGTTGGGGCGTCGTGCTGCTCGCGTGGGATTTCGTAGGCGAACGGCGGCTCCTTCTGGAACTTTTCGATCGTGTCGCGCGCGGCGCGGTACTTGTTGTATGTCATCTGCTCGCGGTACTTCGACGAGAGATTCAGCACGGCCATATCGGCTTCGTACATGTAGCGGCAGGCGTCGCCCAGTCGCCACCAGCCCCCCTTCCAGGGGCTGGAGTACAGCATTTCAGTGCCCAGCGCCTGCCGGGACGAGGGGAAGTCGTCCACCGTGTAAAAATGCGGCGTGGCGTAGCGGTAGAGCGCTGTTTCGGTGAAGAAGGAGATAGTGTGGCGGAAGTTGCCGATGTTGTCGATGTAGCCGGGATACCAGACGTCGAACGTCTCCTGGTGCATCGAGCCGGTGAGACCGCGGTCATCGAGATGCTGGGCGATGGTCATGCCGATCAGGCTGAGCCAGCGCAGCATGAGCGGGTGCATGTTGCCGGAGATGGGGTCGGCGAACGGCGGGAGGTAGATGCGGCCCGGAAATGGCGCGGTCTGGTGCTGGGTGTAGAAGACCAGCGGCTGCGTTTCGAGCGTGGCCTTGGTGATCTCGCGCGATTCCAGCATGTTCAGCATATAGCCGTCGCGATTGTTGTCGTGGCCTACGTATTCCTGGTAGAGCACGGGCAGCGGCGCCACTTCGTAAGGCGACCCCACATTCTGGCGGTACCAGTTGGCCACGATGCTCTGGCCATCGGGGTTGATCGAAAACCAAAGTTCCACGATCAGGTTCTGGCGGATGGTCTTGATCTCCGGAGTTTCGAGCGCCACCAGGTCGTAGCCGAGCTGGATGGTGTGCTGGTGGTTGGCCACCTCGGAGGCGTGCAAGCCGCCATCGATGTGGATGATGGGCTTGATTTCGCGCGCCAGCGTGCGGGCCTGTTCCTCGCTCACGCCGCGGGCCGAGGCTAGACGGCGGGAGACCTCCTTGTAGTGGTCGAGTTGCGCGAGGTTCTGGGGGTCGGAAATAAAAGCGATCCACCACTCGCGGCCCTGGGTGGACTTGCCCACGTGGACCAGCTTGATGCGGTTGGATGCCGCGGCCAGCTTCTGGAAGTAGCCCAGCGAGTCTTCGTAAGTGGCCAGGTAAAAATCGTCGCCAGGTTTGTGGCCGAGCACGGACTCGGGCGTGGGGATTTGGGCGAAGGTGGCGGTGGCGAGGAGGATTGCAACAGAGAGTTTGATTTTCATGGCAGCACCGCCAGTTTGTATTGTTCCAGCAGATCGTCCAGCTTGGAGGCGCTGAAATCCTTGGCGCGCAGATCGACCGCGAGCTTCTTCAACTGCGCGGAGTAGGCAGCGAAGCGGCGGGCCACGGCAGCGTCTTCCACCTGCGCGCGTAAGTCATCGAGTTGCGGCAGGCGGTCGCGTTGGAAAGCATCGAGGGCGTTTTCCAGCAGCTTGCCCTGTTCGGCCGCGGCCGGGCCGCGCGCGGTGAAGTAGGCGCGGTTCTGGTCGAGCAGCTTGGCGAGATCGGCTTTCACGGTTTCGGCCTCGCGCCGCCATGCGGCCTGCTGGGGATTTCCGCCGCGGCCGCCCTCGCGCGCTGGGGCCTCCTGTACCATCGACGGGTTGTAGTACAGGGCGTTGAAGAAGAACTTGTAGGTGCCGTGCGATTGGCCGCGCCACTGTGGGCGGAAGGCCAGCATGACGATGTGGCCGCTGCCGTAATTCGCGTCGAGCGCGGCGGCCTTGCCCTGAATGGTTTCGGCGCCCAGCAAGAAGCCGCTTACCAGCGGATTGCGGTCCTTAAGATAGGTTGCCAGAACTTTGCCGCGGAAGGCCGGCTTGGTATCGAACACCGGGTTGCGCTCAAACATCACCGCCGGCGTGGCGGGCAGGCCCGCCACCACCGGATGATTGAGCTCCTTGATCTCGATGCGCAGCAGGGAGCCGGAACAGAAGAATTGATCCTGCCTTAGCCCCGCGACCACATTGGTGACCGGCACGGCGAACTCTTCCATGGCGAAAAGCGTGGCGTTGCCGAAGGTGACCAGCGTGCCGCCTTCGGTGACGAAGTCGCGCAGCGCTTGTGTCCCGATCTCGCCTATACCACCCGCGTATTGACCGGGCACGCTGCCGGCGGCCATGCCGTCCATGATCTGCCGCGTGCTCATTTCGGCGATCACGATGGTGTCGTAATGCTCGCGCAGGTGGCCGGCCTGGATATCGGGGTTATGGACGCGTGTAAACGGGAAATGGTATTGCTCCAGGATCCAGCGTGTCCAGCCTTCATCGATCACGCCCATCCAGGGCTCGTAGAGCGCGATGCGCGGCTGGGTCACCGGCCAGGCTCCGGGCGCCTCCTTGAGCGAAGTGGCGTTGACGCCGTTCTTGCGCAGCAGGTCGGCGTGGCCAGTGGCGTAAATGAGGGGCTCTGTCTTGGCGAAGCTCACGGTGCCACCGGCGGCCAGAATGTCGTTCACGGCGGTTAGCGCGGCGTTGGTGTGATGCGAGAACGCGTAGACCGGGCCCCCACCCTCCACCTTGCCCGGGATCGGGTCGACGCGTTCGATCTTGCGCAACTGGCGGCGGGTCGCATCGCTCACAGGCTGCGAGACGGCCACCACTTCGACGCCCATCTGAACGGGCAGCGTCCAGCCGGTGACGTCGTAGGGCAACTGCGCCGGGGCGGCTGCACTCGTGGTTGCCGGTGCGCCTCGACCGCCGGCCGAGCCACGACCGCCGCCGCCGGGTGCGGCGGCAGGAGCAGCGGCGGCCGGTCCGGGAGGGCCAGCGCCAGCACCACCCCGGCCCCCGGCTTCGGAGATTGGCGGCGGATGCGGCAATTCCGGGTACTTCTGCACGTCAAACAGTTCCTTCACCAGCGCGGCAAACGGCTGGTCCATGAGCACCACCCAGTCGCCCTCCTTATAGGTCGCTCCATTGGCCGAGAGGTCTCGGGTGGCCTGGTGCATTTCGATGCCGTCGACGATCAGCTTCCCAGCCAGGATCGCGGCCGTGGTTGGGTCGCGCTGCTCGCGGGGAATGATGTACGCGTAGGGCGGATCTTTGGTGAATCGGGCCACCACGTCGCGGCCGGCGCGGTACCGATCGTACTGCAGTTCCTCGCGATTCTTGGCGGCGGTGTCGAGGACGGCCATCGAGGAGCCCAGCATGTAGCGCACGGCATCGCCCAGGCGCCACCAGCCGCCGCGCCAGGGGCTCGAATAGAAAACCTCAGTGCGCAGGTCGCGCTTGTCCTGGGGAAATTCATCGGTGGTGTAGAAATGCGGTGTAGCGTACCGGTAGAGCGCGGTTTCGGTGAGGAAGGAAACGGTGTTGCGGAAATTGTTGACGTGGTCGACGAAGCCGGGATACCAATCGTCAAAACGGCCGCGGTGCATGGCGCCCGGCATATCGTGCTCCTCCAGGTATGCCGCCATGGCGGTGCCGAATACGTTCACCCACCGGTACATCAGCGGATGCGGATTCAGGGACACGGGGTCGCCAAAGGGCGGAATCCAGATGCGGGCAGGGAAAGGCGCGGCCTGGTGATGGTTGTAGAAAACCTGGGGGTAGAATTCGAGCTCGGCGCGGGTGATTACCTGCGACTCGATCATGTTGTTCATGTAGCCATCGCGGTTGTTGTCGTGGCCGATATATTCCTGGTACAGGCCGGGCAGGTTGCTCACCTCGTAAGGCGTGCCCACGTTGCTGCGGTACCAGTTGACCACCATGTTCTGCCCATCCGGATTGATGGAGAACCAGAGCAGCAGGATCACGTTGTCCAGGATCGCAGCGGTCTCCGCGTCCGAGCCGGAGACCAGGTTGTAGGCCAGTTGGATGGTGTGCTGCGCGTGCGCGACCTCAGTTGAGTGCAGGCCGCCATCGATGTGAACGATGACTTTGCCGTTGTGGGCCAGATCGTGTGCCTGGGCGTCGGTCAGCCCCTTCACCAAGGCCAGGCGCCGCGCCGTTTCCTTGTACTTGTCGAGCGCGACGAGGTTCTTGGCGGCGGAGATGACCGCTATGTACCAGTCGCGTCCCTGAGTGGTTTTGCCGACGTGGACCAGCTTCAGCTTGTCGGTGGCCTTGGCGAGCTTCTGGAAATAGCCGAGAGACTCGTCGTAGCTGGCAAGGAAGAAATCGTCGCCCGGCTTGTGGCCCAGCACCGATTCGGGAGTTGGCGGCTGAGCTAGCGCGATGCCAAGCGGCAACAACAGCAATGCGGCAGCGAGCTTCATAAGTAACCCAGCCTAGCATGGCGAAGTAGCGCCTGATTCAGCTTGCTGCAGTTCAAGTATGCGCTCCCGAATAGGTTCAGATGTATCCGAGTTTTCGGAGCACAGGCGGCAGGGTCAAACCTTGGACGAAAACGGAAAAGGCGACTACTGCGTAGGTCACGGCGACTACTTCATTACGGTGCGCTATCGCAGGCGGCAAACCCAGAGCGAGTGCAAGTGCCAACGCTCCTCGGAGTCCACCCCAAACCAGGGTGTGCTGGTAACCAACGTCCACTCTGTAGCGGGATCGAACCCACACGGCACATCCGGCGTAGACCGCAACGGCTCGTCCGAGACAGACCAGCAAGATGGCAATGATCGCGGCCCAAGCGACGGGCGCAAGGGTTTGCGCGGCGAGCCGGGAACCAATGAGTAGGAAGATTAGCGAATTGGCGACAAAGGCCGCGTACTCCCAAAAATCTCCCACGGATTCGCGCCCTTTCTCGGTCATGGTCCCAAGCGAGCTGTAGTGTCCAATGAGAAGGCCCGCCGTCATAGTTGCCAGAATTCCCGAGCAGTGGAAGTGCTCCGCCAACAAGAAGGAGCCGTAGGCCGCCACGGTCGTGGATGTGATTTCCACCAGACGGTCAGTGGTCTTGCCGGCCAAGAACAAGGCAATCGCGGCCACGATCAAACCAGACAAAATTCCGCCAGCCAAAGTCGAAGCCAGAGACAGCAAGGCCTCTTGTGGCGTTGCCTGAACATCTTGAGCCACGGCCACCACAAGACCAAAGGCGACCGCCGCTGTGCCGTCGTTCACCAGGCTCTCCGCTTCTACCAGCAGCCGTAGCCGTCCCCTCACCCCGGCTTCCTTGAAGGCAGCAATTACGGAAACGGGATCCGTGGCGGCGATTAGGAACCCAAAAGCCGAAGCGCTGGTCCAGGCCCAGCCAACCAGGTAGTGCATCCCGGCGGCAACAATCATAGCGGCTAAGAGCACCCCCACCGTGGCGAGCGTAAGCACAACAGGCAGGTCTTCCCTGAGGTGGGCCCATCGGATGTAAAACGCGGCTTCAAAAATAAGAGGCGGGAGCAGGACCAGGAAAAGCAGTTCCCTCGACAGTGGGATCACGGTAAGAGCGTGGCTGAACCAAAGAGCACCACCGGCGATAACCAGTCCCACACTGTAGGGAACTCGCCATCGCCGCGTAATGAGGGCGACTATGGCCGACAGTAGCAGGAGTACGGCAAAGCTGCCCAGTTCACGGTCCATGGGAGTCTCTCAGTATAGCGAGCGGGTGACGGCTCTAATCGAGGCGACCAGAACGGCGCGCGATCGAGGCGCGGCTCCGTTTCCTGGCGCCCGCACTAGCGCGGTAGCCCGAGCATCCCTGCCTTTATTGCCTTCGGTGCACCTCAATTGCAACTAGGGGACGATGGCCGCGGAGGCCTGTTCAGCCTATGGAGGAACGCAATGATCTGCCAGCGGTGCTCTTCAAGAAGCCTGGAAGACGAAGGCAATACCGTATCCCGGCCGTGGCAGGTGGAGCAATGACAATGGAGCAGTTTGGCTTCAGCCCTTTCGCGGCTGGCTGCCCTTCCAAAGTGCAATTGATTTACAATTCGGTCATTATGCTAGGAAACCCGAAAGTGATCGCCGAGCTGAATGCCGCTCTGAAAGAGGAGCTGACGGCCATTAGCCAGTACTTCCTGCACGCCGAGATGTGCGAGAACTGGAAGTACGACAAATTGGGAGATTTCATCAAGAAACAGTCGATTGACGAAATGAAGCACGCCGAGGCGCTGATCGAGCGCATTCTGTTCCTCGACGGCATTCCACAGATGACCGAAGGGTTGCGGTTGAATGTCGGCCAGAACGTAAAGGAACAGCTCGAGAGTGACTTGAGTCTGGAGATCGGTGCGGTTGCGATGTACAACAACGCGATCAAGATCGCGCGTGACGAAGGCGACAATGCGTCGCGCGAGTTGTTCGAAAGGCTGCTCAAGGATGAAGAAGCGCACGTCGATTGGCTCGAAGCGCAGGTTCATCAGATCAAGGAGATCGGCTACGAGCGTTACTTGAGCCAGCAGATTCGCGAGTAGGAGCACGCCTTTCTCGGCTGTTTAGCCTGTCACACTTCCACGCGCGCCGCAGCCGCGTTCCACTTCAACCTTCGCCCCTGCTTCAACGACAAGTTCGCCATCTGCACCACCAGCGCCGCCTGGAAGGCCAGTCTCATCGGCGCCGTGGGCGTTTTGCGCGTGCGCACGCATTCCAGGAAATTCTGCACGTGCAAATCGGTCGCCCAGCCGAAGCCCTTTTCGGATTTCCTCGTGATCGCCGGTTCGTCCTCGGCGCCCTTCTGGTAGACTTTCAGTTCCTCGCGCCCGATATCCATTCGCGCTTTGTCGCCATCGAGTTGGTTGAGCTGATCGTTGCGGCTCTTGTACTGCATGGCGGCATAGTTCACCGAAAAGACGCCGATGAAGTCCTCGGGATATTCGGCGATCGCCACCACGGATTCCGGCTGATCCACGCCCGCCTTGTGCGGCTTACCGGCCGACGCATTCACGGCCAGCGGGTAACTGGCCGCCATCAGCATGTGGATGCCGTCGAAGACGTGCGCTCCCTGGTCGGCCAGGATGCCGCCGGCGTAGTCGGAATAGAAGCGCCATTGCCGGAAGCGGTTGGCGTCGAAGGGCCGGTGTTCGGCCGGTCCCTGCCACTGTTCCCAGTCGAGCGGGCCGGCGAGTTTAGTGGCCGGCGCGCCCTCCAAATAGTTGTTGAGCCACCACGAGCGCACCATCCGCACCTTGCCCAGCGTGCCATCGGCCACGATGCCGCGGCCTTCCTGGTACAGGTCGTAACTGCGGCGCTGCATGCCCACTTGAATGATGCTCTTGGTTTTCTTTTCCGCCTCTACCAGCTTCACGCCCTGCTCGGGCGTCTGGCAAAGCGGCTTCTCCACGTACACGTCCTTGCCGGCCGCCAACGCGTCCAGCACCATCTGGTAATGCCAGTGTTCGGGCGTCGCGATCAGCACCGCTTGCACGTCTTTGTCGGCAAGCAGCTCCTTGTAATTGCGATACGCATTGGGATGGGTACCGGCCGTCTTGGAAGCCAGCGAGATCGCGTTCTCCAGATTAGGCTCGTAGACGTCGCAAATGGCTGCAACTCGCAGCGTGGGGTCTTTCTGGAACACACCCATGACGAAGGTGCCGCGTCCACCGCTGCCAATCACCCCCAGCGTGATCTGGTCGGCCGGCGGGGCGGCGTGGACGGCAAGAGCACCGCCACCCGCCATCAGAAATGTTCTGCGCCTGAGATCCATATTGCACTAACCAAGCTGTGCTACCTATGGTATATGAATTCGGATCGAATTCTCCTCTCCCGGCGTGCTCTGCTGGCAGCCGGCGCCGCGCTAACGAGCCGGCCGCTGCCGGCCAAAGAGAAGCTAAAGGTGGCGATTTTCTCGAAGCACCTCCAGTTTTTGACCGGCGAAGAGTTGGCCAATGCCGCCGCCGAAATTGGTTTCGACGGCGTCGATATTACGGTCCGCAAAGGCGGCCACGTGGAGCCGGCCCGGGTTGCGCGGGATCTTCCGCCGCTGGCCGCTATCTGCAAGCGGCACGGCCTGGAGGTCCCCATGATCACTACCGACATCGTGGACGCCGAGACACCCTTCACCGAGGACATCCTTAAAACCATGGCTGGGCTCGGCATCCGCAATTACCGGTTCGGCGGATTCAAATGGACGGCCGACCGGCCTTACTCCGCGCAGCTTGATGCCATGCAGCCGCGCGTGGCCAAACTGGCCGCGCTCAACGCCAGGTATCAAGCCTGCGCGATGTACCACACGCATTCCGGCGTCGGCCTCGTTGGTGCTTCCATCTGGGACCTGCACATCCTGATGAAGGACCTGGACCCCAAGGCGATAGGCGTGAACTACGACGTGGGCCACGCCACCATCGAGGGCGGACTCGGCGGCTGGATCGCCAGTTTCAAGATCTCCGGGGCGCACGTTCGCGGCATCGCGGTTAAGGATTTCCTCTGGGCGCAGGACGCCAAAGGCAACTGGCGCGAGCAGTGGAAGCCGATCGGCGAAGGCATGGTGCGCTTTCCGCAGTTCTTCGGCATGATTGCCGAGGCTGGTTTCTCGGGGCCTTTGCAGATTCACTACGAGTACGAACTGGGCGGCACCAACAACGGAGCTAGAAAGATCATCATTCCACAAGAGCAAGTCTTCCGGGCGATGAAGGCGGACCTGTTGAAAGTGCGGGGCTATCTCGCGCAAGCCGGAATATGAAGTTTCTCCGACGGGAATTCTTAGCCATGCCGGCAGTCCTGGCAGCCGCGCCCTCCACCGATGCGCGCATCGATGAACTGCGCATCGCCTTCGAAGACTACCGCTACCGCGCGCCCTACAAATTCGGCGGCAAAGAGGTGGACCGCGTCACTCTGCTCAACGTGCGTTGCCGCCTGAGCACGAAGGCGGGCAAATCGGCCGAGGGTGGAGCGTCCATGTCGCTGGGCAACGTCTGGTCCTTCCCGGCGCCGAACATTCCTTACGAGACCACACTGGCGGCGATGAAGACGCTGGCAGGGAAAATCGCGGCCATCACCCGCGGCTTCACCGAATACGCGCATCCGCTGGACGTGAACCACGCCCTGTTGCCCGAGTACCTGACGGCCGCGGCCGAAACCTCCCGTGAAATGCAGCTTGCCGAGCCGGTCCCCAAGCTGTGTACGCTGGTGACCGCGAGCCCGGTGGATGCCGCCATCCACGATGCTTTCGGAAAACTGCACGGCCGCAACAGCTTCACGGTCTGCGGCAAGGATTTCGTACGCTTCGACCTCGCGCACTACCTGAACCAGGAATTTCGCGGCGAGTATCTGGACCCGTACATCTTGCGCAAGCCCGTACCGCGCATCCGCATGTATCACTCCGTAGGCGCGTCGGACCCGCTGACCGCTGCCGAGGTGAAGAAGCCGATTCACGACGGCCTGCCCGAGACGCTCGAAGACTGGATCCCCTACAACGGCGTCACCGCCATCAAAATCAAGCTCAATGGCGCCGACTTGGCCTGGGACGCGGATCGCGTGGCCTCCATCGACCGCGTGACCACCGCCGCTCAGGCCAGGCGTGGCTTCGAGGACTGGGTCTACTCGCTGGATTTCAACGAGCGCTGTCCGAACGTGCAATACCTGCTGGATTTCGAGCACAAGCTCAGAGACAAAGCGCCCAAAGCCTTCACGCTGGTGCAGTACATCGAACAGCCCACGGCCCGCGACCTGGCATCCGACCGGCAGAACACGATGTTCGAGGCCGCCAAGCTGCGCCCGGTGGTGATCGACGAATCGCTGACCGGTCTCGATGCCCTGCTGCTGGCGCGCGAGATGGGCTACACTGGCGCCGCGCTGAAGGCGTGCAAGGGCCAATCGGAAACCCTGCTATTGGCC
>Ga0209067_10002214_pt1 | contig 11633 bp, 9 predicted proteins | sample ColStrG_CSR_2013_FD_187199 | JGI IMG/M metagenome (GOLD analysis project Ga0209067, IMG submission 187199) | Freshwater sediment microbial communities in response to fracking from Pennsylvania, USA - Cold Stream Run_MetaG_CSR_2013 (SPAdes)... | ecosystem: Environmental > Aquatic > Freshwater >... | reverse complement strand
CCGATATTCGTACCCTTTCCGATTTAGTTACCTATGATGTAGCGGATATGTTGAAATTCAGAAACTTCGGTAAAAAATCACTGACTGAAATTCAGGATCTGGTAAAATCCAAGGGTCTTACCTTTGGAATGAATCTTTCAAAATATAAATTAGACGAGGACTAATTCCTCTCTGAACCTTTTAAATCATGAGACACGGAAAAAAAATCAATCATTTAAGTCGTACTGACTCGCACCGAAAGGCTTTGCTATCGAGTTTGGCGACTTCATTGATTGTTCATAAGCGTATTAATACTACGGTTGCCAAGGCAAAGGCATTAAGAACCTATGTAGAGCCTTTATTGACTAAATCTAAATTGGATAGTACCCATTCGAGAAGAACGGTATTTAGTTATCTACAGGACAAGAATTCAGTAAATATTCTATTCCGCGATATTGCGGTTAAGATTGCCGAACGTCCCGGAGGATATACCCGAATTATTAAAACGGGAACCCGATTAGGGGATAATGCAGAAATGTGTTTTATCGAACTGGTAGATTATAATGAGATTTATACTGCCAAAACGGAAGTTAAGAAATCTAAATCGACTCGTCGTGGAAGAAGTGGTAGTGCAGGTTCGAAGGTTAAATCGGAGGTTTCGAATTCAAACCCAGTGGTTGCCGCTTCCGAAGAAGTTGTTCCTGCTGAACCAATTCACGAAGAAACTCATATCCCTGCAGTAGAAGAAGAAAAGGCTCCTGAGCAGGAGAAGCAGGATTCTGAAGAAACTGAAACTGAAAAATAAGGTTTAGAACCTTAATAATTTTAAAAACCGCTGACCTGTATGGTTAGCGGTTTTTTTGCTTTATGACGTTTTGTCATATTCTTGTCCTTTTTGGATATTGGCATTAACATTGATTAGACATAGGAAAAAAGAAAAGTTATGTCAAAAATAATAGGAATCGATTTAGGAACCACCAATTCATGTGTGGCAGTAATGGAGGGAAATGAACCTGTAGTTATAGCCAATAGCGAAGGAAAAAGAACCACTCCTTCTATTGTTGCTTTTTTGGATAACGGTGAGAGAAAAGTCGGTGATCCAGCCAAAAGGCAAGCTATTACCAATCCTACCAAAACCATTTACTCTATCAAGAGATTTATGGGAAATAATTTTGATGAATGTAAATTGGAGATTGGAAGGGTTCCTTATAAAGTGGTTAAAGGAGATAACAACACCCCTCGTGTAGAAATTGGTGACCGTAAATATACACCTCAGGAAATTTCCGCTATGATCCTTCAAAAAATGAAGAAAACAGCTGAAGATTTTCTAGGCCATGAAGTGACTGAAGCCGTTATTACGGTTCCAGCTTATTTCAATGATGCTCAAAGACAGGCTACTAAGGAAGCCGGTGAGATTGCTGGATTAACCGTTAAAAGAATTATTAATGAGCCAACAGCTGCGGCTTTGGCCTATGGACTGGATAAAAAGCATAAGGATCAAAAGATTGTTGTTTTCGATTGCGGGGGAGGAACTCATGATGTTTCTGTTTTAGAATTAGGAGATGGGGTTTTTGAAGTAAAATCTACCGATGGGGATACCCATTTAGGAGGGGATGATTTTGATCAGGTAATTATTGACTGGTTAGCCGATGAATTTAAATCGGATGAAGGTATAGACCTGAGAAAAGATGCCATGGCCTTACAACGATTAAAAGAAGCCGCCGAAAAGGCAAAAATTGAATTATCCAGTACGACACAAACTGAAATTAATTTGCCTTATGTAACGGCGGTGGATGGAATGCCTAAACACCTGGTTCGTTCTTTAAGCCGTGCAAAATTTGAGCAATTGGTAGATCCTTTGATTAAAAGAACCATTGAGCCTTGCAAATCGGCTTTAAAAAATGCCGGATTGACCATCAAGGATATTGATGAGATTATATTAGTGGGAGGTTCTACTCGTATCCCTGCTATTCAAAAGGCTGTTGAGGATTTCTTTGGAAAAGCTCCCAATAAATCAGTTAACCCGGATGAAGTAGTGGCCATTGGTGCGGCTGTTCAGGGAGGGGTATTAACTGGTGAAGTAAAGGATGTATTATTATTGGATGTAACCCCTCTGTCCTTGGGTATAGAAACCATGGGTGGGGTTATGACTCGGTTAATCGAATCTAATACCACGATTCCATCGAAAAAATCCGAAGTATTTTCAACCGCTTCCGATTCTCAACCTTCTGTAGAAATCCATATTTTACAGGGAGAAAGACCTATGGCCAATCAAAACCGAACCATTGGTCGTTTCCACCTGGATGGTATTCCACCAGCACCAAGAGGGGTTCCTCAAATCGAAGTAACCTTTGATATTGATGCCAATGGAATTCTGAATGTAAGTGCGAAGGATAAAGCTACCGGTAAAGAACAAAGAATTCGTATTGAGGCCAGCTCTGGTTTAACAGACGAAGAGATCAAAAGAATGAAGGAAGAAGCTGAAAAAAATGCTGATTCTGACAAAAAGGCTAAAGAAGAAATTGATGCCTTAAATGCGGCGGATGCTTTAATTTTCTCTACCGAAAAGCAATTAAAAGAATACGGTGATAAAATACCGGCCGATAAAAAAGCCCCTATTGAATCTACTTTGGAGAAATTAAAAGCCGCTCATCAATCGAAGGATTTTACCTCCATTGAAAAATATACTCAGGAATTAACGACCGTTTGGACGGCTGCTTCCGAAGATATGTATAAAGCCACTCAAGGGGCTCCACAAGGACCATCTGATGCTACTACCGAAGCCCCTCAAAAGGATATTACGGATGTAGATTTTGAGGATGTTAAAGAGGAAAAATAAGTTATTGTATTTTTAGTAAATTTCTCAGGCTGTTTCTTTTAGTAGAAACAGCCTTTTTTATTTTATATGAAAATACTTTTGGTGGAGGATGAAGCCTCCGTTTTCTCCTTTCTAATCAAAGGGCTTGAAGAACAAAATATTGAGGTAGATCTGGCAAGAGATGGGCTGGAAGGTAAAATCTTTGCTCGTCAGGAAATCTATGATCTCATTATATTGGATGTTATGCTACCTCGTTTAAGTGGATTAGAACTTTGCCAGGATATCCGAAAACATAATATTAATGTTCCCATTCTCATGTTAAGTGCCTTAGGAACTTTAGAAGATAAAGTAAATGGACTCGAACTTGGGGCAGATGATTATTTGGTGAAGCCTTTTCATTTTAAAGAACTTTTGGCTAGGATTCAGGCATTAACCCGATTAAATCGTTTGAATTCGGATTCAAAGCAAAATATAATAGAATCGGGTGCCCTAAAAATAGATCCGAACTCGAAAATAGTCAGTCTTAATGGAAGGGATATAGTTTTAACAGCTAAAGAATATTCCTTATTGGAGTTTTTCATGCAGAATCAAAATCGTATTCTCAGCCGAATTGAAATTGCCGAATATGTTTGGGGAAATCATTTCGATTCAGGAACCAATATAGTCGATGTCTATGTTAATTATTTAAGGAAGAAAATTGAGAAAGGGGTATCGGAAAAATGGATTCATACCTTAATTGGAAGAGGATATATGTTTAAAAATGAGTCAAAGGCATAGAAATAGACCCTCAATACCCGGCTCAGTACTTTTGAGGAATTGGACTCGAAAGTATTCTGAACTGAGTATACAGTCTAAAATGGCTCTTCAATTTACTGTATTGGTTGGAATCATTTTGAGTTTGGTTTTTATACTGGTATTCTTTTCATTTTCCTTATACCGTCAGGTAAATTTTGAAAACCAATTAAGAGAAAGATCGATTATCGCTGCTGAAGTTTTTCTTTCGGAAGATAATGTCACAAAAGATAAGTTTCATGAAATTCAGAACAAATATCAAAAGGCTTTATCGGATGAGTTGATATCGGTTTATGATAAGAACAATGTTTCGGTTTTTACTGTCAATATAGCTTTAAAGTTTAAAGAGGAATTAATTAACAAAATTCGTGGGCTCAGTGAACTTTATTTTCGATTTGGAGACCGCGAATGCTACGGAATATATTATCATGATAATCAAGGAGATTATGTGATTATTAGCTCGGCTATTGATAAAAAGGGTTACGATTTGATTCGATTTCTATGGGTCATTATGGCCTCTATTTTTATCATCTCATTAGTGGGGGTTTATTTTCTCGGAGGCTTATTTGCCCGAAATGCCCTCAGTCCCATTTCGAATGTGATTAAGCAGGTATCCAAAATTGGGGCTTCCAATTTGTATTTACGTGTACGGGAAGGAAAAAGAAAGGATGAGATCGGGGAATTGGCAAGAACGTTTAACAATATGATTTCCCGTTTAGAAGAATCCTTTGAAATCCAAAAGTCGTTTGTTTCTGGTGCGTCCCATGAGTTTAGAACACCCATTACTTCTTTAATAGGAGAAATAGAGGTAGGTCTATCTAAATCCAGGGATGTAAAGGGTTATATAGAAATCTTGGAAAAAATCCTGATCCAGGCAGAAAAGCTCAATGAAATAACCGAAAGTTTATTAAACCTAACCAAGGCGGGCGATGAGTTCACCAAAAATGAACCCGTTCGTCTCGACCAATTGGTATTTGATGCCATAGATAGTCTACCTCATAAACTCCATCCCGATCGAATTGATTTAACTATGAATAATTTACCCGATGATCCTTCCGATTTAATCGTTCGGGCAAATAAAAATCTGTTAATTATGGCTTTGGGAAATATTTTATCGAATGCTTTGAAATTTTCTAAGGACAAGAAGGTGCAGTGCACACTCTCTCAAACTGAAACTCAAACCAGTATAATTATAGAAGATTATGGGATTGGGATTAAAGAGGAGGACTTAAAAAGAATTTTCCAACCATTTTATAGGGCAGATAATGCCCATGGCTTTGAGGGAACTGGAATTGGACTATCCTTAAGCGATAAAATCATTAAGATGTATAAAGGGCAGTTATTAGTTAATTCCGAAATAAATCAAGGAACCGTATTTAAGGTTATTTTTTCTAGATAATCCAAAATATGGATAAAATAGGATCAGTGAAATTAAAATTCCATTAAAATTTTAGATTAAAATGAGATTAAATTCAATTTTAATCTAAAACTAATACCATTTTGTCACGTAATAACTACTTTCGTTAATTGAAATAATAATGGAAAGAAAATCTCTTATTTGCGCGTTTTTTTTATTGATATCCCTTTTAATAAATGGGAATTTTCTTCAGGCCCAAAATCAGCCGGATACTTTAGTTATTAAGCTTGATACTGCTGAAAAGCAGTTCTTACAAAGGAATTTAAGTTTACTAGCGGCTCATTATAATATTAATATCAATGAAGCCCAGGTTATCCAAGCTCGACTCTGGTCAAACCCTAATTTACAGGTGGGTTATGGGGCATGGAATTCTGATGACCATAAAATTTTTCCTTGGAGGGGGCCTAGCTCTATTCAAAGTGCTCAGCTTCAGCAATTATTTTTATTGGCAGGGAAGAGAAATAAACAAATCAAGATAGCCGAGACCAATACCCAGATCGCTAAATATGCCTATTTCGATTTAATTCGGACCCTTAAAACCCAGTTAAGGAGTGATTTTTATTCCATTTATTTCCTACAACAATCCAGCAAGGTTTACGATAAGGAAATTAAATCGCTTGATAAGATTTCCAGGGTTTATCAGGAGCAGGTTTTAAAAGGCAATATAGCCAAGAAGGAAGAAATTCGAATTAAGAGTCTATTATTCTCCCTTCAAAATGAATATGTGGGGCTAAGGCAACAAATTCTAGGATTCGAAGCGGACCTAAATATTCTTCTAAAAACTCCTAATATTTATTATAAACCCGAATTAGCCCCCGATCAATTAAATAAATTTGATTTCGCCAATCTGAATTATAATACTTTGGTCGACTCGGCTTTAGTTTATCGATATGATTTAAAATCCAGTGAATCCAATGTATTATTAAATCAGCAAACCCTTTCTCTACAAAAAGCCTTGGCGATTCCGGATTTAACCTTGGGATTCAATTTTTCCACTCATGGAAGTGCGGCCAATAATTATCTATTAGCTTATGCGGCATTTGACCTACCCTTTCTTAACCGAAATCAGGGAAATATTAAATCAGCCAAATTTCAATTGGACCAAAGTAAGGTTCAATATGATGCCCAAAAGGATCAGGTTCAAAATGATATACGTTTGGCCTATAATACCGTTCTTGAAAATCAAAAAGTTTTTAAGGACTTTAATCCTCAATTTTTATTGGATTATGATAAATTGATCGATGAAGTATTAAAAAATTATACGAGCCGCAATTTAGGCCTTCTGGATTTCCTTGATTTTTATGATAGTTATAAACAAAATATTTTACAAGCAAATACCTTACAATTGAATCGGGTAAATGCCTATGAACAAATCAATTTCGCCGTAGGTAAGGATATTATTCATTAATAGATAAAGTCTGAACCTAATAGTTTAAAAAAGCCTAGAATTTAAATTTTTGTACCCAAAACTTGAAAACCAAAATGAAAGGACGAATTGGTAAAAATTTATTAGTTACCGTTTTTATAAGCATTATACTAAATGCTTTATCCTGTAAGCCTAAGGAAGATAAATCCGATGATAGAGTAAAATATGTAATCCCGGATTCTATTCAAAAAACTTTAGTAGTCGATACCGTTACAACCTCCAATTTGACATACTCAATAAAGTTTAATGGCATTGTTGATTTTAACCCTGAAAAGGTAGCTAATATTTATCCCCTGGTTACCGGCAATGTTAACCAGGTAAATGCCGTATTAGGAGATTATGTTAAAGTGGGTCAGGTTCTGGGAATGGTGAAGAGTGCTGAAATTGCGAATTATAATTCAGCTTTGATTCAGGCAGAAACTAATGTTCGCCAAACCAAGGTTATCCTGGATCAGCAAAAAGAACTCTATAATGGAGGGCTGGCTTCAAAAGTAGATGTACATAATGCCCAAATCAATTATGAGCAGGCAATCGCTTCAAAAGTTGCAGCTGAGAAAATATTAAGCATAAATGGCAACAATAAAAATGGGGAGTTCTTAATAAAATCACCGGTAAATGGATTTGTGGTTCAAAAAAATGTAACCAATGGAATGTCTATTCGTTCGGATAATTCCAATCCTCTATATACCATTTCTGATTTAAAAGATGTTTGGGTTCAGGCCAATGTATATGAGGAAAATATTTCTAAAGTGCATGAAGGGGATCCGGTAAATGTGAGCACGATTACTTATCCCGATAAGGTTTTTAAGGGAAAGGTTGATAAAATTATGAATGTTCTGGATCCAACCAATAAGGTAATGAAGGTACGAGTGGTTTTAACCAATCCAGGATATGCTTTAAAACCCCAAATGTTTGCTACGGTTACCCTCCAAAATACAACACCCAATCGGGCTGTATCGGTAAATAGTCATGCATTGATTTTTGATCATAGTCAATACTATGTGATAGTTTACAAAACCCCTAAGGATATAGAAATCCGTTCGGTGGATGTATTAAGTATAGATGGGGAAAAAGCCTTTATAAAGTCCGGATTAAAACCGGGTGAGAAAGTGGTAGGTTCTCAGGCTATCCTGATTTATGGTTCATTAAATAGTTAATTCATTTTCAATAACGAAAAGTAAATAATGAATAAGTTTCTAAAGGGTATAATTGGATTTTCCTTACTTAATCGATATCTGATTATTTTTCTTTCCCTTTTACTGGTTGTAACGGGAATTTTAACCTTTTTACAAATGCCTATTGAGGCCTTTCCAGACGTTACCAATACTGAAATTGATGTAATAACCCAATGGCCGGGCCGAAGTGCTGAGGAGGTTGAAAAATTTGTTACCATTCCCATCGAGATTGCCCTTAATCCAGTACAAAAAAAGGTCAGTCTCCGCTCAACCACTATTTTTGGTCTATCTTATGTAAAGATTATTTTCGATGACCATGTTTTAGATCCTGAAGCAAGGGTTCAGGTTATGAACCTATTGCCCAACGCCAACTTGCCAACAGGTGTTCAACCGGCGGTTCAACCTCCAACTGGGCCCACCGGTGAGATTTATCGGTACTCTCTTAAAAGTTCCGTAAGAGATGTCAGGGAATTAAAGACGATCCAAGATTGGGTAATTGATCGTCAACTCCGATCAGTTCCAGGGGTAGGTGATATTAATAGTTTTGGCGGTAAAACCAAGACCTACGAAATACAGGTAGACCCAAGAAAGCTAACTTCATTGGGAATTACTCCTCTTGACGTGTTCACAGCCGTACAGAAAACCAATATCAATATTGGTGGGGATATGATAATTCAAAATAATCAGGCCTTTGTGGTTCGCGGAATCGGATTATTAAATGATATCAATGAGATTAAAAACATTGTTATTATGAATAATAATGGGGTGCCCGTTCTGGTTAAAGATGTAGCTACGGTTGAAATATCGAATGTTCCACGTTTAGGATGGGTTGCCCGATCCGATGCATATTATGATAGTAAGGGAAATAAACTTTCAACGAATGAACCGGATGTAGTGGAAGCCATTATTGTGATGCGCAAAGGGGAGAACCCAACGGAAGTAGTAAACGCCATTAAGGCTAAGGTGGAAAAGCTAAATAAGTATATTCTTCCTCAGGATACCCAAATTATTCCCTATTACGATCGTTCTGATTTAATCTCCTATGCAACTCATACGGTTTTGCATAACCTTGTAGAAGGAATTTTATTGGTAACCTTATTGGTTTCCATATTTATGTTTAATTGGAGAACCACCTTAATCGTTTCGATTATCATTCCAATGGCCCTCCTTTTTGCTTTTATCTGCTTGCATCTAATGGGTATGTCGGCAAACCTCCTTTCATTGGGGGCAGTCGATTTCGGAATTATCATTGATGGGGCGGTAGTTATGGTGGAGGGAATGTTCGTGATTTTGGATCATGAGGCTACCATTATGGGTATGGACCGATTTAATAATATAGCTAAATGGGGATTAATAAAAAATAATGGGGCCGTATTGGGTAAAGCCATATTTTTTGCCAAGTTGATTATTATAACGGGCTTACTTCCGGTTTTTGCTTTCCAGAAAGTAGAGGGAAAATTATTTTCTCCTTTAGCCTTTACCTTGGGTTTTGCCTTATTAGGAGCCTTAATTACAACGCTAACCTTGGTTCCGGTATTGATTAGCCTATTATTGAATAAAAATGTTCATGAAAAGCATAATCCCTTTGTTCATCATTTGTCTGCTTTTATGTTGGGCGGATTTACAAAGGCTTTCAAGAGGAAGGAAATTGTGGTTATACTGGCTCTTATTGCCATGGGAATCGGCTTATATTCTTTTACATTATTAGGGTCTGAATTTTTACCTGAATTGGATGAAGGCTCTATTTGGTTAAGGGTTACCACCCCATATAGTATTTCCTTAGATAAGTCAGTAGAGGTTTCTTCTCAGGTTAGAAAGATATTAATGACTTTTCCGGAGGTAAAATATGTGGTATCCCAAACGGGTAGGCCAGATGATGGAACCGATGTGGCTGGATTTTATAATAATGAGTTTTCGGTAATTCTTTATCCAGAAGAAGATTGGAAGTCGGGTTTGAATAAGGAACAATTGGTGGATAAAATGAATGCCCGGCTTGCCGGAATTCCGGGTACCAATCTGAACTTTTCCCAACCCATAAGCGATAATGTTGAGGAAGCTGTATCCGGAGTTAAAGGTTCAATTTGTGTAAAGGTTTACGGGGATTCCTTGAATTATATGGAAGGCAAGGTTAATGATATTTATCAAATCCTTCGAAAAGTTAAGGGAATTGAAGATTTGGGAGTGATTTATAATGTAGGTCAGCCTGAACTCGATATAAATCTGGATCAACAGAAAATGGCTTTATATGGGGTGGCCACTGCCGATGCAAATGCCGTTGTATCCATGGCCATTGGGGGGCAGGCGGCTTCCACCCTTTACGAAGGGATTCGATTGTTCGATATTCGAATTCGATTGCCCGAAAAATATAGAAAGACTCCCGACGATATCGGTAACCTTTTGGTTCCTACCCAGAGCGGTTCAAAGGTTCCCATTCGAGAAATAGCTACGATTAAACAAATTACAGGGCCTTGTTTAATATTTCGCGATGATAATGAAAGGTATTCCGCCCTAAAATTCTCCGTTCGTGGAAGAGATATGGGTAGTACTATTGCAGAAGCAAGGCAAAAAGTGGATAAGGCTATAAAATTTAAAAGAGGGTATCGTGCCGAATGGCAGGGCGATTTTGAGAATCAACAAAGAGCCCAAAAGCGTTTAGCTCAGGTAGTTCCTATTAGCTTAGTTCTTATTTTCCTGTTATTATTCTTCATGTTTGGAGAGATAAAGGATGCTGCCTTGGTTTTCCTCAATGTGCCCTTTGCCATTGTGGGAGGAATTCTGGCTTTACATATTACAGGAACGAATTTCAGTATCTCAGCCGGTATTGGTTTTATTGCCCTTTTTGGAATTTGTATACAGGATGGGGTACTATTAATAACTATATTCAAGCATAATCTGGAGCGGATGAAAGGGCAGAATCAATCACTTTATACCGCCATAAAATTGGGAGTCAATTCTAGGATTCGACCCGTTATGATGACCGCCCTTATGGCGGCAATTGGTTTATTTCCGGCTGCAATTTCTCATGGAATTGGTTCAGAAAGCTCAAGACCTTTAGCCAGAGTAGTTATTGGAGGAATTCTATGTGCTATGATTTTCAGTTTATGGGTATTCCCATTAATATTTGGATGGGCTTATCGCAAATCCGATTTAACCACCCGGTAATTTCTTATCCTATAAACAGAAAGCCGCCTAAAAAGGTGGCTTTTCTGTTCAAAACGTAAATCCAAAGGTTTATTAAAGTTTAAATTGGTATCTCGCTCCAAAATCGAAAAAGGAGCCACCAGGAAGGAAGCTGGAAGAAAATCGTATAAAAGGATCAAAGCCATGGGTTAAGTAACCTATGGATGGGGCCAAATTAAAGGCCGCACCGGCTCCATTAACCAATCGAAGTCGTAAGCCTAATTCCAAATCGCTGTGTAATCCGTCAACGAAATAATACCGCCCGCCAAATAAAATAGGTATGGAAACCTGAGTATTACTAGTATAGCTGAAAAATCCAATATTCGTTGTTTTGCCGGTAAAAATATCTACCCCGGTTCGGGCTAAAATACTAAATCCAGATTTTTTAATGGGGAATTGCACCTGTCCATCAAAACCAAAACCAACTCCTAATGCATTATTGGATGAACCAATAGGAATATTAAAATCCGCCTCCGGAGCAAGAGTGGTTTTAAATTTTTGGGCTTGGGAGGTATTGACAATTAAAAGGAACCCTCCTAAAAATAAGATTAATCGATGTAGTTTCATATGAGTTAATTTAAATTTTACTTAAAAGTATAGGTGGAAAAAGGGCCTTCCTATACTTAGTTCCAGAGTCTATTTATTTCAGAATGATTTTAAGGGTAAAAAACCTAAAATTTTGATTATTAATAATTTATTGCCTAAATGAAGGCCAAATTCAAGCATTTATCGCCATATATTATTGGAAGAAATCTATCCCGATCTACTACTTTTAAAAATTCAGACATCGATTTCCTGGCGGAAGCTGAAATCCTTTTTATTATATTTAGTGTATTATCGTAATTA
>Ga0209067_10002213_pt1 | contig 11633 bp, 11 predicted proteins | sample ColStrG_CSR_2013_FD_187199 | JGI IMG/M metagenome (GOLD analysis project Ga0209067, IMG submission 187199) | Freshwater sediment microbial communities in response to fracking from Pennsylvania, USA - Cold Stream Run_MetaG_CSR_2013 (SPAdes)... | ecosystem: Environmental > Aquatic > Freshwater >... | reverse complement strand
GTTCCACGCCTCGGCCCAGCCGGGGGCCAATTTCACCACATGATTAAGCAGGTCGAGCGCAATCTCGTAATCCTGGCTTTGCGTGGCAGAGATGGCGCGGCTCATGAGCAATTCCAGCGTCGGTCCTTGACCGGTCAGCCAGATTTGCTCGATCTGCGCCGCAATAGTCTGGGTTTCGGCTGCATTGGCGGCCTGCGCCAGCCGGGAAAACAGCCGACCCAACCGGTCATTGACGGGTTGGGCGGCAAAAGCGGTGGCATCCAGCAAATCTGGCGCGCCAACACCCATCTGCGCGGCAAATGTCATCAAAACTGTGGCGGCCAGTGTAAGTTTACGCATAGTCTTAAGCTAACCGCACCCGCAGCGCGCGTCAAAGCCCAAAAACAGGTAAAATGCGAACAACCTTAACCGCAAAGACAAAAAGGGTGCCAAAAGGCACCCTTGAAATGTTCAAGCCGTAAAAAGCCTAGCCCTGACGAGCCTTATAGCGCTTCTGGGTCTTGTTGATGATGTAAACGCGCCCACGACGACGAACCAGCTGGTTGTCGCGGTGACGCAGGCGCAAGGACTTGAGAGAGTTACGGACTTTCATAATCGACCTCGGATTGAACCCAAACTGACGATTGTACCCGTTTGAGAGCAGCAACCCGCCAAAATTTCATGAACAGAATCTCGCATGTGACCAATGCGTGATCTCGATAGAGCGGCTTAATTATCGGGAGACGGCGCGCCCGTCAACTGATAATGCAGTGCAAACAGCCGGTTCAAACAAGTTTCTGCCATGTGCGGACTCTACAAATGGTGCCAAAGCCAGAGGGATGAGCAGATGACTGGAATTCAAAAGGCTATTGCAGGTGCGGTGCTGGCGCTGCTGATCATTGCCGGCGGTCTGACGGCCTATGTGGCGCAATCTGTGCCACAGGCGGGTGCCGCGGCGCTGAACGCCTGGGCGGATGTTGAAAGCCAGTTTCGCCTGCGCGCCGAACTTACCCCGCAATTGATCAATGTGGTCCGCTCAATCAATGATACCCAAGCGCCTCTGATCCAGGAGCTTTCCGACAAACAGGCCGATGTGCTGGCGCTGAAATCCGATGCGGATATTCCGCTGAGCCAAGCCAAATTATTGGCTTTCTGGGCGCATCAGGACGGCCTGTCGCAAGCGCTCGGCAAAATCTATGATTTTCTCAAATATTATCCCGACCGGGTCCGCGATCCCGATATCCGCGCAGGCTTGGAGGCGCTGGAACAAAGCGAGTTGCGAATCGTGCAGGCTCGAAAGGCCTACAGCACCCGCGCTGCGGCCCTGAACAGTCTTTTGACCAAAGCGCCGCAAAGCTGGATTGCGGCGCGCCTAAGCCCGCCGTTGCGCCCTGTCCTCGGCGATATCGACACAATTCGTAATAACTGAAGCGAGGCTTTAGCCCGCCGTCGAAATACGCTCGATAATCGCGCCGCAGCGGCCCAGCTTTTCTTCGAGCCGCTCGAAACCGCGGTCCAAATGATAGACGCGGTTGACCATCGTCTCGCCTTCGGCGGCAAGCGCCGCAATCACCAGCGACACAGAAGCGCGCAGATCGGTCGCCATCACCGGCGCGCCGGTCAGCTTGCCAACGCCTTCGACAATGGCGGTGTCGCCATGCACCTTGATGTTGGCGCCAAACCGCGCCAGTTCCTGCACATGCATGAAGCGGTTTTCAAAAATTGTTTCCGAAATGCGCGAAATCCCGTCGGCTTTGGTCATCAACGCCATGAATTGCGCCTGCAAATCGGTCGGGAAGCCGGGGAACGGCTCAGTGGTGATATTCACTGCATGGATACCGCCGCCATTGCGCTGCACCCGCACGCCCTCATTGGTCTGGGTGATGGTCGCACCGGCTTTTTCGAGCGTGGCAAAGGCGTCTTCAAGCAGATCACGACGGGTGCCTTCCAGCAGCACATCGCCGCCGGTCATCGCCACCGCCATCGCATAGGTGCCGGTTTCGATCCGGTCCGGCAGCACGGAATGGGTGGTGCCATGCAATTCGCTCACGCCCTCGATCTCCACCGTTGACGTGCCCGCACCGTGAATTTTCGCACCCATCTTATTGAGGCATTCGGCCAGATCGGCCACTTCCGGCTCGCGCGCCGCATTGTGCAGCACAGTGGTGCCCTTGGCCAGTGAGGCGGCCATCAGCGCCGTGTGGGTGCCACCCACAGTTACCTTGTCGAAGGTGATGTCAGCGCCGCGCAGACCAGTCTTGGCCTCGGTCAGCACGTAACCGGCCTGAATATCCACCTTGGCTCCCAGCTTCTCCAGCACCATCAGCAATAAATCTACCGGGCGTGTCCCGATGGCACAGCCGCCGGGCAGGGAAACCTTGGCCTGCCCCATACGCGCCAGCAATGGCGCGATCACCCAGAAACTGGCGCGCATCTTAGAGACGAGATCATACGGCGCTAAGGTGTCGGAAATATATTTGGCCGACAGATGCATGGTCTGTCCGGTGGTCATTTGCTCACCGGGGCGCTTGCCGTTGATCATCGTGTCGACGCCGTGATTGCTCAAAATCCGCATCAGCAGATTGACATCGGCCAGACGCGGCACATTTTCCAGGGTCAAGGTCTCAGGCGTCAGCAGGCTGGCGATCATCAGCGGCAGCGCCGCGTTTTTTGCGCCGGAAATCGGAATGATGCCGTTGAGTTTCTGGCCACCCACAATACGAATTTTGTCCATATGTCCTCCGGGAGACGTTCCGCCCCCAATCAATGGTAAAATGTTAAAAATACGCGCCGCCGGGCGTTAAAACTGTTTATTCGCTCTCCGGCGCTTCCAATTGAGCCTGCGCCCGGCCCCGCACCTGCGCTTTGCGGCGCTTCAGATTTTCGCGCAACGCCTGGGCCAGACGCTGCTGACGCCGGGCATTTGCCGCCGCCAGTCTGGCCTGCGCTTCGGTAGACAATTCCGGTTGCGCGGATAATGCCGGTGTTTCATCCATATCCACAATCCAAATTCAATTGTTTCCCCGCGTCAGGCATTTTGCTTTATGGGTGCAATTTGCAAAGAGAGCCAGATATTTACGAGCCTTTTAGGCGCTTTGGCGTCACCGGGCAAGAATTCCGAACAAGCAGTTGTGGAATTCTTGGCCCTTCGTCACCGCTTTGTCACAGTTTTTTGGAACCAGCACGGGGCGGTGGGCCATTTCGGGCAACAAACTTCAAATTTGCCGGGCGAAAGACTTGCACAAACGCCCATGCTGTGGCAGAAGCCCGTCATTAAGCTGCGGTAGCTCAGTGGTAGAGCACACCATTGGTAATGGTGAGGTCGCGAGTTCAATCCTCGCTCGCAGCACCAGTTTTGCAATAAAAATCAGTTCAAGCTGATGAGTTGAGGGCTCATTAAAACAACGCCCGAAGCGCTCTCAGTCGTCGTTTGATGATCGGCAGCCAGAACTCTTGTGGCAATGCGAAAGCCTCTCACGATCAGTGACGCACTGATTTTTTGCGAAAGCACACGTGTTACGCGCGTGAGCATAATGAATTCCCTCCAGACCTACGCTAAAAAGAATGATTCAAATCGCAAAAGCGGTGCGCCATTTGACCGGACTCCAATTTTGCGACTGCTGGAGTCCGTCAGGCGCTGCTTTGATCGCGGCCAGGTTTCTCTGGCGAGTTCGGTTCGCCGTTTGGTGCGGGCGAAATCGGCGCGAGCGATGCCGACGCAAATAGATTCACGGGTTATTTTCGCATGACGGAAAAAACCGCCGCCACATTTAAATCGATTATCTTTTTCTACACCGGCGATTTTGGCAAAATATATGGCCGTCACCGGTCAAATATGTAAGCAGGAAAACCGGTTTGAATATTTCGCCGGTCTCAAAATCTGCATTGTAGAGGTTCAGGCCTGGATTGGCGCGGTCGTGCAGGTGTTTGATGCCATGATCGGGTGCCAGAAAAAGCGGCAATTCTGGGTGTAGACAAAATTGAAAATGCGCTGCATCACCTTTTTGGCTAGATTTAAGTTGACAAAACATGTCTCTATAGTGACTGACCAGCGAAGCGAAGCGAAGCGAAGCGAAGCGCAGAGCTAGGCTGGGTGTGGAAAATGTTTTTGAGGGAGGAACACAAAAACAGCTTTTGCTCATGATCCTCTTCAGTATATATCTTTGCCAAAAAATGGAAAACAGACGTCATCAAAAATCAAATCCGGATTGAGCAAAAAGGTCCGGAATCTCAGGGAGAGACCAATGAATCTGAATAAAATTGCACTGGCGCTTGCTGCCTCGACCATCCTGACCGGCATGCCGCTTTCCAGTGCTTATGCCGCTGATCCGATCAAGATCGGTCTTTCCGGCCCTTTCACCGGCGGTTCTTCGTCAATGGGTGTCTCGATGCGCGACGGCGTCAAGCTGGCCGTTGAGGAAATCAACAAGGCCGGTGGCGTGCTCGGTCGTCCGATCCTGCTGGTTGAGCGCGACGATGAAGCCAAAAACGAAATTGGCGTTCAGGTCTCGCAAGAGTTAATCAACAAAGAAGGCGTAGTCGCCACATTGGGATATATTAATACCGGCGTGTCGCTGGCCTCGCAGCGCTTCTATCAGGAAGCTGAAATTCCGGTCATCAACAACGTTGCGACCGGCACGCTCATCACCAAACAGTTTCCGGCACCTGACAACAAGGCCAATTATATTTTCCGTAACGCAGCGCCTGATTCGATTCAGAGCAAGATGATCGCCGAAGAAGCTATCAAGCGTCAGGGCTTCAAAAAGCCGGCCATTCTGTCGGATTCGACCAATTACGGCCAGCTTGGCAAGACCGATTTGACCGCTGCTCTTTCGACCTTGTCGGTTGCACCCGTTGCGGTTGAAAAATTCAATGTTGGCGATACTGACATGACCGCTCAGGTGCTACGCGCCAAAGAGGCCGGTGCGGACGTTATCCTCACCTATGCTATTGGCCCGGAACTGGCGCAGATCGCCAATGCCATGGCCAAGCTCGGCTGGAAAGTTCCGCTGATCGGCTCCTGGACTCTGTCGATGGCCAGCTTTATCGACACAGCCGGTGCCAATGGCGATGGTGCCATGATGCCGGAAACCTTCATTCAGGCGCCAACCACCCCGAAGCGGAAGGCCTTCATCGCTGCCTATCAGGCCGCCTACAAGATTGACCGTATGCCTTCGCCGGTTTCGGCCGCGCAGGGTTATGATTCGGTCTATCTGCTCGCCGCTGCCATCAAGCAGGCGGGCGACACCGACGGCCGCAAGATCCGCGAAGCACTGGAAAACCTGAACGAGAAGGTTGAAGGCGTGGTCACCACCTATGATCACCCGTTCTCTGCCGCAGACCATGAAGCCATAAGCGCCAACATCCCGGTGTTTGGTCTGGTTAAGGGTGGGCGCGTCGTACCGGCTCATCCGGAAGATCTCGAAGGTGCCAACGCTCTGCGCGTCAAGCCCAAAGGCTAGTCCCGGGTCTGATCTCCAAATCCGCCGCCCTCGTCAAAAAGGGCGGCGGATCATTATGACCCTGCTTGAATTCCGGTCTCCAACCCGCGCAGAGCCTCCATGCAATACCTTCCCCAGTTGATTGTCAGTGGCACCGTCATTGGCATGATCTACGCTGTCATCGCCTTTGGTTATCAACTCACATTTGCCACCTCGAAAACCCTGAACTTCGGGCAGGGCGAGGCACTGACGCTGGGCGCGCTGGTGGGCCTGAGTCTGGTCTGGTGGCTGATGTCGCTGGGCTTTGGTGCCGGATGGGCCTTTATGCTGATGCTGCCCGCCGTTCTGGTGTTTGGCATGGTGCAGGGCGCTGTGGTCGAAAGCCTTGGCGTGCGTCAGGCCATGAAAAACAAGTCCGAGGCGGGCTGGATCATGGCCACCATCGCGCTGGGCATTATTTTCAAAAATCTGGCCGAAAATATCTGGGGCCGCGATGCGCTGAAATTTCCCTCGCCTATGCCGGAAACGTCGCTGACCTTCGGCTCGATCCGCATTCAACCGATGGAAATTGCGATTATTATCGGCGCGTTAGCGATGATGCTTGCAGTTGAACTGTTCAACCGCCGCTCAATCTTCGGCAAGGCCGTGGTCGCCACCGCCAATGATCGGGATGCGGCCGGCCTGATGGGCATCAACACCAGCCTGGTTATCACCTTTTCTTACGCCCTCTCCTCAATGGCCGCGGCTTTCGCCGGGGTGCTGGTTGCGCCCATTACACTCACGGGTGCAGCGATGGGCGCGGTGCTCGGCCTCAAGGCTTTCGCTGTGGCAATCATCGGTGGCCTGTCGTCGGGCCTCGGTGTGGTCGTCGGCGGCCTGTTGCTTGGTATCACCGAAACAATGGTCGGCTATTATTTTTCCACCGGTTACAAGGAAGTGCCCGGTTTGATCCTGCTGCTGCTCGTTCTGTCCTTCAAGCCTTCGGGCCTGTTCGGCAAAGCCACGATTAAGAAAGTCTAGACCGATGTCGCGCAAAACGCTTTTTGTCATCCTCGGTTTGCTGCTGCTCGTCGCCGCACCTTTCCTCGTCAAAAGCCCGTATTATCTGCATCTGATTGTCACCATTGCGATTTTTTCGATCGTGACCCTGGGACTCGATGTGGTGTTTGGCTACACCGGCGAAGTTTCGATTGGCCATTCAGCGCTGTTCGGTATTGGCGCTTACACAGCAGGTGTGCTGGCGCTCCAGCTTCACGTCGGGTTTTGGCCAGCGCTGATCTGCGGGCCGATTGTCGCGGCTTTCTTTGGCATGCTGCTGGCCTTTCCGGCCCTGCGCGTGACAGGGCCCTATCTGGCGATGGTGACGTTGGCCTTTGGCACCATTGTGCAAATCCTCATCAACGAGATGGATTTTCTCACTGCCGGTCCACTGGGCATCAAGCTGGCGAAGCCGCTGTTCGTGGACCTGCGCGGCACGATCCCGCTGTTCGATATGCCAATCCTGCGCCTCAAGGAGGTTGAATATTACTTCCTTGCCGTCACCATCCTGTTGCTGACGATTATCATCATCAATCGCATCCTTGCGTCTCATCTGGGGCGCGCCTTCGAGGCCTTGCGTGACAGCCCGATCGCTTCGGATTGTATGGGCGTCTCGGTTTATAAATATAAAGTGATGGCCTTTGTCACCAGCGCTGCCTTTGCCGGTCTCGCCGGGGCCTTGTTCGCCTATTCCGAACAATATATAGCGCCGAACAATTTCAGCTTCGACCAGTCTATTCAGTTTCTGCTGGCGGTGACCATGGGCGGGCGTAAATCACGGCTGGGGCCAATTCTTGGTGCTGCCATTGTGGTGTTCCTGCCCAGTCTCCTCGGCGATATCGTGCTGTTCCGCGTCATTGCCGGTGTGATTGCGCTGGTGGCCATGCTGGCGGCCATGGTGCTGCTCATCCGCGACCGCAACTCCATCCGCTGGGTCTTGGTGCCTGTGGCGCTGTGCTTCGCCTTCTTTGCCTTCTCGCTCTATCTGACCAACGTCACCGACTACAAACTCACCGTTTATGGCCTGATGATCCTGTTCGTGGTCTATTATCTGCCTGACGGCATTGTCGGTGCGCTGAAGAAGGCGCTGGCCTCCGTTCGTCCGGCCTGGGTGAAAACTCACGCCGTCATCACGGATCATGCCAACGCCGATAGCGCCATCGTCGCCGCAAAAGCCACAGTGGCTCCAGGGGCAACCCTGCTGGATGTCAAATCCATCCTGATGCAGTTTGGGGGGTTGCGTGCCCTCAACAAGGTCGATCTCGACATTAAATCCGGAACCATTCACGGCCTGATCGGCCCCAATGGCTCCGGCAAAAGCACGATGATGAATGTCCTTACCGGCATTTATGTGCCGACCGACGGGCAGGTTTTGCTCAATGCGGAGAATCTTGCGGGCAAAAAATCACCGGAAATCGCTTCGCGCGGGGTCGCCCGCACGTTCCAGAACGTGCAGCTTTTTGGCGAACTCACGCTGATCGAAAACGTGTTGGTTGGCTTGCATCACACCTACCGCGTCGGGTTTTTCCGGGTGGCGGCCCAAACATCGTTGGCCAAAGCCAATGAACAATCCGCCCGTCTGCGCGCTGCCGCGATCCTTGATTTCGTTGGTCTTGCCGAACTTGCCAATGAGGAAGCGCGCAATCTGCCCTACGGCAAGCAGCGACTTCTCGAAATTGGCCGCGCCTTGGCGCTTGATCCGCAACTGCTTCTGCTTGATGAGCCCGCAGCCGGTCTCACCGCCCCGGACATTAAGGAGTTGGTGCAGATCATTCGCAAAATCCGTGATGCGGGCATCACAGTCATCCTGATCGAACACCACATGGATGTGGTCATGTCGATCTGTGACACGGTAACAGTGCTCGACTTCGGCAACAAAATCGCCGAGGGCAAACCCGCGCAGGTGCAAGCCGACCCGCGCGTTATTGAGGCCTATCTCGGCGGCGCTGCCGCAGCCAGCGCCTGAGGAAACCGCCATGCTGAAAATCGAAAATCTCGTCGCAGGCTATGGCAAGGTGCAGGTCTTGCACGGCCTTTCCATGCAGGTTGAGCGCGGTCAGTTGGTCACGCTGATCGGGTCGAATGGAGCAGGCAAAACCACAACATTGCGGGCGCTTTCCGGCATGATCAAGCCAACCTCCGGTTCAATCATGCTTGGCGGCACCGACATTATCGGCATGCCGTCCTATGCCATAGCCCGTAAAGGGCTGGCCCATTCGCCTGAAGCGCGCCGCATTTTCCCCACACAGAGCGTGGTCGATAATTTGTTGCTCGGGGCGTTCCCTCGCATCACCGGCGCGCGTCCAAAAAACGATGTGCAGGGCGATATCCAGAAAATGTTCGAGATATTTCCGCGTCTTGCCGAGCGCCGCAAGCAATTGGCCGGCACGCTTTCGGGAGGCGAACAGCAGATGCTGGCGATGGCGCGCGCCTTGATGTTACAGCCCGAAGTGCTCCTTCTGGATGAGCCATCGATGGGCCTGTCGCCGAAATTGGTTGAAGAGGTTTTCGTCGTCATTGCGCGGTTGAAATCCGAGAAAATTACCATGCTGCTGGTCGAACAATTCGCGGCTGCGGCATTGGAAATTGCTGATTTTGGCTATGTGATGGAAAACGGCCATCTGACCGCGTCCGGGACAGCCAGCGCCCTCAAAACCGACCCCGCCGTGCGCGCCGCCTATCTCGGTGCCGCCCATTAAAATTTCAGGGGGCAGAAAACAAGCGCTTGAATTCATTCAAGCTTTTCGGGAATGAGCCATTTTCGATCGCATGTGGCGGCGCGTCGAAATAGAGCTGAAACGCAATCGTCCCAGCATGGGCGCGCAGCCATTCAGCCATATGGACAACAAACAGCGGATTGTCTTTAAGTCTCTGATATAGAGGCGAATTCTGATCATTGGTGAGGCCGATACCCCACTCGGCAAAACTCATCTTTTTGTGGTGACGGGCGGCGAAGTCGGCCAGCCAGTTCAGCCCTCGGCCATTGCCGTCCAGCGCCTGTTGTTGCCAGCGTTTTTCCGCATCCGGTTCCGGCGCGGAAACATAAATGAAATCATAGAGATCCATGCCAATGGTGTCGACCACATCGTCGCCCGGATAGGCCATTTCAGCGTCGCTGTTCTGCCGCCCGAACGACGTGCTCCAGTCAAGGCGAAACTGCGCCGACCGGCCTTTAAAAATCCCGGCCACCCGTCGATAGGCGGCAATATAATGCTTTTCCTGCCCAGAACCGGCAAACCAGGCCGAATTTTCATCGTTCATTTCCCAGCCGATGCGGATAATGGCGTCCGGTTGGCTGGATGCTATCTGTTTGGCAATATTAATAAATTCGGCATCGTGACCACCCGCAGCGACCTCGGACAGCAATGTTCCCTTCATGTTGAGCGGAATCGACCAGAGCAGCTTGCGGCGCGCGTTAGCTGTCGCCCATTCGCGGGGTTTCGCCGCCGCCACTGCGGAGATCAAACCGCTCCAAGTGCCTGATCCGTCACCATAAAAATCCTCGGCCAATAAGGAATTGGCCGGAAGGTGCAGCCGCTTTTCCCAAGCCCTTATCCCCGCTTCGCGCTGCGCCGACACGCTCAAACCCTGCGAAATAGAGGGCGTGTTATCAACAAAAAATCCCATCTCCGGCAACGCCCTTGTGCCGCCCGCACTGACCAAAGCGGGCCAAAAAGCGGTCCAAATCACCACAAATCCGGGCCAAATTTTAGACCGGAAGCTCAAAATTTGGTCCATTTGGTCGTTTTCCTGTACAAAATATTCCTGAAAAAGCGCTCCAAAAGACGCCGGATCAGTGCCGCAATTCTTTGATCGCTTCATCAAGCCCGGACAGGGTGAGCGGATACATCCGCCCCGCCAGCAGGCGCTGAACAAGGCCAATGGAATGGGTATAATCCCAATAATTTCGCGGCACCGGATTGAGCCAGACCAGATGCGGAAAGGCCCGCGCAACCCGCTCCAGCCAGACCGAGCCGGCCTCCATGTTCATGTGCTCGACCGAGCCGCCCGGCTGTAAAATCTCGTAGGGCGACATTGAGGCATCGCCGACAAAAATCACTTTGGTGTCGCGCGGGAATGTGTTGAGCACATCCTGCGTCACCAGCCGCTCGGCATGGCGGCGGGCGTTGTTTTTCCAGACATGCTCATACAGACAATTATGGAAATAATAAAAATGCATGTGTTTGAATTCGGCTTTCGCGGCGGAAAACAGCTCCTCGACCAGCTCGACATGCCAATCCATTGAGCCGCCAATATCAAAAAACAGCAAAACCTTCACTGCATTGCGCCGCTCGGGCCGCAAATGCACATCGAGATAGCCTTTGGCGGCGGTGTCGTGAATGGTGGTGTCAAGATCGAGTTCTTCCGGCGCGCCGCTCCGGGCAAATTTCCTCAAAGCCCGCAGCGCGATCTTGATGTTGCGGGTGCCAAGCTCGGTGGTGCCCGCCAAATCCTTGAATTCGCGCTTATCCCAGACCTTCACCGCCTTGAAATTGCGGTTGCCGTCCTGCCCGATGCGAACGCCTTCCGGGTTATAGCCATAAGCGCCGTAGGGCGAGGTGCCCGCAGTGCCGATCCATTTATTGCCGCCCTGATGCCGCTCCTTTTGCTCGGCTAAACGCTGGCGCAATGTCTCCATGAGCTTGTCCCAGCCCAGCGCGGAAAGTTCGGCCTTTTCTTCATCCGTCAGGTGACGCTCGGCCAGCTTGCGGAGCCAGTCTTCCGGAATCGCAGCGGGGTCAACCGAATCGAGCAGGTTCTCCAGTCCTTTGAAGCTGCTCGAAAAAATCCGGTCAAATGTGTCGAGGTTGCGCTCGTCCTTGACCAGCGCCGTGCGCGACAGATAGTAGAATTCCTCGGTCGAATAGGCGGCGAGGCCAGCCTGCAGCGCCTCCATCAGAGTCAAATATTCCGTCAAGGAAACCGGAATACCTGCGGATTTGAGCGCGGTGAAGAAATTGAGAAACATCTGACAAATCTGGCAGGCACCAAGGCCATTGTCACCGAAAATATGTGATCAGGCGGATTCTGTTGCGAACTTTTCACAAAACTTGCGGCATGGTCTAGGGATTGTTGAGATTCAGGATTCCCAAAACGGTTAAAAAATGATTCAAGCTCCTAAAGGAGCAACCGATGGATCGTTTGAGCATCAAAGATAGCCAATGGCTTAAGATG
>Ga0209067_10002212_pt1 | contig 11634 bp, 10 predicted proteins | sample ColStrG_CSR_2013_FD_187199 | JGI IMG/M metagenome (GOLD analysis project Ga0209067, IMG submission 187199) | Freshwater sediment microbial communities in response to fracking from Pennsylvania, USA - Cold Stream Run_MetaG_CSR_2013 (SPAdes)... | ecosystem: Environmental > Aquatic > Freshwater >... | reverse complement strand
CTCCCGAGCAACGCCGGCAGCGCGGCGTTCCGGACACCTTGATTACGACGGATGAGATCGCAGGCGCGGTGGTCGAACTGGCAACCGACGAAACGCTCGCCGGACGAGTGATGGTCTGGTGGAACGATCAGCCGCGCCAACTGATCCCGGTTGGCGACCCTGGCTACCAGCGGCTGGAATAGCGGGAAAAAACCGGCGGCATACCAGGTTGGCTAGGCATGCCGCCGGCGGTTCCAGCTACCGTGCTTGCGGGAGGTATTTGCCAGTCGGCCAAAACTCCCTCGTTTTCACGCCGGGATTGCCTTTTCAGCCGTTTTTGGCCGCCAAGTTATAGAACCGCCTGTCGATAATACCGCGGAGCGCCGCGACTATCTTTGCTCCGGCGCAACCTCGGCGGCGGGCCTATTTAGCGTTCGACGCGACGGCGATTTCCGGTTTGGAAAATTTCGCTTCCTCGAGCTTGGGATTCACCACGGCCTTCTCGATGATGATTCTCTCCGGCGGAACCGGAGTATCGCGGAGCCCCAGCGCCGTTTGGCTCACCGGCAGCACTCTCGTCTCCAGAACGAACGGAATTTGCAAGCCGTTGACCGCCCGGTAATCGCGGAAGTAGACTTCCACCGGATGGAAAGTGCCATCCAACCGCCTGGGTTGGCCTTCAATCTTCGCTTCCAGAAACGTCTGCGCGTCAATCCAGACATGGACCGCCACTCCGGTCTTCATGGTCAGCTTGACCTTGTAGGTATCGCGGTCCTCCACCTTTTCCATGCCGGCCAGCTCGATCTTAGTGCCCTTGGCCGCGTAATCCACCAAGGGCCCATCGAGGTCTGCCTGCATGGATGCCGTCTTCATTTCATCCTCCGTATAAGGCTCGACCACGCGCCGGTTCAGGAACGGCCTCAGCTTCCAGCCGTTAGCCCCGTCATACACCTGTATCGCCGTTTGCCCGTTAAACTGCAATTCGAACCGCATTTTGCGGGGGCGCGCCAATTCCATGACAAAGGGCAGTTGCACCTCATCGGCCGGCCGCGTGGAAAACATCTGCGGGTTGCTCTTTCGGCCCGATCCGGCACTCAAACCCTTGTTTTCGGGTGTCGGCACCCGAAGCGTGGCTCGTTGATTTCCCCCGGCACCCAGTTTTCCGGTCAACTCCATGGTCTGGACCGCCCGCCAAGCCTGCAACCCGCCTCGGGCCGCCACGTTCTTGTCTACGATCTCGGCAGCGGTAAGCTTGCCTGCCGTTGGCGCGATATCCGCCGCCACCGCAAGCGAACATGCCAACGCCAGGGAAATGCCAATTACCAGCGACTTTCGAAACATCGATTGCGTCCTCGTTTGATAAATCCAAGCTTTAGCAAAGGATAATACTGAAACGATTGATCCTATTTGCGCCACGTCAAGTTGCCGCCGTCTTTATCAGGGGAAGGGCGGCAAAACGCAATTCGAAGGGTGAATTGGTCAGTCGAAATTGCCTATGCACTACGTAACGGGCCAGGTAGTACCGGCCGAGTGTCGGCCGAGCATGCCGTGGCCGTTCAAAGTGATACACTCGTTGGAGTTATGCGAACAGGAACTCTAGTGAGTGTTGCGGTCGTGCTGGCGTTCTTCTGCGCGTTGGCGCAGGAGCCTAAGCAGCCCATGGAGGGAGCGCGCGAACTGTACTATGTGGCGGTAAGTAAGAAGGACACGCTGCCGCCGATTCGCAAGCGCGCGACCCCTGCCACCAAGAGCGGGCCGGCGGAACCGACTTCGGCGGGAACGGCCGCGGTGCACCTGGGATTGCGCTACAACCTGGTGATGGTGGATGCGCAAAGCGGAAAATCGGAAGATGTGGATCCGGACCGGACGCTGCGCACCGGCGATTGCTTTGCCATCAGCCTGGAAAGCAACCGGTCGGGGTACCTGTACGTTCTGGCCAAACAATCCAGCGGCAGTTGGCAGCCGCTGTTGCCGTCTCCGGAGATGACCGACGAAAGCAACATCATCGACCCGGGGAAGAAGCTGCGGGTTCCGGCGAGCTATTGCTTTGAGGTTCACGATCCGCCGGGAACAGAAACGCTCTTCGTGGTACTGTCGCGGGACCCGCGGGATTTTTACGATCTCTACGAAGGGATCAAGCGCGAAAATGCGGCGCCCTCGCAGACCCCGCCGCGCCCCAACGCCAACCCGGTGCAACTGGCCAATGCCAGTGTTGTCAACAGTGCGGTGGCCAAAATGGCAGCGCAGTTCGGCACGCGCGATATCGCCATCAAAAAGGTGAGCCGGCCGGTATCGGCGCAGGAGCCGCCGAATTCCGTCTATGTCGTGAACAGCTCAAACCAGCCTGCTTCGAGCCTGGTTACGCAAATTCAAGTGCGCCACCGCTAGGCTACTTCTTCGCCGGCCAGCCAATGACCTTGTCCGGCGCAACCCAGATCGTCAGGCTGAAGGGCGACAGGCTGTAGGCATCCGCCGTCCCTTCGAATTCGACTTCGAAGCCCGGCTCGGCCTTCGGCATGGCTGCGCTGAACTTCAACACCACTTCTTCGGCTGCGGCGTTCGTCATGCCTAAGACCGCTTCCGTGGGTTTATTGGCTGGAGTGCAGCGAATCACGGTCCCTTTCAGCCTGGGCAATGGGGCCGTCTTCAAGATTTCGTTGAAGTACTTTTCGCCATCGGCGCCTTCCAACTGCTTGCGGATACGGTTCCAGGCCGCGAGCGCGGGATTCGTGCGGTTCAACTCCTCTTCGGCACGGCGGGCGGCGATCACCGCCGCGGAATCGATGTTGAATCCTTCGGGCGGGAATGCGCTCGCAGCGGCCGCGGCGCGTAGCTGATCCAGGCCATCCGGTTCGCCGTGATACGAGGCATACATGTGCTCGAGAAGGGTATTAATCGGGCGCAGCGAGGAGGCGCGCGCCAATTGCCACAGGGCGGGTATCTGCTTTTCGGGCCGCTTTTCGAGACCGAGCACCAGGCCAAGCCACGCCGCGAGCTCGACGTTCTTGGGGTCGAGCTTGACCGCGGTGACCAGTTCCTGCTCGGCGGAGGGATAATCGGCGCGCTGCCATTGAACCCAGGCCAGAGTGCGGTGAGCCAGCAATTCCAGGGAGGGGTTCTGCTTGTCGGTAAGCAACTGGCGGGCAGCCTTTTCGCCAGCCTCCCACAGATCGGGCGTGGGGTTCTTGGCGCCGGGCGCCAGCAGGGTAAGCCAGTAGACTCCCACCGGGTTTTTGGGATCGTCGGCGAGCATCTCGCGGCTGACGTCCAGCATACGGGCGCGATCGCCCACCGAGTAGTAAGCGGAAAAGTAGAGTTCGCGGCGGATCTGGCGCAAATCACTCTTGGGGTACTTGGCTTTCCATTGGTCGAGCAGCGCGAGTTGCTTCTGGGGCGCGGCCTCGGCGCGGATGTTGAGCACCAGGTCATACTCGGCGCGATCCGTCCAGGCCGCGCCAAACAGCGGCGCGGTCAGAAGAGCGAGATATGGGAGCGTGCGGGTCATGGCGTCACTGCTTTACGGTGATGACCTGGTTGGAGAGCGGCTTGATTTCCACGGTCAACTGGCTGAGCACCTGGTCGTCCTTAACGGTGCGGATTTCGTATTTACCGACGGGCAAGGTCAGTTTGGCGGGCACCTGCTGGGCGATGGTCTTGTTGTTGAAGACCACCGGCGTTTCGCCCAGCGGCCCTTCCAATTGCACGAAGCCAACCTCCGGGTTGGCTACGCGGCGAATGGTAAGGTCGCGGGTTTCCGCGGAGGGTATCACCTCAAGGTGCAAGATCCCTTTCAGCACCTGCGTCAGCACGGCGGTTTGTTCGGGAGTAATCACAATCCCCGGCGCCGCCGGCGGCGGATTGGCGGCGGTGACATCTTTGATCGGGCGGGTGAGGTCCAAGGGCGAAGACTGCACGTAGCGGTTGCCGGCATCGTAATCCGGCTTCCCGAAGTGGATGCCGCTGAAGACTTCTTCGATGGCCGGCGGCTGAGGTATGGCGGCCTTGAGTTCGGCGCCCGCGTCGGGATACACGACGGCGAGCTGCCCTAGCATGGCATTCGCCTTTTCGATGGAATCGGACGTGCCGCGCACCCGAATGGCCTTGAGCAAGCGGAGCGCTTCGGGGAGTTTATCGTTCAGCAGATAGCTGTTCACTCCCTGGAAGGCGGCCTGGGTCGCGAACGGATCGAGCTCCACGGCCTTTTCATAGAGCCCGGCGGCGGCGGCAAAATCGGACGAGTCGTACTTGGCCTGGGCATCGCGGCGCGCTTCCAGGTAGGGCCGCTTGCGTGTGGCCATGCTCTCAAGGGCGCCGCCGGGCTTTTTAGCCAGCACCCGATTGACGAGGTCGATGGCGCTGGTCCAATCTTCGCGCTGCTCGCGGCGGCGAGCCTCATCCATCCACTTTTCAGCGACGGTGGGGTCATTTTCGGCGTCGCCATTCAGCGGTGGGTGGAAATAGAACTTGGTCGTGAGGCTGGAGATAGACCAGGGAACCTGGCGGCCTTCGGTTTCGCCGGAGACGCGCGAGCGAACCCGCGTGAGCACCTCATCCAGAGCCAGGCCGGGCTGCGCGATGGTCTCGGCCAAGGCTTCGGAGAACCAGCTATTCCGGCCGTTGGGATTGTCCGCCGCCACCTGCCCGGGACCGGTGGAATAGGCGATGTAGGTCTCGTTGCCGGGGTTTTGCGGCTGGGCGAGACCGCTTTGCAGCGCATTGGAAGTGGCTACCGGGTTGCTTCGGCACGCGTCCAGAATCATGACGCAACGCTTGGGGCGGTTCCTCAGCGCGTCCACGAGCAGGGCCATCGAGAAGCACCGGAACTTGGCCTGAATGACGTTATTGGCGGCTTCGAAATCCACCGGCACCAGGAAGTTCTCGTTCTGGATCTGAATGCCGTGACCGGCGTAAAAGAACAGCGCCGTATCGTCCGGACCAAGCTGCTGCACGAATTCGGCGACGGCCTCTTCCATGGCCGCCTTACCGGCATTTTCCCGAAGGATGGTTTTGAAACCGGCGTCGCGCAAGGCCTTATCCACGGCGCGCGCATCGTTGACTGCGTTTTGCAGCGGGCTGATCGAATAGGAATTGTTGCCGACGATCAAAGCGATGCGCTTTCCCTCCTCCTGGGGGGCGGCGGCGAGCGACGCCACGGCGAACATCAGCAGAAGCGGAATTCGTGTCCTGAGCGGCATGGGGTCCTCACTTAGCGGAAGAATACCTGGCGGGACCGGTCGTCCAGACTCGGGTCCTTATCGCAAGTTGCGGAGACCAGGCGCCCGCCGTTGTAGACGTATTTAATATGGGAGGTTTTGCCTTGAGCCTGGATCTCTTCCGAAACCAGGCGGCCCCCTTCATACTGCAGGCTGCGCTCGTACACCTGGGCCTTTCCCTGGTACCCGGTGATGGAATCGAGTTGCTGCCCGTCCCATTCGAACTCCAGTATGAAGTCACCCGGCGGAGACAGGGGGCCCCGGGTTTCGCGAGCCTGGATCACGCGGCCCTGTTCATCGTAGGTCAGCTTGAAATAGTGAATACTGTCCCAGACGAAGGGGTTGAAGAAGCGGTTGCCGGCGATCCCGATGGTTACGTTTTTGCCGGTGAACTGCTGAATGGCGACGGGATCGATGTACGGGTTGTTTTGCAGCACCAGCGAGGAGCGCTTGACGAACTCATCGGGATCCGCAGCCGAAGGGGCACTGGCGATGTTGTCATCGCTGACGGCCGCGACCTGGGGGAAATTCGAGCCGTAGGCGAAATAGATCTTTCGCTCGCCCGTCGAGCGTTCGGCCTTCTCAAACGTCGGGACAATGGATTTCAACTTGTTCCCATCCCATTCGAAAGTTTCGCGCATCTTCCCCGAGGCTTCGATACGATCGACGAGGGGCTGGAAAGCCAGGCTGACGGGGCAGTAGTACACGCCGGAGGGAAGTTTCTTGCCCGAAAGCCAGTTGGGCGTTCCGTTTTCGGAGCTGGTGGCCTCGCGGATGGAAGGCAGCAGGGCACGGACCCTGGCGCGCTGCTCGGCGTTGGCGTCCAGCGTGTTGGCGGCGTCCAGGTAGCGGGTGAAGAAGGCGCGCCCCTGGGTGGGGTTGCGTGTGATGACCGCCGCCAGACCGGCGCCGTAGAGCAATTCGGCGTCGTCGTCCTTGGCGCGCAGACCTTGCAGCGCGAGAGCGTAGGCCTTGTGGAAGCTGGATTCGGCCCAGGTCTTTTGGAATTGCGCCTTCACGTCTTCCAGGTTGCTGGTGCGCTGGTACAGTAGCTCGCCCCGAAGCTTGCTGGCGGGCTCGCGCTCTTCGTTCACCGCACGGAGATCGTAGGCATCGAGGGCTTCGAGGGCGCGGGCAAACTCACGTTGCGCGGTCAGCACTTCCGCTTTCTTCAGCAGAACCTGGAGGGATTCGGGGTCGATCGCTTCGGCCTCGCTCACGCTGCGCAGCGCCTCATCCAGTTTCTTGGCCGACATGTAATTAGTGGCAAAAAGAAGCGCCTGCTTGATGGCTTCGCGCTGCCCGGCGCTCAGCTGCTTCTGTTTCCCCTGGTGGTCGATGGCAGCCTGGCGGGAGTAATCGGTCCAGGCCATCATCACGTTCTGCTGCAAGACTTTGTCCGAAGGCTGGCGGAAACTGGCGAGGCGGAACTCCCGCCAAGCGGCGCCGAACTCGTTTTCCTTGAGACGCTCTTCTCCTGTCTGGCGGTGCAACTGGATGCTCGAGGTGAGGGCGTCCTTTTGCATTTTGACCATTTCGGGAAACGAGTGCTGGTACTTTTCGAAATCGCGATCGCCCAGAAGGAACGCATCCCACTCTTTGGCGGAGGCGAAGGCGTGGAGCACGGCGATTTTACGCTCGATCCAGGCTTTTCGGTCGGCCAGGGCTTTGCGGAGTTTCTCCTGTTCGGGCTGAGTGGGGTATACGGCAAGGGAAAGTTCGGCCAATTTCAGCGCTTGTTGCAGGACCTCGATTCCGGCGGTGCCGTTCTCGAAGCGATCGTAACGCTGGCGCATGGATTGTTCGACGAATTTTTCCAGCTTGGCGACGGCCGGATCTGCGGGGTAGGTGCGAACCACGGCGGCCATCAACGCCATCTGGGTGGCGAAGGTTTGGCCTTTCCCCCCGAGCAGTTCGAGTTGGCGGTCGTCACGGCACAGACGAGCCAGTTCGTCGGTGCCACCGGCCAGAAAGGCTACGAAATTGGCGACGGGGACTTCGGTGGGGGTCTTATCGTTCTGCGCCTTTTTGATGCTGATTCGGGCGGTCTTCCAGATTTCGGCCGGGTCGTTGGGCGCGGTTTTGGGAAGACCTTCGGGCAGCAGATACTCCATAGCGCCGTCGGCATACTGGCCGATGGTTGCTGCATTGGCGTCTTTGAGCACCGTACCGGTGAGGTGGGTACTGGGAAGCTTGTTCATGGGCCCGGCCGGCTTGGGTTGCGGGCCAACCGTTAGGACCTTGTCCTTACCGTTGACGACGAGGGAGAAGGCATCGGCAAACTGGTAACCCTTGTCGGAACGGGTCACCACAACGGCAGCGGGAAGAGCGCCGGCAATCAGAAAAAAGGCAGAGAGGCGGTACCGGGCCGGGGAGTTCGTGGCCATCAGGATACAAAGTATACCAGAAGATAACATCAAAAAGGCCGTTGGTTGCGGACTAAGGGTACCAGGTACTTTGGTAGCGCCGGCGGTCGCTTGTGGCCCATGAGCCACATCCCGGGATGATCCAAATTTACGATATCCTTGTCACCTGATACGATGCACCTAATACAATTGGTTAGAGAGATGGCCTTCGTACCCGGCCGCAAGCACGACCTGTTTCTGAGTTACGCGCACGACCGCCTGGCAGGATAGCAAGACCCTGCGGCTGGGACAAAAGTGGGTGTCTGAAATCGAGGAGGGCATCCGGCATGCCGCCGTGTTTCTGGCAATCGTGTCTCCCAGTTACCTGAAGTCGCCCTGGTGCACCCAAGAACGCCGCATCGCTCTGGAGAAGACGCTCGAAGCGCTGAAGGTCGAGTCGTTCAACCGGTTCCTGAAGATAACGTTTGGGAGTGGACGGCAAGCGACTATGGCTTAGGGCAGGCCAAGGTAGTGCGCGGGGGGCGTCGGACCGCGACGGGGGCCTGCAGACGGATCGGTTCAGCATCCTCGGTTCCGGTGCGTGGGGGAATTCCGTTAAGAGTTTAGGGGCAGGGAACAGTGCAGGCGTGAGCCAGTGACGTGAACACAGCGATCCACGCTTTCGCGAGCCGTCGCGTCTAACCTCGCAGGAGGATCACCGGAAATGCGCTCGAGTGTCTGGCTGGTTGCCACGGCCCTGCTGATACCGCAACTGGCAGTTCATGCCCAGGAGAAAGGTCCCGGCATCTACAAAGTGGAATTTAAGATTCGCGATGGTAACGATGCCGCCGCCAAGGCCGGCCGGCATTACACGTTGCTGATGGAAGTCGACCACAAAGCCGTTTTCAAGGTGGGTAATCGTGTGCCCGTTGCCACGGGATCGTTCCAGCCCGGCGCGGGGCCGGCAACTACGCAGTATACCTATCTCGATGTCGGCGTAAATATCGAATGCATGGTGAGCGAGGCGGGCAACGGCAGGCTGGCGATGCACGGCAGCCTCGATCTCAGCACGATGATGCAGAACGACGCCGGGTCTCGCGCCGCAAGCCCGCCGAATCCTACCGTGGGGCAGACCAAACTGGACCTGGAGACCGCCATCGAACCGGGTAAACCCACGGTGGTCGCGGCCATCGACGATCCGGCGAACCTGCGGCAGTTCCAGGTGGAAGCAACGATAACGCGGGTGAACTGATCGCCGGCGCTATGGCTTGGCGCCGCCCATGGCGCCGATATCGGCCCGGACGCTTACGGCGTCGCGGACGGGAAGTTTGCCGGCACCTTCTGCGTCACTTTTCCAGTGGCGGCCGACTCCGTGCCGCGCTCGAACGTCGCGATGAAACCGGCACAGCTCAGCGGCAATATCGTGCCCTATGATGGTGTGGAAGATGCGGCCCTTGCCGTAGCTGAGCAACATGGGGCGGGCTCATCGGTTCCACCGCTTGCCTGCGCCCAAGACGGCCGCCTTCTTCGTGCACGACGATACAAGCCGGCCGACCCGACGACGATGGCGCGCGATGTGCCAGTCGGCCCAAGTGGGCCTAACGTTTGAAGCGCAATTGGTCTTTGAAGGCTTCGAGCGAGTTGTACACGATGGGGCAGTAGCAGGCGCGGTCCGCGAACTGCCACATACGGCTGGCGATCGATCCGCTGCCGCGGACTACATGCGGGAACTTCTGGCAGGTTTCGGGGCGCGCCTCGTACACGGTACAGGTGTTGCCATCCAAGAACACGCAGCCGGTCTCCTCGCTGCGTCGCAGAATCGTGCCCTCTTCCTCGCTCCGTTGCGTATAGTCGCGCATAAAGTCCGCCGGCTTGATCCGCAGAAATCGCGCCAGGTTTTCCACATCGCGCTCGGAAACGCGCGCGGTGGCTACCCGGCAGCAGTTGGCGCAGGTGGTACAGTCGATCTGGTCTTCGATACCTTGCGCCACCCGGCGCAGGATCCGGTCGGAGTGGTCGCGCGATTTCATGTGCTTGCGCAGGCGCTCGTTTTCGGCGCGCTTCTTTTCGCCGAGCTGGCGGATTTGGATGAGGTCGGTGACCATGACTCACAACTGCGGCCGCGGTAGTTTCAGGGGCTGCCACGGGAACACGCCCTTGCGCCGCAAATGACGCCGGTACACCTTGTCACCAGCCGTCGCATACAGCGTCTGCAAATCGGCCCCGCCGAAAACCACATTCGATAGATCCGCCGTACCCGGGTTGCGAATGATCCCCACCACGCGCCCTGGCTGATCGCAGATCTGGACGCCCAGCTTGGTGGCGACGTAAAGGTGGCCCTGGTCGTCGAACGTCATGCCATCGGCGCCGCTGCGAAGCGGTCCCTGGCTCACGTCGTCCGGCAGTTCGAGGTGATAGAACGGCTGGCCATCGCTCAACGACCCGTCCGGCTGGATATGAAACGACCATGCCGCGCGTCCAACGGTATCGGCCACCACCAGGAGCGATTCGTCCGGTGTCAGCCGCACACCGTTCGGCAAGCCCAGGCTGCCATCCTTGCTGCCGTTGAAGACTACACTCCTGGCGCCCTTGGCGTCGATGTGCCAGACCTTCCGTGTGGGCGATTCGGTAAAGTAGATCTCGCCTTTGCTGGTCACGGCGAGGTCGTTGGGCGTCACGCCGGTGGCCACCACCGTCAGCTTGCCATCGGGCGCGTAAGCCACCACCCGTTGGCGCGCGTTCTCGGCGGTGTAGAGCCGGCCATCGGGACCGAACATCAATCCCGTAGCGCCGCCCGTGTTCTCTTTGAAGACCACGGGCTTTCCGCCGACACCCACCTTGTAGATTCGCGAAGCGCCGGTATCGCAGAAGTAGACATTGCCGTCGCGATCCACCGCCGGCCCTTCCGTGAACTGGTATCCCTCGCCCACCAGTTCCCAATCGTGCGCCGGGTCGAGGAACTCCGCGATGTAGTGCCGCGTGCCGCCCTGCTTGCCGGCCTCGATGGGCTTCGGGTAGTCGCGCCACAGCCACCGCAGCGCCTCCGGCAGAATCGCCGCGCCGTGCCGCGAGTTGTGCCCCTCGGTGCCAACCACAAACTTGCTGTCGTACCCCGCGTACTCCAGCGACTTAGCGATTTCCTGGTTGGCCAGGTACCAGGAGCCCGAGTAGATGTTCTGGTCGTTGGAGCCGTCCTGCAGGAAAACGCGCAGCGGCTTCGGTTCCATCTTGCGAATCAGGCTGGTGTAGACATCGCCGCCTCGCAGGTTGGTAAAACTGCCAACGAAGCTGAGGACGCGACGGAAGGCGTCGGGCCGCTCCCAGGCCGCCGTGAAGGCCGCGATGCCGCCCGAACTGGAGCCGCTGATGGCGCGGTCGTTCGGATCGGCCGAGAGTTTGTACTCTTTGCCGATCTCCGGCAGGATCTCCTCGATCAGGAAGCGGGCGTAGCGGTCGCCGAGGCCATCGTACTCGTAGCTGCGGTTGTAGCGAGCCATCTGGTTGGGCGAGCCGGCCAGACGGATGCCCGGGTCGATGAAGATGCCGATGGTGACCGGCATCGCGCCCTGTTCGATGAGATTGTCGAAGACGATGGGCGCGCGCCAGGCTCCGGTCTCGCCGAGGAAACCTCCGCCGTCCTGGAAGACCATGAGGCAGGCCGGCTTGGCCGGATCGTACTGCGCCGGCACATAGACCCAATAGCTGCGCGTGGTGCCGGGGAAGATCTTCGATTGGTCCCAGGTGTACCTGGCAACCTTGCCCTTGGGCACGCCCGGGTGCGGCTGGGAGTCAGGGCCGAGGGTGTAGTCATCGGCGGCGGCACAGAGGGATCCGGCGAAGAACAGAACGAGTAGAGCGGAGTTTCTCATGGCTGTCTGTTACCAAGATGTTACCTCGACGGCGTGGGTTGCCGGATCAGAATGGATGCCTACCGGAACAAACCCGATGCGTATTTTCGGTAACTTTTAAATAACTGAATTTGGTAAGCCCCTGGTTCGACCAGGGCGACCTGAACAGGTTTGACCGTTCCCGGAGTAAGATCCTCCTCAAGTGGCTTGATGACCCAACAAGAGGAGGATCGAATGTCGGATGCTTAC
>Ga0209067_10002211_pt1 | contig 11635 bp, 10 predicted proteins | sample ColStrG_CSR_2013_FD_187199 | JGI IMG/M metagenome (GOLD analysis project Ga0209067, IMG submission 187199) | Freshwater sediment microbial communities in response to fracking from Pennsylvania, USA - Cold Stream Run_MetaG_CSR_2013 (SPAdes)... | ecosystem: Environmental > Aquatic > Freshwater >... | reverse complement strand
CTCCCGCACTGGCACGGCATCGATATCTTCCATGGCCGGAACCGGCGGCCCCGCCGGTTCCGGCCATGGAAGATATCGATGCCGTGCCAGTGCGGGAGCTGGTGCTGGCATGGTTTGAAGCCCGCGGCTACCGCCCGGCGGCCCTGCCGGCGGATAGCCAGCCCATGGAGCTGCTCCTGCGCCACAACGCAACACCCGAAAGAGCCTACGCTTTCATGATGGTCCGGGATGCGCTCACCGCCCAGCGGGTATCCAGCCTTTTTACCCTGGCCCGCGCCAGCGGCTTCAAGCGCCTGCTCATCGCCGCCGGCACCGCGGCGGACGCAGAACTGGTGGAGAAAGTCGGCGCGCAGGGCGTCAAGATCTTCGACGCCGAACGGATTCGCGGCGAACTGGGCAAGATCGATATCCGCATTGCGGCCAAGATCATCGCGGTTGCGCGGGTGCGCGCGGCAACGCGGGGGTCGGCGGGTGCACGAGCGCCCCGCCGCGAAGACATCGCCGCCGCGCATTGACCGGGCATTGACCGTGCCTTGATCCCACGTTGAATCCACGTGGGCCGCACGCAGCGCCCTTTACGACGCTAGCGCTGCGCTGCGCCTTTTTCCAGCTCGGCGACTTTCATCTCCAGCTGGGCGATTTTTTCCCGCGCCACCGCCAGAACATCGCGCTGGATCTCGAATTCCTCGCGGGTTACCAGATCGAGCCGGGCAAACTGCTGGGCCAGCAGCGCCTTGAGGTTTTTCTGCAGGTCGGCAGCCGGCGTGCCTTCCAGCAGCGCGGCAATACGCTGCTGCAGGTCTTCAACAAAGGCGGGCGTTTCCATGGGCACCTCGGCAAGGGGGCCGTGGAATCACGGCCGGAACCCAAACACCCGCGGATATTAGCGCTGCTTGCCCTCGGCCGCATCGCGGTTCCACCAGCCCCCGCCCAGCGCCTGAAACAGCGCGGCGGTGTCGGCATAACGATTGGCCTGGGCCTGGATGCGGTTGACCACCGCCTGCTGGTACGCCTGCTCGGCATTGAGCATGGTGAGGTAGCTGACCGAACCCAGCTCCTGGGCCCTGCGCGCATAGGCCAGACCGTTCTCGGCCGAGCGTTCGGCGTCGAGATTGGCCTTGAACCCCTGGGCGTCGAACTCCAGCGTATGAAGGGTGTCGGCCACGTTCTGGAAGGCGGTGATCACCACGCCGCGATATTGCGCACCTGCCGCGTCCAGGCCGTCGCGCGCCGCTCGTTCGTGGAAATACAGCGTGCCGCCGTCAAAAAGCGTCTGGCTGAGGCTCGCGCCCACCGTCCAGAACTTGTTGCCGGTGGAGAACATATGGCTGAAGGCGGTAGACGTGCCGCCGGCGCCGGCCGCAATGGTGACCTGGGGCAGCATATTGGCGATAGCCACACCCACCTGCGCGGTAGCGGCGTGCAACTGTTCTTCCGCCATGCGCACGTCGGGCCGCTGTTCGACGATGGACGAGGGCAGGCTGAGTGGCAGCTCTTCGGGCAAATCGATCTTGTCCAGGTCGAAGACCTCGGTAGGCTCCTGCATGGGCAGCCGCCCCAAAAGGGCCGTGAGGGCGTCGCGCTGCACGGCCAGCTGCTTGCGCAGGGGCGGCAGCAGGGCGGCCGTCTGCGCCAGCAGCACTTCCTGCGCGGTGGCATCGGAAACCGAAATGGCGCCCAGGTCCACTTCCTTCATCATGATCTGCAGCTGCTCGGTTTCGATCGCGACCATGCGTTCGGTGGCTGCAATTTGCGCCCGTAACGCCGCCTCCTGCACGGCTGCCGTCACCACATTGGTGGACAGCGTGAGATAGGTGGCCTCCAGCTGGAAGCGCTGCATCTCGGACTGGGCGATCAGCGTCTCCACCTGGCGGCGGTTGCCGCCGAAGACGTCGAGGGTGTAGCCCACGCTGAGCTGGGTGGTGTAGAGGTTGTAGATCGGCACACCGGACTGCAGCGTGGGCTGGAGCGTGCCCGTCGCGTTTTTCGAGCGCGAGGGCGAGAAGGCTGCCTGCACAGTTGGCAGGAAGAAGCCGCGTTGCGCCCATACCAGATCATTGGCCTGGCGCAAGGCTGCCTGCGCCGCCTGCACGTCCGGATTGGCCTTGAACGCTTCCTGGATCAGTGCATTGATGGCTTCCGAATGGAAGGCGCGCCACCACTGCGCGGGGATGTCCTGTCCCGGTTGCGCCCAATGCTGCGCGGCGCCGCCTTTGGCCGGGGCACTGACCGTGCTGGCCGGCAGGGGTTCAGCCGTGATCCGGTCGCCGGAGGCAATGACCGGGCGGTGGTAATCCGGGCCGACCGAGCAGCCGCCCAGGAGCGCCAGGCCAACGGCCAAGGCAATCCGCGAGGGTGCGCGGCGCGCTACATCAGGCAAGGGCAGCTTCATACGCCGGCCTCCGGGTCCGGGGCTTGCTGACGGCGGCTGCCGGCAAACTGCCGGATCAGCACGGGCAGCACGATCAATATCAGCACGGGCGCGAGCGTTATGCCGCCCACCACCACCAGCGCGAGCGGCTTTTGCACCTGCGAGCCGATGCCGGTGGAAAACGCGGCCGGCAGCAGGCCCACGCAGGCCGCGATGCAGGTCATCACCACCGGACGCATCTGCACTTCACACGCCTTGACCACGGCCTCGGCGGCCTCCATGCCATCGTAGATGAGGTGGTTGTAATAGGAGAGCACGATGATGCCGTCCATCGCGGCTATGCCAAATAGCGCCACGAAGCCGATGGCAGCGGAGACACTGAACGGGGTGCCGGTGATGAAGAGCGCGATGATGCCCCCAATGAGCGCCATGGGCATGACACTGGCCGCCAGCAGGGTGTCGACCACCGAACCAAAGTTCATGTAGAGCAGCAGGCAGATCATGAGCAGGCTGATCGGCACCACGATGGCCAGGCGCTCCAGGGCGTCCTGCAACTGACCGAACTCGCCGGCCCAGTCCAGCCGGTAGCCCGGCGGCAGCGGCACCTTCTCGGCAATGAGGCGCTGGGCATCCAACACGGCGCCGCCCAGATCGCGCTCGCGCACGCCAAACTTGATCGGGATGTAGCGCTGCTGGCCTTCGCGGTAGATGAACGAAGCGCCGGAAACGAGCTTCACGGTGGCCAACTCGCTCAGCGGCACCTGGATGACGCCGTTGCCGGTGGGGCTGGCCGTGCCCACGGTGATGCGGCGGATGGCGTCCAGGCTCTTGCGGTATTCGGGCGCGAGGCGGACCATCATGGGGAAGTGCCGGTCACTGCCGTCTTCGTAGACATCGCCGGCCGACTGGCCGCCTATGGCCGCCTGTATGGTGGCATTGACATCGCCGGGGGCAAGGCCGTAGCGCGCCGCGCGTTCGCGGTTGACGTCGATCCGCACGGTGGGCTGCCCCAGCGAACGGAACACCGCGAGGTCCACGACGCCGGGAATCGTGGACATCACGTCCTTGATCTTGTTGGCGGTCTTTTCCAGGACTTCGAGGTCAGTGCCGTAGAGCTTGACCGAGTTCTCGCCCTTCACGCCGGAGGCCGCCTCCTCGACGTTGTCCTCGATGGTCTGCGAGAAGTTGAAATCCACGCCGGGGAACTTGGCTTCCAGGGCATCGCTCATTTCCTTGGTGAGCTTGGCCTTGTCCACGCCGGCCGGCCAGGTGTCGAAGGGCTTGAGCGGGACATAGAACTCCGCATTGAAGAAGCCGGTGGAGTCGGTGCCGTCATCGGGCCGGCCGTTTTGCGAAACAGCCGTCACCACCTCCGGGTAGCTCTTGATGAGCCGGCGCATCTCGTTGACATATTTGTTGCCCTCGGCCAGCGAGATCGAGTTGGGCATGGTGGCGCGGATCCAGAAATTGCCCTCTTCCAGTTTCGGCAGGAACTCCAGACCCAGCGTGGTTGCAGCGGCGATGGCCACCACGAAGAGACCTGCCGCCGCACCCATGGTGAGACGCTGGTGCGCCATGGCAAAGCGCAGAGCCGGTGCATAGATCTTGCGCAGGAAGCGCACGACGATGGTTTCGACTTCCTTCAGGTCGCCCACGAGCAGCAGGCCGCTCAGTGCCGGCGCGATGGTAAAGGTTGCAATGAGGCCCCCCGCGATGGCATAGGCATAGGTGCGCGCCATGGGACCGAAGATGTGACCCTCGACTCCGGAGAGGGTGAACAGCGGCAGGAAGCCCGCGATGATGATGGCGGCGGAGAAGAAGATGCCCTTGTTCACCTCGCGCGCGGAATTGGCAATGACCGCGAACTTGCCGCGCAATCCCACGTTGGATGGGGCATCGTGCAGGTTGTAATCCATCGTCTTGCCGTGCACGTCCTCGACCAGGTGGCGGAAGATGTTCTCCACCATGATCACCGTGGCATCGACGATGAGGCCAAAGTCGATCGCACCCACCGAGAGCAGGTTGGCCGACTCCCCCTTGGCCAGCAATATCATGATGGCGAAGAACAGCGCGAACGGTATCGTGGTGGCCACGATGATGGCGCTGCGCAGATTGCCCAGGAACACCCACTGCACGATGAAGATGAGGATCACCCCCTCGAGCATGTTGTGCAGCACGGTCTTGGTGGTGATGTTGATCAGCTCCGTGCGGTCGTAGATCTTTTCCAGGTGCACGCCGGGCGGCAAGATGCCCGAGGTGTTGATGTTCTGGATCTCGGCCTTCACGCGTTCCAGCGTGGGCATGCTCTCCTGGCCACGCCGCATGAGGATGATGCCCTGCACGATGTCATCGTCGTCGTCCTCACCGGCAATGCCCAGCCGCGGCAGGTTGCCCACGGTTACCGTGGCAATGTCCTTGAGCAACACCGGCGTGCCGTTGGCCGCCGTTATGAGGGTGTTGCGCACATCTTCCATCGTGCGTATGAGGCCCACGCCGCGCACCACGGCCGCCTGCGGACCTATCTCCACCGTCTGGCCGCCCACGTTGCTGCTGCCGTTGTTGAGCGCCGCCAGCACCTGGGGGAAGTTGAGCCCGAAGGCGGTCAGCTTCTCCATGTTGACGGTAACGTCGTAGGTCTTGGTCTTGCCGCCCCAGCCATTGACGTCCACCACGCCGGGCACGGCGCGGAAACGCCGCTCCAGGATCCAGTCTTCTATGGTCTTGAGGTCGGTGACCGAATAGCCGGGTGGCCCGACCACGTGGTACCGGTAGATTTCCCCAATGGGGCTCCACGGCGAGATGCCGGGCTGTGCGCCGTTGGGCAGGGGTGGCAGCTGCGACAGCCGGTTGATCACCCACTGTTCTGCCTGCTGGTAGGTGAAGTCGTAGGTGAACTGGATCTTGACGTCGGACAGGCCGAACAGTGAAATCGTGCGGATCGCCTTGACGTTGGGGATACCCGCCATCTGGATTTCGATGGGGATCGTGATATAGCGCTCGATCTCCTCGGCCGACTGGCCGGTGCTCTGGGTGATGATGTCGACCAGCGGCGGCACCGGATCGGGGTAGGCCTCGATGTTGAGCTTGAGAAAGCTCACGACGCCGGCGATCAGCATGCCGATCAGCAGCGCCAGCATCAGGATCCGTTGCTTCAGCGCGTAGGCGATGATGCCGTTCATGGGAGGCTCGCAGTTTCGGTATTAGTGGTGAAGTTGCATAGCCGGTCGGCTCGCGACGGCGGGAAGACAAGCACGCGGCCGTCCGGTTTCAGTCGCCTTGTGCCGCGCGATCGATGAACAGGGCGCCGCTGGCCACGACCTTTTCACCCGGCTTGACACCCTCCAGGACTTCCAGGAATCCGTTGGCCGAGCGGCCGGGCTTGATCTTGCGCAGCGCCAGCGTGCCGTCGTCCCCGGCAATCCAGACGCGGGCATCGCTACCTTCGTAGATGACGCCGCTGTCGGGCACGGCCGGCGCGCTGCCCGGGCTGCCGGAAAGGATGGTGAAGCTGGCAAACATCTCGGGCTTGAGCAGGCCGTCGCTGTTGGTGATTTCGGCCCGCACGGTGACGCGGCGGCTGGACGGATCCAGCGTGGGCGCGACATAGGTCACGCGCGCGGAGAAGGTGCGTTCCGGCAGGGCAACCACGTGGACTTCGACGGTATCGCCCTTCTTGACGAAGGGCGCATCGGTCTCGCGCACGTTGGCCACCAGCCAGACATTGCTGAGGTCGCCCACCGTGTAGACCGGATTGGAAGCGCCCGCCTGCAGATACTGGCCCGGGCCCACCTGACGATCGGTGACCGTGCCGGAGATGGGCGCCAGAACGTAGGCCACCGGGTCCATTTTGCCGGCGTTGGCCAGTTCATCGATTTGCGCTTCGCTCTTGCCCAGTATGGCCAGGCGGTTACGCACGGCCGCAAGGGCGGCGTCGGCCGTGCGCGCGGCGCCTTGCGCCGCCGCCAGATCGCTCTGGCTCTGTTGCCAATCCTGCAGCGAGCCCGCCTTGGCGTCATAAAGAGCGTGCTTGCGCTGCTCGTTGGTCACCGCCAGCGACAACTGGGCATGTGCGCTGGCCACGCCCGCCTGCGCGCTGAGCAGATCGCTTTGTCCCTGCACGAACTCCGAGGCCTGCAACGCCAACAGCGGCTGACCCTGCTTCACGTATTCGCCCAGGCCCACCATCACCTTGGTAACGCGTCCGGAATACGGAGAAAAGACCGGGGTGGTACGGTCGGCATTGAGCGCGATCTTGCCGTCCGTGATGTGTTCGGCCCGAAAGCTCGTGCGGGCAATGGTGACGATCTTGAGGGCGTCGAATTGGGCCTTGGTTGGCTTGAAGGTGCCGGGCGCTGTTGCGGGCGCGGCCGCGGGCTGGGGGGCTTGCTCGGACCAGGCCGCCGGAACCACCGCAAGGGCTGCCAGCGCAAATGCGGCGCAGGTTGCGCGGCGCCAGCCCATGGCCTCGACCCATGGACTTACTGCGAGCGCATTTTGGGCATTTCCGGTCAGGCGGTTATTGCGTGTCATTACTTGCATTGGATGCATGTCTTCTCGGCCGTCCCTCAGTCGCTCGTCAAACCGCACGCCAGGCGGGTGTAAACCTTGCGCGGGTGTCAATAAATTACCCAATGACCGCATTTCCCCAGAATTTCTAAGCAAATCCCGTACCAATGGCCAGGGAAGCGCCCGGGACGCATTCGCCCCAGGATCACGTCAGCGCCCGCCGTGCTTTCGAGCCCCCCAGCCCCGCCGTTTACTGGCAGCGCAGCAATATCGGCTGGCGCGGCCGCCGGGTGGTTCTGATTACGATAACGCCCGCGCTCCAAGAATCCACTTTATTAGTGCATTTATCACCATCATAGTGCGATCTCTTTTGCCGACTGCCGTCAGCACGGACATTCCACTGGCAAAAACCCTGTGATTGGATGGCACGCATGTTGCTTACAGATTACATGCCGGCCGAGGCCCTCTCAAACAGGTACTACGGCGCACAGCAGCCCCGAGCGTTGGAGCGAGGAAATGAAACTGATATCTGCCGTGATCAAGCCGTTCAAGCTCGATGAAGTGCGCGAGGCACTGTCGGGCGTCGGCGTTCAGGGCATTACCGTAACCGAGGTCAAGGGCTTCGGACGCCAGCGCGGTCATACGGAGCTCTACCGCGGCGCCGAGTACGTGGTCGACTTTCTCCCCAAGGTCAAAGTCGAGGCGGCGGTCGACGAAGCCCTGCTGGACCGCGCCATCGAGGCCATAGAAAAGTCCGCCCGCACCGGAAAGATCGGCGATGGCAAGATTTTTGTATTCGACCTGGCCCAGGTCATTCGCATCCGCACGGGCGAAACCGGCAAGGACGCCCTGTAGGCGCCCGGCAACCCCGCAAAGGTCACGGCACAACCACCATGCAGTCCCAGCCCATCTACCCGCGCACCGCCATGGGCTGACGCCACGAGGTTCTTTCCAAGGGATGCTGCCCGCGAGGGCGGCAATTTAGGGGCCTGTATGTAGGCCCTCTTTTTTTGCCCTGGCGCCGGGTATGCGGGGGGCTAGCCCTTTACCGGGCACAGCCCCTGGTCGGGCGCCTTGGAATAGAATCGCCGTCGATGTTTCACGGAGCAAGCAATTGTCCACCCCGAGCGTGCCCAACCTGGCGGCTGCCGCCGGTCCCGTGCTGGAATTCGAGCGCCGGATCCTGGACTCCATGTCCGAAATCGAACACTGGTTCCGGCTCAAGTGGCAGGACCATACCCCCCCGTTCTATGGTTCGGTGGATCTGCGCAACGCGGGTTTCAAGCTCGCGCCGATAGATACCAACCTGTTTCCCGGCGGATTCAACAACCTGGCCGAGGAAACCCTGCCCTGCGCCGTGCAGGCGGCGCAGGTCGCCGTCGAACGGGCGTGTCCGGACGCACGGCGGCTGATGCTGGTGCCCGAGCGCCACACCCGCAACGTGCATTACCTGAGCAACGTGGCGCGGCTGGTGCGCATCCTGTCGTCCAGCGGACTCGCCGTGCGCGTGGGGACGCTCTCCGAAGAGGTGACGGCACCCACCACCATCTCCCTGCCGGGCGGGCAGTCCCTGCTGGTGGAACCCATCCGCCGCACCGGCAATCGCGTGGGGGTGGCCGATTTCGACCCCTGCGTCGTCCTGCTCAACAACGACCTGTCCGCGGGCATCCCGGAAATCCTGCGCGGGCTTGATCCCACCCAGACCATGCTTCCGCCTGCGCACGCCGGGTGGGCGGTACGCCGCAAATCGACTCATTTCGCCTGTTATGACGACGTGGCGGCGGAATTTGCGCAACTTGTCGGGGTCGACCCGTGGTTGATCAACCCCATTTTTGCGCGCTGCGCCGAGGTCGACTTCCGCGATACGGCCAGCAATGACTGCCTGGTCAGCCAGGTAGACATCGTCCTTACCGCCATCCGGGAAAAGTACCGGGCCCATGGCATCCAGCAAAAGCCCTTTGTCATCGTCAAGGCGGATGCCGGCACCTATGGCATGGGCATCATGACCGTCCACGATGCATCGGAAGTGGCTTCGCTCAACCGCAAGCAGCGCAACAAGATGGCGGTGGTGAAGGAGGGCCTGCAGGTCTCCGAGGTCATCATCCAGGAAGGTGTGCCCAGCTTCGAGAAGGTCGAGCACGGCGTGGCCGAACCCGTGGTCTACATGATCGACCGCTATGTGGTGGGCGGCTTCTACCGCGTCCACCCGGATCGCGGCATCGACGAGAACCTCAACGCGCCCGGCATGCATTTCGTGCCGCTGGCCTTCCCGTGCAGCTGCAACCTGCCGGACCAGCACGCGGAGCCCGGCGAAAGCGCGCTCAACCGCTACTACGTGTACGGCGTCATCGGCCGGCTGGCCCTGCTGGCTGCGGCGCTGGAGCTGGAGCGTACGAATCCGGCGAAAGCCGGCGGCAATCCGCCTGGCGTGTCCGCCGCACCGGCGCTCGCCGGTTAAGCGGACCCGCACCGCGTGGCCACCATGGCAAACGACAGCAGGACCGGGCAAGGCGCCGGACCGCGAGACTTGCTGTTCGTGATCGATCCTCCGGATGCGCTCAAGCCGGCCAAGGATTCGAGCATCGCGATGATGCGCACGCTGGCCCTGCGCGGCTACCGGATCTGGGTGTGCACGCCGCGGGAACTGAGCTGGCACAGCAGCGCGCGCAGCGGGACATCGGAACCGACCAGGGGCTACGGCGGGGTGCAGGCGCTGGCGCTGCCCATTACGCTGGCGCCCGTCACGTCAACCGGCGCCTTGGCCGACGGCGCCCCGTGGTTCACGCCCGCGGGACCGGCAGAGTCGCACGGCCTGGATGGATTCGCGGCCGTGCTCCTGCGCAAGGATCCGCCGTTTGACTCGGAATACCTGTACGCCACCCACCTGCTGGGCGCCGCCCTGCGCACGGGGGCACGGGTCTTCAACGATCCGGCCGCACTGCGCAACCACAACGAAAAGCTCGCCATCACCGAGTTCACCGCCTTCATCGCCCCCACCGTAGTGACCGGCGACCCCGCGGAGATCCTGGCATTCCAGCGCGAACAGGGCGAGATCGTCGTCAAGCCGCTCGACGGGATGGGGGGCAGCGGCATCTTCCGGCTGTCGCCGGGCGACCCTAATACCAATGCGATCCTCGAAGCCGTGACCATCGAAGGCACGCGTACCGTCATGGCGCAGCGCTTCCTGCCGGCGATCGCGCAGGGCGACAAACGCATATTGCTCATCGGCGGCCAACCCGTGCCGTACGCGCTGGCGCGCGTGCCCAAGGCCGGCGAGTCGCGCGGCAACCTGGCGGCGGGCGGCACCGGCTATGCGCGCGAACTCACGCAGCGCGATCGTGAAATCGCCGCGTCCCTGGGCCCCACCCTCGACGCGCGCGGCCTGTTGCTGGTGGGATTGGACGTCATCGGCGACCATCTCACGGAGATCAACGTCACTAGCCCCACCTGCTTCGTTGAAATCACCCAGCAAAGCGGCTTCGATGTGGCCGCCGCCTTCGCCGACGCGCTGGAACAGCGCCTGGCAGCACCTGCCCGGCGGTTTGAAAGCGCAAGCTGAAAGCGAGCGCTGAAAGCGCGATAATCGCGGGCCGGGCACAAATCCGCCCAGCACAAATCCTCCCGAAAGCGTCCTTGCCCAACGCGTCATGGTCACCATCGTCATCATCGCCCACCGGCCCCTGGCCAGCGCCCTCATCGAAGCGGCCCGCCACGTCTACAGCCGCGATCCCTGCGCAGCGTCGCGGCAGATGGTCGGCTTGGACGTTGCGCCCGATGCCGATATCGGCAGTGCCGTGGCACAGGCCGCGCAGCTCGTGCGCGAGGTCAATCGCGGCGAAGGGGTGATCGTGCTGACCGATGTGATCGGCGCCACCCCGGGCAACGTGGCCGCGCGCATGGCCGACCCCGGGCGCGTGGCGGTGGTGTCGGGAGTGAACCTGCCGATGCTGCTGCGGGCGCTGTGTTACGGCGATCTACGGCTGGCCGAGCTCGTGGCCAAGACGGTGGCCGGCGGCGTGAACGGCGTGCAGGACATGACGGCGGATTCGGCAAATTCGGGGGTTTTCGCCGCACCGGCGGCGCCGGTTGCACCAGTTGCACCAGCTGCACCCGCGGCGCCCGCGGCGGCACCCGGCAAACGATGATCTCCCGACGATGATTTCCCGCCCCTTTACCATCCGCAACAAGCTTGGGCTGCATGCCCGGCCTTCGGCGCAGCTGACGCAGGCGGCCTCGCGTTTCCCGTGCGAGGTCTTCATCGCCAAGGACGCGCGGCGCGTCAATGCCAAGTCGATCATGGGCGTAATGATGCTGGCGGCCGGCGCGGGAAGCGTTGTCACGATAGAGGCCGACGGCCTCGACGAGGAGAAGGCGGTCCAGGCCATCGGTGAACTCATCGACAGCGGCTTTGGCGAAGCGACGGGTTGATGGCGATGGGCAAGCAGCTCACCGGACTGGGAGTGGCGCGCGGCATCGTCATCGGCCGTGCCCACCTGCTGGCGCCCAGCGAGCTCGACATCCGCCAGTTCAACATCCAGCGCGGCGATGTGCTGCACGAAGTGGCGCGCCTCAACAATGCCTTCTCGCTGGTGCGCGCCGAGCTCGAAGAGCTGCGCAACAACGTTGCCGACGATGCGCTGGCCGAGGTGCGGGCTTTTCTCGACCTGCACCGGATGATCCTGGACGATTCGCTGCTGTGCGATGCGCCGCGCGACCTGGTGCGCACGCGCCTGATCAACGCCGAATGGGCGCTCACCA
>Ga0209067_10002210_pt1 | contig 11637 bp, 9 predicted proteins | sample ColStrG_CSR_2013_FD_187199 | JGI IMG/M metagenome (GOLD analysis project Ga0209067, IMG submission 187199) | Freshwater sediment microbial communities in response to fracking from Pennsylvania, USA - Cold Stream Run_MetaG_CSR_2013 (SPAdes)... | ecosystem: Environmental > Aquatic > Freshwater >... | reverse complement strand
TTACATTATCAACATCGAGGAAATCGATAGGCTCCGCTTTGGCCAGCTTATATTTGTTGACGCCGACGATTGTATCCTCGCCCTTATCGACGCGCGCTTGGCGGCCAGCGGCGGCTTCCTCAATCAGCCGCTTGGGCATACCGCTAGCGACCGCCTTCGTCATACCGCCGAGCGCATCCACCTCGCCGATGATTTTCCAGGCTTGCTCCACCAGATCAGCGGTGAGGGCCTCGACATAATAGCTGCCGCCCAGCGGATCGACGACACGGGTGATCCCGCTCTCCTCTGCCAGCACGATCTGCGTGTTGCGGGCGATGCGCGCGGAAAAATCGGTGGGGAGGGCAATCGCTTCATCGAGCGCATTGGTGTGCAGCGATTGCGTGCCACCAAGCGTCGCCGCCATGGCTTCGATCGTCGTGCGGATGACATTGTTATACGGGTCTTGCTCTTGCAGCGAAACGCCCGAAGTCTGGCAATGCGTGCGCAGCATTTTCGAGCGCTCGTCTTTTGCGCCCAAGCCGTCCATCACCCGATGCCAGAGCGTGCGCGCGGCACGCAGCTTCGCCACTTCCATGAAGAAGTTCATGCCGATGCCAAAGAAGAAGCTCAGCCGCCCCGCAAAGGCATCAATGTCCAGGCCGGACGCAATAGCGCGCTGCACATATTCCTTGCCATCCGCAATGGTGAAGGCCAGTTCTTGCACCGCCGTCGCGCCAGCCTCGTGCATGTGATAGCCGCTGATCGAAATGCTGTTGAACTTGGGCATATGCGCCGAGGTGTAAGCGATGATGTCCGATACAATCCGCATCGAAGGCTCAGGCGGATAGATATATGTGTTGCGCACCATGAACTCTTTGAGGATGTCGTTCTGAATGGTGCCATCGAGTTGCGCTTGGGGTACGCCCTGCTCCTCGCCCGCGACGATGAAGAAGGCGAGGATGGGGATGACCGCGCCGTTCATCGTCATGCTGACCGACATCTGATCGAGCGGGATGCCATCGAACAGGATTTTCATATCCTCGACGCTGTCAATCGCCACGCCCGCCTTGCCGACATCCCCCACAACGCGCGGATGATCCGAGTCATAGCCCCGATGTGTCGCCAGATCGAACGCAACGCTCAGTCCCTTTTGCCCCGCTGCGAGGTTACGGCGATAGAAGGCGTTGCTCTCCTCGGCGGTCGAGAAGCCCGCATATTGGCGGATCGTCCACGGGCGGCCCGCATACATGCTGGCGCGCACGCCGCGGGTGAAGGGGGCAAAGCCGGGCAGACCGGGGTCGCCTGCATCTTCCGCCGTGTAGAGCGGCTTTACGGCGATGCCCTCGGGTGTTGCCCAAGTGAGGTCTTTGCCCTTGACCTCCTTTGCCGCGAGCGCCTGCCATTCTTCAATCTTCGCCATCAATGGGCTTCCCTTGGTGTTTCCATAATCTCGGTAAGCATGCCGCCCATATCCTTGGGGTGGATAAAGATGATGAGCGTGCCGTGCGCACCGATGCGCGGCTCACGCAGCACGCGCTTGCCTTGGGCCTCAAACCACGCCTTCGCGGCATGAATATCAGGCACTTCATAGCAGATATGGTGCTGACCGCCGAGCGGGTTCTTCTCGAGCCATTTGCCAACGGCTGAGTCGGGCGCGGTTGGCTGGAGCAGCTCGATCTGCGTGCCTCCACCATCCGACCACCCTGAGCCTGTCGAATGGCCCGGCGTATTGACAAAGCACACGCGCACCTGCTGGCTCTCCAGCACAAACGGCTTGGTGATGTCAGTGGCGCCCATCACCTCGCGGTAAAAAGCGATGCTGGCGTCAAGGTCTGGGGTAGCGACCCCGATATGGTTCAAGCGTCCGAGTTTCATAGCGTGTTCTCCAATTCGTCATGCTGAACTTGTTTCAGCATGCACCCATCCACAGGCGAAGACGTTACCTGTTGCACCGTGGACCTTGAAACGAGTTCAGAGTGACGATGTGTTGGGTTGAGGGCGGTCGGGTTCATTTCAACGTAGTTCAGCCGGCCAAAAGCGGCTTGGGATACCTTCAATTGTATCACCGCATTTCACAGCGCGGCCAAGTATGTCTACCCGCATACTTTTCGGCATCACTTGTTCCGATTTTGGGCCAAATTTATTGTCAAGCCCTTCAAAATCTCGCCACCATGTGTCTTCGAATAGATTGAACTCGATGTCGGATCGCTTGTAATACCCTGCGGCCCAATAACTAATTATGAGCGTCTGTAATGTTGCGCTGTCAGAAACGTAGCTACTATCTTGTTCATACAATTCCAAATCACTTTCCGGCGCAGACTTCCAGAAAAAGAGTAGCGCGGTTGCGCGGTCGCACTCGCGGCTTGAAACTATCCACTCATATAATTCGGGATTGTGTGCCCCCCAATTCACTCCCTGTGCGAAACTGTGCCAATCGTCAGGGCCTGCCCCGTCTTTCAGCCACGAATAAAATTCGAATTCTACGGCTGCAGCCGGAAGCGCCTCACCGGCTTCGTCGATGAGATGTAACGGAAATGGCTTCTCTTCCAACATAATCACCCCCTACAACGGTATATTATCATGCTTCTTCCAAGGGTTGTCCAACTGCTTGCCCCTTAGCTTCCTTAGCCCCAGTGCGATCCGGCGGCGGGTGGAGTGCGGCATAATCACTTCATCAATGAACCCCTTGCTCGCCGCGACGAACGGGTTGGCGAAGCGTGCTTCATATTCCGCTGTGCGCTCGGCGATCTCCTCGGGCGTCTTGCCACGGAAGATGATCTCGACCGCGCCCTTGGCGCCCATCACCGCGATTTCGGCGGTCGGCCACGCATAATTGAGGTCGCCGCGCAGATGCTTTGACGCCATTACGTCATACGCGCCGCCATAGGCCTTGCGCGTGATGACCGTGATTTTGGGCACCGTCGCTTCGGCATAAGCGAACAGCAGTTTCGCGCCATGTTTGATGATGCCATTATGCTCTTGAGACACGCCGGGCAGGAAGCCGGGCACATCGACAAAGGTGATGATCGGAATATCAAACGCATCGCAGAAGCGCACGAAGCGCCCCGCTTTCTTCGATGAGTTGATGTCGAGGCAGCCCGCCAGCACCATCGGCTGGTTGGCGACGACGCCCACGGTGCGCCCCTCAATGCGCCCAAAGCCGATCAGGATATTGCCCGCGTGGCCCGGCTGGATTTCGTAGAAGTCACCCTCGTCGAGCGTCTTCTTGATGACCTCGTGCATGTCATAGGGTTGATTCGCGCTGTCGGGGATGATGGTGTCGAGGCTCGGCTCCATCCTGTCCCACGCGTCCGCCGTCGGCCGCTCAGGCACCGCAGCGCGATTGCTCTCGGGCAGGAAGTCGATTAGGTCACGCGCGGCCAGCAGCGCCTCAATGTCATTCTCATAAGCATTGTCCGCGACGCCCGATTTGGATGTGTGCGCGATGGCCCCGCCGAGTGCCTCTTGTGTCACGACCTCGTTGGTCACGGTCTTGACTACGTCCGGCCCCGTCACGAACATGAACGAACTGTCCTTCACCATGAAGATGAAGTCAGTCATGGCGGGGCTGTAAACAGCGCCGCCAGCGCACGGCCCCATAATGAGGCTCAGTTGCGGCACGACGCCCGAGGCAAGCACATTGCGCTGGAACACCTCCGCATAGCCGCCCAGCGACGCCACGCCTTCCTGAATGCGCGCGCCACCCGAGTCGTTGAGACCGATGACCGGTGCGCCGACTTTCATCGCCGTGTCCATCACTTTGCAGATTTTCTGCGCGTGGCGTTCAGACAGCGAGCCGCCGAACACGGTGAAGTCTTGGCTGAACACATAGACCAACCGACCATTGATCGTGCCCGAACCGGTCACGACGCCATCGCCGGGGATGACCGTCTCCTGCATCCCGAAGTCCACGCAGTTATGCTCGACGAACATGTCGAGCTCTTCAAATGAGCCTTCATCTAGCAGCACATCGAGCCGCTCGCGCGCTGTGAGGCGGCCTTTGGCGTGCTGGGCGTCGATGCGCTTCTGTCCGCCACCGAAGCGAGCGGCGGCGCGGCGGTTCTCAAGTTCTGCTATCGTAGATGACATGGCTTTCCCCGAACGATTATTCTTCCTATCCCCTTTCCAAAGTTTATATCGATTGGCAAACCTTCATTTCGGTAGGTCGTATAGCGTGGGGATTTCTGATGAGTGATCAAAGCCTGTTTCCGGTGCCAGCAGAGTGGGCGAAAAAAGCGCGCGTCAACACGAGGAAATACGCTGACCTTTACGGCCGTGCGCTTGCCGATCCGGGCAGTTTCTGGCTTGAGCAGGCGCGGCGGCTTGATTGGATCAAGCGACCTGAGATTGCTGGGGACTGGTCGTTTGCGGCACCTGATTTCCGCATTAGCTGGTTTCAGGACGGCAAACTGAACGCTTGTGCCAATTGCGTTGATCGTCACGTCAAGAACCGCCCAGATGCAATTGCGCTGATCTGGGAGCCCGACGCACCCGATGTTGCGCCGAAACAATTCACCTACAAGCAATTGCTCGCCGAAGTCTGTCGATTCGCCAATGTGCTCAAGGCGCAGGGGGTGGGAAAGGGTGATCGCGTCACGATATATATGCCGATGATCCCCGAAGCGGCGTTTGCGCTGCTCGCCTGTGCGCGGATCGGTGCCATTCACTCGGTGGTATTTGGCGGCTTTTCGCCTGATGCGCTGGCCGGACGTATTCAGGATTGCGATAGTCAATATGTGATCACGGCTGACGAGGGGCGGCGTGGCGGTAAATCCGTGGCGCTCAAGGCCAATGTTGACGCAGCGCTCGCCCAATGCCCAGACGTCAAGTCAGTGGTTACCGTGCGCGCGACCGGTGCCGATGTCATGATGAAACCTGGGCGCGATGTCTGGGTTCATGAGGCTGCCACAGACGTTGCCGACACCTGCCCGCCCGAGCCAATGGGCGCCGAAGATCCGTTGTTCATCCTCTATACGTCGGGCAGCACCGGAAAACCCAAGGGGGTGATGCACACCACCGGCGGCTATCTGCTCTGGGCGGCGCTGACGCACGAGCTGTGCTTCGATTACCGGCAGGGCGATGTCTATTGGTGCGCCGCGGACATCGGCTGGGTGACGGGGCACTCATATATTCTCTACGGCCCACTCGCGAACGGCGCGACCACGTTGATGTATGAGGGCGTGCCCAATTACCCGACGCCAAGTCGCATCTGGGAAGTGTGCGACCGGCACAACGTGCGCACACTCTTCACGGCCCCCACGGTGCTTCGCGCCTTGATGCGTGAGGGCGATGATTATGTGAAAAAAACATCACGTAAATCATTGAAATTATTAGGAACCGTCGGTGAACCGATCAATCCTGAAGCGTGGCGCTGGTATCATAGCGTGGTGGGCGAGGGGCGCTGCCCGATCATCGATACCTGGTGGCAGACCGAAACGGGAGGCGCGATGATTGCGCCTTTGCCCGGCGCGACCGATCTAAAACCCGGCTCCGCCACAAAACCGCTCCCCGGCGTTGATCCGCAGATCGTGAACGCGGAGGGCGTGGTGCAACATGGCGCAACCGAGGGTAATCTCGTGCTGGCGCGCTCGTGGCCGGGGCAGATGCGCGGCGTGTGGGGTGATAAGGATCGCTTTTTCCAGACCTATTTCAGCACCTTTCCAGGTAAATATTTCACAGGTGATGGTGCCCGCCGCGATGAAGACGGTTATTATTGGATCACGGGGCGCGTCGATGATGTGATCAACGTCAGCGGCCACCGGATGGGTACAGCAGAAGTGGAGAGCGCGCTCGTGCTGCACCATGATGTCGCGGAGGCTGCGGTTGTGGGCTTTCCGCATGACATCAAAGGGCAGGGCATTTACGCCTATGTGACGCTCAATGCGGCAGTCGCGGCGGACGAAGCTCTCCGCACAGAACTCACCAAATGGGTGCGCACCGAAATCGGCCCGATCGCGACACCAGATGTGATCCAATTCACCCCTGCGCTGCCCAAAACGCGCTCGGGCAAAATCATGCGCCGCATCTTGCGCAAGATTGCCGAGGGTGATGTGTCGTCGTTGGGTGATACCAGCACACTCGCTGATCCGGCGGTTGTGGACGAGTTGGTGAGGGGCAGGGCAGCGTAGCGGCGGGCGGAGAGCCTTTGCAAAAGTTGATCGGAATGAGAACAACCAAGGTGAAAGGCCAGTTGGCGAGGAACACGAGACCCCCATCCAGCCATCGCCAATCGCTTGCGAAGTGCCAACTTATAAACGCGGCGACCCCGCCCGCCTAGCGCATCGGCCCAGTGAACGACACGGGATCAATGCGTTCATCGTTCCATTTCATACCCCAATGGAGGTGCGGACCCGTGGCGCGGCCGGTCATGCCCGAATAGCCCATCAATTGCCCCTGATGCAGATGGTCGCCCGCCTTCACGACAATCTTTGACAGATGAAGGAAGGCGCTGTTCACACCCAACCCATGATCGACCATAAGCAGATTGCCTTCGAGCGTGAACGGATGGTCGGCAGCGAGAATGACGACCCCGTCGGCCGGCGCAAGGATCGGCGTTCCCGCCGGAACCGCAACATCAACACCCGCGTGCGGCGCTCCCGGCTCGGAGCCGTAGATGCGCTGCGATCCAAAGACATCAGACACACGCCCATGCGCCGGCCAGATGAAGCGTTGGCGCCACCCCTGCGACTCGCTGCTGATGTGTCGGGCGGCGTTGATTTGGGCGATTTCGGCGGGACGACGCGCCTGAAACTCGGCGTCGGGTTGAGCATGGTGCGGCAAGCTCGCCAGAATTGAAATGTCCCATTTGTGGGGCTTTACCGGAAGGCGTTCTGAAATGTTGCGGCCATCGGTGAGGAAGGCTGTGATCAATGTGCTCGACGCATAATCGCGCCCGAAGCCGACCGCGAACCGGCCGTCGGCGGCAAAGCGCACGTCGCGACCATCGATCACCAGGCGTTTGACGTTGGGCGGAAGCGTCCCCAACGCAAGCACGCCCTGTTCGGGCGCACGCGAGAGGTGAAACAGCCCAATGCTCGCGGGCGAGGCGCCGTTCGGATGCGCGCTCACCGCATCTAGCGCATCGGCCAGTGTGGGCTTGATCGGGGAAGCTGCACTCACGAGTGCAGCGGCGAGCACGGGAAGAAGAAGATACTTCATTGCCCAAGCTCGGCTTTGGTTGCAATTTCGGGGGAGGCGTAGGCCTCCTGCTTGGCCACGCTCCAGTAGCGCAAGGCTTCGAGTGCGATGGGTGCGCCGCTCACCGCGCACAGCACGTGATCGCCATTGACCAGCACGCGAAAATTGTTCGCCATATAATGGAGTTTAGCGAGACGCCCCCCCTGCGACATTAACATTGCGACACCGGCATTCGAAGAACTCTCCTCACTTTACAGCAGCTTGGGCTGTTCGGGCTTTGGTGAACTATAGCCGCGCGGCGCGCTGCGCTCAACCTGAACGTCAATCCGACCATCACAAAAATGGAGCGACAGCGCCCCCGCCGCATGGGCGCGGACAACCGACGTCACCAGCCCACCTTTTCGTGCCTCAACGCGCGCATAACCGCGCTTGAGTGGCGCGTCCGGATGAAATGATTGCGCGAGTCGCCACAGCGCGTCAACGCGGCCTCGCGCCTGCTCAACCCGCGTTGTCAGCACCTGAGGTTTTAGTCTTGATCGAATTTGAACGAGGTTCTCGCTGCGCCGCGCGAGCAGGTTTTGCAACAAAGCCGGACGCAAGGCGCCGCTAGACCGTGCGACGCTCCCCCTTGCGCGCTCGATCCGATGCGCCAAGCCACGCCGCAAACGTTCACCCAAATCATCGGTGCGCTGGCGCTGCCCGCCGAGCAGAGCTTCGACGCTTGGCAGCCGTCGGGCGGTCAGCGAAACGCGTTCGCGCGCCTGTTCATGATGCCGGTTGGTCGCGCGCACACTCCGTCCGTGCAACGCCGCCAAGTGTCCGAGCAAGTCGGATCGCACCGGCACCGCCAGTTCGGCAGCGGCCGTTGGGGTTGGCGCGCGCAGATCAGCAGCAAAATCGCACAAGGTCGTGTCGGTTTCATGGCCGATCGCGGAGATGATGGGGATAGGGCAGGCGGCCACCGCGCGCACCACCGCTTCTTCATTGAAGCTCCAAAGGTCTTCAACCGAGCCCCCTCCGCGCGCAACAATGACCAAATCGGGACGATTTTCGCCACTCAGCGCGCCAAAGCCGTTGACCGCTGCGACGATCTGCGCAGGAGCTTCGCCGCCCTGCACCAGCACCGGCCAAACGATCACCCGCGTCGGGCAACGATCAGCCAAACGGTGCAAAATATCGCGGATCACGGCTCCTGTCGGTGACGTCACGACGCCAATCACGCGCGGAAGAAAGGGCAGGGGGCGTTTGCGGCTGACATCGAACAGCCCGTCGGCGGCGAGCCGCTTTCGCGTCGCGTCAAGAAGCGCCAACAATGCGCCTTCACCCGCCAATTCCATCGATTCGATCACGATTTGATAGTTGGAGCGAGCGGGGTAAGTGGTCAGTTTGCCGGTGACGATGACCTCGATACCGTCGGCTGGCGCGAACGCGACGCGGCTCATCACACCCTTCCAGATCACGCCATCAATCGCCGCATCGGCATCCTTGAGCTTGAGATAAGCGTGTCCCGATGCCGCGCGTTTCCAACCCGAGATTTCCCCGCGCAACCGCACATGGCTGAATGCCCCCTCGACATGGCGCTTGAGCAAGTTTGACAGAGTGGAAACGCTGAGGGCAGGGGCGTTGTCGCCGCTCCGTTCCTCGGCTAACAGCTTTGGTTCGGTATGGGAGAGTGAAGAGTCCATGAATATCCTGTTGATCGGCGGCGGCGGTCGCGAACATGCGCTGGCGTGGAAGCTTGCGCAATCCCCCTTGTGTGACCAGTTGTTTGCCGCCCCCGGAAACCCCGGAATGGCCGATGAGGAAAAATGCACCTGTGTCGCAATCGACACGCGCGATCACACGGCAGTGGTCAATTTTTGCGTGACGCACGTGATTGGCCTGGTCGTGATCGGCCCAGAAGGGCCGCTGGTCGATGGGTTGGCCGATTCGCTGCGTGCCGCGCACATCACCGTATTCGGCCCTTCCGCGCAGGCGGCACAACTTGAGGGGTCGAAGGGCTTTACAAAAGATTTGTGTACACGCGCCCACATTCCCACCGCTGCTTATGTACGGTGTGAACATTGTGATATCGCCCATGCCCAGCTCGACAATTTCATTCCGCCCTATGTGATCAAGGCCGATGGCTTAGCGGCGGGGAAGGGCGTCGTCATCGCTGAGACGCGTGAAGCAGCGGCAGCCGCCATCGACGATATGTTTAGCGGCGGCCTAGGAGAGGCGGGAACGAGTGTGGTCATCGAAGAATTTCTCACAGGTGAAGAGGTGAGTTTCTTCGCGCTGACCGATGGTTCTTCCGTCGTGTCGTTCGGCTCTGCACAAGATCATAAGCGCGTGGGTGAGGGCGATAGCGGCCCCAACACGGGCGGAATGGGGGCGTATTCGCCAGCTTCCGTATTTACGTCAGAGATAGAAATCAACGTCTTAGAGGACATTGTTAAACCAACAGTTAAGGCGATGAGCGAGGCAGGAACACCGTTTAGCGGGGTTCTGTTCGCGGGACTGATGCTGACTGATCACGGCCCCAAACTCATCGAATATAATTGCCGCTTCGGCGATCCCGAATGCCAGGTGCTGATGCAACGGTTCAAGGGTGATCTCGTGCAACTGCTGCACGCTGTTGCGAGCGGGGAGCTTGCCGCCGCACCCAAACCCGTTTTTGACAGCGATGCGGCGCTCACCGTGGTGATCGCCGCGCAGGGCTACCCCGGCTCGCCTGCGAAGGGCGGCGCCATCACAATCAGCCCGACCACATCCGCCAAAATATTCCATGCGGGAACGGCGCGCGATGCCTCGGGTGCATTGATCGCGAGCGGCGGACGCGTTCTCAACGTGACAGCCTGTGGCCCCACGATAACAATTGCCCAAAGCAATGCCTATGAAGCGATTGATGCGGTTACGTTTTCCTCAGGATTTTACCGGCGTGATATTGGGTGGCGCGCGGTTGAACGCGAGCGCTGACTATTTCGTCAGGTGCAGCCGAATTCCACCGACAAGCACCGGACCACGATCGGCGTTAAACGCCGGATTGAACACCAGTTGAGTGTCGAAGGTCAGTTGCGCCCATTTGGCCAAGCCGACACGGTAATAGGTCTCAATGATCGACTCGGCGCGCTTGTGCGGCAGTGAACCGTCGCCCACCAACACGCCGAGGCCGCCTGCGGCCAGATAGGCTTGGCGCGCATTCGAAATGTCATTGACGACAAAGGCCGCGCCCACGCCGTCGTTCGCGCGGTGCCAATGTGTACCTTTGAGCGAAAACCCTGCTGCAATACTTTGATCTACATCGGTAAATTCGTATGACTCCTTGCTGCCATCGGCAACTCCGGCACGGAAGAAAGCGCTCAATGTGTCGCTGATCGACTGTTCGGCGTTCACCGATACCCCCGCTCGATGCGCATAACGTCGCACCAGAGCTGTGGAAGGTGCTTGATTGGTCGCGACGCCGAGCGCGAGCGCCTCATCAAACCGCCCCATTCGCCCATATGAATCGAACGCCGTTAACCGCACCACACCGGGGCGCTGATTGATTTGAACCCGATGCTCGATTTCGCCGATAAGTTGGTGTTGCGCAAAACTCAGATCGAGCGTCTCGCCATTTGGGACATTCGAGAGCGCCATGACCGCGCCACGCACCGTCCATGCGCCGACATACAGCTCCGCCGCACCGCCCGCGCTATAGCCCCAACTGTCAGCCGCATAGTCAAAGGTGCCAGTGTCGATCAGCGTCCAGTTGAAAAAATCCGCTTTGGGATCATGCGCAACGCTGTTGGCGTCAAAGATATCTCCGACCGAGAATTTCCCAAGCGTGACAACCAATCGGTCGCTCCGCCGATTTGCCTTATGAAGGTTGATGTCGCCATCAACACTTTCCTCAGTGCCGCCGATGTCAACAGTTTGGCGGAAAAAGGCACGTTGTGACCGATAATAAGGCGCTAATTTGCCGACTTTATACGCCTCGCCGCTGGTGAATCCCGCAACGCCGAGCGTGTCAGAAAGGCCAAATCCCTGGTCAATCTCAGGGTTGAACCAAAATTCGCCGCCGTGCCAAGGGGACACGCCGACAAACAGCGTGACGTCATTGGTGGCTGCGGCATCAGCACGATGATTCAGACTGTTCCCGCCATCGGGCCCGCTGCGAAAGCTGGGATGCGCTTGAACAGTGCTCGTTTCCTGAACGTGAATATCGATCAGCGAGTCCGCCTGGGCAGCACGCGCGAATGATCCGCACAGCAGAACGGCAATCTTCGGCAGGCGTCGCGCCATCATCTGCTCCACGATGTTCATAGTTGGTCGGCGCGCGCATAACAGACCGTGCGCGGCCACACCAATACAATCGTGCTGTTTTCGGTCATCAGGTTGCCGACGAAGCTATTCCAAGTCCGAGGGCGTTGAGGCAAGACGCGACGACGAATATTGTTGCTGCTAAGTAGACAAGTCACAGTTTGTGCTAAATAGAGATGGCATCGTTTGATGCAGCAGGGGCTGCGTGGAGCCACCCAAACAGCGCAGCGCTGACCCTGC
>Ga0209067_10002209_pt1 | contig 11638 bp, 6 predicted proteins | sample ColStrG_CSR_2013_FD_187199 | JGI IMG/M metagenome (GOLD analysis project Ga0209067, IMG submission 187199) | Freshwater sediment microbial communities in response to fracking from Pennsylvania, USA - Cold Stream Run_MetaG_CSR_2013 (SPAdes)... | ecosystem: Environmental > Aquatic > Freshwater >... | reverse complement strand
CGGCTGCCGAGTTGCGACACCGCGCATTTCAAACCAAGCTGCTGATGCGGGCGCAACGCAGCGAGGCCGCTCGCACCAACGGAATTACGCCGCCGACATCGAATCCCTGGTCGCCACTGGGCCCGGCGCCCTTGGCTTCCGACGCTACTGGCAACGGCACGCAGGATTATCACCAGGTGGCTGGGCGGGCTACGGCGGTGGCGATCGATCCCGCCGATCCTACCGGGAACACGGTGTACATCGGCGGCGCGCAGGGTGGGATATGGAAGTCTGCGAATGCGGCCAACAGCACCGCGAGCGGAGTTATGTGGACTGCGGTGGCGGATGATGCCGCTACGCTCTCAATCGGGGCAATCGCCATTCAGCCGGGCAATAGCAATCCCGCGAACACTTTGATTCTCGCGGCAACGGGTGAGGCGAACAATTCTTCTGATTCTTATTTCGGGGTCGGCATTTTGCGCTCCACCGATGCTGGCACTACCTGGAATCTGATTGTGACCGCGAATGCGGGCGCCCTTTCCTTCAGCGGGCTGGGCGGGACGCGCATGGCTTTCAGTTCGGCCAGCGGTCAGACCGGCACGGTGGTCAGCGCGATGGCGACCAGTTCGGAGGGCCTGATCGATGGGGCCGTCACGTCCAACACCACGCGAGGCCTCTACACTTCCCGCGATGCGGGGCAGTCGTGGAGCTACGATGCGCTGTTAGATCCCGGTGGGATCGCGACGGACGCGACCTCGGCGACATCGGTCGTCTACAACGCCAGCGCCGCGCAGTTTTTCGCAGCGGTGCGCTATCACGGGTTTTATTCCTCGCCCGATGGAGTCAACTGGACGCGGCTGGCTACGCAGCCGGGGGGAGCGGTGCTCAGCACAACGGCCTGTCCGCCGCAATCGACCTCGAATGGCTACGCGTGCCCAATCTACCGCGCAGAGATCGCCGTGGTGCCTGGGCGCAACGAGATGTACGCCTGGTACGTTTCTGGTTCTTCGCAGGAAGATGTGGTGGATCAGGGAATATGGAAGAGCCTCAACGGCGGTGCGTCGTGGACGCAACTTTCAGAGACTGGCATCACGAATTGCGGGGACATTGAGGGCTGCGGTGTTACCCAGGGTACTTACAATCTCGAAGTGCTGGCAGTTCCGAACGGGGCTGGCACCGATCTGTACGCAGGGGCGGTCAATGTATACAAGTGCTCGATCAGCGGGCAGAATCCGACATGCGCGGCGTCGCCATTTATCAACTTAACCCATGCTTACGGATGCAATCCGATCGGCGCGCCGGCGCACGTGCATCCCGATCAGCATGCGCTTGCGTTCATGATTCCGACCTCGGGCGCCGATGCGGGCAACGATCTGATGTACTTCGCGAACGATGGCGGAATTTACCGCACGCTCGACGGATTCTTGGGGCTGACGACCGGTTCGTGCTCGGGGACAAACGCGTTCGACGATCTGAATCAGAATCTGGGATCGATGACGCAGTTCGTCAGTTTTTCTGAGCATCCGACCGACCCAAATACTCTGCTGGGAGGCACGCAGGACAACGGCTCTCCGGCCACCGCGCAGGCTACGACGGCGTCCGGCTGGGGCAACGTGCTCGGCGGAGATGGCGGCTACAACGCCATCGACCCGGATGCGCCCGGGAATTTTTATGCATCCAATCCGGACACGCCTCCTGGTGGTTTGGGAATTCAATTCTGCTCTGCCGGCGTGAATTGCAATGACAGCACGTTCACTTTCGTCGTAGACAGTGAAAGTGTAGGCGGGGACGATGGCGGGTTTTATTTTCCGTACATCCTCGATCCGCAATCGACGACAGCCTTGCTGGTTGGCACATGCCGCGTGTGGCGCGGATCTCGAACCGGGGGCGATTACACCGTGCTGAGCCCGAACTTCGACACGCTTGGCTCGGGGACCTGTTCGGGCAACGAAGTGAACCAGGTGCGGGCGCTGGCTGCAGGGGGTCCGACGGACAGCAACGGTTCGAAGGTGATCTATGCCACAACCAGCGGGGCCGGGCCGATCAACAGTTCTTCGCCCGCGGGCGGACATGTGTGGGTCACAAGCAACGCCACGGCGGGGCCGTCGAGCTTCAGCGATGTCACTGGGAATGGCCCTCAAGGCAGCATCAATCCGAACGAGTTCCCGATCTCGGGCGTCGCGATCGATACGTCCGACTCCACCGGCGCGACGGCTTACGTCACCGTCATGGGCTTTACGGGCAGCACAGGGCATGTATGGCAGACGACTAATTTCGGCGCAGCCTGGACGGACTTCACCGGCAATCTGCCCGATAATCCGGTGAATGCGGTGGTGATCGATCCGGTGAATGCGCAGGTCTACGTAGGGACCGATGTGGGCGTGTTCGTGAGTTCGACTGCCTCCGTGAATTGGATCGAATTGGGGCCGAGCCCGAACAGCACTCAAGCGGGATTCCTGCCGAACGTCGCGGTCACAGCGCTGGGACTGTTCAACTCTGGCGGCGAGGAACTGTTGCGGGCTTCCACTTATGGACGCGGCATGTGGCAGTACCCCATTGCCGCCACCGCCGATTATCGCCTGGCGATCTCGAATACTCCGTTAACCGCTTTCTCGAATCAAGATGCGACCTTCAATGGAACCGCCGCTGGCGTGAACGGATACGCGAATAATGTGGCACTCAGTTGCGTCTCCGGGACGACGGCGCCTCCGAGCACGTGCACACTTCTGCCCTCAAGCCTGGCGCCAGGAACGGGCGCGTCGTTTGAGGTCACGGTCGCCGGGGCGACTGGCGATTACAGCTTCAACGTGCAGGGACTGGGCTCGGATTCGAAGCATGTCACGCATTCGGTTCCGGTGACGTTGCACGTGGTCAACTTCGCGCTCACCACGCCTTCGCCCTCGAGCGTGACCGTGCCACGCGGAACCACTTCGTCAGCGGTTACTTTTCAAGTCACCGCTGCGGGATCTTTTAACCAGAGCGTCAGCGTCTCGTGCAGCGCGGCGATTGCCAATTCCACTTGCACACTCACACCCGGAAGCAGCGTCAATCCGACCGCGAACAATCCGGTCACGATGACCGCCAGCGTGACCGTGCCGGCGGCCACTGCGGTGAACAGTTATACGGTGACCATTCAGGCGACGAGCGCTGGTGCTCCGGCGGCGCTCTCTACTGCGTTTCAAGTCAAGGTCACGGCCAACCCGACCTTCGTCTTAGCGGAGACGTCCGCTTTCCCTGAAGTGAACGCCGGCAGCAGCGGCACCAGCGGGCCAGTCTCCATCGCGTCGCAGGATGGTTTCAGCGGAGTGGTGAGCCTGGACTGCGCAAAAATTTTTGGCGCGAACAGTTGCAGTGTTAGTCCAGCAACCGTGAGTTCGTTTCCCGCGACCATCTCGCTGATCATCAATGGCTCCAGCTTCACCGCGGGCGCCTACTCGCTTGCCGTCACCGGCACGTCCGGTTCGCTGACAGATTCCGTCACCGTGCCTTTCAACGTTGGCGACTATTCGCTTACCGGAACTTCATCGCTCTCAGCCGCTCCGGCGGGGCAGGCTACGGCGCAACTCACGCTGACCTCGACGCATTTCTATAGCGGGCAGATCAATGCCAGCTGCGATGCCAGCGCGCTCTCTGGTGCGCAGTGCGTGCTCTCGCCGGTCAGTCCGATTTCGATCACGAGTGGTGGAACGGTCAATCTGACGGCGAGCATCAACATTCCCAACAATGCCGTCAACGGAGCTTATAACATCCAGATCAACACACACGATACGACCGGCGCACCCAGCCACTCGCTCACCATTCCTCTTACGGTAACGGAAGATTTCCAGCTGACGTCGACGACGTCCAGCCAGACGGTGAATCCGGGACAGAGTACCGGTCCATACAATCTGACGGTTCAGCCCGTCGGATCGAATTTTGATGCGGCGGTTACGCTCACCTGCTCGGGGTTGCCGGCTGGGGCACAGTGTCTGTTCAATCCGTCTACCCCGGTGACGCCGGGCAACTCGGCGCAGACCGTCGTCCTGACCATTTCAACTACCGGGAGCACCGTGGCTTTGTTATCGCACCCAGGAAATCCATTCCGGTATGCGATTTGGCTGGCATTGCCTGGGATCGTAATGGGCTGCTTTGTGAAGCGTTCCCGAAGGGGCTTGCCGGTAATTGGCTCACTGATTTTCATAATGATTCTCACGGCTTGTAGTGGCGCCAGCAGAGGGGGCGGGGGCGGCGGGGGCAGCCAAGGGACACCGCCCGGTTCTTACACGGTGACCGTTACTGGCAGATCGCAGAGTCCACCCGCTACGCACAGCGCGAATGTCACGCTCGTCGTAAACTAACTGGTCGTGTTGAGGTGGCGTCGCACGGGCCTTGGCCTCCCTCTTCACGCTCGAGCCATGATCGACTCGCGTTACGGCGTAATTGTCATCGGCGGTGGAGTGGTTGGGCTTGGGGTTGCGCTGGCGATAGTCCAGCGTTTCCCGCGGCTTCGCGTGCTCGTGCTCGAAAAAGAGGATCGCGTCGCCCGCCATCAGAGCGGGCATAACAGTGGCGTGATTCATTCTGGCGTCTACTACAAGCCGGGATCGCTGAAGGCGCGGCTGTGCGTGACCGGAGCTGCCGCGATGATTGAGTTCTGCCGCGAGCACGGCGTCCCGCATCAGGTTTGCGGCAAGGTCATCGTGGCGACACACCCGGACGAACTTGCGCGTCTCGAAGGATTGCGCCAGCGCGGCGAGGCCAACGGGCTGACCGGACTGCGGCTCATCGGTCCAGAGGAACTGCGCGAGTTCGAGCCACATGCCAGAGGATTGCAGGCGCTCGTCGTGCCGTCGACGGGAGTTACCGACTATGCGCTGGTGTGTCAGAAGTATGCAGAACTGATTTCGGCTGCTGGAGGCAGCATCCTCACTTCCGCGGCGGCAACAGGCATTCGGCGGCTGGCGAATGAAATCGTGGTCGAAACTCCACGGGGAACTTTCTCAACGGCTTCGTTGATCAACTGTGCGGGACTGTTCAGCGATCGCATCAGCCGCATGGCGGGCGATGATCCGGGCGTAACCATCGTTCCCTTTCGCGGAGAGTACTACGATCTCGCTCCGGAACGCGCTTCGTTGGTGCGGGCATTGATTTATCCCGTGCCCGATCCGCGCTTCCCCTTCCTAGGAGTGCATTTCACGCGGCGCATCACCGGCAAAGTCGATGCCGGGCCGAATGCCGTGCTGGCGCTGGCTCGCGAAGGATATCGCCGGCGTGACATCAATCCGCGGGATATCGCATCTTGGATGGCGTTCCCGGGATTCTGGCGCATGGCGGGCCAGCACTGGCGCAACGGTCTGGATGAGTGGCATCGTTCGCTGTCGAAAGCGGCATTTGTTCGTGCGCTGCAGCGCCTGTTGCCCGAGGTGCGCGAAGCGGATCTAGTGCCCGGGGGCTCAGGCGTGCGCGCGCAGGCGCTCAAGCCCGATGGCGCCCTGGTGGATGATTTTCAGTTTGTGCCGTCGGGAAAAGTGCTGCATGTGCTGAATGTGCCATCGCCGGCGGCGACGGCGTCGTTGACCATCGGCCGGGCGATTGTAGATACTGCGATTGGTACGATGGGATTGAGTAGTCTCTAACACCTTGTCATCCTGAGCGAAGCGAAGGACCTATGTACTCGCCTGCTGCACCGGTACCCCATGCCAGTGCATGGGTCCTTCGCTTCGCTCAGGATGACAAACGCATCTCTGCCGTTTAATTCCCGCCCAGCACCTTGGCCGCGTCTTCTAACACGCGCTGATATTCCTGGTGATAGCGGGGATATCCTGGCGTGTAGGGATCGTAGGCAACCAGCCAATCCTGCGGGTAGAGCTCGAAAATCTGCACCTTCTGTTCCACCGCGAAGGGAAGCATGTCGACGAGCGATCCGATCTCACCGGAGCCATCCGGTTCGGTGGGATGTCCGGTCTGCAGAATGAGAGGGACTTTGCCGCGCGCCTGACGGAAAACGCGGCACCAGTCGGCCATGCACGGCTTGCCGGCGGAGTCGTTGCGGGGATCCTGTGCCGTGAGTCCCTGATTGCCGATCGCGATCCCGTTCTGCACGGCACGCTCGGCAACGGCGGCGGCGAAGTCGAGGTGGGGCGGCTCGCCGTAGGCGTTCAGGCCGACTGCGAGCTGCTTGGGGGAATTCAGCGACTTCTGGTAGTCGAGCATGTCGAAGATGTATTTCTGCCAGGTGCTGTCAGAGAATCCCTGATCGCGCATGAAGTGCATGCACGCGGGAAAAACTTCACCCCCCGCGCCCAAGCCGAACCGGATATATCCGACTGATGGATTCTTGCCAAACTTGTCGATGGTCGCGCTCATGAACGACTGGTAGGCGTGCATGAAACCGGGATTCCAGAACACCGGGACGTGACCGAAGGCGGGGCAAGTCACGGACGGAACCTTTGCGAACACATATTCGGGCGTGGCGCTGTCACCTTTCTGGTAGGTGGTCGCCCAGATGATGAAATTCACTTTCTTCCTGGCAGCAATCCAGGGCGCGATTTGCCGATCGATGGAAGACCAGTCGTAACGCGGGTTCTTGTCGGGACCGCGATCGACTTCTTTCCAGACAACGTAAAAGTTCGCCCCGCATACAGCGGGATTTTTCAGCAGAATGTCAGTCTGCGCGTTGATGCGCGCTCCGGGAAAGAGGATTACGAACAAACCGTGGGGCGCGCTGGGCACCGCGACAGAAGAGAGCGGGTCACTGCATTTTGGAATTGTGCCGGTCATAGCCGTTTTCTTCGCTGCCGGCGCGGGAGCAGTCTGGCCCTGCGCAAGCGTAAGCAAGCCGATGATAAGAGCAACCAGCAGCACCACCTTGAATGAACGTCTGTGGTTCCAGATCATGGATTTCGATCCCTCGCAGCGATTCTACGCGGAACGCCGTTCGCGGAGTAGAAGTGAAAAGTCTGCGTTCAAAGAACCCGGCACTGCCATTTATAGTTTGAACGAACGCCTTCGGAGAACATCCAATGAGATCACAAACCTACCGCACGGCCCTCTTCGTTTTCACGGCCGTCCTGGTTGCTGGCGCTTACGTAGCTGCGCAGAACCCCGCTCCTCCGACCGAGAACGCCGGTTGGGAGCTGGCGTGGAGCGATGAGTTTAACGGGCCGAACGGCTCGCCTCCCGATCCCGCGAAATGGGCGATCGAAACCGGCGGAGGCGGCTGGGGAAACAATGAACTCGAGTACTACACCGATCGTCCGAAGAACGTGTACCAGCAGGATGGGAACCTCGTCATCACGGTGCAGCAAGAGAAGTACACCGGCTCCGATAGCGTTGCGCGAAACTACACTTCAGCGAGACTGAAGACGCAAGGAAAGTTTTCGCAGACGCTTGGCCGATTCGAGGCGCGCATCAAGATTCCGCGCGGCCAGGGAATCTGGCCGGCATTCTGGATGCTGGGCGCCGATATCGGCGAAGCGGGCTGGCCGAAGTGCGGCGAGATCGACATTATGGAGAACATTGGCAAGGAGCCGGGAATGGTTCACGGCACAATTCACGGACCCGGATACTCCGCGGATCACGGCATTGGCGAACCGTTCAGCCTTCCCGCCGGGCAGAATTTTGCCGACGACTTTCATGTGTTTGCTGTGGAATGGGAGCCGGAAGCGATTCGCTTCTACGTGGACGGTCATCTTTACGCAACCCGCGCTCCCGCCGATCTGCCGCCGGGGACAAAGTGGGTTTATGATCACCCATTCTTCCTGTTATTGAATGTGGCGGTAGGCGGGGGCTGGCCGGGCAATCCGGACGCCTCGACAAGTTTTCCACAGACCATGCTTGTGGACTACGTGCGGGTGTATCGCCGCAACGTCCACTCGCAGCCCAGCCCTGTGGAAAAATAGCCCCGCAGTCCGAAAATTCCTGAAAATCTCCTGCGTCGATTCCGCCTTACTAAATGCGGGCCGGTAGCGATAGCCCCTACAAATTCTTGATGTTGCAAGCCGGTGCATCTCTCGCTGCCGACTTGCAACATTCCGCCGGATGAGTTGCACGAAAGTTGTATTGACACAAAAATCAGATAGGATATGATGCAATTGCAAGGGATGGCTAGGTCTGAGAAGTACATCCCCCCTCAAACGCTGCTATGTAGTTGGCGCCGACTTAGCCCCCAGTTGCAATTTGCTGTCACTAGCCGCAAAGACTTGCACGCGGCCTGGGCGGTGAAAAAGGCCGATCCTGATGGGTTCTTAAGGACTCTCCCCCGAGTCTAGCAAGCATATTCCCCCCGTAAGACGTACGAACTCAAGACGTTAGGAAATCTCTATCTACTGGAACCAGGGTCACCCCGAGGGGTGTGACTCACGGGGCGAAGCTACGCCCCGAATGAGCCGGATAGTCCGCAAGATCTGAACCCGCAACCCGCGTCATCACCACCAGTCAGTACTCCGAATCCATGGAAACTTCACACGAAACGATGCGCCTGCTGGTCGTAAGCCGCGAAATGACGGCTTTGCGGTCCTTGTGGTCGATCGTGGAAGCGAACGCGTGGCACCTGGAGACTGCTCCCAGCGGATGGGACGCGATGGAGCGAGTGCAGTCTGGCGTTGCGCCACACTTGCTGATTCTGGACCTGCCTCGCGGCGATGGCGACAGCTTGCACGTGCTGCGCTGGATGCGCCGGCTGCGGCCGCAACTGCCGATTCTGCTGTTGTGCCATCCCAGCGAAGCGGACAAGAAGAATGATGCGATCCGCCTGGGCGCGGACGATGTGCTGGTGCGGCCCTTTCCTGATGAGCAACTGGAGTTCGTGATTGAGCGCCACCTACGGAGCTGCAAAGAGAACCTGCAAGGCGATGTGGCCAGCGAGAATATCGAACCGATGGGCGAAGACGGCATCTTTGTAAGCGCGAGCCCGGCGATGCGCAAGCTCCGCGCCCAAGCCGAACTGCTGGCACAGGCCGACGTGCCGGTGCTGATTCTAGGCGAGCAAGGGACGGGCAAAGAGACCGTGGCCCGGCTGATACACCGGCTGTCGGTGCGATCTGGATTCAAGTTCCTGAAGGTCAACTGCGCGGCGGTGCCGGGAGATCTTCTGGAGAAGGAAATTTTCGGCGTAGAAAACGCAGCGGCGGCGTCCGGTTCAACACAAACGGTTCCGGGAAAACTTGAAAGCGCGGGAAAAGGCGTATTGCAGTTTGAAGAGATCACGGAGATGCCCAGCCACCTGCAGGCGCGGCTTCTCAACGCGTTGCGGGACGGGCGCTATACAAGGCCAGGCGGCGACACCGTGGTAGCAAACGACTGCCGAATTCTGGCGTCGACCAGCGCCAACATCGAGCGCGCACTCGCCGAGAACAGGCTGCGGGAAGATTTGTATTACCGGTTGAGCGCGTTCACCGTGCAGGTGCCTGCGCTGCGTCAGAGAAAAGAAGAAATTTCGGTACTGTTGCGGCATTTCATGCGCAGCGTCGCCCGGCATTACGGACTGCCCGAGCGGGAATTCTCCGGCGCAGTGATCGACGCTTGCCAGAAGCATGCGTGGCCGGGAAACCTGCAGGAGCTGGAAGCTTTCGTGAAGCGCTACATTGTGGCCGGCGAAAGCAACACCATGCTGAATGAATTGGATTCCAGTGATTTGGACGGCGCCGACGGTGTGAGCTTGGCGCAGGCCACACAGAATTACTTTCCTGCGCATGGAATCGAATCGACGGATGTCAGCCCGCGCTCTTTGAAATCGCTGATTCACAACATCAAGTGCGAAACCGAGAGAAATGCGATCGGCCTGGCGCTGGAAAAAACCGGGTGGAATCGCAAGGCGGCGGCGCGGTTGTTGAAAGTCAGCTATCGAACTCTGCTGTACAAGATCGAGCAGTATCACATGAGTTCATCCGAACCGGCGCTGTTTCAGGGAGAGAAGTTCCCCCCGCAAGACGCGACTGGCAAAGACAACGGCAAGGCAAGTTAAGCAGGGCATGAGCAATACAGTTCAAGGCACGTGCCAAGGAGTAGGTATGAAGATGAACGGCAGTACCCATCGACGAGTGGCCACTTTCCTCGCCTGCGCCCTTCTGCCCAGCATGCTGGCGGCGCAGACGATTGCCAAGAATGAGGACAAACCCGTGCCAGTCGCGACGAATATGGCTGCGCAAGCGCCCGATTCTTCCGGAGCCAAGCCGCACGATGACAGTTTCGTAATCGGCAATGACGACATGTTGGCGATCAATGTGTGGAAGGAGCCAGATATCTCGCGCTCGATCCCGGTGCGATCCGACGGCAAGATCTCGCTGCCCTTGATCGGAGAAGTTCAGGCAGCAGGACTGACTCCACTGAAATTGGAACAGGATATCGCCAGCAAACTGCAGAACTTCATCTCGCAGCCCGAAGTTACCGTGATGGTGCAACAGATCAACAGCCAGAAATTCAATGTGCTTGGGCAAGTGGCGCACCCAGGGACGTACGTGATCGCTAACTCGCCGACGGTGCTCGATGCGATCGCGCTGGCTGGCGGCTTCCGCGATTTCGCGAAACAGAAGTCGGTGTATGTGTTGCGCCAGAACGCTGACGGAACCCAGACCCGGCTGCCCTTCAACTACAAGGACGTCGTGAAGGGCCAGCATACGGAGCAGAACGTGAAGCTTCAGCCCCGTGACACTATCGTTGTCCCGTAACGAGGTCGGCGAACATGAAAACCTCTACCCACCAATTCGTAGGACTGATGGCGGTTCTTCTGCTGGCTGTGCCGGTTTGGTCGCAAGTCGACGCGCGCACTCAGCCCGTACCCGCGTTCGGACTGGACAGCAGCGTGGATCGTGACGACGACCGCATGCTGACGCCGCCTCCGGTGAGCGGGCAGACTTATCCGACCGCACCCTCTTCGCAGGAGCGATCGAACTACCTGCGCGGCGGCGTGGTCTTCACCACTGCGCACACGGACAACGCTCTGGGATCGCTGAGTTCCAGTCCCATCAGCGACATGAGCTATTCCGTTGGGCCTACGGTGGCGCTCGACGAAACTACGTCGCGATTCCACACGATCCTGACTTATGCGCCGGGATTCACCGCTTATCAAAAAACCAGTTCGCGCAACGAGGCCGACCAGAACGCCTCGATCGAGTTTGACTATCGCTTAAGTTCGCACCTGACCTTCAGCGCTAGAGACGGCTTTCTGAAAAGTTCGAACGTGTTGAATCAGTCGGGCTTGGCGGCCGGTGGAACGGTGTCCGGTGCTTCGCAAGGGGCGAACTTTTCGGTGATTGCGCCGCTTGCCGATCGCCTGAGCAACGCCGGAAATCTGGGCATCAGCGATCAATTCAGCCTGAACCAGATGATCGGAGCGAGCGGAACGTTCACGAATTTGCACTATCCGAATCCGCAGCAGGTTCCTGGCCTGTTCGATGCAAGCACGCAGGGCGGATCGGCATTCTACTCGCTGCGCGTCTCGAAGATGAACTATGTGGGAGCGACTTACCAGTATCAGAGACTGTTGTCGTATCCGACAGCGGCCGTCAACGAAACGCAGACGCATGCGATTCTCTTCTTCTACACGCTTTACACTTCACCGAGATTCTCGGTTTCTTTCTTCGGCGGTCCGCAGCACTCGGACAGCGCGGAGAACCTGACCTCCGGAACTTCGACCGTACCGGCCCTTCGCATGTGGACGCCGGCAGCCGGCGCCAGCCTG
>Ga0209067_10002208_pt1 | contig 11643 bp, 8 predicted proteins | sample ColStrG_CSR_2013_FD_187199 | JGI IMG/M metagenome (GOLD analysis project Ga0209067, IMG submission 187199) | Freshwater sediment microbial communities in response to fracking from Pennsylvania, USA - Cold Stream Run_MetaG_CSR_2013 (SPAdes)... | ecosystem: Environmental > Aquatic > Freshwater >... | reverse complement strand
GCAGGACCGATTCAACCGGCTTCGTGTGCTTTGCTTTCTGTTTTCTAAGGCGACCCCAACTTGTACGACTAACTTTGACTCAGCCTAACTAAACTTTAGTGCGATTTGTGTTTCATCACGCGCGGTAAGTTCCGCTTCGATAAACTGCTTCACTACATCGCTTGGTTGTGGCACTTCAAAACGACAAATTGGACCGCAATTTCTGCAATCGCAGATGGAATATCTTGCGTAGCTATTACATTTTGGTTCAACTACTCTTTTGTTAAAAGGCGACTCCATCCTCATTTCCTTTCAAGGTTAATCTAGTCTGTCTCTATTTTTGATTAAGAAGGAAGAATCCACCATCAAGCTCAACGATCGATGGTGAATTCTTGTCCTTAAAGTTGGATGAATAAAAAGGATAGCGATGGCCTTTTCATTTTTCGCCCAGAATATCACTGAAAGGTAATCGGTCCTGTAATAGCAACGGTTGTTGGATAACCGACGGAATTAGCATTGGTCACGTTAGCGCTGGAAGTCAAAGTACCTTGGCTTGGAGTCAGTGCACTTGCACCGCTGTCACCTTGGAAGTCAATCTGCGCCACTGGGCCGCCAGCGCTTGCCGCTAATGCTGCCGTTACGGCGCTTGGTGTTAATGTACCCAAGCCACAATTTTGAGCCACTGTGAAACCAGATAATGGCAAAGTATAAGTTGTTGGCGCTACCGAAGTTGGTGTGAACACGATCTGCAATTTAACGTTGCAAGGACCAGCGTAGAAATTACCCAATGTGAGCATGACCAACACATTATGATTGATTTGCGCAAACCACTCAGGATTTTGGTTCAAGGTAAATGTGATGCCAGTCTGGCCGTTAATCTGCACACCACTGGTGTTGGCAGTTGTGCTCACAGCTGTCACGCCCGGGGCTTGCACGAAGACACCAACATATTCCCCAGTTGCTACGGCAGGAGGCTGATAGTAAAAATAGACTGAGCTAGTTGCTGGGCTGCCGTTGCTAGAACCACCGCCGCACCACGTTGAGGTGCTAGTGTTGCAGTAGTAGCCGTCCTCGTTACTTCCAGCATAGCCACCGAACGTGCCGCCGGACAGTGTTAGGCCAGTACCACTTCCTTGCGCGGTAAATCCACTAGAGTACACCAACTGGGCTGGCGCAGCCGTATTGATTGCGATTGTATGCGCAACCGACGCAGCAGCAGCATAGGTGCCATTACCGGTTTGACTGGCAGTAATGGTGCAAGAGCCCGATGTAACAGCAGTTAATGTTGTGCCACTTACTGTACAAACAGTTGCTGGACTTGCCGCAAAGGCGACCGTCAATCCTGACGATGCGGTAGCTGCCAAGCTAGCTGTGCTGCCTACGTTGGGGGCAGTTGGTGAAGCAAAGGTAATACTTTGCGTTTCACCATTGATTGAAAAACTCACCGTCACAGGCGTTGCTGCAGGGTAGGTTGTATTCCCAGCTTGGCTGGCAACAACCGTGCATGTTCCATCGGTCACGGGAGTCAAGGTACTTCCGCTCACCGCACAAACGCTAGGTGTGCTTGATGCATACGTCACTGGTAACGACGAAGAAGCGGTACCAGACAAGCTGACTGTTGCGCCGCCCACAGTTGGCGACGATGGTGCGCTAAAACTGATCGTGTTAGTTGGTTGATTTACCGTCACACTTACTGGGGCAGAAGTAAGCGCGAGGTAGGTAGAATCGGCCGCTTTGGTTGCAGTAACTGTGCACGTTCCGGCAACAGCAGGAGCAGTCAGCGTTGTTCCTGACACCGTGCAACTACCAGATGCAACTGCGAAAGTAACCGCGCCACTGCCGCTTCCACCGGCAGAACTCAATGTGGCAGTTTGTGTAGCGATAATTGTCGATGGTGATACAACTGCCGACAAGGCAGCTTGAGGTACTGCAGAAGGTATCACTGTACTAGTTGAACTGCCACAACCTGCCAATACAATCAAAGCTGGAACAACCGTTCCAATCAACTTTACTTTATGCATGTAATTCATATTGTCTCCATATTCGGAACGATACAAGCGCAGCAACTTCCGAATTAATTTTTTATAGTCCAAAGAAATGAAAACCGTTTTTGAAAGCGCTTTCAAAATTGAATGTATTGAAAATACCGAAATGTGTCAATAAACTGGCAAAAATAAATACAAGAAAATTAGTTACCTAAAATGAAATTTAGGCAATTATTGCTGCAACAGCGCTATATGATATCGCTAACTTTCACCACTAACAGTTGATCTTGGAATGCAAGTTTTTTTGCATTGCAATACTTCCATAAAGGCACGAGCAAAAAACAACAAATTTGAAAGCGATTTCAAAGATTGTGGTTCTTTATATACCGAAACGCAGTACTCAGTTCACACCTTTGAGATCAACTTAGGGGAATTAAACGATAACCCGCTCTAACTCATCAAACGCTAGCGCCGCGTCTGGATTAACTTCAATGCGAACAAGATAACAGCGCAGTCGTCATGGCGGAATGATGGTCCGACCTTTAGGCTGCCGACGTTGACATCAATGTCAAAGTGGTTTTTTTCCTAGGCGGCATACCGCACGCACAATTTCATCCACGGTAGGAAAGCTGGCAACGCTGCAAACACTAAGCACTAAGCACTAAGCATCCTATAGTACGGCGGACCTTAGTAATTGCTAGGCCAACCTAGTGCGCCATTGAAAAGTTCCTTGGGTCTGGTTCCCGGAACGGAGTTAATTTGTCTTGTTATTTATAGGTGTCATCAATCAAACCAAGTTAGTTAAATTGAAAGAGCGATCCTTGGCTCATATTAACAAGAGAGCAGTGAAATTTATACACTTTCCTTCCTTTTAACCTTGTTGGCCAAACTTGGTGATTGAGAATTGTTGCTGCGTTAGTTTAGCCGCGCATGCGTCGACAGGATTCACGAGCGATAAGTTGCGGCTGCGGCAAATTAACGTCGGGGGTTTTTCCCAACAGAAGTTGCAACATCGCGGTGGCGGCGATTTGACCCAGTTCATAGGCCGGCTGGTGAATGGTGGATAGCGGAGGAACACCGTACAACGATGCGGGTAAGTCGTCAAAGCCAATTAAAGAAACGTCGTCCGGTACACGTAAAGAGCGTCGCTGCAATCCAATTGATGCGCCAATTGCCATCTGATCGTTTGCTGCAAAAATTGAAGTAAACTGTTCAGCGCTATCCAACAACCGCTCCACTGCCAACAAACCGCTAATCTCGTGATACTCACCTTGCACCACCAGCTTAGGATTGAACTCAATGTGAGCAGCTTCCAGGGCGGCTTTGTAACCATTAAAGCGCTCGACCGAATCAGGGAACTCCATGCTGCCGGTGATGCAGGCTATTTTACGATGTCCGAGTTGAATCAAATGCTGGGTCGCCATTCTTCCACCCAGTTGATTGTCAAAATTGAGCGAAAATAATCTGGGAGCTTGCATCGTTCTGCCCGTGACGACGACGGGGATTATCTGGGCAAACTTGGATAATGTTTCGTTCGGTAGCCGTCCAGTCAACACAATGACACCATCTACGTATCGCGACTTGAGCATTTCCAGACAGCGCATCTCAGTATTTGAATTCCAATGTCCGCTGACAAATAATGGACTGTAGCCCGCTGGCTCAAACGTTTCTTCAATACCGCGCAGCGCCGCCCCATAAAAAGGGGAATCGATTGCTTGGGTGATAACACCAATACTCATGGTTCGGCCACCTGCTAGGCCGCGAGCTACCGGATTTGGGATAAATCCTAGTTTCAATATGGCTTGATCTACTGCATTTTTTTTAACATCACTTACCGTCGCGGTGCCATTCAGAATACGCGACACTGTGCTAGGCGATACTCCAGCTTCCAAAGCGACCATGTCCAAAGTGACTTTAGGCTTGGTATGTTGGACAGCAAGTTCTGGAGTTGCAGAGGTGTTTTTCAAAGTGAGTCCAAAAAAATCCCAAATATTACCCTTCTTCATTCGTAAAAACTAGTCATCCAACCCAAGCTGGCCAAAAACCTAAAATCACAGCACAACGGCCAATAGATTGGCTCTAACCTTCCACATCATATCCTTCAACTTCCAATTAATTCCGACTAAGAGTATGCGGGGCGACCACCAAAGCGACTCCATCGCTAAAATGCACCGTTATCGGCGCATCTCCAGGGTTATAGGCCAAACGGGTGACGGTGTCATCGGGCTTATGAAATACGCTGTAAAGCGCGGTGTCCGCAGTGATTTTAAAATCGGGGGTACCCATTTCTTTTAAACTCAACAGCCAATAGAAAGTATGAGAACGTGTTTCGCCCAACTCAACACTCCCTTTTGGTTTCCAATGTTCCAGCGCTGGTCCCGGCTCGGCCAAGGCATAGTAGGATATCAACACGTCCTGCCAAATATCGCTGGGAGTACCGTCATCTTTGCCGCGCTTTGAGTAGGCGCGCTTTTCTGGGGCGATTGCATTCATGAATTGAATAATGTAGGCCGGATCGCGTCCTAAATAAATCGATGCGGGAGTAATCGGCATCAAATTGATACCTTGAATTTGACGCGGCTCTTCCGTCCACCATGTGTTGTACGAATATCGGCCACCAAATACTTGAGCCGCAACAACTTTGCCATACTCACTACTAAAAACGGTATGGCGCTGATCAAACCAGTAATCGGAAATTGCTTCGGACTCGGTAGTGTATAACCAAATACCCAAGTCACGTAATGCAGTGTTGTGAGTCGCTTCGCCCCAAAGAATCAAACCTGCCCAAGCATTGACCGCTTCGGAAGACGACTCCTGATTATTTCCATCGACAAAATCAGCATCGCCAGAGGCCCAAGAATGGCCTTCATAAGAATCAAAATTTCGGATAAACGGAAAATCTGGCCGACTACGTTCCGAAGTCGCAATGTCTCCAATCAACTGATCGACCATTCCACCCCAATGACTTTGTTGCGCCCAAGCCGGATCGCGCAGCGCTACTTGTGCAGCGGCATTAATCCAATACCCATAGTGAAAATGATGATCATTGAGGTGACTGATGCTACCATATTCCTCTGGATACCCGACCACTGTTCCGGTACGTGCATTCTTCACAAAATAACCATTCGGTGCGTCGCCTTTAAACCACGCTTCTAAATGCTGCTTTAACGACTGCAGTAGGGTGTCGCGCATAGATAAATCGCCTTCTTGCTCAGCCACACACATCAATTGGGCAGTCGCCGACAACGCTTTACCGTACCAATAGGTGCCGTTTCCAAGCTGGCTAGAATAGAGCCCCCGTGCACGCGCTGCATCGCCCTCCATAATGCTTGCTAGCTTATCGCGATTCGAATTCTCTTTTAGGCCCGACCAAAATGGCAGAATGCCGTGATAGTCGTATTGGGTTGTAAAGCTATTGCCGGCGATAACCGCAATTGGACCGCGCACAGATTCATATTGATACATCGTGGTGCGAGGCTTAGATAGTGCCCGGGCTTGATGGGTGTATAAACCCAAGACAGAGGTTTTTTGGTCATCCTGCATCGATTTGACATCGACGACAAACTGGGTAATCACTTTGCTGTGTTGTTGATCGTATTGCCAAGTGACGTGACTGTCGGTCACAAAGGCGAAAGAATATTGGGAGAATGCTTTCAGCGTTACTAGAGAATCGTCGGGCAACAGTGCTACCGATACAAAACGGCCTGACCTGCCAAATTGGATAATCGGATCAGGGCTGGATACATTGCTCCACCGCGCGTCCCTCGGCGCAAAGATTGCGTACGAACGTTGATCAATTTTTATACAAAGCGCATGTTCGAGTGTTGCAGCACAAGGCGTTGCGCCCTCACTTAGATGCAAGCGTAAATCGCCGGAACTGAGCTCGTAATAGCTCATCGGACTGCCGTGCAACACTGTCGCGTGTAAAGTATTCCCTTGCCCATCGCCCATCTCAATTCGTGCTGAAAAATCACCAATTGCGTCCAACTTGGCATCGACAGGCTTAAATCCTGTCGGTATCAACGTCACCGCCGCACGATGCCCATATGCGATATCGTTACGCCCACCAACCGAGATGACCGTCTTGTGCGGATAATCGATTTCAAAACCATTAGCGGTAGCCTGATAGGTAGCCGGATGAGCATGGATCGGCTCGGACCATTTTTTAAACATCACCGCGGAATACCACTGATTGCTGGGCAACGCCTGCCGCAACATGGCTGACGTTCGAAATGGCGCATCGGGGGTTTGGGCCGCAGTCGTGCCAAATACCGTTGATTTAGGAGCATTGGCAAGCTTGCCTAAGCCGTATTCATAAAACGTAAAATTGCTTTGCGAGTTATCGGCATTTACTAACGACGATAACGCCAATAGCAGCACCGTGGAGCTACGCAGTGTAGCTAAAATAGGTCGGAATTTCATTCAAGCTCCTTGCGATGGAGATGAGCAGACGAGACCGGATACGGGGAGTATTTCGGCTAAACTTTGGTTTCTAGCGTTTAATGCTGTGCGCATAATAATTCGATTGAACTGCGCACAGCCATACCCTATCACGACATTAATGATGAAGCTAAATTCGAACTAAATCAGAATTTAAACAACACCCCAATCGTAGCGCTAACAGACCCTGAGTTATCGCGCGGATCAACGCCAAAATTAGCCAACTCGTTTGGCAAACTCATCGGCGCTGGGTTTTTAGAACCGAAGTGAAGAATTCCTAGGCCACCATACACTTGTAGATGTTGCGATATTTCTGGAACCTGACGATACAGTCCAACGTGCAGGTAATCTGCGGTATTGGATTGCCCCCACTCGGTCGGCGTTTTTGTATATGCCATGCTATAGCGCACGAAGCCACCGGTGTAAGTCCAAATACCATCGATGTACGATATCCCCCCCATAAAGTCGTACTCTTTTGCTGGGTGGGCAGCGTTGTTGACGTCGTTGCTAAATCCCTCTGTCGAGAAATAACAACCGATACCCGTCACATAATCACATTGACGCATTTCTCCTGACCAAAAACTACGCTTGGCACCTAAGGTTAATTTCCATGATGGACTGAAGTAATGATCGCCTTGCAGAATCACCACATTTTGGTGCGGCGCGCTGTAATTAGCGATATTGTCGGCATTGCCAACATCACCCACGAAAGCACCTTTGGCAAACGACGACTGAGCACCACCTCGGCTGTTCTGCCAAATCAATTCAATCAAGTTCACATCATTAGCGTATTGCACAAAAATTTCGCCCAATTTAGGACGCGGTGGCTCCTCGTTGTACAGCACTGCGTCGGCGTTGTGCGCAAAGTTAATGCTGTTTGTAGCGTAGGTGCCTTCTAATACCAACTTACTGCCCAGGATTTCGATAGGTGCAGAAGTGTAACGCAGCGCTTCTTTTAATAAGCCATACCCAGCACCGGTCTCAGCCCACGCAGAGGACATCCCGAGGGGATAGGTAAAACTATCGGAGCGCGACCAAGAACGCGACAATTGCGTACCAAAACGCACCTCACCATAGACTGGGTGGCTTAGCGCGAAATTTTTTTCTACTACCGTGTTGCCGTAGATATCCGGCTTACTATCGCGAGTGCGAGTAGATATTTTTCCATCAATTTTCCATGCCGAATCAAATTCATGCGCTAACGCCGCGGTAACAGCGAATAAATTTAACGGTGGACCGCTACCGTTGCCGGATGGACCGGGCTGGCAAAATGGGCCGCCCTTAATTGCTGAACCAAACACGCCACGTGGATCAGGGGTGAACTGGCAGTTGACCAACCCCTCGGAACGGTTTGTGGATCTGCCGTATTCTCCCACACCAAAGCCCGCTAAAGAAAACCGTGCCAAATTACCAATGTCATAGTTTCCAAGTCGATCTTCATCACCAAAATCCGTGACTTGCTGCGCCATCGACGAGCCAGCATTAAGCAACAGCGAAACCATTGCCACATGCACCAATTTTCTCATGTCGTCTCCATTGAGCACGATGTTTCGGCTCATTGATTATTATTTTTCATTAATCATCGCAGTTCAAGCAATCTGCCGCAATGACCACCTAGTGATCCAGCTTCAACTTACGTTGCGATGAACTTATAGTGTGTTGATCGTCGTGATATCGCCAGCACTCATGGTTCCAGTGAATCCAATCGCACCAACTGCAATCGTGTCGTACTCGCCATTAACGATGTTAGGGTTATTGTTGCCAACAATCTTGACTGCCACGGTGGTAATACCTGCTGATTGCAAAGTCGCGAGTGTGCCCGTTGAGCAGGTAAAAGAACTCAACGGAATTGCATAGGTGCGAGCACCCAGCGCCGTCAAAGTCACGTTAGTACCCACAGCTGCTAAAGTTTGGTTGTAGGAGCAATCGCCGGTCGCCGCCGTTGTGCCTTTACCGTTATTGATATCAACGGTGAACACATTGGCATTCCCACCTGTCGCTGATTGTGTGACTGTGTTACCCATTTGAATTAACAACGTGGCTGCTTGACTAATATCGACTGTTGCATCACCTGGCGCCAAGACGGCAACATAAGTGTAATCGGCTGCTGTTGTAGCGGCCGCCGCCGCCTGAGTTTGTAGGGTATATAAACCAGTGCGGTTCATTGCGGCTTGCGGCGAGCTATATTGACCGTAGGTTAAGTTACCACCAAATCCAGTGTAAACATCACCACCTTGTGCGCTATGCAAATAGGCGCCATTAGTTGCGACTGAATAACCAATGTAGCTCGACGCGAATAAGATGTACGGCGAAGCAGTTGCCGTTGCACCTCCGCCGCCGGTCGTGCCACCTGTTGTGCCACCGCCTGAACCACCACCAGTATTGCCGCCGCCAGCGCTAGCCGCAGGTGTAACGCCACCACCGCTGCACGCCACTAAACCGACAACCAACGAGGATAAGGCTGCTAACGAGATGATTTTCGGGAAGAATTGACCCAATGATTTAATGTCATGCATGATAGTCTCCGATTTATTGATTTGATATTCACTTATTGTGACTTTTTGCAATGTATGAAAGCGCTTTCATTATAATGCTGCTTTTCCTTGAAGTGCAAGCATACTTTTGACGTGGGTGTAGTTTTACGCGCCTAATTTGCTACGGCAACAGCCAACTCGATCATGACCATAACCAGACTACTAAAAATCGGCTCAGCATTGATATCTTTAGCGATCTTGCTCAACATTTTATCGGCCAATTCCAACGCAGAAATAATAGAGACCACCCTACAAGTGCCGGTTATCGTCAGCTTGCAGCATCGCGCCAAACTGAGCCACAACATCACCGTCACGGTGGTGCGCGAATCGTCGATTAAAGGTCAAAGTCCAATCGCGTTGCTCGTCCATGGCAGGCCGAGCAAGTCGGATGAACGAACATTGATGGGACAAGTGAAATATCCGGGTAACGCTATCTGGCTGGCGCAACACGGATTTGTAGTGGTTGTGCCGACTCGTATCGGCTATGGAGTAACTGGTGGTCCAGACATCGACTACACCGGCGAATGCGATAACAAGGATTATCTAAATGGACTTAACGGGGGCATACAAGAACACGAACAAGTGTTACGGCACGTCAGCAAGCAGCCTTACGTTGATGCAGCGCACAACATTATTATTGGGGAGTCGTTCGGGGGATTATTGGCTCTTGCTCTGGCGGTCGACAGTGCGTCAATTCCAATCGATGGCGTCATTAATTTTGCTGGTGGCGATGGCGGAGATTATAGCCATCTTGATCGACCGTGCGCGCCGGATCAATTAGAAAAAACCTTTGCCGCGCTTGGCAAAAACAATCAAATAAAAACACTGTGGTTATACAGCTTAAACGATCGCTTTTGGGGAATACTATATCCCAAGAAATGGTTTAGCGCGTTTCGCGACGCGGGCGGAAATGGTGAATTTATTACTTTGCCAGCTGATAAAAATAACGGCCATTTTATTTTCAACCGCAACGGTTTAGCATGGCATGAACAGGTGGAAAAGTTCTTCAAACAGATTGGAGTACCTACTAAAATTTCAGTAAAAAATACGCCACCCGAAGGCGGCGTAACCAACAGCATAAAACGGCCAATCAATTAATGGTAATAACCAGCGCCAGCGTATGGATCAGGGGATGTACAGGTCGGTGCACCGGTGACGGCTGTGCCACACAATGCATATTGCGGCACGCGAGCTTGGTTCCATAACCCCCAACCATCATCATTACCCTTCCACGCTTCGTTAAAAGCCTCAAAATAAAAGATGGCTTTCGGTCCGGTTCCAGCGGCCTGCCAAGAATTAAGCAAATCCACAAAATATTTTTGATTAATTGGAGTGGCCGCGAAGGTTTCAATCTGGCTGCCCATATTAGTTTGCATCGATTTCCAACCAGTTTCACCAATCACTATCGGCATTGCCGCACCGGTCGTTGTAGTTTGACCTGCAGCACTTACAAAGGAATAGTTTGCGGCTGATGTGTAATTGGCTTGCGCATCAGCCAGCGCTGCATTCATCATCGCTACCGCGCGCGCCTGACCGGCAGCCACGGTCGTTTGCTGCCAATTCCATTGTCCATAATTGCTCATCGGATAGGTATGAATCGACGCAAAATCGAGCAAAGGTAAAATCGTATCGGGTTTCTCACCGCTAGCGGTTAATCCAGCGTAGAAGGTGTAATCATCGTCAGCCGTAACTGGCTGCGCGACAGAGGTTTTAACAGTTTTGATATAACTAGCGAGGCAAGCGACCGGCAAATTATTAGCGAAAGAGGTTTCATTTCCCACACTGACCGTTGCAACATTTTTATAGGTATTTGCTTGGGTGATAGCCGTTTGAATTTGTGCTGTATTAACAGCGTCGACGCAACTACTCGGAGCGCCTTCAAGATAAATACCGATCTGGAACTTCAAATTAGGAAAACTACTTTGCGCAGTCGCCAAAATGCTAGTTGAGACCTGATCAGCACCAAACAAACGCAATAAGGTATAACCCGCCGACTGCAGAAATTGCAGATCCTGAGTGATGCTGGCAACACTAGGCACCTCTCCTACATTAGGCCCGCCAGCACGATAGGCACTGTAATTAATCGCTTTAGCACTAGTGTAGGCTGCTGGCAAAGCGCGCTGCGCAAGTGTGTATGTGCCAGAACCTGTTCCACTGCTGCCACCAGAACCACCGCTAGAACCGCCACTGGCGCTACCAGACGAAGGCGCACCGGGCAAACCGGTCGTGCCGTCACCGCCGCAAGCACTTAAGGTTGTGCATACGACCACCGCGACCGCGAGTAACCCAGCTCGCAACGTGGGCCGGTCAAATTCTCTGATTAACATTTTAGGTCTCCGTGAAATATTTTTTATATATACCGTATCCATGCTGAAAAGACTGACCCGACAACAAATTAAGATTGAGTAGTTTTTTTTTGGAATCAACATGAAAGCGCTTTCAAGGTATCGTAATCGATTTTGCGTGTCAAGTTTTTTTACGGGACGGACAAACAATATTAAGTCGAAGCGGGCATCAATTCAAAGTCTAAAATCGGTGCGTTGGTTCGTTTAAAGCAAGGACAGAAGCCCAAGACCATACTGGAGAAGGGGAACTAAAAATGAGTGCTATTTCAGGACATCATCGCGAAGCACCAGCGATCATCTACCGGATTGACTACGCAGGACGGAGTATCACATTTAGCGGTGATATCGATTCACAAGGAT
>Ga0209067_10002207_pt1 | contig 11644 bp, 4 predicted proteins | sample ColStrG_CSR_2013_FD_187199 | JGI IMG/M metagenome (GOLD analysis project Ga0209067, IMG submission 187199) | Freshwater sediment microbial communities in response to fracking from Pennsylvania, USA - Cold Stream Run_MetaG_CSR_2013 (SPAdes)... | ecosystem: Environmental > Aquatic > Freshwater >... | reverse complement strand
CGCCGCCAAGCGCTGCAGGCCGTCGGCGTCCGTCAGGAATTCGGCCGTGGCCTCGGCCAGGGTCGGCGCCTCCTCCAGGGGGGCGAGGCCGGGGTGGGCCGCCAGCACCTGTTCCAGCAGGGTGGTCCCGGACCGGGGAAAGCCCAGGATGAACACCGGGTCCGGGGGATGGCCGTCGTCCGGCGGCGCGACGGCGGACCAGCCGTCGGCGGCGATCCGGTCAAAGTCCGCCTGGAGACGCTGCAGGCGGGCGAGCTCCGACTCCCGCCCCGCGGCGCGCCGGGCGAAGAGCGCCCGCTGCAGCGCCTTGCCCCGGGCGACGGCGGCGAAGGCCTCGTCCGTCCTGTCCACGGCGTCGAGGGCCTGGCCTAGCTGGAGCTGCGCGTCCGCCTGCTGATCGCGGGTCAGCCCCGGCCATTGCGCCAGACGCCGGGCGAGGGTGAGGGCGCCGGCGGCGTCGCCCCGTCCCCGGGCGGCGCCGAGACGCAGCCACAGGACCTCGGGGCGCGGGTCGCTCCCGTCCGGATCCAGCGTCCGCACGTGGGCCTCGACCGCGTCCCAGTCCCCCCGTTCCAGCGCCAGGGCGGCCCGGCCGAACAGGGCCGCCGGGTGGGCCGGGTCGGTCGCCAGCACCTCGCGCCACAGGGCCTCCGCCTCCGAGGCCCGGCCGAGGGCGCGCAGGGCCTGGGCCTTGGCGGTCAGCAGCGCCGCCGGGCGGCCGGTCGGCCCCAGTCCGGCGTCACAGGCCGCCGCCGCCGCCTCCAGGCGTCCGGCGAGGGTGAGGCCGGATACGAGGCGGAGCCAGACATCCAGGTCGTCCGGCGCCACCCGAAGCCGCGTCCGGCACTGGTCGGCGGCCGCATCAAAGGCGCCGGCGGCCAGGGCCGCGTCAATCGCCGCAAGGCGCCGGTCGGTCGGGCGGGGCGGGTCGGTCATATGCGGAGTTGAGCGGCTCCGGACGGTCTTGGCAACCATCGACCCCGGCCCCCGCCAGACGCGCGGTGATAGACCGCGCAACCCTGACCAGGTGTTACCAAAGTGTTAATTGTCACAAATTTGCAGTCAATCTGTGAATTCAGCGTCCAGAATTGCGACTAAGCCCGTCCGTGGGGGCGCCGGAACTGTCGACCTGCGGGTGGCGGGTCCGACGTGAGTCCCCGTGTGTTTCGATGGGGGATCGAATGGGAAACCGCGTGCTTGGACGGAGCCTCTGTGCGTCGTCGATACTGGCGATGACTGCGTGTCTCGCAATGGCGACAGGGGCCCATGCGGCGGACGAGCCGGTCGCGCACAAGCCCAATGTCGAGGAAAACGACGTGGAGGCGGTGCTGGTCATCGCGCCGAAGACCGAGGGCGCGGACGTGGCGCCGGTCAAGTCGACACTGAAGGCGACCTCGCCGGTGGCCATCATCGACCGGGCCTTCATCGAACAGAACACGCCGGCCATCGGCGACTACACCACCACGGCGTCCCTGGCGCCCTCCATGGTGTCGGCGCCCAACGCCAATGGGCCCGGCGCCACGGACGGGGCCAAGCTGTCCCTGCGGGGCGTGGCCGACGGATCCTTCAACATCACCTATGACGGCGTGACCTGGGGCGACACCAACGGCCCGTCGCACCACGCCAACTCGTTCTTCCCCAATTCCACCATCGGCGGCGTGGTCATCGACCGCAGCCCCGGCAAGGCCACGGACATCGGCCAGGCCAGCTTCGGCGGGTCGGTGAACCTGTTCTCCCTGCCGGTGGAGGACCAGTTCGGCGTGCGCCAGAAGACGACCCTCGGCAGCTGGGGCGACATCCAGTCGGTGACGACCATCGCCACTGGCCCGATGGCGCAGTTCCACGGCGCCAACGCCATCATCAACTTCCAGGAATATCACACGGACGGCTATCTCTCGAACAGCGAGTCCCAGGGCGGCAACCAGTATGTGAAGGTGGTCCTGCCGGCGACGTCGAAGATCAACATCACGGCCCTCTACACGCGCAACGACGACAGCTATAACCAGTCGGACATTTCCACGGGTACGGTCGCCGAGATCGAGAAGTTCGGGTCCAAGAACTTCGGCCTGTGCGCCGACCCGCTGTACGCCTGCTATTACGGCTACAACTACACCAAGAAGGAAACCGACTTCGAGTATGTGAAGGAGGCGGGGGAGATCCGGCCCGGCCTGACCTTCGACAACACCACCTACAGCTACTGGTATTCCAACCGGACCCTGTCGGCGAACACGCAGGACTGGTCCAAGCCCGGCAACGCCGCCGGCGGCAACCAGATCGCCCTGGCGCCCCCGGCCGTCTATCCGGCGGCGGGCAAGGCGGCGGCGGCCACCAGCCCGGGACTGGCCGGCTACTGGAAGCGCAACGAGTACCGGGTGACCGGCGACACCCTGACGCTGAAGCAGGATTTCGACTTCGGCACTCTGACGGTGGGCGGTCTGTACGAGGTGGCCAAGACCAAGCGGTTCATCTTCGACATCGCCCTGCCCGTGCCGGGCTCGAACCTGACGGACTTCCAGACGCCGATCTACAATATCGAGAAGGCCGCGACCTATCCCGTCACGCCGCCCACCCCGGGCTGCGCCGGCTATCCCACCATCGTCGCGGCGGGCAAGACCAACAACGGCGCCTGCGCCACGCCGCTGAACGTGCGCTACAACGAATATTCCGGCTGGCACTATTACCAGACCTTCGGCCAGTTCGACTGGCGGGTGAATGACAAGTGGACCATCACGCCGGGGGTCAAGTATCTGAACTTCCAGCTCTATGTCCACGCGCCTGTGGAATCCGGCGTGCTGCAGCCCCTGTATGACCAGAAGACCTACGACAAGACCCTGGGCTTCCTGTCCACCAACTACCGGGCCACGTCCTATCTCAGCTTCTACGGCCAGATCGCCCAGGGCTTCCTCGTGCCGAACATCGGCTCGTTCTACGTGGCGAACCAGAACTACGGCTCGATCCAGCCGCAGGAGTCCCTGGCCTACCAGGCCGGGGCCGTCTACGCCCGGGGCAAGCTGACCTTCGACGCCGACGTCTACACCATCAACTTCACCCACAAGCTCCAGTCCAACACCGACCCGGTGTCCGGCCAAACCTACTACACCAACTCCGGCGGCGCCGATTACCGGGGCTTCGAAGGCCAGGCGACCTATGCCTGGACCCGCAGCTTCTCCACCTTCGCCAACTACAGCGCCAACGAGACCGAGGCCAAGGCCGACGCCATCAACCCCGGCGGCAATGGCAAGACCCTGGCGGGCGCCCCGCGCTGGACCTATGCCGGCGGCATCCGCTACGACGTGAAGAACCTGGTGGCCGACGCGGACGACCTGACCTTCACCCTCGACTCGAAGACCGTCGGGCCGCAGCTGAACACGGCCGCCAAGGGCGTCGCCGGCCCCACGGGCCTGATCAAGACCTGGTCCCAGGCCAATGCGTCCCTGACCTACCGCTTCGACCGCTACGCCTTCCAGGTGCAGGTCCTCAACCTGGCGGACAAGCAGTACCTGGTGGGGATCAAGGGCTCGGCCCTGGTGGCGGGCAGCAACGCCTACGCCCTCACATCCGCACAGGGCGGGGCGGCCAACGCCCCGCAATACGCCACGCCGCGGAGCTTCCAGGCCACCTTGAAAGTGGCCTTCTAGACCTCAGCGCCTCGCGGACATCCCTGGCCGGCCGACCTGTCACGGGTCGGCCGGCCTTTGTCGTTCTGCGGCCCTTCCGCGCCGCGAGTCCCGTCCGCGTACGGGTTTCAACGTCTCTGAAATCTGTCAGTTGACAGCGCTGTCTTTTTCGGACAGGTTTAATCAAGACATAAAAATAACGACCAATTCGCGTCGCCGGAACAGAGACGCATGAATTGAATCGGGGAGTGATCGTTCCGTTCTGATGCAGACCGGAAATTTGCCAATCCTACCGCGTCCAGCATCTGTCTGGACATGGGAGCGTGTTGTCTTTTGCTCAGACTGTTCTGGGTAATAACAGATTTATGCACTGAATGTCGCCGCAGAGCGACTCCATCCAAGATCGCAAGGGGAGTGGAAACATCATGATCGGACACAAGACCTATCGTCGCATCCTGTTGATGGGCGGCGCCTCGGTGGCGGCCCTGTCGGCGCAGCTGGGCGCCCAGACCGCAGCCCAGGCGGCGGATGCGGCGGCGCCGCCGGCGGACACGGTCCAGGCGGTGGTCATCACCGGCTATCGCGCATCCCTGCAGAACGCCCTCGACAGCAAGCGGCTGTCCGACCTCCCGATCGAGTCGATCACGCCGGAAGACATCGGCAAGATGCCCGACCAGAACGTGGCGGAGTCCCTGCAGCGACTGCCGGGCGTGCAGATCGACCGGACGCAGGGCCAGGGGACGGCCGTGCTGATCGACGGCCTGCGCCAGAACCTGACGACGCTCAATGGCGATGTGTTCCTGACCGGCAAGGAGTTCTACGTGTCGGGCGAGGGCTCCGGCGGCGGGGCCGGCGGCAACGCCCAGTACGGCTCCCTCGAAGGGGTTCCCAGCGAAGAGATCGGCGGCATCGACGTCTACAAGAACCCCAAGGCCTCCCTGACCGAGGGCGGGCTGGGCGGCACGATCAACCTGAAGACCCGCGACCCCCTGGCCCAGCCCATGGGCCTGACCTTTGGCGGCAATTTCCGGGAAAGCTGGGCCGATGACACCAACGGCTCGACGCCCAACGGGACCCTGGTGGCCTCGTGGAAGCCGTCGGCCAGGCTGGCCTTCACCGGCAGCCTGTCCCTGGACCGGGAAAACACCCACACCAAGGAGTTCCAGGACCAGAACCGGAACCAGTGGCTGATCACCAATTCGGCGACAGGGCCCTATACGGGCGCCCTGACGGCTGCGAACCTGTCGACCCTGCCGAACGGCCAGACCTATATCGAACCGCAGCTGGCCTATTTCTCGGACATCTTCGACCAGCGCAAGGTGCTGGGATCGAGCTTCGGCGTGGCCGGTCAGGTGACGGACGCCATCAAGACGAGCTTCAACTGGTTCTATTCCCAGGAGAACGACGTCAGCATCACCTATTCCGACAAGGTCTGGTTCAATGGCCAGGGGGCGTCCCCCGGGTCGCTGATCCCGGGCATCGACCCGACCCAGCCCTATTCCATTGACGGCAACGGGGTGGTCCGGAACGGCGTGTTCAGCGCCAACGGCGCCGAGACCGCCACCCTCTACCAGTCCAGCAAGACCAAGGCGAACAACCTCCAGTGGGTGACGTCCTATGACAATGGCGGCCCGCTGCGGGGCGTCCTGGACGTGTCCTACGCCAAGGCCACCTCCAACCTCCAGGCCGACCAGGCAGACGTGGAGCACGGCCTCTATCTGACCAGCGCCGGAACCGCCACCTCCCCCGGCGCGCCGGGATGCAACAACGGCGCGTCCACCTGCACCAACGCCACGGGCAGCCACGGCTACCAGTTCGCCTGGAACAACGGCGGCGCGTCCGGCCTGCCTTCGGTCAGCTATCTGGCGCCCTACGCCAACATTCTGAACAACCCCGCCTGGACCACGTTCAAGTCCAACTGGGCCTGGGCCAATGCGACCAAGCAAGAGCAGTTCGCGATCAAGGCCGACGTGGTCTACCAGCCGGCCTATCTGGCGGAGGTCGATGGTCAGATCTCGGCCGGGTTCCGCTACGCCAGTCGCAAGGTCGACCAGAACTTTGGCCGCTACCTGATCAACGGCACGCTCGCCAACGGCCAGGTCGCCGGATATGTGGGCGGCGGACCGGAGTCGGGTCCCTATGACTACTATCAGGACCCGGGCTACGGCACGCCGAACATCCCGTACTCCACGGCCACCACCAACCCGGCCCTGGCCAAGACGGTGAGCAACTTCGCCGTCGGCAACATCCTGGTGAAGGCGCCGGGGTCCATGTCCAACCCCTCGACCTATCTCGAGCAGGTCTGGGCCGGGGCCGGCGTGCCGAACATGACGGAAAAGCTGTTCAACGACGCCCTCAGCTCGTTCCGGGTGGAGGAGGACACCACTGCCGGCTACGTGATGGCCGACCTGGGCGGCAAGACGGCCCGCTATCACGCCAACTTCGGCGTCCGGGTCGTGCAGACCGACCTGACCATCCACAACGGCCAGACGGCGACCAGCCCCACCTATTACGGCACCGCGTCGTGGAACGGGGTCGACAGCAATGTGGTTCCGGTGACCACCAACCGGTCCTACACGGACGTGCTGCCGTCCTTCAACTTCGTGCTGGACATCTCGGACTCGGAAAAGGTCCGCCTTGGCGCGGCCCGGGTGATGTCGCCCCAGGACCTGTTCTCCCTCGGCCTGGGCAACTCCTACAACTTCACCCGGCAGACCAACGCCCGGGTCAACGTCAAGACCGGCCTGCAGGACGGCTTCGCCTTCGCCGGCGGTTCGTCCGGCAACACCCAGCTCGACCCCTACCGCGCGTCGCAGTTCAACCTCTCCTACGAGAACTACTTCACGAAGGGGGCCATCGCCAGCATCGCCGGCTTCTACAAGCAGGTGGACAACTTCGTGGAGACGCAGAACATCGCCACCCTGGTGGCCGATGACTTCGGCGGCACCACGGCCGATGTCAGCAAGCCGGTGAATGCGGGCCATGGCCAGATCTACGGCCTGGAGCTGAACGGCCAGTACCTGTTCGACGACACCATCCACCCTTGGCTCAAGGGCTTCGGGGTTGCGGCGAACTATACCTGGTCGCAGTCCTTCTCCGACCAGGTCACCGACTTCTCCCGCAGCGCGCCGATCCCCGGCGTGGCCAAGAACGCCTTCACCGGCACCGTGTTCTACGAGCGGGCCGGGTTCTCCGCCCGGGCGTCCTATTCCTGGCGGGACAAGTCGGTGAACGACAGCCTGGTGGGCTCGACCTTCGCCTTCCCCGACCAGAACGGGAAGAGCAAGGTCTACCAGGTGTTCGCCGCCGATTACGGTCAGGTGGACGCCCAGCTCTCCTACGACATCAATCCGCATGTGGGCGTCGTCTTCTCGGTCCAGAACCTGACCGCGGAAGTGCAGCACACCTACCTCCAGTTCCCGAACCTGCCCTTCACCTATGATGACAGCGGTCGCCGCTTCTTCCTGGGCCTGAAGTTCAAGGGCTAGGACACAAGGTCCCTCCGGAACCCGGCGACGGCGCCCCAGCCGTCGCCGGTGTCTCTCCAGACTGGTGAAGGCGGGCCCCCGGGCTTCGCCTTCACCTCTTTGGAGCGCTCCGGGTCCGGACCTCGATGCCCGGGAATTCGCCTCTTGGGACTGAGACCAGCGGGAGGAGCCCTTCTGTGACCCGACAGCTAGACGCGCAGACCAACGACGGCGCCGCCGATCCCGCCAACCCCCGGGCCATCCGCAGCATCGGCATTGTCGGCGGCGGGACGGCGGGCTGGATGGCGGCGGCCATGCTGGCCCGGGCCCTGCACGGTCGCGCCTGCCGCATCACGGTGATCGAATCCCCCGAGATCGGGACCGTGGGGGTGGGCGAGGCGACCATCCCGCCGATCATCGACCTGCTGAAATTCCTCGACATCAACGAGGCGGACTTCATCCGCCGCACGTCGGCCACCTACAAGCTGGGCATCGTGTTCCAGGACTGGGGGGAGATCGGCGACCGCTACTGGCACCCCTTCGGGACCTTCGGCGCGCCGATCAACCGCCGGCCGTTCCACCACGCCTTCGCCCGCGCCCTGGAGGGCGTGTCGGCGGACGCGCGCCGGGCCCGGTTCAATGACTTCAGCCTCTCCGCAGCCCTCGGAGACGCGGGGCTCTACCGCCGGCCCGATCCCGCCGGCGCCGGACCCGGGATGGGACCGGGGGCGGGGCTGCGCTACGCCCTGCATTTCGACGCGGGTCTGGTGGCGGCCTATCTCGGCGCCTATGCCCGCCATCTGGGGGTCGAGCGGCTGGAGGACACGGTCCGGGGCGTGACCCTGACCGACGACGGCGCCGTCGCCGCCCTTTCGTTCGCCGGCCGGGAGGATTTCGAGGCCGATCTCTATCTGGACTGCAGCGGGTTCCGCGGGCTCCTGATCGAGCAGGCGCAGAAGACCGGCTACATTCCCTGGACCCGCCACCTGCCCTGCGACCGGGCGGTGGCCCTGCCCACCGCGGTGGCCGGGCCGCGGCCCCCCTACACCCGGGCCCTGGCGCGGACGGCGGGCTGGCAGTGGCGGATCCCGTTGCAGCACCGGGTGGGCAACGGCTACGTCTATTCCAGCGCTCACATGGAGGACGCCGCCGCCCTGGACGACCTGCTCGCCGTCGTCGGCCAGACCCCGGCGGCGGAGCCGCGCTTCCTGCGATTCGTCACCGGACGCCGGCGGCTGTTCTGGAACCGCAACTGCGTCGCGCTCGGACTGGCGTCGGGCTTCCTCGAACCGCTGGAATCCACCTCCATCCATCTGGTGATGAGCGGCGTCTACAACCTGCTGGACCATTTCCCCGACCGGGACTTCGCCCCGGCCAACATCGCCGCCTACAACCGCGAACTGATCGAGGAGATGGAGCACATCCGCGACTTCATCATCCTCCACTACGCCCTGACCCGCCGGACCGACAGCGCCTTCTGGCGGGACTGCGCCGCCGCGCCGCCGCCGGACAGCCTGGCGGAGCGGATCGCCGTCTATCGCGAGACGGGCCGGGTCGGCCGGCGGGCCGGCGAACTGTTCACCGACCTCAGCTGGTTCTACATCTTCGAGGGGATGGGCGTCCGGCCCGCGGGCCATGACCCGTTGATCGATGTCGTCCCGCCGGCGCAGCTGAACGCCATGCTGGCGCGCCTCGCCGGAGAGACCGCGGCGGCGCTGCGGCCGGCCCGTCCGCACGACAGCTGGTTCGCGTCCGCGCCGGCGGCGCCCCTGGCGGCGCAGGTCCCATGAGCCCCGTCCCCGCCGGCCGCCGTCGCCGTCCCAGCCCGTTCCGAAGGTTCCAGCGCCCATGACGCCGTCCGTTCCCCCCGCATCCCCGGCGATCTCCGGCCCAGGCCAGGGCGCCGGCGCGTCCTTCGCCATCGTCACGACCCTGTTCTTCACCTGGGGCTTCATCACCTCGGTGATCGATCCGCTGATCCCGTCGGTTCGGGCGATCTTCCACCTCAGCTACGCCGAGAGCATGCTGACCCAGTTCGCCTTCTTCATGGCCTATGGGCTGGTGTCCCTGCCGGCGGCGGGGATCGTGGCGCGGCTGGGCCCGGCCCGGGCCATCATCCTGGCGCTCGGCGTGATGCTGGCGGGCTGCCTGCTGATGCCGGCGGCGACCTTTGTCGACGCCTACGCCATCGTGTTGGCGGCCCTGTTCGTGATCGCCGGGGGCATCACCCTGCTGCAGGTGGCGGCCAATCCCCTGGCGGCGTCCCTCGGACGGCCGGAGCGGTCCCACTTCCGGCTGACCCTGTCCCAGGCCTTCAACTCCCTCGGCACGGTGGCCGGTCCCTATTTCGGCTCCGTGGTGATGCTGAGCGGCGGGGTGTTCGCCGCGAGCCAGGGGGCGGCGACGGCCGCCCAACGGGTCCGCTCCCTGCGGCAGATCGATACGTCCTTCGTCATCGTCGCGCTCCTGATCGCCGCCCTGACCACTTTCATCTTCCTGGTCCGCCGGCGCCTGTCGACCCCCGCCGAGGCGCCGGGCGCGGCCCAGGGCGGCGTCTTCTCCGCCCTCCGGTCGGCGGAGGCGTTGTTCGGCGCAGGGGCGATCTTTCTCTATGTCGGCGCCGAGGTCTCCGTGGGCAGCATGATGATCAACTTCCTCCACCAGGGGGATGTGCTGGGGGTCAGCCTGGCGGAGGGGGGCAAGCTGTTGGCCCTGTACTGGCTGGGGGCCATGGTCGGCCGGTTCGGCGGCAGCCTGCTGCTGACCCGCGTGAAGGCGGCCTGGCTGCTGGCCTCCGTCGCGGCGGTCGCGGCGGGACTGTGCCTGACGGTCAGCCAGACCGGCGGACCGCTGGCGGCGGCGCTGGCCCTCTCCATCGGCCTGTTCAACGCCATCATGTTCCCGACCATCTTCACCCTGACCCTGGCGCGGTCGTCGGCGCCGGAGGCGGCGACGTCCGGCCTGCTTTGCATGGCCATTGTCGGCGGCGCGGTCCTGCCCGTGGGTGTCGGCCTGCTGGCGGACGCGCTGGGCCTGCACACGGCCTTCATGGTTCCGATGGCGGCCTATGGGCTGATCGCGCTCTTCGCCCTGCGCGCCGCCCGGTCCGAGGCCGCGCCGCCGGCGGCGGCCGTGGAGGCGGGACACTAGATGCGCCGTCCGGTCCTTCTGCTCGGCGTCCTCGTCGCCCTGGCCGGGTCCGTGGCGCAGGCGGACGAGGGCCCGACGCCGGGCGCGACCGGCCCCTATAACCTCGCCATCCTGCAGGGGGGTGTCGGCATGGTCCGCACCCTGCCGCCGGCGGAGCCGCTGCTGGCGCCCGCCGCCCCCTGGACGCTGACGGCGTGGATCCGTCCCGACCCGGCGGGCGCGGGGGTGGCGACCGTCGCCGTGCTGGGTGCGCCGGACGCCCCTGGACGGCTGCAGATCCTTCTGGAGGCCGGCCGACCCGGGGTGAGTCTCGGCGACGTGCGGCTGAGCGCTGCAGCGCCGCTGGCGCCGGGAGACTGGCAGGCCCTGGCGGTGCGGCACGCGGGCGGGCGGCTGTCCCTGTGGGTGGACGGCCAAAGGGTCGCAGAGGGTCCGGCCGCCTATCCGGGGGAGGCGCCGCGGCTGGCCCTGGCCCCCACGGGCGCCGATCCCGCAACGCATTTCGGCGGCGCCCTGGCGGACTTCCGGCTGCGGAGCGAGGCGCTGGGCGAGGCGCAGATCCGCGCCCTCGCGGCGGCGCGCCCGGACTTCGGCCGGGTGACCCTGACGCCGGTGGGCGTCGGCTGGCCCCTGCAGGTCACCGCCTGGACCGGCCTGCAGGCGCCCCAGGACCCCTGGACCCTGCCGCACGGTCGGGCGTCCGTCTCCGCCCCCGTGGCCCGGCCGGTTCCGGTCCGTCCGGCCCTGCTGCCCCTGCCGGCCGGCGGGTACGATGTGGGCGGCTGGCGGATGACCTTCGCCAGCCGGGTGAGCGCGCAGGGCGAGGCAATCTCCCGGCCGGGCTACCCCGCCGCGGACTGGTATGCGGCCACGGTGCCGGGCACGGTGCTGACGACCCTGATCGACCGGGGCGTCTATCCCGACCCGGACCACGGTCTGGACAACCTCGCCATTCCCGAGAGCCTGTCGCGGCAGAGCTACTGGTACCGGACCGAGTTCGAGGCGCCGCCGGCCGCGCCCGGCGCCCGCCGCTGGCTGACCTTCAAGGGGGTGAACTACGCCGCCGAGGTGTTCGTCAACGGCCGTCGCGCGGGGGAGATGCGCGGCGCCTTCGTGCAGGGCCGGTTCGACGTGACCGATCTTTTGCGACCGGGCGCCAACGCCGTCGCGGTGCGGGTGTCGCCGCCGCCGCATCCGGGCATTCCGTCCGAGGAGTCGATCGCCTATGGGCCGGGGGGCAATGGCGGCGCCCTGGCCCTGGACGGCCCGACCTTCATCGCCACCGAGGGCTGGGACTGGATTCCCGGTATCCGCGACCGGAACACCGGCCTGTGGCAGGGGGTGGAGTTGACCACTACCGGGGTCGTGCGGCTGGGCGTCCCCTATGTGGTGACCCATCTGCCGCTGCCC
>Ga0209067_10002206_pt1 | contig 11648 bp, 14 predicted proteins | sample ColStrG_CSR_2013_FD_187199 | JGI IMG/M metagenome (GOLD analysis project Ga0209067, IMG submission 187199) | Freshwater sediment microbial communities in response to fracking from Pennsylvania, USA - Cold Stream Run_MetaG_CSR_2013 (SPAdes)... | ecosystem: Environmental > Aquatic > Freshwater >... | reverse complement strand
TGGCAATCAGCTTCTTCGTCGCCGAAGTGTCAATTCTCGGGGTGGTGTTTGCGCCGATGGTGAAAAACATCTTGGGCGCAGACAATCATGTCGCGACAATCATGCTAATGGTGTTCACCATCGGCGTGGCGACGGGGGCGGTGCTGATCAACTGGGTGCTCAAGGGCAAGGTTTCGGCGCAATATGCGCCCTATGCCGCGCTCGCGATGGCGCTGTTTCTCATGGTGATGTATTGGACGCTGGCCAACTGGCCCGCGCCGACCGAAACCGACCTGACAGAGTGGCGCGACTTCATCGCCGAGCCGAGTTCATATATCCTGTTCACCGAACTCTTCCTTGTGTCCACAGCGGGCGGCATGTTCGTGGTGCCGCTTTATGCCTTCCTGACCACGACGGTCGAAAAGTCAGAGGCCGCGCGCACCGTCGCCGCGAACAACATCGTTTCATCGGGTGCGGGTGTGCTAGCGGCGCTGATTTTTGTCGGCATTCAGCGGTTTATCACCATTCCACAGGCTTTTTTGCTCGTGGCGGCGGTGTGCTTGGCCTCAACTTGGTTTGTGCAAAAGCTGCATCTGGCGTGTGACTAGTCGCGCAGCAGCTCGTTGATGGCTGTTTTGGCGCGCGTTTGCGCGTCGACGCGCTTGACGATCACCGCGCAGGAGAGGCTTGGGCCGGGCGAACCATCGGGGAGCGGTTTGCCGGGGAGCGATCCGGGCACAACGACCGAATAGGCCGGCACGCGGCCAACGAACACTTCGCCGGTCGCGCGGTCGATGATTTTGCTCGTCGATGAGATGAACACGCCCATTGAGAGCACGGCGCCGCGCTCGACGACGACGCCCTCAACCACTTCCGACCGCGCACCGATGAAGCAATCATCCTCGATCACCACCGGCCCCGCTTGCAGTGGCTCTAAAACACCGCCGATGCCCACGCCGCCCGAAAGATGAACATTTGCGCCGATTTGCGCGCAACTTCCCACCGTCGCCCAGGTGTCAACCATCGTGTTCTCGCCAACATAGGCGCCGATGTTGACAAAGCTCGGCATGAGCACAACGCCCTTGCCGATAAAGGCTCCACGCCGCACGACCGAGCCGGGCACAGCACGAAAGCCCGCCGCGCGAAAGGCATTCTCGCTCATGCCGAGGAATTTGGAGGGCACCTTATCCCACCAGCTTGCGCCGCCGGGCGCGCCGGGGATCATTTCCATGTCGTTGAGCCGGAAACTGAGCAGCACCGCCTTTTTGAGCCACTGGTTGACCTGCCAGCCATTGTCCGAAGGTTCGGCCACCCGCGCTTTGCCCTCATCGAGCAGCGCCAGCGCACTCTCGACCCCATCGCGCACCTCGCCCCTAGTGGCGGCGGTGACGCTGTCGCGCGCGTCCCATGCGGCATCAATAATGGCTTGCAGATTGGTCACGTCGCTCATGTGTTGCTCTCCAAAAGTTGCGCCAGCCAGTCGGTCGGCTCAGGAATTTCGTAGTCGATAAAGTCAGGATGCGCGTCCAAATGCCCTGCTTCCGAGCCATTGTTGATCCACACCGTGGTCATGCCCAGCGCCTTGGCGGGTTTGAGATTGCGCGCCATATCCTCAAAGAAAATCGCGTGCGACGGCGTCACCTGCATCTCGGCGCACATCGTTTCGTACGACAGTGGCGCGGGCTTGGGCAGATAATCCTGATCATGAATATCGAAAATCGCTTCAAAGCTCTCGGCCAGCCCCAACGCTGCCAATATCCGCCGCGCATAGGGCGCGTCGCCGTTGGTGAACACCAGTTTACGCCCCGGCAGGCGTGCGAGCAGCCCTGCCAAGCGCGGGTTGGGGGCGATGCTGCGCATGTCGATGTCATGGACATATTCGAGGAAGTGATACGGATCGACCTCGTGCTTGGCCATCAACCCCGAGAGCGTGGTACCATGTTCGTGGAAGAATTTCTTCTGGATACGGCGCGCTTCGGTCGGGTCAAGCTTGAGCAGATCAGCAATATAGGCACCCATGCGAACATCGATCAGCGGAAAAATCCCCGCCGACGCTGGATAGAGCGTGTTGTCGAGATCGAATATCCACGTATCGATATGGCTGAGTGCGGGCAGCATGGCGCTGCGCTTAGAGCGCGAGCGGAGCGCTGGCAACGTCCATTGCGCAGAAAAAGGACGCGCGAGCAGTGCCCGCGCGCCCGCTCAGTCAATAAAAAATACCATATACAGCATCAATCACGCGGCCCGTCCGGTTTTGCACGAGCAGCGCATCGCTGAAATGCCGTATCCAGTGCGTGCCAAACGGAGCAGGCGGCAAGCGATAAGCATAGGGGTTGCTGATCCAATAACGTGGCCCAAAGAAAATTGTGGGCAGGTTGACCCCAATTTCCCAACGGCGATACGCATATCCGCGCGGCGCTAGGAAGCGTGGTAGCGCGAAAATGGCGCGGTTGTCGCGCCGGTAATCTTCCCAGCGGAAGCGGTTGTCATTGCGCCAGCCGTTGTTCCAGCCGCCGTTCACCGGGCCGCCACGATACCCGTCACGGTGATCGCCATCGCGGTACCCCCCGTCACGGTGATCGCCGCCACGGCGGTCGCCCTCACGGTGCCAATCTCGGTCTTGCGCCAACACCGGGCTGGCAACCGAAGCCAGCAACAGCGCGGCAGTGATCATCTTCTTCATTGGTCAATCTCCATCAGTTGCATCGTTCCCCGCAACAAGACCGTCATGAACCGCATTCGCTTGACGCAATCTGAACGGCCCACTTCCCGGTAAATCCACCAACGCAGCGCGCCGTGCGCAACCTCACCCATAAAGCGCATCGAGCCGCGCGCCGTGAATGTGTCTGATCATGTGTCTGCGGATTTTGATCGACGGCGTCATCATTTCATTTTCGATGGTGAACGCGTCGGGGATGAGCGCGATGCGGCGCACCTTCTCGGCCACGCTGAGCGCGCTGTTGACGCCATCAACCGCCGTCATCACGGCGCGGTGAAACGCGGGGAGCGCGCACAACGTAGCGAGATCATATTTCTCATCATTGGCCTTCGCCCAAGCAAGCGCCCATTCGGGATCGGGCACAATGAGTCCCACGAGGTGCGGGCGCTTGTCGCCGCTCACCATCGCCTGATAAATTGGCTCGGTCAGCGTGAGCATACCCTCGATCTTTTGAGGCGCGATATTTTCGCCCTTGTCGTTGACGATGATGTCCTTTTTTCGGTCAGTAATCAGCAAACGCCCTGCGGGATCGAGGTGGCCGATGTCGCCGGTATGCAGCCACCCGCCCTCAAGCGCTGCTGCGGTTTCCTCAGGGCGGTTCCAATAGCCCAGCATCACCATCTCGCCGCGCACGAGGATTTCACCGTCGTCGGCGATTTTGACTTCAACGCCTTTTAGCGGCACGCCCACAGTCTCCATCGCAAGGCCAGCGCGCGGGCGGTTGCAGGAAATGAGCGGGGCGGCCTCGGTTTGACCATAGCCTTGCAACACGGTGAGACCCAGATTCTCAAAGAAATTGCCAATCTCCGGATTCAACGGAGCGCCACCGCTCACCAACGCTTTGATCCGCCCGCCGAAGCGCGCCTGCAATTTCTTGCGGATCGTCAAATCGAGCAGCTTATCGGCGGGCCGATCCCAAATCCGAAACCGGCCATTTTGTTTTTTCTGCCCGAGTGCCAGTGCGCGCCGCAACAGCGCGGGGGCCGCACCTCCCTGCTTTTCGACTGCCTTCAGGACACGCGCGCGCAACACTTCAAGCAGGCGCGGGACAACCACAATGATCGTGGGCCGCACCTCTTCCATATTGGCGGCGAGCTTATCGAGCCCCTCGGCATAATAGATTTGCGAGCCGAGATAGACCGGAAGATACTGCCCTGCCGTATGCTCATAGGCATGGCTGAGCGGCAGGAAGGAGAGGAAAATGTCCGGCGATTTGGGAAAATCCTCAATCACGATGGCGCCCGCGCCAACAATATTGGTCAAGATTGCGCCGTGTGTCTGCTGGACGCCGCGCGGGCTTCCGCTCGTTCCGCTGGTGTAGATCAGGCAGGCAAGGTCGCTGCGGGCAAAGCTGGCCGCGGCGGCTATGCCCGCGACATCTGGCACCTGCGACGCGAGCAAGGCCCCCCAATCATGATAAGCAATGTCCCCCGATTGCCCTACCTTGAGCGGTTCGATCCCGATGACATGTCGCGCGGCGCCGCTCCGCATCACGGCCGGGAGCAAAGTCGCGGCAATTTTGGGTGTTGATGCGATGACCGCGCGCGCGCCTGAATCGGCGATGATATGGGCGTGATCCGCTGCTGTGTTGGTGGTGTAGGTCGGGACTGAAATGCAGCCTGCTGCCATGATCGCCAGATCGGCAATAAAAAATTCAGGGCGGTTTTCCGACACCAGCATCACCCGGTCGCCGCGTGCCAGCCCCATGCCCTTGAGTGCTTGGGCGAGCGCCGCAACATCTCGCGCGACCTCGGCCCAACTGCGCGATACCCATACGCCGCCGCGTTTGACCGAGAGAAAGGGCTTGTCGCCGCGCTGCGCTGCGCGATCAAAAAACAACTGAACGAGATTGCTTGCCTCGGTCACGACCATCGCTCCTGCCAAAAGATCACGGCATCTCGGCTACCGTGTATCTACCCCAATGGCTTCAGTCATATGCGCAAAGCCATCAGCGCGCAATTGCGCGGCCAGCCCCGCGTTGATGGCGCGCGCGAGTCCAGGGCCATGGTAAACCAGCGCGGAATAGATTTGGATGAGCGAAGCCCCCGCCTTGACGCGCGCATAAGCTTCCTCTGCCGAATCAATGCCGCCAACAGAAATGAGAGGAATCTGCCCGCCCGTCGCGGTGCGAAAGTCTCGCAACCGTTGGCGAGCGAGCATGCGGAGCGGTGCTCCCGAGAGGCCACCCGCCTCCCCCGCGTGTCGCGAGCGCAGCGATGGGCGTGACACGGTGGTGTTGGCGACGATGAGTGCATCGATCCGTTTTTCAATCGCAGTTGTGCTGATGGCCTCAACCTCGGCGGCTTCAAGATCGGGCGCGACTTTGAGGAAGATCGGCGGCGATGCCGGTTTGCGCACGGCGCTCACCGCATCAAGCAAATCAATCAGCGCGCTTTTGTCCTGAAGCGCGCGCAATCCCGGCGTGTTGGGAGACGAGATGTTGATGGTGAGATAATCCGCGACGTCGGCCATCGCGGCGACTCCCGTGACATAATCAGCGATCCGGTCTGCCGCATCCTTGTTGGCACCAATGTTCGCCCCCACAAGGCCACCCGTGCGCTTTCGCGCGGCGAGCAGGTGATGCGCTGCGCTCTGGCCGTGATTGTTGAACCCCATGCGGTTGATGACGGCGGCATCTTCGGTCAGCCGAAACAGGCGCGGGCGCTGATTCCCCGCCTGCGCCAGCGGCGTCACCGTGCCAATCTCGACGAACCCGAAACCAAGAGCCAGCATCGCATCGGGGACTTCGGCATTCTTATCAAACCCTGCCGCAAGCCCCAGCGGTGACGGAAACACCAGCCCTGCCACGGTGGATTTGAGGATGGGATCACGCCTCGCGTGCCGCGCCGGCATCGCCTTAAGCGCGGTGACCGTCAGCCGATGCGCGCGTTCGGCATCAAGCATGAAGAGTGCGGGGCGGAGCATCGAAAAGAGCGTCATCCCGCTGCGCTACCGCGTCGAGCGCGGCGCGTCCAGATCAGCGTGGGGCCTTGCGTTGGTGACATGCGCTCGCTATGCGGAGCGCCTGCGTCTAGGAGTTTAGCTCAGTTGGTAGAGCATCGGTCTCCAAAACCGAGGGTCGTGGGTTCGAGTCCCCCAACTCCTGCCATGCAGCACAGCTCGCAAAACTGGCTGGTGCTCGGCTTTCCGCCAAACGCAAAACAGTATCTTGCATTTTACGAAACATGCGCCTATCTCCCGCGCTCTGCTTACAGGTTAGCGACTCATCCCGGCAGCTTCCGGGTGCGGGCGGCTATCTTGCGCAGACGAAATGTGAGCAATTAGGCGAATTGAACGTGGCACGACCATCAGTGGCTGAATTTTTCCGGCAGGTGCAGGCCGAAACGCGCAAGGTCAGTTGGCCGAGCATGGGCGAAACGCGCCAAACCACGATCATGGTGATGATTATGGCGGGCATTTTGGCGCTGTTTTTCTGGGGCGTCGACAAGACACTCGAATTTGGCGTGGTCGCGCTGCTCGGCCTTATCGAGAAGGTCAATTAAGGGTTAGCAATGTCACGTTGGTATATTATCCACGCCTATTCGGGCTTTGAAAACAAGGTGCGCGATGCCATTCTGGCAGACGCGACGCGGCTCGGCCTCGAAGCGCTCGTTGATTCGGTTGAGGTGCCCACCGAAACGGTCACCGAAGTGCGGCGGGGCAAGAAAATCCAGGCGGAGAAGAAATTTTTCCCCGGCTATGTGCTCGCCAAGCTCAGCATGAACGATGATGTGTATCACTTGGTCAAGAACACGCCCAAGGTGACGGGGTTTCTGGGCAGCATGGGCAAGCCGCAGCCGATCACTGAGGCCGAGGCCGCGCGCATTCTGAATACGAAAGCGGAAGCCGCCGCCGCGCCCAAGCACAAGATTACGGTTGATTATGAAATTGGCGATACCGTCAAGGTGCTTGATGGGCCGTTCGCGAGTTTCAACGGCATTGTAGAAGAGCTTGATTTTGATAAGAGCCGAGTCAAGGTATCGGTGTCGATCTTTGGTCGCGCGACGCCGGTCGAAATGGATTTCGAGCATGTGGAGTTGGCGAAATAGGGGCCGTAAAGCTCCGTCAGCGTCAAGTTTAAATTTTAACCGCGGGAGGCCAGCCAGCCGCCAACCTTCTCAAAAAGAAGGCCCACCGCTAAGCTCAAGAAAGGAGTGACGTTATGGCAAAAAAGATTACGGGTTACATCAAGTTGCAGGTGCCTGCGGGCGAAGCCAAGCCTGCACCGCCAATCGGACCGGCGCTCGGTCAACGCGGCGTCAACATTATGGAATTCTGCAAGGCGTTCAACGCTGCAACGAGCGAAACCGAAAAGGGAACGCCGCTGCCGACGATCATCACCGTTTATGCGGACAAGAGCTTTTCGTACATTACGAAAACGCCGCCTGCGACCTTCCTGATTAAAAAGGCGATGAATTTGAAGTCGGGATCGAAAGAGCCTGGCAAGGTCAGCGCCGGGTCGATCAAGCGCTCGCAACTCGCTGATATCGCGACGATCAAGATGAAGGATCTCAACGCGAACGATCTTGAGGCGGCAACGAAAATCATTGAAGGCTCCGCCCGCGCGATGGGCCTCGAAGTGGTGGAGGGCTGAGACCATGACATTCATCTCGAAAAAAGCAAAAGCGCTCGCCGGCACGATCAACCGTGAGAAGCTCCATGGCATCGACGAAGCGATTGCGCTGGCGAAGGCCAATGCGTCATCGAAATTCGATGAAACGATCGAAGTGGCGCTCAACCTTGGAGTTGATCCCCGCCATGCCGACCAGATGGTGCGCGGCGTCGTCACGCTCCCCAAGGGCACCGGCAAAACGGTGCGCGTCGGCGTGTTCGCGCGCGGTGCCAAGGCTGAAGAGGCGCTTGCGGCGGGAGCCGATGTGGTCGGTGCCGAAGACCTGCTTGAAATTTGCCAGAACGGCAAGATCGAGTTTGATCGCTGCATCGCGACACCAGATATGATGGGCCTCGTTGGTCGTTTGGGTAAAATCCTCGGGCCAAAGGGCCTGATGCCGAACCCGAAGCTCGGCACAGTCACGCCCAATGTCACCGAAGCCGTTAAGGCGGCCAAGGGCGGCCAGGTTGAATACCGCGTCGAAAAGGCTGGGATCATCCACTCGGGCATCGGCAAGGCGAGCTTTGCGGCAGAGGATTTGCGCGCCAATTTCGATGCACTGGTTGATGCGGTGGTGAAGGCCAAGCCATCAGGCGCCAAGGGCAAATATGTCAAAAAGGTGGCCTTGAGCTCGACCATGGGCCCCGGCATCAAGGTTGATCCGGCAGAATTGTCGGTCGCCTAAACAGCGCGTCGCTCCGGCGAAAGCCGGAGTCTTCGCGAAGCGGGGGCACCCCCCCGTGACGCAAGATACCAGCTTTCGCTGGTATGACGTGTGAAGAGATTTCCCTCGTCCTAACGAGCGAGGGCAATACCGTCCGAGACAGCAGGTGGTGGGAATGTGCCCACCTTAATCTCCTGCCAAGACGGGGATAGAATTTAGCAGCCACGCTCCTCATGGGGCCGGCTGCCATGCTTCCCCTCGGATGAGACCGCTCTGTACGCTCGCGTACAGGGCAGACCGCCTGTCAGATGGTCTGGCAGGTGTAACGAAGGAGAATGGCATGGATCGTGCTCAGAAGTCCGAGCAGGTTGCCGCGCTGAATGCTCAGTTGCAAGAGGTTGGGGTGGTGGTTGTCACCCGCAATCTCGGCCTCACCGTCGCGCAGTCGATGGTGTTGCGCAACCAGATGCGGGATGCTGGCGCCAGCTTCAAAGTGACCAAGAACCGCCTTGTCCGCATTGCTGCCGAAGGCACGCCTTACACGTCGCTCAGCTCGTTGCTGACCGGCCCGTGTGGGTTGGCCACGTCCAAAGACCCGGTTGCTGCCGCGAAAGTGGCAGTGGAATTCGCGAAGACGAACGACAAGTTCGAAATCGTGGGTGGGGCGATGGGCGATACTCTGCTCAATGTTGATGGCGTCAAAGCGCTGGCAACGCTGCCCTCGCTCGATGAACTGCGGGCCAAGATTGTGGGGCTTGTCCAAGCACCTGCGACCAAGGTTGTGCAGATCATTCAGGCACCGGCAGGCCAATTAGCGCGCGTGTTTAACGCCTATGCGGAAAAAGACGCAGCATAACTTTAGACTAAACCTGACCAACCTCGTCACCCCGGCGTAGGCCGGGGTCTCATTGACCGAAGAGATTCCGGCGCCCGCCGGAATGACGTCACAAAATGGAGAATACACATGGCTGATTTGAACAAAATTGTAGAAGACCTTTCGGCGCTGACCGTGATTGAAGCGGCAGAGCTTTCCAAAATGCTCGAAGAAAAGTGGGGCGTTTCGGCAGCCGCAGCAGTTGCGGTTGCAGGCCCTGCGGCGGGCGCGGCGGCAGCTGCACCGGTTGAAGAGCAGACCGAATTCGACGTCATCCTGCTCGGCGATGGCGGCAACAAGATTGCGGTCATTAAGGAAGTTCGTGCGATCACCGGTCTCGGCCTGACCGAAGCCAAGGCTGCTGTGGAAGCGGCACCTAAGGCGATCAAGGAAGGCGTGAGCAAGGACGAAGCCAAGAAGGTTCTCGACCAATTGCTCAAGGCGGGTGCTACTGCCGAAATGAAGTAAGCCCTCAGGCTTATCATCATCTTAAGGGCGGTCTCGAAAAGGGCCGCCCTTTTCATATCAGCGCGGGATTTCTCCCGCGATCGTCGTGCGATACATTTCACGCCGATAGCCATCATAGTCGTTGAAGGCCTGATGGATGCACAGCCGGTTGTCCCACATCACAAACAAATCGGGTTCCCACCGCAGCCGACAGGTGAAGGCAAGCTGGGTGATATGGGCGCACAGATAAGCCAGAATCGGTTCAGCCTCCTCGGGTTTCAGCCCTTCGAGTCCACAAGCATAGCTCATATCGCAATAGAGCGATTTTTCGCCTGACTTGGGGTGGGTGCGCACCAGCGGATGATACTGCCCGGCGATCTTGATCCGCAAATCGTCCGAGAGCGGCTGATCCTTGGTCTGGGCAAGCTTGCCGATGGTCGATTCGCCAGGCGTTGCGTGTTGCTGCACCGCCGCCAGCGTCTTGCGGATCGACATATGCACGCGCAGCGGTGCCAGCAGCGCCTTCATCGTCTCGCTCAACGTGGCATAGGCGAGCGCGCTGTTCGCCCAGATTGTATCACCGCCAAAGGGCGGGATTTCAATCGAGCGCAGTGTGCTGATCGCCGGTGGGTTCGCAATGAACGGCGAATCCGTGTGCCAGCCCGAGCCGAAGATATGCCCTGTTCGTTCGTCCGCTTCCTTAATCACCGGCTGAACTTCGGGAAAACCCTCGACGCCCTTGGTATAGGCATCTTCGGCGAACGGCCCAAAACGACGGCTGAACGCCGATTGATCGCCATGGCTGAGCGCCTGCTGACGAAAATAAATCATTTTGTGACGGAACAGTGCATGCTCGATCTCCGCAAACTGCGCGTCCGTGACGGCGGCGCAATCGACACCGCAAATCTCAGCGCCCATTGCAGCGGCAAGCGGCTTGACGCGAATGTGCGTGTAATCTGCAGCGTGGTTATCAAATTGGCCATAGGTGTGGCAGAGCATCGGCACGTCTCCATATTTTTAGGGCGATCATGCCCGCGTCAGGTGGCGGATGCAATTGCGCACTGCATTCGGAATTGATTTGACTTCGCCTCGGGCTGCGACAAGTAACGCGGCATGGTTGCTAATGCCGATATTGCCGCTCTGATCCGGACGGTTCCCGATTACCCCAAGCCGGGGATCATGTTCCGCGACGTCTCGACGCTGCTGCTCGACGGCAAGGGTTTTCGGCTCAGCATTGACCGACTCATTGAAACAATCGAACCCGACGCGATTGACCTGATCGCAGGGATTGAAGCGCGCGGATTTGTCGTCGCGGCCGCGCTGTCCTATGCGCTCACCAAGGGCAAGATCATGCTGCGCAAGCCAAGCAAGCTTCCCGGTGCCAAAGTGGGCATCGATTATGCCCTCGAATATGGCACTGATCGGATCGAAATTCATGAAGGCGCGGTCAAGCCTGGTGATCGCGTGCTGATCGTGGACGATCTCATCGCCACAGGAGGCACTGCGATGGCGGCGTGCCTTTTGCTGCGTGGGCAAGGCGCTGTTGTCACACAAGCGCGCTTTTTTGTTGATCTCCCCGATTTGGGTGGCGCAGCAAAGTTGCGCGCGGCGGGCGTTGATCCGCAGGCGCTCGTGGCCTTTGCGGGCGATTGATGCGGATCGGGATCATCACCGGAGTCGAGGCGGAGGCTAAAGCGTTTCTGGCCGCTGAAGGCGGAGTGCACAGCGTCGCGGGAGCCTTTGCCATCCGGTCGCTGACGCTGGGCGGACACGCGATCAACATCACCTGTTGCGGGGTTGGCAAAGTCAATGCCGCGATGGCCGCGACACAGATGGCGACACAGGGCGTTGACCTGCTCATGATCATCGGCACGGCGGGGCGGCTGCGCGCACTCAACGGCGAGTGTTTCGATGTGGTCGATGCGTTCCAGCACGACTATGGCGCGTCGCGCGACCAAGGTTTTGCGCACTATAACGCCGGAAGCTGGCCGATTGGGGACGCGATACTCTCCCCCTTCGTTGCGATGCCGCTTCCCGACATCGGACTGCCCAAGGCGCGGATCGTGAGCGGGGACAGCTTTATCGAATCTGCGACACAGGCCGACTGGCTCCGCGACTCACTTGCGGCGGATTTGGTCGATATGGAAACCGCAGCACTCGCGCAGGTGGCAACCAAACTCGGCCTGCCTTGGGCGGCGATAAAGGCAACCACCGACGAAGCAAATGGTGCAAGCGGCAACGATTTTGAGGCGAATCTTGCGCGCGCTGCTGCGGTGGCCGCCGCTGCAGCAGAGCGCGTGATCGCACAATTTTGAGTCCAGACGGTTTGACAAATAGGGTTTGAGTCCCTAAT
>Ga0209067_10002203_pt1 | contig 11654 bp, 12 predicted proteins | sample ColStrG_CSR_2013_FD_187199 | JGI IMG/M metagenome (GOLD analysis project Ga0209067, IMG submission 187199) | Freshwater sediment microbial communities in response to fracking from Pennsylvania, USA - Cold Stream Run_MetaG_CSR_2013 (SPAdes)... | ecosystem: Environmental > Aquatic > Freshwater >... | reverse complement strand
CAGCTGCTCAGCGTCAAGCAGCGCCTCTTTGAGCTCGACTCGCGGGCGGCCGGGCGGCTGGCCAGCCGCGTGGCGCGACTGCACGATCCCCTGCTGATCCGCGCCGCGCTGGAGCGCTCCAGCGCGCGGCGCGCCTTCGCGGCGAGCGCTGCGGGTGCGCTCGACCCCAAACCGGCCCGCAAGCCGGCCCGCAGCAGCGTGCGGCGTGCCTGAGCAGGCGACCACCATGAGCACCAGCGCTGCACCCGGCACCGCATCGGTGGGTATCGTCAGCCCGCAGCGGATGCACTTTGCCCAGCCCCTGATACTGGCCAGCGGCGCCGCCCTGCGCGAATATGACCTGAGCTATGAGACCTACGGCACGCTCAACGCCGAGCGCAGCAATGCCGTACTCATCTGCCACGCCCTCAACGCCTCGCACCACGTAGCCGGCGTCTACGCCGACAAGCCGCGCAGCGCCGGCTGGTGGGACAACATGGTCGGGCCGGGCAAACCCATCGATACCCGGCGCTTTTTCGTCATCGGCGTGAACAACCCGGGGTCCTGCTTTGGCTCCACCGGACCGATGTCGCCCGATCCGGCCAGCGGCCGGCCGTACGGCGCGAGCTTTCCGGTGGTCACCGTGGAAGACTGGGTCAACGCGCAGGCGCGCCTCGTGGATGCCCTGGGGATTACCCGCCTTGCGGCTGTGGTGGGCGGATCCCTGGGAGGCATGCAGGCACTGGCCTGGGCCACGCAATTCCCGCAGCGGCTGCGGGCCTGCGTGGCCATAGCCACCACGCCCAAGCTGAGCGCGCAGAACATCGCCTTCAATGACGTGGCACGCACGGCCATCCAGAGCGATCCCGACTTTCACGGGGGGGACTACTACGCCCACGGAGTCGTGCCGCGGCGCGGTCTGAGCGTGGCGCGCATGATCGGGCACATCACCTACCTGTCCGGCGAGGACATGACCGAGCGTTTCGGGCGCAGTCTGCGCAGCGAGGAATACGCCTTCGGCTACGGCGCGGAGTTCGAGGTCGAGTCCTACCTGCGCTACCAGGGGGACAAGTTCGCCGAGTACTTCGATGCCAACACCTACCTGCTGATCACGCGGGCCCTGGACTACTTTGACCCGGCTCGTGCCCATGAGGGCGACCTGGTGCGCGCCCTGGCGCCGGCACAGGCGCGCTTTCTCCTGGTGGCCTTCACGACGGACTGGCGCTTTGCGCCCGCGCGCACGCGCGAGATCGTCAGCGCCCTGGTGGCCAACGGCCGTGACGTCAGCTACGCCGAGATCGACGCCCCCCACGGCCACGATGCCTTCCTGCTCGACGACGCCCGCTACCACCAGCTGGTGGGGGCCTATTTTGTGCGGCTGGCCGAGGAGCTGGGCTGATGTTGCGCCAGGACCTGGTCCAGATCGCCGCCTGGATACCGCCCAACGCCCGGATCCTGGACCTGGGCTGCGGGGATGGCACACTGCTGGCCCACCTGCGTGACACCCATAACTGCAGCGGCTACGGCGTCGAGATCGCCGACGCCTCGGTGCTGGCCTGCGTGCGGCGGCGGGTGAGCGTGATCCAGGCCGACCTCGAAGCCGGGCTGCGTTTCTTTCCGGACGACATGTTCGATACGGTCGTGCTCTCGCAGACCCTGCAGGCCATGCGCAACGTCGAGGCGGTGCTGCGCGAGATGCTGCGCGTGGGGCGTCACGGCATCGTGAGCTTCCCGAATTTCGGTTACTGGCGCCACGCGGTCTCGCTGCTTGCAGGGCATATGCCCGTGTCTCCGGAAATTCCCTACCAGTGGTACGACACCCCCAACATCCACCTGTGCACCCCGAAGGACTTCGAGTTGCTCGCGGCCCGCCTGGGGCTGCGCATCACCGACCGCGCGCTGCTGGCCGGGGGCGTGCCGGTGCATTTCCTGGAACACCTGCGGGCCAGCGTGGCCGTCTACCGCTTTGAGCGCCGCTGACACCACAGCGGCGCGCTACCGCTGGGTGAGCGCGGGCGACGTCAACGGCTTCTTCGCACTGGCCATCGATAACCTCGCGCTGCTGGCCGCCATGAGCGGCATCCTTATAGGCGCCTTCCACCTGCCCGCAGAACTGGTCATCGGCCGCATGCTGCCCGGATCCGCAATGGGTGTGCTGGCCGGCAACCTGGGCTACAGCCTGCTCGCCGCGGCACTGGCCCGGCGCGAAGGGCGCCAGGATGTGTGCGCGATGCCCATGGGCATCGACACGCCCTCCATGTTCGGTCTGTGCTTTGGTGTCATCGGTCCGGTCTGGCTGCTCAGCCACGATGCAGACCGGACCCTGGCCATCAGCACGGCCGTGCTGATGGTTATGGGGCTCGTGAAACTCGGTACGGCCTTCCTCGGGGACCTGTTGCGGCGCAGTCTGCCGCGCAGCGCCATGCTGGGAGCGCTCGCCGCCGTTGCCATTGCCCTCATCAGTTTTTTCTCGGTGGAGAAGATCATCGCGGACCCCGTGGGCGGCCTCGTCGCGCTGGGCGTGGTGCTCAGCACCCTGATCGGCGGCCGCCGGCTCGTCGGACGCACCCCCGCCATGGTCGCGGCCGTCGCGCTGGGGCTGGCCGCCTGGGCGTTCGAGCACCTGGTCCTGTCCTTGCCGGGCGCATCCGGCGCGGCGAGCGCGCCGCTGCACTGGGTGCTGCCCCTGCCCACGCTGGTCTGGCTGGACGGCCTGCAGGGTGCCCTGCCCTACCTGCCCCTGGCCATCCCCTTTGCCCTGGCAACGGTGATAGGCGGGGTCGACAATGCGGAAAGCGCGGCTGCGGCGGGTGACGATTACCGGGCGCGCGACATCCTGCTGGTTGAAGGCGGCGCAACCCTGCTCGCGGCGCTCTTCGGGGGCGTGCTGCAGAACACGCCGTACATCGGCCACCCTGCCTACAAGCGCATGGGCTGCCGTGCCGGCTACACCCTGGCCACCGGAATTTTCCTGGGGCTGGGCGCCATGGCCGGGCTGATCGGCCTGCTGCTGTCCTGGCTGCCCGAATCGGTGCTGGTGCCCATCCTGGTGTTCGTGGGACTGGAGCTGAGCGCGCAGTCCTTCCGGGAAACCCAGCACCGGCATCTGCCGGCCCTGGGGCTGGCCTTCATACCGGCCATCGCCTACCTGGTACTCATACACCTCAACAACCTGCTGGGTGCCCTGCAGTTCGCGCCGGGCCAACTGCCCGCGGCACAACAGTCCAGCTACGAAGCGCTTACCGTCCTGGCCAATGGCTTCATCGTCACCAGCATGCTCTGGAGCACCCTGGTGATCGACATCATCGACCGGCGCCGCGGGCGCCTGCTGCTGGTCTGCGGCGCAGCGGCGGCACTCACGCTGGTAGGCGCCATCCACTCGCCCTATGCCGATGGGCGGCTCATGCTGCCTGGCCCGGACATGCCGCGTTCCACCGTGCTGCTGGCCCTTGCCTACCTGCTGCTCGGGCTCGTTACCTGGGCGATAGACCGTCAGGACACCGACCGCGCTGCCGGCGCGTAGCGCTGCACCAGCCAGACAAGCACAAGCGCGATGCTGCCGCTGGCCGCGCAGCCGCAGAAAAACGCCGCATAGCCCACGGCGTCGACGGCCACACCGGAAAACCCAGCCAGCAGCTTGGGCACGAGCAGGGTCACCGAGGAGAGCAGTGCATACTGGGTGGCCGAATAGGCGCGGTTGGTAAGGCCCGACAGGTAGGCGATGAACACCGTGCCGGCAATGCCCTCGGCAAAGTTGTCCGTCGATACCGCCACGATGAGCAGCCACAACTCCGGCCCCCGGTTCGCCAGCAGCGCGTACAGGAGCAGCGAGGCCGAGGAAACCAGCGCCGCCGCCCACATCATGCGCGGGATGCCGACGCGCAGGGTCAGGGCGCCGCCCACAAAGCCCCCGGCGAGCGCCATCACCACCCCGTAGATCTTGGACACGGCTGCCACCTGCTCCTTGGTAAAGCCGATGTCGTGATAAAACGGGTTGGCCATGACGCCCATGACGATATTGGCCAGGCGGTAGCTGGACACGAGGGCCAGGATCAGCACCGCGTACCAGCCATAGCGCCGGAAGAAGTCGGCGAAAGGCGCGAGCAGGCGCGCCGGCGCGCCGGCTGCCTGACCGGGTTCCAGGGCCACAGGGCTTGGGGCTGGCTCCGGGGCGGTCACCACGGCAATCACACCCACCAGCATGCTCAGTGCCATGAGAGCATAGGAGACGCTCCAGGCCTGGGCGTCGTAGCTGTCCACGCCTCCGGCCGCGCGCGATGCTATCCACAAGGCACCCGCGCCGGCCCAGATCATGCCGACCCGGTAGCCCGTCTGGTAGGCCGCCGCCATGGCGGCCTGCCGGTCCAGTGCCGCCGATTCGATGCGGTAGGCGTCCAGGACGATGTCCTGAGTGGCCCCCGCCACTGCGGTGAGCAGGGCAAAAAATCCCAGCAGGGGCAGGTCGCGTTGCGGATCCACGCCCGCCATGAGCAGCAGTCCACCCATGACGCCCACCTGGGCGAGGAGCAGCCAGGAGCGGCGCCGGCCCAGCCGCACGCCCAGCAGGGGCACGCGCAGACGGTCGACGAGGGGTGCCCAGATCCACTTGAAGGGATAGGCCAGCGCCACCCAGCTCATGAAGCCGATCGTGGGCCGGCCGATGCCCGCTTCCCGCAGACGGAAGGACAGCGTGCCGTACACCAGCAGCAGCGGCAACCCGGCGGCAAAGCCCAGCACGAGCATGCGCAGCACCGCGGGTTCGCGGTAAACCTTCCAGGCCGTGCCTCCCGGGGCCCCCACTGCGCGGCTCCTAGAGGCGCCCGGTGTAGTCGATCGTGAGCGGGGCGTGGTCGCTGAAGCGCGCCTCGGTGTAGATCTGTGCAGCCCGCGCCTTGGCGGCAATGCCCGGGGTGGCGATCTGGTAGTCGATGCGCCAACCCACGTTGTTGTCCCAGGCGCGCCCGCGGTTGCTCCACCACGTGTACTGCTCCGGGCGCTCGTCCAGCCGGCGAAACACGTCCACCCAGCCGTGCTGCCCGAAAAGGCTATCGAGCCAGGCGCGCTCCTCCGGCAGGAATCCCGAGTTTTTCTGGTTGCTGCGCCAGTTTTTCAGGTCGATCTCGCGGTGCGCGATGTTCACGTCGCCGCACAGGATCACCTCCCGCCCGCGCGCACGCAGCTGCGCCAGGTGCGGCTCGAAGGCGGCCAGAAAGCGGAACTTGGCCTCCTGGCGCTCGGGCGAGCTCGAGCCTGACGGGAAATACGCGCTGATGATGGTCACGTCGGTGAATTCAACCTCGAGGTAACGACCCTCCGCATCAAATTCCGGGTCGCCAAAGCCCCGTGCAACCGCCTGCGGGCGCTTGCGCGTGTACACCGCCGTGCCGCTGTAGCCCTTGGTCTGCGCGCAATGAAAGTAGGCGTGCCAGCCCTCGGGGCGCAGGAGACTCTCCGGAAGGTCGGCTTCCTGCGCCTTGACTTCCTGCAGGCACAGGACATCCGGCGCGCTCTGGTCGAGCCAGGGCAGCAAGCCCTTGCGCTCGGCCGATCGCAGGCCATTGGCGTTCAAACTGGTGATACGAAACATCAATATTCTTCCTGATACCGGATGACCGCATTGCGGTACGCTCCGGGCATGATCGATCGGTATTCTTGTACCAGGTACCCCAAACGACCGGTAAACCCACGCCCGTGACCGAAAAATCCGCACAAACCGACGCATTCATCGAATTTGCCCTGGAAACGGGTGCGCTCACCTTTGGCGACTTCACCACAAAAAGTGGTCGCAAAACCCCGTTTTTCTTCAATGCCGGGCGCTTCGACAGCGGCGCCTCGCTGCGGCGCCTCGCCGGATTCTATGCGCAGACCCTGCTGGACGCCCGTGCCGCGGGGGCATTGTCCTTCGACATGATCTTCGGGCCCGCCTACAAGGGGATCGCCCTGGCCGCGGCAACGGCCATGGCCCTGGCCGAGCGGGGCCTGGACGTGCCGTATTCCTACAATCGCAAGGAATCCAAGGACCACGGTGAGGGCGGCACCCTGGTAGGTGCCCCGCTGGCCGGTCGGGTCCTGATCATCGATGACGTCATTACCGATGGCGCGGCCAAGCGCGAGTCCGTGGCGCTCCTGCGTGCGCACGGGGCGCAACCCGCGGGCGTGGTGATCATGCTGGACCGCATGGAGCGGATCGGGCCGGATACGGCCCTGTCGGCCGAATCGGCCGTGCAGGCGTTTGAGAAAAGTACGGGCACGCCGGTGGTGGCCATCACCAACCTGGACAAACTGCTCGCCTTCCTGCATTCGGGCTCACCGTTGGCGACGCCCCTTCAGGCACAATTGCCGGCCATGGAAGCCTATCGAAAACGCTATGGCGCCTGAACTCTTTCTTGCACACCACCGGGTCCTGCCGGCACGCGGGCCGCTCGCCCTGGCGGGCGCACTGCTGGCGCTGCTGCTGGCAACGCCCGCCCGCGCCGACATCTACGTCTGCACGACGCGGGAAGGGCAGACCATCAGCCGCGAGTTTCCCCCGCCCGAGTGCAAGGACCGCGACGTACGCCAGCTCAATTCCGATGGCTCGCTGCGCCGGATAATGCCCGCCCCGCTCACGAAGGAACAGCGCCGCCAGCGCGCCCTCGAAGAGCAGGAGCGCATCCGCCAGGAGGAAACCGAACAGGCCCAGGCGCGGCGCGACCGCTCGCTGCTGGAAACCTACGGCAGCGTCTCCGAGATCGAGGCGGCGCGCAAGCGCGCCCTGAGTGGCCGCCAGGCCCTGGTTGACCGGGCCGACCAGCGCATCGTCCAGTACCAGCGCGAGCGCAAGCGCCTCGACGAGGAGGCGGAGTTCTATGTCAAGCGCGAAATGCCCGCGCCGCTCAAGGATCGCTTCGAGGCCAACAAGGTGCTGGTGCAGCAGCAGGAAAAGACCCGCGCCGATGCGCTCAATGAAATGACGCAGATCAACCTGCGTTTTGACGCCGACGTGAAGCGCTACCAGGAACTCGAGGAAATGGCGACCAAGGCCGCCGAAGCGCGCGAGCGCGAAGCCAACCAGATGTCGCAGTAGTGCGCGGCCCTGCCGGGGGTCGCGCGTACCGCCGCAGGCAGCCTCAGCGCGACGTGGGCATGGCGAACTGGGCGCCGCCCTTGCCGCCGTCGCCCCAGCGCTGCATCACTGCCTTGTAGCGCGTGTAAAAACGTACGCCTTCCATGCCATAGATGTGGGTGTCGCCAAAAAGGCTGCGCTTCCATCCACCAAAGGAAAAATACGCCGTAGGCACGGGCAGCGGAACATTGATGCCCACCATGCCGATGCGTGCGCGGCGCGTGAATTCACGGGCACTCGCGCCGTCGGCGGTATACAGGGCCACGCCATTGCCAAATTCATGGGCGTTGACCAGGGCGAGCGCATCCTCGAAGGTGTCTACCCGCACCACCGAGAGCACGGGCCCGAAAATCTCCTCGTTGTAGATGCGCATGCCGGGTTTGACGTGGTCAAACAGGCAGGGTCCCAGGAAATAGCCGGCCTCGCAGCCCGCGACGCGCAGGTCCCGGCCATCAACGACGAGTCGCGCGCCTTCGGCGACGCCGGTGTTCACGTAATCGAGCACGCGCTGGCGGTGCACCGAGGAAACGAGCGGCCCCATCTCGCTGGCCGGATCGGTGCCGTCGCCCACGCGCAGGCGGGCCAGCCGCTGCTGCAGGCGTTCAACGAGGGCATCGGCCGCGCTGCCCACGGCCACTGCCACCGAAATGGCCATGCAGCGCTCCCCGGCCGCGCCGTAAGCGGCGCCAATAAGGGCGTCCTCGACCTGGCCCAGATCGGCATCGGGCAGCACCACGAGATGGTTCTTGGCGCCACCCAGGGCCTGCACCCGCTTGCCGCGCGCACAGCCCTGCGCGTATATCGACTCCGCAATCGGCGTGGAGCCGACAAAACTCAGGGCCTCGATCTGCGGCGCCGCCAGCAGGGCATCCACCGCGCTCTTGTCGCCCTGGACAACCTGAAACACGCCATCGGGCAGCCCCGCTTCCTTGAGCAGTTCGGCCATGAGCAGGGAAGCGCTAGGGTCGCGCTCGGAGGGCTTGAGCACGAAGGTGTTGCCGCAGGCCAGGGCCAGCGGAAACATCCACATGGGGACCATGACCGGAAAATTGAAGGGCGTAATGCCCGCAACCACGCCCAGGGGCTGGCGCAACGAGAACTGGTCGATTCCGGAGGCGACCTGGTCGGAATAGTCGCCCTTGAGCAGATGCGGGATGCCCGTGGCGAACTCGATGATTTCTATGCCGCGCTGCACTTCCCCGCGCGCATCGGCCAGGACCTTGCCCTGTTCCCGGGTAATGAGCGCCGCCAGGTCGCCCATGCGGGCTTCGCATAACTCCTTGAACTTGAAGAGTATGCGGGCACGGCGGATAGGAGGGGTTTCGGCCCAGGCGGGCCAGGCATCCGCCGCGGCACGCACCGCCAGGTCAACCGTTTGCGCACTGGCCAGGGAAACGCTCGCCCCCCCTGCGCCCGTGGCCGGGTTGAAGAGCTCCATGCGTCGCTCGGAAGGCGCCTCAAAGCGCTGTCCGTTAATCCAGTGTCCGGTGTTCACGAATCCTGCCTCATGCCGTTGGTTGAACCCTGCCCCGCTCCGCGGGCGCCTTAGCGCTTGGACGGCGCGGCCGCCGGCGCCGGCTTCTTTTTCAGCTTGTGCGGCCGCGTCTTGCCATAGCTGCCGTTGTAGACCTTGCCGCGCCGCGTACGAACATCACCCTTGCCCATATAAAACCTCCGTCCTGTTTGCCCGCCAGCAACGCCGGCACGCCTGAGCCCGAAAAATGGTTTCCAGACCGTGATTCTATTCTGCCTGTGACAGGCCGGTAATCCGGGCTGCCTGACCCCGGGGCGGGGCCTGCCAGCCCGGCCCCTGTGCGCCGCCGCACAAATGCGGCAGCACACAGGCGACCCGGTCACCACGGGGGCCTACTACAATGCAGATCGGCAAAGAATCGGCACGAAGAATTGCTCCGAAAGCTCCGGTGGGTCTACTGATGGCGCTCATTACCTTTCGTTCACGGGCGGCCAGCGCCATCATGATGCTGGACGGGCCTGCACAGCGCCTGCTCGAGATCATGGGCAGGCTGCCGGGCGAGCGGGGCGTCATTACCGCTGCACAGGTACCGCAGGCACTGCAGCAGTTGCAGGCGGCGGTAGCGGCCGAGCGCGCGGCCGGCAGCGCTGCGCCAGACGACCCGGACCTGCCCCCGGCGCTGCGTCCGGTGGAACTGCACCAGCGCGCCTATCCACTGCTTGAAATGCTGCGTGCCGCGGCGCACCGCGGCGTAGACGTAACCTGGGGAATTTGAAGATGGCCACAACGGCACCGGCCGAGGAACGCAGCACTACCCATGACGGGCCGGCGGTGCACGCCCAGGCGCCTGCGCTGCCGCGCATACGCCAGCGGCTCCTGTACGTGGGCGTCAGTGCGCTGCTGATGGTGGCCGTCGCGGTGTTCGCCTCGCTGGTAGGCCTGGTCTACGACCGGCATGTGCAGCACCAGTATGAAGACAGCCTGGCCATGTCCCACCTGGCGTTTGATGCTGAAAGCCTGGCTTCGCGCCTGCGTGCCCTGCGCGAATTGTCCTCGACCTCGCCGGCCCCGGCCGGTTCCCCGGGCCCCATCCTGCGCGGCGCCCTGCGTGCCCTGGACGTGGATATCGCCGAATGGGAACGCCGCACGGTTGACGCCCAGACCCGCAGCCTGCCCGAGGACGCGCTGGAGCGCCTGGCGCGGCTCGCGCCGGCCATCGCCACGCTGCGCGGGCGCCTGGGCTGGCCCGCCGAGGATGGGGCGCCCGGCGGCGCAGCCAACCCGGCAGGCGGCAGCCCCGGCAGCGAGGGCGCAGACTTTGACCAGGCTTACCTGCTTGCCGTGGAAGCCGCGCAGGGGGCGCTCCTGGCCTCGGTACGTGCCGGCAACGAACACGCCTTTCACGGTTACACCATTCCCCAGCTCATCTCGGCGGTGGTCGTGGCGGCCAGCGCTCTGGCCCTGGCCCTGGGCGCAACCCACGTGCTGCTTGTCAACCAGGAACGCCATGAAACCCGTGCCGCAATCGGCGTCATGGGTGAAATGCTGCGCACCGATCCGCTGACCGGCATCACCAACCGGCGTGGCCTCGATGAAAACCTGCCGGTGGAAATGGCGCGCGCCAGCCGTGGCACGAGCACGCTGAGCGTGGCCATGCTCGACCTCGATTACTTCAAGCGCTACAACAGCCGGCGCGGGCATGCCGGCGGCGACGCACTGCTGCGCGCCGCAGCGCAGTCCTGGCGCAAGCAGTTGCGCCCGACGGATACCCTGGTGCGCTATGGGGGCGAGGAGTTCACGCTGGTGCTGCCCAGCTGCGACGCGGAGCAGGCCTGCCTGCTGATCTCGCGCCTGCGTCCGCTGCTGCCCGATAATCAGACCTTCTCGGCCGGCGTCGCCACCTGGGATTTCCAGGAGTCGCCCGACGCGCTGCTGCGCCGCGCGGACCAGGCGCTGTTGCTGGCCAAGAAGACCGGCCGCAACCGGACCATGGTCTCGGGGCGCGAGGACCAGATCAACCTGCCGCTGACGGCCGGTTAGGATCCGGCGCGCTAGGGCCCGGTAGGCTGAGGGCTAACTCCCGCCCGGCCTGCCCGCCGCCGGTCTGCGAACGCTGCAGAGGGCGTCCGCACCGGCTTTTACGGAACACCGCCATGAACCCCGGAATTTTCTATGCGCTGGCCGCCTACCTGTGGTGGGGCCTGCTGCCCCTGTACCTGCACGCCGTTGCCGCGGTAGCACCCTTCGAAGTGCTGGCGCACCGCATCCTGTGGGCACTCGTGCTCATGCTGCTGGTGCTTGCACTGCTGCGCCGGCCGTATGGATTTAGCGCGGCGCTGCGCAAGCCGGCCGTGCTGGGACGCTTTGCGCTTTCGGCGTTCTTCGTGAGCATCAACTGGCTGGTCTATATCTGGGCCATAGGGGCCGGGCACACAGTGGACGCCAGCCTGGGTTACTTCATCAATCCGCTGGTGAACGTGCTGGTCGGTGCGCTCCTGCTGCACGAGCGCCTGCGCCTGGGGCAGAAACTGCCCCTGGTGCTGGCGTTTGCCGGGGTGGCCTGGCTCACGGTGCAGACCGGCGGCCCCCCCTGGATTGGCATCGTCCTGGCCATCAGCTTCTCGCTGTATGGTTTGCTGCGCCGCCAGGCGCCGCTGGGCGCCATGGAGGGTTTTGCGCTCGAAACCCTGCTGCTGGCGCCCTTTGCCCTCGCCTATCTTGCCTGGCAGGCGCACCTCGGTGCGCTCGCTTTCGCCAACGGGTCCAACAGCGTGCGCTGGCTGCTGGTGGCCGCCGGCCCCCTCACCGCCGTGCCACTGGTGCTGTTTACGGCGGGAGCGCGCCGCATCTCGTTTTCCCTGCTGGGAATCCTGCAGTACCTGGCGCCGAGCCTGCAGTGGCTGGTCGGCATCTACGTCTTTCACGAGGATTTCGACCACCACAAGGCGCTGGGCTTCGGGCTGATCTGGCTGGCGCTCCTGATATTTGCGCTGGAGGGCGCCTGGTTCGGGTGGCAGCGGGCGCGCGCCGCGCCACCCGCCGCCTAGGGCCTAAGACGCCGGCAACCCCCTGCCGGCCACGGAGACGACCTACGGG
>Ga0209067_10002201_pt1 | contig 11655 bp, 10 predicted proteins | sample ColStrG_CSR_2013_FD_187199 | JGI IMG/M metagenome (GOLD analysis project Ga0209067, IMG submission 187199) | Freshwater sediment microbial communities in response to fracking from Pennsylvania, USA - Cold Stream Run_MetaG_CSR_2013 (SPAdes)... | ecosystem: Environmental > Aquatic > Freshwater >... | reverse complement strand
CAACGGGATGAAGTGCAGGCGGCGCAGCGCAAATATGGCGGCCGGGGATGGAGCTACCTCTGCGGGCGCGGCGAAAGTATCCCGCTTGCGGACAATTGCATCGACGGCGTTTCTTGCCAAGTCGCGCTGCCGTACATGCACATTCCTCGCACGCTTGCGGAACTGCATCGAGTCCTGGTTCCGGGAGGATGGTTGCGGTTCTCGCTGCATAACCCGAGCTTCACATGGAACGAATTCCGCAAGTCTTTTCCCAGACCCAAGCAGAGCCTCTTCCGCACGTTTGTGTTTCTGAATGGGTTGGTTCTTCATTTCTCGGGGAAGGTTATTTCGCTGGGGAGGATTGCTGAGAGTTGTCAAACTGAGGCGGGGATGCGGATTGCCCTTCGCCGCGCAGGTTTTGTGGATGTCACTTTTCGCCATGAAGGCCCCAGATTCTTCGTAGATGCGCAGCGCGAAGGCCAGGCTGCAGAAGCCGCGGCCGCAGTCCCTGAATCGGCGGCGGTTGCCTAAAAGGTGTAACCCCTGATCGGCGCTCGCTTAGTGCGGGCTGGAAGTGGATTCCGGCTTGGCTGTTGCCGGGCTCGGGGGCTTTGCGTCCGGCTTCCACGGATTCGCATTCGCCGGAGCTTTGGGATTGACGCCGAAGTCCCACAAGTAGAGATTCATCCCCTGAGTCCCCTTCATTTCAACCAGCGCGTATTCGCCGGGCGCGAGGCTTTCGACTGGGGTGATCTTCAGCCAGCCTCCGCTGACCCGAGTGATGGTCGTCTTGACGGTGTGCTGCTCTTCGGTAGTCTTGCCGGTCACCTGCCGCTTGACATCGCCAACGATGCGCCTACCCCCCTTTACTTCGGTGCGGAGGATGCGGAAGCGTTCGAAGGGCACGACCGGCTGCTCGGGTTGCTGCGGCTGTTGCGGAGATTGCGGCGCGGCGGGCTTCGAGTCGTCTGCGTGTGATGGCCGGTCCGGGGAGTCGTCGGGATTGATGTAGAGCGAGGGAACATCGACGTGGGCCTGGATAGTCGCGTGTGCGCCCTCGAGTTCGATGGTCTGCTTCGCGGCCGCGACTGGATTCAATACTCCACGAAAGATGTTGCCCTTGGTGTTGCGATTGACGTCGCCGAGCGTTTGCTGGATTTCGACGATCTGGGGCTCGCCTTGAAAACTGTCGAGCAGAAATACGCCTGAATCCATGGGGAGGCGGAGTCCTGGAGCGACCTGCGGCAGTTGCGCTTCCTCAAGTTCGCGGTCGTGCTCGGCCTCTTTGTCGAGCTGAACGGCTTCGGGGGCGGCAGCGCCAGCGGCGCGGTCTTTCTCGTATTTCTCGGTGGCGGGCCAGTCTACGAGATTGTTGGGAAGTTCCTCCCACTCTTCGCGTTCGGCGCTGTAGTAGCGAACGCGGTCGCCTTTGACTTCGTACTTCGTGACAGCTTGATAGGAGCCATCTTTCAGGATGAGGCGATGAGCGAGTTCCTGCGCGTAAGAGTTCGGCAGCGCCAGGAGCAGAAGGCCTGCCAAGAGCGAGCCTAGCATGTGCCGGGATTTGCGGCGCTCTGAGAACATCGGCATAGGATGAGTTCATTATCTCTCTTGCGCGGGCTGGTCGCGCAGTGAAAGGCAGCTTCGGGAGACTGCCTGATCACCAGTCGGCCCAGGCTTGTAGTATGCTATTGGCCGCCACCACTCCATAGAATGAAACGTACGCACATCTACTCGATCAGTCTCGGTTCCCTGGTTTGGATCGCTAGCAGCTTCGGGCAGTCGGCGCCCGCGCCGGTTGCTGTATCGTCGCCGGGCTCTACTTCAGCGAGGCCTGCGGCTCAGAACACCGCGCCGGTTTCCTATGCCTCGGTAACGCAGTTGAATGGCCTGCTGGGGCAATTAGAGTCCACGTCGAAGAGCACGCAGGGAGATCTGGCCAAGCTGCGCATTGAACGTTGGAAGACCGACGGCGCTATGAAGAAGCAGGCGCTCGAAAATGTGGATTCCATCCAGCGCAATCTGCAGGGAGCGTTGCCCGAGATCATCTCGCAGCTGCGGGCCGCGCCGGAGGATGTGCCTTCGACGTTCAAGCTATACCGGAATCTCGATGCCTTGTATGACGTGCTGGGCAGCGTGGTGGAGTCGGCGGGAGCATTCGGATCGAAGGACGATCTGCAATCGCTGTCGAATGACTTGAGCAGCTTTGAGAGCACGCGGAAACAGCTGGCGGAACGGATTCAGAGTTTGTCGGCGGCCAAAGAGGCGGAGATTGTGCGCTTGCGGGCGGAGTTGAAGACAGCGCAGGCTGCGGTTCCGGCGGCGCCGCCTAAGAAAATTGTTGTGGACGATAACGAGCCGGCCAAGAAGCCGGCTACGAAGAAGAAGACGCCCGCCAAGCCTCCGGCGGGACAAGCGCAGACGACTCCGGCACCGGCTCAGACTCCAACAAAACCGCAGTAGTCTCTATCCTCAAGGTCAGCATCCCCACTTCTCGCGCACAGAACGCGCGAGAAATGGGGACCCGGCCATTCGACTTCTTCGACGATCCCGGCTCACACGCTTCTGCGAATCTGTTACCCTTCCCTGCGCATCTACTTGGCACCTGATGAGGTTCTGAGGGCTTCATTGAATTCGCACGTTCACGTTGTTCCGGTGCTGGTCGGAATCGCCATCATTTGGGTGGTGCTGCTGGATGCATTTGAGACGGTGGTGCTGCCGCGGCGGGTGACACGCCATTTCAAGCTGACGGCCTGGTTCTACCGGAGAACCTGGATTCCGTGGCGAGGGATCGCGCGCCGGATCAAAACGCCTTCGCGGCAGCAGAATTTCCTGGGATATTTCGGCCCGCTGTCGCTGATTCTGCTGCTGTTTTTCTGGGCGGGCGGACTCATCCTGGCGTTTGCCTTGATTCAGTACGGGATCGGCGGGCATGAGCAACTGGGCAACGAGCCGACGACCTTCGGCCGCATTCTCTATCAGAGCGGAGAAACTTTCTTCACGCTGGGCTACGGCGACATTGTGCCGATGTCAGGTGGGGCGCGCGCGCTTTCGGTGATCGAAGCGGGGATGGGTTTCGCGTTTCTGGGAGTGGTGATTGGATACATTCCGGTGGTGTATGCGGCGTTTTCGCGCCGGGAGATTCAGATTTCGATGCTGGATGCGCGGGCGGGGTCGCCGCCAACCGCCGCAGAATTGCTGGTGCGACTGGCGGGCCGGTCGGAAGATCCTGGCATGAGCCAGACGGTGCTTGACGAAGTGCTGCGCGATTGGGAGCGCTGGTCAGCGGAGTTGCTGGAGGCGCAGATTTCGTATCCCGTGCTGACGTTTTTTCGCTCGCAGCACAGCAATCAATCGTGGCTGGCGGCGCTGACGACCATGCTGGATGTGACCTCATTGGTGTTGACGGGAATTGAGGGCGTGCATCCGGGGCAGGCGAAGCTAACTTTTGCCATGGCGCGGCATGCGGCGGTCGATCTGGCGCAGGTGGTGAATGCAAGATACGACGCGATCGCTCCGGAGCGAACGACGGAAGCAGAACTGGATGGACTGCGGGAAGCGTTGGCGGGGGCGGGACTGCGGCTTAGGAATGACGAGTATGCCCATGACAAGCTAACCAAGCTGCGATCAATGTATGAGCCCTACGTGCAGGCGACAGGGAAAAACTTAATGTTGACGCTGCCGCCGTGGAGACATCCGGAAAGAACGAAAGACAACTGGCAGTCGGGCCCGTGGGATCGCATGATCCAAGCCCGGGGGCTGGCGGTCCTGGGGCAGAAACCGCGCCCACCAGCACAGGGCGCGGAGACGGATCACTTCTAAGGAGCCCTTGCGCGAAACAAACTTCCGTTGCGTGCTAACATCCATCCTTCCTGTTCTTAAGTTCACTGCTTGGTGATGACCCATACTGGCGAGCACGTCGTGCGGATTGAAGCGGAGGCCTTGCGGGCGCTGGCGGATCGCATTGGCGGTCCGATGGCGGCTGCGTTTCAGCGTGCGGTCGATCTGATGTTTTGCTGCGCGGGACGGGTGGTCGTCACTGGGATGGGAAAGAGCGGTCTGATCGCGCGCAAGATTGCGGCAACGCTGAGTTCGACGGGAACTCCGGCGCTGTATTTGCATCCCGTCGAGGCACTGCACGGGGATTTGGGGATGGTGGTGCGCGGGGATGTGGTGCTCGCGCTTTCAGCTTCAGGAGAGACGGAAGAGATTCTGGCGTTGCTGGCAACGATTAAACGGCTGCAGGTGCCGCTGATCAGCATGACCGGGGACGAGCTCTGGGCCGGAGAAAAATCAGAAGCAGCGGGCAGGAGTGCCCGCTCCACACTTGCGGCAGCGGCAGATGTGGCTTTGGATTGTTCGGTGGCGCAGGAGGCTTGTGCTCTGGGTCTGGCGCCGACAGCTTCGACTACGACCATGCTGGCCTTGGGCGATGCGCTGGCAGTGACGTTGAGCGAACGGCGTGGATTCAAGGAAGAGGATTTTGCCAATCTCCATCCCGGTGGGAAGCTGGGCAAGCGCCTGGCGCGGGTGGAGTCGTTGATGCACAGCGGAGAGGCGCTCCCTTGCGTGGCGCCTTCGACGAAGATGCCGGACGTGGTTTACGAAATGTCGCGGAAGAAGCTGGGCGTGACGGCGGTCGTGGAGGCTGAAAAGCTGGTGGGCATCATCAGTGATGGAGATTTGCGGCGGTTGCTGGAGAAGCGCGGAAAAGATGTGATGGATCTGACGGCGGGCGAGGCGATGACGCGCAATCCAAAGACAATCGGCGCGGGAGAGTTTGCGGCGACCGCTTTGGCTCTGATGGAAGAAAAGAAGATTACGTCGCTGATGGTCGTGGATGGCGGCGGAAAGCTGGAAGGCATCGTGCATCTGCACGATTTGTGGACGACGGAACTGGTTTGAATTGAGTCATTGGGTGATCGGGCTATTACGTGATTGGAAATCGAACGCTTTTGTTCTCGCTTCTCATTCACGCAATCGCCCGATCTCTCAATCGTTCAATGAGGTTCCCATGTATCACTACGATCCGAAGACCGCGCTGGAAGAATTAACCGAAGACGCAACGTTGCCCAACCCCGTACACGTGCGGGATATGATTCTGCGCAAACATCCGTCAACCGACAAGGCATTGGAGTTGAACCGGATGTTTGTGGAGTATCAGAAACTTTTTGGCGAGGCGCAGAAGCTGGGGAAAGAGATTCTGAAGCAATTGGCGGGTTAGCACCGCCAGCATTCAGCGCCCTGCCAAGAAGTCGAGCAGTTCTTCGCGGGTGAATCCGGCTTCCCTCAATAACGAGATGAGCGTTCCTTTCGGCAAATCGCGATTGTGGCTGGGTACGACTGCACGGCGAGGCGAACCGGGATGGTAGAAAACGAAATGACTTCCGGAAGTGTGGTCCAAAATGAAGCCGTTTTGTTGCAGGACACGGATGACCTGGCGTGGCTTTACGCGGGTAGCTTTGGCATGTACACCCTTATATCAATTAAAAATCAAATAAAACTAGTAGTAACGGTAGGGCTTCGCAGAAGTGGAAAACTCAACCAACTCGTCTTTTGTCAGTGGCTCCCTTGAGAGCGCAATGCGGAATTCCGGCGGGATTGGCTTATCAGCGCGAATACTCTAAGTCCAGCGAGGCGACCAGAGTGTTGTCGTCGGTAGGAATGGGGGCTTGCGGAGGCTGGCAATGTAGCCCGAGATAGCGTCCTTGGCCATTTTTCTGGCTTCGTCGACCGTGCGGCCTAGGTTACGCATCCCGGCAGCGCCGGAACGAGCGCGGTATATCCGCCCTCCGGTTCGGGTCGGAGCATAATGTTGTAATGATAGCGCGCTTTCGGCATAGGACTGGAAGCGATTCTAGCCCGCGTGTGCGGCTTGGTCAAAGAACGCCTGTGGGCTCACCGCCCCAGGGCGCGCCACAGGCCAAAGATCTGGGCGCCAAATCCTCTGAGCGTATCTCCCGCCGCGCCGGGGTCGCCGTACACCTCGAAGCCGCTGATGTCGGACACCTGGAGGAGTTTCGGGACACCTTGTTGCACGGCTGGGCCCGCCATGTGCGCTTGCATGGCATTCGGGTCCACATAGGTTTCGAGGAGGCGGCACTGTTTGCGATCTTCGCTGAAATACCAGTCGTAGCCAAGCGTGCCCGGTTCCTTCTTGCTGCAGGCAAGCATGTCTTGCGCAATGCCCGTGAACTCGTCGAACTTGCCTTCGTGGAGAGTTAATTCCACGGTGAAGCGCACAGTGCTGCCGTTGCTCATGCTGGCATCCCTCCTGAGTTGCCGAGCCATTGTACAGGGTCCCATCGGCGGAGTCCCCACGGCTATGATATGGGACATGTGCCCGGCTGCCGCCGGCGACGCCCCCGCGCTTTTCTGCCGATAAACTCCTCAGAGGGAACCCATGAGCACTCGATCATCAATCTGGTTAGGCGAAGACAAAGGCAAGAGTGTGCACATCTACTGGGAACTCGCCGAACGCGAGGTCGAAAACGAAAAAAGGATGAAGGCACCGATTTACATCGCCGTGGGTGGCGAGAACGCGGATGATGAAGTTGCGGTCCGATTGCCGAAGCAAATTGCCATGCGGCTTCTAATGGCCCTCTTGCCTAACTGGGCCGATGAAGTCGAGCGAGTCCTCTAGCACTCCGATGACTGCGTTCGCCCAAAACCGAGGGCGGCTGTCCTCACATGAGCAATGTCGGCGCCGAGGTCTCGCGAGGAATCATTTACAATCATGAATTCCCATCAGAGATCGGCGAGGGATTGTCACTCGGGACTCGCAACTCAGGACTCGGAACTCAAAACTTATGCATCGTTGGTCAGAGCTGTTTATTCCTACCTTGCGCGAGGCGCCGGCGGATGCCGAGGTCGCTTCGCATAAATTCCTGGTGCGGGCGGGATACATCCGCCAGCTCGCGGCGGGACTTTACTCTTACCTATTCCTGGGCAACCGGTCGTTCAACAAGATCATGGCAATCGTGCGCGAGGAGATGGACCGGATCGGGCAGGAATTTTATTTGCCGGCACTGCATCCGCGGGAGGTTTGGGAGGCGAGCGGGCGCTGGGCGCTGATGGGCGAGAATCTTTTCCGCCTCAAGGACCGCAAGGGCGCGGACATGGCGCTGGGCATGACCGAGGAAGAAGTCATGACCTCGATCGCGCTAAAAGAGTTGCGCAGCTACAAGCAATTGCCACAGATCTGGTATCAGATTGCGCCGAAGTTTCGCGATGAGCCGCGGCCCAAGGCGGGGCTGCTGCGGGTGCGGCAGTTCATGATGAAAGACGCGTATTCGTTCGACATCGATGCGGCGGGGCTGGATGTTTCTTACAAAAAACATTACGAAACATACTGCCGGATTTTTGATCGCTGCGGGCTGAAGTACATGGTGGTCGAGGCAGACTCAGGCGCCATGGGCGGGAAGGAGTCGCATGAGTTCATGGTGCGCACTCCGGCGGGCGAGGATCAGATCGTGAGCTGCGATGGCTGCAACTACGCAGCGAACATGGAGAAGGCAACGTCGAAGCTGGAGGCGGTTGCGGACCTGACCGCCGAGGGCGATGGCAAGCCGCTCGAGGTGCACACTCCGGGACAGAAAACGATTGAGGACGTGGCGCGGTTTCTGGGCGTGTCGCCGAAGAACAAAATCAAGACGCTGGCTTTGATGGCTGAGGAAACGGATAAAGCGGGCAAGAAGAAGTCTCGCCAGATCGTCGTGCTGATGCGTGGCGATCATCAACTGAATGAGGCCAAGCTGAACGCGGCCGTGGGTGGGGCGACGCGGCCGATGGAAGAAAGCGAGATCAAGGCGCTGTTCAAGTCTCCAGCAGGATATCTGGGCCCGATCGGAATCGAGTGGGCTCGCGATGCGAAGAAAGACACCGACAAGGCGGTGTTGCTTGTCGACAAGGCGATCGAAGGTCGAACCAATCTGATTGCCGGTGCGAATAAAGAGGACTATCACCTGAAGAATCTCACGCCGGGGAAGGATTTTCATCCGACGGCGTACGCCGATCTGCGATCAGTAACAGCGGGCGAGGCTTGCCCGAATTGTGATAAAGCGCTGCGGATCGATACCGCGGTTGAGATTGGGCACATCTTCAAGCTGGGCTATCGCTATACGGAATCGATGGGCGCGCGTGTGCTCGATAAGAACGGCAAGGAAATTACGCCGATCATGGGCAGCTATGGGATCGGTATCGAGCGCATCCTGACTGCGGCGGTCGAGCAGGGGAACGACGAGAACGGATTCTGGCTGCCGCCGGCGATTGCTCCGTTTGAGATTGTGGTCTCGGCTACGAACACAAAGGACGAAACCATCAAATCGGCGGCAACGGACATTGCGCGCCGCCTCGAAGCTGTGGGATTCGACGTGCTGCTCGATGACCGCGATGAGCGCCCTGGGGTGAAGTTCAAGGACGCGGACCTCGTCGGTATCCCTTTTAGAATCACGGTGGGAAAGAAGGTTACCGAAGGCACTGTGGAGGTCGTTTTACGTTCGACCGGCGAAGTGCGCGATGTTACGATCACCGCAATAGTCGAAGATTTTCAAGCATTGTTCGGGCGGACAGGGTGAGCTTTTCAGCCTTAACTCCGGTCCCGGGCAGAGCGGATCGCGGGACATGGGAACAGTTAAGGCCATCGGCGGGTTTCTCGTCATCATCGGAGTGATCTATTCACTATTTCAGATCGTTCCTCCGGAGATGAGCAACTACTCCTTCACCGACGACTTGCGCACCGTCGCCCTGATGGGGGGCTCGAACCCGCACACCAGCGATCAGGAACTCATGGACTCAGTGATCAAGAAAGCGCAGGAGCACGGAATCACGCTGGCCCCGGAGCAGGTCACTGTTCAACACGTCGGCACGCCGGGAGCTCCGGCAGTTTATGTGGCGGCCGATTACAGCGTCCCGGTGAGCCTGCCCGGCTACTCGTTCACACTGCACTTCACACCTTCGAGCGGCAACAAGACCTTCTAATCACGGCCGTCGTCTACGGCACGTATCCCGGACCACGCAGAACCTTGCCCGGACGTGCGCCCGTCATCTTCCCTTCCTCGATAACCGGAGTACCGTTCACCAGCACATATTCCATTCCCTGGGAAAGCTGATTGGGATTGTCGAAGGTGGCGCGATCGCGCACGGTTGCAGGATCGAAGATCACCACGTCGGCCCACATGCCCGCTTTGAGCACGCCGCGATCGGTAAGGCGCATGCGCTGCGCAGGGAGCGCGGAGAATTTGCGGATCGCGTCTTCGAGGGTCAAGACTTTTTCTTCGCGAACATATTTGGCGAGGATGCGCGGGAACGTGCCGTAGGCGCGGGGATGCGGGTGCGCCTGTCCCAGAATGCCCTCGGGCGAGGTGCCTTCCGAATCGTTGTCGATGGAAACCCAGGGTTGCTGCAGGGCCAGAGTAACGTCGGGTTGCGACATGCCGAAGACGGCGACTCCGGTGTTGGGGTCTTCGATGAGGAAATCGAAAAGCGCATCCATGGGATCTTTGTTCCAGAGCTTGGCGATTTCTGAAAGGCGCTTGCCTTCGAGCGGCAGCATTTTTTGATTCTGCACGGCGCCGATCATGATGGCTTCGGGGCCGGGAATCTCCTGCCATTCGTTGTCCCAATCGCGGGAGGGAGTGAGCAGATCCTTGCGGATGCGCTCGCGAGTCGCAGGATCTTTGAGGCGCTCAACCATTTTTGCGACGCCTCCATCGTGGGCCCACGACGGGATGAAGGCGGAGAAATCGTTGAACCACGCCGTGTAGGCGTAGGTGTTGGCGGAAACGTCGGCGCCGGCGGCGCGGGCGGCGTTGATCTTGGCGACGACTTGGGGCATGCGTCCCCAGTTGGCTTTGCCGGCAACTTTGATGTGCCAAATTTCTACGGGAACCTGCGCTTCGCGGCCGATGCGCAGAGCTTCGTCGATCGCCTCCAGCACGGAATCGCTCTCATTGCGCATGTGGGTGGCATAGATGCCGCCAAACTTTCCGGCTTCGGTGGCGAGGGCGATCAGTTCGTCCGTTTTGGCGTAGGGCGCGGGGGCATACTCGAGCGAAGTGGAGACTCCGACCGCGCCGTCTTTCATGGCGTCGCGCACGAGGGCCTTCATCTGATCGAGTTGGGCGGGCGTGGGCTGTTTGTCGTCATCGCCGAGAACGACGCGGCGCACCTGCGTGGCGCCGACGTAGTCGGCGACGTTGATGCCGATACCCATCTTTTCAAGGCGCGCGAAATATTGGCGGAAGGTGCGCCAGTCGGGCGTGATCTTGTAGTGATCGTAACCCTCGCGGTCGGTCTGGATGATCGCGTCGTTGAGCGGGGCGATGGAATTGCCTTCGCCGGTGATTTCGGTGGTGATGCCCTGAAAGATTTTGGACGGAACGCGCGGGTCGACGAGGATGGTCAATTCGGATTGGCCCAGCATGTCGATGAAGCCGGGGGCAACGACCTTTCCGGCGGCATCAATGGTGCGCTTACGCGGGGCGGCGGAGAGATTGCCGATGGCGGCGATTTTGCCGTCGCGAATGCCGATGTCGCCCGAGTACCACGGGGAGCCCGTGCCGTCGATGATGTGGCCGTGGGTGATGACAAGATCGAAACCGGGGGATTGGGCGAAGGCGAGAACCGCGAGCAGCAGGGCGGCGAGAACGACTGCGAGGCGGATTGTGACCGGCGGAGTGATCTTCATACTCATCGTTCGAACCTCAGGGGGCTAAAGCCCAATTCATCTCTCGATCTATTTCGGCACCACTAAAGTCGTGCCCTTCCCGGTACTTCTTGAAAAGCTAGCCATTACGCCTAGCGCGATCCATGCACCTAGTGCGATCCATTCGTAAATCGTGAAGTGGCCGGGGATTGCCGGGACCAGCTTCATGAGGGTCAGGGCAACTCCGACCAGCAATCCGAAAGCGGCTACTCCGCGTTCGATCATTGACAAGTGGATCACGCTCTCGCGGGCGCGGTCGAGCGCCAGGATTGCTGCGCAGGTGGCGGACCATCCTATCGCACAGGCGACGGATCCGACCTCGGTGATGGGAACGAGGATCGCGTCGCCCAGCAGCATACAAATCCCCGTGGCGATCCCGACACAGAGAACTGCCATGGACGGCGTTTGATACGTCAAATGAACAGTTCCGGCGCCGGCATGCACAAGTTGGCGGCGCCCGAGCGCGAACAGCAGGCGGCTTGCAGCGACGAAATTTCCGTTGAAACACTTGAACAGCGAGAGCATGGCCGCGACGAGAATGATATTCACGATCCAGCGCGCGCCTACGGCGTGCTGAAAGGCGACGGCGGTCATGAATTTCTCGCCGGTCAGAAGATGCCAGGGTGCGACGAAGGCCACGGCAGCGACAATCGCGGCATAGAAGAGGGTGGCGACGATGATTGCCGTCCAGATCGCGACGAAAAAACTGTGGGAGCGGAACTCCGGGCTGGCCTCCTCCGCGGCTTTGCCGACCGATTCGAATCCGGCCATGAAGTAAGGGACGATCTGCGTTACCAGGAGAATCGACAGCCACGGCGTATGAGTGAACAGCGGGGGAAAATTGGTGTGTGAGCCCCGGCTTACGCCTACAGCGACGAATATGACGAAGAGTGCGAGGGTGCCGAAGCTGGTCCAGTTCTGGAAGCTGGCGCTGAGGCGCACGCCGCGATAGTTGAGGATAGTGAGCAGCG
>Ga0209067_10002200_pt1 | contig 11656 bp, 13 predicted proteins | sample ColStrG_CSR_2013_FD_187199 | JGI IMG/M metagenome (GOLD analysis project Ga0209067, IMG submission 187199) | Freshwater sediment microbial communities in response to fracking from Pennsylvania, USA - Cold Stream Run_MetaG_CSR_2013 (SPAdes)... | ecosystem: Environmental > Aquatic > Freshwater >... | reverse complement strand
ACGTACAGCACTTGTCCGTAGGCGGTCAGGTCGGGGGTCAGCTCGTAGTCGAATTTGTCGAATATCGAACGTCGATTGAGCGGGTTCTCAAGGTACCCCTGGGGGGCCACGGGCATGCGCACGTTGCCGCCGATGATCGCGTAACCACCACTGGTCGGGCCTTTGTAGTTCTTGGCGCCCGTTTGCGTGAACAGCGTGCCGTCATCGTTGAATCCGAGATTGATGGTATTGGGGACATTTCCCACGCCGTAACCGTTGAACAGTGCGTTCACCGCACCCGCATTGGGCAGATTCGTGGCCGAAGGAACAAAAGTACCCTGACCGATGTACGACGAAGGCGTCTGCAGATCGAAGAACGAGCGCTGGGACCCTTGCAATCCGTGATTGTAGGTATAGCCGAAGGAAATGAGGTTATGGCCCTTGTTGTCGCCAAACAGCGTGCCGAGCGCTACCGAGGTATCGACCTGCTCGTAATCCTGCCGGGTCGAATTCCCGTACTGAACATCGACGGCGACGCCCTCGAAGTCCCTGATGGTCTTGAAATTCACCACGCCGGACATCGCGTCCGAACCGTACACCGCTGAAGCGCCGCCCGTGATGGTCTCGACGCCCGAGAGTATCGACGAGGGAATCAGATTGATATCGACGTCGCCGTAGATATCGGCCAGCGGCAGGCGCCGGCCATCCAGCAGTACCAGATTGCGATTCGAACCCAGGCCGTGGAGATTGACGGTGGCGTGGCCGCCGGTCCCCTGACCACCGGTCGCCGTGGTACCCCCCGGCGTGAATTCCGGCAGTTGATTCAGCATGCTCTCTATGTCCGTCTGCCCGCTCTGCTGCAGGTCGGCGGCGGAAGTCGCAACGATCGGGCTGGAAGCCACGTCATTGGGCTTGGCGATCAGTGATCCGGTAACCACCACCTCCTCGATATTCGCGGTTGTGGTCGAGTCTGCAGCGTCGGCGGCGTAGCCAATCCTGGCCAGGCCAAGCCCGGTCAACGCCATGCTCGTGACCGCGAGCCCGATCCGCCGGGCGCGCCGGCCAGTCCTGTCGATTCCTGCTGAATTCATCTGACGATCCCCCGTATGTGGCTAAACGCCATGCCAATGCGCCGCGCGGCGTCTGGCGGCGCTGTAAATTCCCTTTAGCGGCAACAATTGCGGCACCCCGCCCCTCCCTCGACGCGCATGAAGATTCATGCAACGGGGCCATACATGCATTCCGCCGGGCGCTGAGTGCGCCTCTGAGCCGGCATGTTTGACTTGACATCAACGCTACACGGACCAGTTCGTACATGTCAATATCCGGACAGGATTTTCTTCGAAAGACCTCCGATACGCGCTACACCGATTTCAGAGACTGCGCCGCGACGCTGCAATTCGGCATTCGCACAGGCAAATTTGGCTGCCAGGAGTCTGGTCAAGGTTGCCCGGGCATCCCCAGACCTTGTTGACGAACTAGTTCGGTCATCTTAGGATCGGACCGGGCGTTGCTACGGGGAAAATCATGAGAATGCCGGACCTGGGCGCCGCAACGGCCCTGCTGCTTCTGCTGTGCGCGACCGGCCACGCCCAAACCGTTGGGGAGCGCCTGGCCGCTCAGGCCGAAATCGGCGCGGTCGTTACGCCGGTCGGCACGGACGAACTCTCGACGCTGCGATTTTCCTTTCCTGGCGGAGTCCATGCCCGGCCGGACGTGCGCTATTCCATGATCAGTGGCTATCGGGAGTTGAAGCTGGATCTCTATCTGCCACCCGATGCATTCAACGCTCGGGGGCCGCGTCCACTGCTGGTATATATTCATGGCGGTGGATGGCAAGGCGGTGGCCCGAGGCGCAGCGCGGCATTCCTTTCCTGGCCGAGGGTGCTGGCTTCCGTGGCGGCCCAGGGCTACGTCGTCGCCGCCGTCGGCTATCGTTTTTCGAGGGAAGCACCCTTCCCGGCCCAGATTCAGGACGTGAAATCCGCGATACGGTGGCTGAGGGTCCATGCGACCGAATACAACATCGACCCCAACAGGGCCATGGTGTGGGGCCAATCCGCAGGCGGCCAACTGGCCGGTCTTGCCGCTGTCACCTGCGGAAATGCCGCGCTCGCGCCCGCTCCGCGCATCGCCGCGCCCGGCCACCCGGCGGCGGAAGTCCAGGATTCCGCGCCGCCGGGATTCGACGAGGCTTCCGATTGCGTTCAGGGCGCCGTCGTCTGGTTTGGCGTCTTCGACTTCGCAGCCTTGCAGTCTGAGGTAGCTCGCGGAGGCCCAATGGCCGCTTTTCTCGGCTGCAACGGCGCCGCTCCATGCACGCCGGCGCAGCTGTCGGCGCCGTCAGCGCTGACCTATGTGAACGGTTCCGATCCGCCGATACTGATCATGCATGGCACGGACGACAGGTTGGTGCCGATTGCTCAAAGTCAGGAATTCTACGACTCGCTCGTCGCTCATGGAGTCAGGGCGGAATTCATCAAGGTACCGGACGTCGGCCACAGTTTCCTCGGCAAGTCCCCCGATGCCACCCGCGCGGCCAGCCGGATGGCATTGCAGAAGACGATCGACTTCATCGATGCCACGATCGGGGACAGGGCCAGGCACTGACGCCCCGCTGTACGGCAGTCTGTCCGGCCTTCGGACCGAATGGCTTCAGTCCCGAGCCCGAATCACATTCGGATGCTGGACGGGCTGCACCGGATGCGCCGCAAGCCAGTCCATGCGCCCGGTATCCAGCGGCACCGCGGAAATGGTGCTTCCAAAGACCAGTTCCTGTTCGCTTTTCGCTGACCATGCCGGCCAGTTGACCCGTGCCGTGCTGGGATTCCCGGTATCTGCAAACGCGATCAGGGCTCCCATCATGTCCTCCGACAGCTCACGGTCCCATGTGTTCCAGCTTCGCGTGGTGCGAAACAGGTTGAAGGCGTCCAGCGTGCCAAGCCAGAACGGAATATCGGCGGTGTGGTACGCGCCTGCGGTGGCGGGATCGACATCGGCGATATGCACACCCGGCGCGAATGACGGACGGTGCGCGAACATATCGATATAGGCCGCAGATCGGTTGTACCGCGCCTGCAGCCGGGCGCAATCCCGGGCGTGGGCCTCCAGACCCGCCTCGCGCGCGGCGTCAATGCCGACGGTCCGGATCTCGGAATCCCGGGTCACGGGGAAGAGCTTGAGAAACTCCGCAGCCTCGGCGCCATACATCTGCGTGGCGGTTGCCTGGTATTCAGCCACCGTCCTGGCTGTCACCAGCGGGCTCGCGGCGTCGAGATCCTCATGATTGAAACTGGCGATGATCGGCACGTCATTGAACTCGTGCGCCTGCAGTGTGGCCAGACGAGTCCGCGGGGTAAAATAGCCATCAATGATCCCGCCTACCCGGATGCCGGAGTTCTTGTTGCCGACCTGGAATTCCGCCTGCTGCGCCAGGATCCTGTCGGCGGGAACCTGGCGCATGTCGTCCAGGCTCTTCGCGCCCAGGCGCTGTTGGATGTCCAGCCCCTGCGCTTCGGCTTCGGCCAGGGTCGGCAACGACGGTCCGAGCGCGCCGCCTTCGCTCCAGACACAACCGCTCGACATGACAGCGCCTCGAAACAGTCCCTTGGCGAGCGGGCTGAACAGCTGCGCGCTGACGGACATTGCGCCGGCCGATTGACCCATGATCACAACCTTGGAGCGATCACCCCCGAAACGGGCGATGTTTTCCTGTATCCACCTGAGCGCGGCATTCTGGTCGAGGTAGGCATAGTTGCCCGAATGCCCTCCCTGTTCCTGCGTGAGCTCGGGATGGGCCATGAAACCGAGGATGCCGAGCCTGTAGTTCAGGGTCACGAACAGGGCTTTGCCTGACGCGGCCACCTGCTCGCCGCTGTAGAGCGCCATGCCGCCGGAGCCGATGGTGTTGCCTCCACCATATAAGTAGACGATGACGGGCAGCTTCGTGCCTGCACGAGCATTGCCCGGACTCCAGATATTCAGGTAAAGGCAGTCCTCGCTGGTCGCCTCCTCGCCGAAATAGTGATTGATGTTGTGGGGACGGAGGACTTGAATGCACTCAGGCATCGTGCGATCCGCATTCCACACGCCCTTCCACGTGATCGGCTGTGGTGGTTGCCAGCGCAGTTCACGCACCGGCGGCTTGGCAAAGGGCACACCTAGCCAGGTCTTGACCCCCGAAGGCAGCATCTTGCCGGCCAGGGCACCACCCGAGGTTCCTATTGGCGGCAGCGCGTTTTCCACCGTCTGGCAGCGTGCGGCGGGAACCGCCGTCAGGTTCACCACCCCCATGCACAGGCCAAGCCCCATCAGAAGCTTTCGATACTGGCTCATGTTGTCCTCCATGGCGGGTGAGTCGCGAGCGCCCGGCGTCCAATGGGCCGGCGACGCACGCGCAATCTGATCGGCATCTGTGACGCGCTGACCGGTCGGCGCGGACTCGGTACCTGGCAATGGCGAAATCCCCGGGAACCCTCGGCCGCAAGGCATCGAGCAGATGGATCTCATGGTACGGACTCGTTCGTACATGTCAATTCGACGAGGATCAACGGCCGTCGAATCCACCTGCCGTCCCTGCCCGGTGGTCGGTGCCTTCCCCGCTAACACCGCAGGTCTCAGATCTCGCTGCCCCTATTGCTTTGCCCGGGTCATTTTCAGCCCCATCGGTAGAGTTTGGCCACCACGGGTCAACCCAGGATGCCGGCAAGATCTCTACGCCGCGTTGCGGCATCGATCGGCACATCGACGATCCCATCAAACTTCCAGCCTCGCACCGCTTCAGTCCCTGCGTGGCATGCCGTTTGCTTCGATTTATAAGAGGTCACTGGCTTACTGGAGGCCACATGAGAATGCACACGAGGGCAGCCCTGGCCGGATGCCTCCTGGTTTCGGCAGGTCTGGCGCAGGCGGCGCCCGGGGTCGCAGCAAAGACCCTGAATTCCGACGCGGATGCGGTCGTAGAACTGTCCGGCCCGATGAAAGATGCCGTGGCACTTGCGAATGCGGCGGGCGGCGGAGTCGGCTTCGTCGGCTCAGTGCTCGCAGTCGACGCCGCGACAACGCCGGTGGAAGTCGCAATCGTCCAGCCGGTACCGATCGGGAAGATGAAGCTCGGCGAGATCGTCATGCTCGCCAAGGTTGGCTGCAAGGCCGTGGTGGGCTGCCTCATGGCGCGCCGAATTACCGAGAAGCGCGGCGACGATGTCGCGACAGTCCGTTACGGCCGGTCCGTGATCGAAGCCGGCGAGGAAGGCGTCGAAGCCTCGGTCGTGGGGCGCGTCGCGTATACCGTCGACCTCAAGACGGGCCGGATCCGCGACATGCGCAAGGATGATACGAAGGAAATCTCGCTCGTTGAAGCGCTGAGCCGGGAGTCGCGGAAGTGGCAATACGTCGGCGACACCGTCCGCCGCCGCCCCCTGAAAGCCTGATTGACCGGTGCCGCCGGGGCGGGGTCGCCTTCGACCCGGCGACGGACAGCACCCACAGAGGAGGCCTCCCGCCGCCACGTGACGCCGTTGGCAGATTGGAAATCTGCTGAAGAATATTCGGAATACGGCCGATACGCTGCCTCAGGATCATTCTCCTGGAGCAGCGCATGGAACTGTCACCCGATATTCTTGCCGAGCTGGCCGAGGCCTACGCCATCGACCCGGAAGATATGGCTCATTACAACGAGGCCCAGCTGCGACTCCTGGCCGTCGGCCTGGCCAGGACTCGGCTGGCGCCGCGGCACCTGAAGCTGATTACCGTCGACGGGGAACGGGTCGACTGAAGCCTGTTCCGGCTGGCGGTCCGGGCTGGCCAGCGGGTACCGGGCAGGCCAGCCGTGCAGCAACCAAAGGCAGAATGCTAGAGTTACCGGACTGGCGATCAACTGGAGACAGGCGTTGGCCAAGAACGTGATTTGTCTTTGGTATGACGGAACGGCGGAGCAGGCGGCCAGGTTCTACGCGCGGACTTTTCCCGACAGTGCGGTGACCGCGGTTCACCATGCTCCCGGCGATTACCCGGGCGGCAATCAGAGGCAGGTGCTCACCGTCGAGTTTACGGTCGCAGGAGTGGCCTGCGTCGGCCTGAATGGCGGCCCGGCCTTCAAGCACAGTGAAGCCTTTTCATTTCAGATCCTCACCGAGGACCAGGCCGAGACCGATCGCTACTGGGATGCCATCGTCGCCAATGACGGAATTGAGAGCGCATGCGGATGGTGCCAGGACAAATGGGGCTTATCCTGGCAGATCACTCCACGCGTGCTGCTGGAAGCGATAACCGATCCTGATCGAGCCGCCGCGAAGCGCGCGTTCGAGGCGATGATGAAGATGAAGAAAATTGACATCGCCACGATCGAAGCGGCGCGACACGGACCGGCTGATCGCTAGTGCGGGGCAATGGTCAGGTTGTTGTGCACCGCTGTCACCGACTTGACCGCCGTTGCCAGTTCCGTGGCGCGATCGGATTCATCCTTGCTGTTGACCGTTCCGGTCAGATCGACGACGCCATGGTCGGTACGGACACTGATGTCACGCCCTTTGACCCATTTGTCTTCGGCGAATGCGGCCTTGACCTTGGCGGTTATGGTCGCATCGTCCACGTACTGTCCGGTGGTGTCCGTCGACGTGTCGGCGGCGTACGCCCCCACAGGACCGAGCAGGGATCCCAGTAAAACCAATGTCCCGACGAATCTGTAGTTCATGATTTCTCCATTTGGCCCGTGCCAGCCGAGCGGGCGACGATTGAATCCACGGTCACGTCCCGCGTCCCAGTCAGGATTTTCTTAGCGCCGTCACAATGGCCTCTTTGGCCTTGCCGACCGACGCCTGGATCACGCCCGCGTTCTTCTGAATGCTGCCTTCGACTTCAAGGTCCTTGTTGCCCAAGGCCTTGCCAATGACTTCCTTGACCTTGCCTTGAACCTCCTGCGCGCGCCCTTGTACCTGATCCTTGTTGATGCCCATGTCTTGCTCCTGGAAAAGTGGGTCGACTCGCGGTCGACGCGCCGCACCAGCGGCGTTTCTTCAAGGTAATTCAATGCGCGCGGCAGGTCTGTGCGCGGCCGTACACACCTTGGACGGAAGGTGGTCCGCGGACAGCCGCGTCCCTGCGACGGGGGGCCGGAACTGTCTCGCGGACGGGCTGCGCAGCTGCTACCCTTCCGGCGTCACGTCAGGCATAGCTGATCGATCGGGGCTCTGTATGAGTACCATCAAAGGGGTTGATGCCGACGTGCCACGCGATACCTATGGTGGATGATGCCCTGCGCGCCATCGCCATCACGGAGTCGGGTCGCGTGGTGGATCCTGATGGCGCCACGGCAGTCGGGACCGCCCGGGTTGCCATCGAACATCGCATTGCAATGGAGGACATCATATGAGCCAGGAACGTGCGGTATTGGCCGGCGGTTGCTTTTGGGGCATGCAGGACCTCATCCGCAAGCGCGCGGGCGTGATCTCGACGCGCGTCGGCTACTCCGGCGGCAACACGCCGAACGCGACCTATCGCCATCACGGCACGCACGCCGAGGCGATTGAAATCATCTTCGACCCGAAGCAGACCAGTTTTCGGGAACTGCTGGAGTTCTTCTTCCAGATACACGACCCGACGACACGCAATCGCCAGGGTAATGATGTCGGAGCCAGCTACCGCTCCGCCATCTTCTACACCAGCGAGGAGCAGAAACACGTTGCCGAAGACACGATCGCGGATGTGGAGGCTTCGGGCCTGTGGCCGGGCAAGGTGGTGACCGAGGTCGCGGCGGCGGGGCCGTTCTGGGAGGCCGAACCGGAACACCAGGACTATCTGCAGATGAATCCCGGCGGCTACACCTGCCATTTTCCCCGACCGGGTTGGAAGCTGCCGAAGCGAAAGAAGGCGATGCCAGCTTAAGCAACCCGCGCGTCGTCGAACATTCGGCACATCTTGCGCTGTTTGATCATGGCTCGGGGCCTGCCAAAGCAGGCGTCGGCCGGCGTCATGCTGTTGCGGCTCCAGTGTTAGCGCCGGTGGTCAGAGTGCTGGGCGAAGGCCTCGATCCGTGGGCGGCAATCGTGCTAGGTGCTGAGCGCCTGCCTCAACACGCCCAGATAGTAGTCATTGTAGCGCTGCACCACCTGTGTCTGCTTGAACAGGGTGAAGCCGTGGAACCCGCCCGGCACGACCACCAGATCGACAAACACCCCGGCATCGAGCAGCCGCTGGGCGTAGGTCATATCCTCGTCGACGAACAGATCGATCGAACCGACCCCGATGAACGTCGACGGCAGACCCTTCAGGTCCTTCACGCGCGCGGGCACCGACCCGGCGGGGACGTGGGCCGAACCCGCCGGCACCCCTAGCAGAGCGCTCCAGCCGAAGCGGTTGCTCCCGGGCTTCCACATGATCGCCCCCTGCTGCCGCGGCTTGTGGACGGTGCTGCCGGTGCGATCGTCCAGCATGGGGTAGGTCAACGCCTGAAATATGAGCGGCACTTCTCCGCGATCCCGCGCTGCGATAGCGAGCATGGCGGCATGGCCGCCACCGGCACTGCCGCCCGAAACGGCGATCCGGCCGCGATCGGCGCCGAGTTCCTCAGCGTGCGCGTAAAGCCATTTGAGGGCGGCGTAGTTGTCCTCCAGCGATCCAGGAAAGCGCGTCTCCGGTGCCAGGCGATATTCAACCGTGACGATCACGCAATCCAGGGTGTGGGCGATCTCCTGAAGCGATGCGATCGTCGATCGCGCCGTGCCGACAATGAAGCCGCCGCCATGGATGTCGAGGATCGCCGGGCGAGGCTTGTCTTTCTGGCCAGCATTGATGACATAGATCTGCACATCCGGGTTTCCCGCATGGCCAGGCACGGTCCTGGACTCCCAAGGCGTGATTGCGCTCGGCGGTGGGGAGGGAAACAGCGGCGAGTTGCGGGCCGCTTGCAGCGCCTCCAGCGATGCGATCGCAGGCTTGGCGGAGAGGGCGAGCAACGGCCCGACCAACGGCCGGAACTCCGGATTGACGAAGGGGAGTGGGTCAAATGCGCCGGCGCCCGCCTCTGCCGACTTTGTCAGTGCCTCAGGCAGTGCCACTGCGGCGCCGGCAGTCGCCAATGAGGTGACACCTGCGCCTGCTATCGCCATGAATTGACGCCGTGAAACTGGGGTCATGGTCCTGTTACTCCTATATTGGGCCTGAGCGATTCTGGCTTAAAGTTCACCGCTTTGAATGTGATTCGCTCTAAGCGGAGGCATAATCGTTGGGGTCATCATCCACCGAATTCGCGCGTGCGTGCTGCGTCGCCGACCCAAAGAGTCCGTCAGGAAGGAAGATGGAGGAAATCCTTGATGGCGCCCGAGGTGTCATTGCTGTTCATGACCGTATAGTGATTGGTCGCACTCTCCGCAATTAGAATTTGAGGCACTGCACGTCGCAGCGCATCCCGTTCGGCCTCGGGGACGATGAAGCCACCGGCGAGCGGTACCCGGCAGCGTACAAGCAGGGCCGGCATCACAATGCCTCGCCACGAGGCCCGCCAATCGGCGCTGGTCACGGCCGCAAGGTCCTCGAGGCACGCCGACTTGCTGGTTCTGGGCTTGAAGCCTTGCGGGTCCCGGGCAAGCTCGTAACGAAAATAGCGATCCCAGAATGGCGTCCATGGCGCGATGCCGCTCGCTGAACGCATCGCCTCGACATACACGGAGGGATCATCCATCACCATATCAAGACGAGCAAGCGCCCTGATGATTGAATCCACGGTGCCCGGATCCATGCGGCCGGCATGATCTATCATGACCAGGCGGCGAAGGCGGTCCGGTGCAAAGCTGGCAACGCGCAATCCGATCAGGGCGCCCATGGACCAGCCAATCAGCTCAAACCGTTCCGATGCAAGCAGCGTCGCGACCTCGAGCAGGTCACGGGCATGAGCGTCGAGGCCGTAGGTGCCATTGCGAGTGATTTCGCTGTGGCCACGACCGCGAAGATCGAGCATCACCCACTGGCGATCTTCTCGTCCGACTTGATCGACGATATCGTCAAAAGCGAGCATGTGCGCCGAAAGACCATGCACACAGAGTACGAGGGGCGCGCTCGCGGAACCGACTCGGCGGCACCGAACGCGACCCGAACGGAGCTGAAGATCAAAAACACCTTCGTCACTCGTAACTTGCAACGTCAACTCGAATCTCCCGATGCCGCTGGCGCGTATCAATGGGTCAATGCAATGGCAATCGTGGCTTCGTTGTCTACGAGCGACCGCAGGTCGCCCCGCCGCAAACGGTTGCGAGAGGTACTCTGCCGTAATAGACCTGCAGGCCGCCGGTACCCAGCGGAGGGTCCGCAACCTTTGAAACCATACGCCGATCTTCCCAAGCCAGGTGTGCGTAATACGCATCCAGGGCGATGTGGCTGAAATCATCCTGGTTGACGTATCCCGAAGGGGACGTCTCGGCATTTACCCGCACCGAAGGAACCCATCGGCCCGTAATCCATCCAGTACTTGAAGTCCCTACCCGCCGCCGTCTCCGGGATTCTGAGCCGGCGTTTGCACAGGTCTGGGAAAAAGGGTGGGCAGCCACCGGCGCGAGTCGGCGCCGGCGGCTGTCTTTGAAGAGATGAAAGAGATGAGCGCTCCAGTGCCTCACAGGGGCTGACTGGTCCGAGCTGCGCTGACGGAGCACACGCCGCCTGGAACGCGAACGATTCGGGGGGGGGGGCCCACCGCCGAGAATCACCTGTGTTGGGCTCACGGGGCGCGCTGGGTGCTCAGACGAAGCCAGGCCACCAGAGCCTCAAAGTGGAAACCTTGAGCCTCGTACAGCCCCAGCATGAAGGTGCAGGTGGATTCCGGCTCCGCCGTCAGTCGCCAGCCGTTGATCGCCAGGAACGTGTAGGTGGCGGCAAAGGCGACGCGCTTGTTGCCGTCCACGAACGGATGATTCTGCGAGAGGCTCTCCCAAAGCGCGGCCGCCTCCTCGATTAGATCCGCGTAGTAGCCGGTTTGCGGCCGAAACAGCGCCGCCTCGAGCTGCCCCGGGTCCCTCAAACCCGCCGCACCCCCGTACCGCTCGATCTGATCCGCATGCATCGCCAACACTTCGACGACGGTGAGGTACTCGGTCACTTGGCCAGCTTCTGATACAACGCTCCGTACCGCTCATGGCTCCCCTGGTAGGCCGCCATCACAGTCGCCCGCGGCCGCATGTGCTTGCGCTTCTCGATCAGATCGGCCAGCGCCTCCTCCACCAGCGCTTGCAGTTGCCGCCCTTCCTTCTGCGCCAGCTGCCGGACACGGGCCAACACCTTGGGGTCCACTTGGGTGGCAAACTTCTCGCGCACTTCTCCCATGCCTCATCGTCAATTCGGGTTTATGAGCTTATCATGATGAATCATGGAACATCAAGATCTGTCAATACGAGTCTAAAGGCCAACCCAGAACGCCTGTCAGCGGCCGCGGACTTGCCACCTGCCTGCGGCAGGCCGACCTCGACGACTGATCCACCCCGCGCCGATGCTTGGGCAGATCGCGGAGGTTCATGGTCGGATCCAAACTGTCCGACTGAGCGCAGCGAAGCGCGCCAGAGTTGCGGCAGAGTGGCACTTATCATCGCGCACCGAGCGCACCCACGATTGATCACACAGGTTTATACCTATATAATTAATATCTAGGTATAATTGCCATGCAGCCCCTCTCCGTCCAGGTGCAGAATATTTT
>Ga0209067_10002198_pt1 | contig 11664 bp, 8 predicted proteins | sample ColStrG_CSR_2013_FD_187199 | JGI IMG/M metagenome (GOLD analysis project Ga0209067, IMG submission 187199) | Freshwater sediment microbial communities in response to fracking from Pennsylvania, USA - Cold Stream Run_MetaG_CSR_2013 (SPAdes)... | ecosystem: Environmental > Aquatic > Freshwater >... | reverse complement strand
ATCTTAGACAACGCGCTCAGGATCAAGCCGCGCCGCCAGATGTCCGTGCAGTTCAGCGGCGGCGAACCGACGATGAGCCCGTACTTCTTCGATGCGGTCGCTTACGCGCGCAAGATCGGCTACAACAGCGTGCAAGCCGCGACGAACGGCATTGAGTTTGCCAAGAGCAAGGAGTTCTGCAAGAAGGCGTTTGAAGCGGGCATGCGCTATGCGTACCTGCAGTTTGACGGCATCGGCAACGATGCCAACAGCCACCGCCAGATCGGCAACTTGTTTGACGTGAAGTTGCGCGCCATCGAAAACATGCACGAAGCGGGCATCGAAATCGTGCTGGTGGTGACCATCGTCAACAACGTGAACAACGACCAGGTCGGCACTATCGTGAAGTTTGCAATGGAGAACCCCAAGAAGATCGCGTTCGTGAGCTTTCAGCCGGTTTCGTTTACCGGGCGCGACGAGGACATTACCCCGGAACGCCGCTTGCGCCAGCGCTACACGCTTTCGCATCTCGCGCAGGATGTCAGCTCGCAGGTCGGTAAGGTTGAGCCGACGCGCGACTGGTTCCCAATTTCGTTCATAAGCACGTTTGCCGGGTTCTCGGACATGGTCAAGGGCCAAGAGTCGAATTGGGGCTCGCTCTCCTGCGGCTGCCACCCGAACTGCGGAGTGGGTACGGCGCTGATGATCAACAAGGAAACGAAGGAATGGGCTCCCGTTCCGCGGTTCTTGGATGCCGAGCAACTCACGAAAGACGTGACCGCTATTACCGACGCGGCTCGCAGCAAGAATTTCTCGAACTTCATGATGGCCATGGCTCTCTTGAAGAACTATCACCCGTTCCAGGGGCCGAAGGGGCTGAAGCTGTACGACCTCTTCAAGAAGTTTGACAAGACCTGGGCGCTGACCAAGGGCGCGGAAAAGAAATATGGCCGGACTTCACCGGACCGCACTTACGAAGACGCCATGAAGCGCCGCCAGCAGGATCCTTGGAACTTCCTGTTCATCGCGGGGATGTGGTTCCAGGATTTGTTCAACTATGACTTCCGCCGCACGGAAATGTGCATCATTCCTTACGCGACACAGCAGGGCGAGATCAGCTTCTGCGCGTACAACACCGGTGTGGGATGGCGGCAGATTATTGAGAACATGCATAAGAACGCGACCGTGGCTGAGTGGTATAAGAACCACGGGAAGCACGAAATTTACGCCAAGGGCAAGAACGTCAACCTGCAGAGCTTCGAGCATTCTTTGAAGATTGACTCCGAAGACGCCGCTCGCGTTCGCCACCTGGAGCACGACGTTCCGGTGACTGCGGCGGAAGAGGACCGCGCTCGCCGCAGGAGGGCTTACGAAGAGCAGGCCAAGGTTCGCGCGATTTACGAAGAGCTGGTGCTGAAGAAGCCTCAGCCGACGGTCGTGCAGATTGGCACGGTCAGCGACATCGCCAAGGCAGTTCCGGCCAACTTCGCGAACGCGGGCAAGCCCGTCACGATTGCTCCTGCGAATGGGAATGGCAACGGCCACTCCAACGGTAACGGCGCTGCAGCCACGACAAACGAAAAGGCAGCGGAAGCTGTCGCCGGCGACTAAGTATCTGTCCAAATCCGCGGATTTGACGACAACCCCCGCCCTTTGCGGGGTTTGTTGTTTTTACAGTGAAGTGTTTGACGCTCTAGCAGTCCGAGAATAGACTTAAACGATGGCTAGGGTATCCATCCGCGAAAAGGCCTCCCAGCAGATTGCCGCCCGCAAATACAGCTTCACAGTTGTATTTGAGCCGGTGGGATCCGTGAATTCGCCTGCCGGAAATGGCAATGCAAAAGGCCGTGGGAAGAAACAGGATCCCTCCGGGTACCAGGTAACAGTTCCGCTTCTTCCGGGCTTGATTACTTACGGCAGAACCTTGGCAGAAGCCCGTGAGATGGCGCGGGATGCGGTTCTATGCCACTTGGAAGGCCTCAAGAAAGATGGCGAGCGCATCCCGGATGAGAGCAGCACAATTCAGGAAAAGCTTCGAGTAGCGCTCAGTGCGTGATGTCTCCGCGTGTCCCGGTACTCAAACCGCGCTAGGTGTTGCGAGCCTTGCAAAGAGCCGGGTTCGAGATTCATCATCAAAGCGGAAGCCATGCGCAGCTGAAGCACCCAGGGAAGCCACAGCTGCGAGTAACGGTGCCGCGGCATGATCGGTTTGACATCCCTGTGCCCGTATTGCGCAGCATCATTCGGCAGGCAGGAATGACCGTGGAAGAATTTTAGAATTTCTATAAAGGAACATATAGAACAATGCCGATTTACGAATACATCTGTGAGGATTGCCAGACGCACTTTGAGAAGATCGTGCTGAACAAGACGCAGGAGATTGCCTGCCCGAAATGCGCGGGGAAGAAGAACGCGATTCAGCTTTCGGTGTTCAGCGCGGCGAATGGCGGGAGCAACGGCTCGTCGGCTAAATCATCCGGAGGGTTCTCTGGTGGTGGCGGAAGTTGCTGTGGCGGCGGTGGTTGTGGCTGCCACTGACCCGTAGATTAGTCTCTATCCCATGCTGATCAGCAATTCCTCTTTGCTGTTGTTCGTCACAGGTGCTGCAATTCTGCTCATCATTCCCGGCCCCGCCGCCACCTACATCGTCAGCCGGAGCATCGGACAGGGGCGCACTGCGGGGCTCGTTTCCGTGCTTGGCATCACGACCGGAACCGTTTGCCATATCATCGCTGCGACACTCGGGCTATCCGCGGTGCTGGCTTCTTCGGCGATTGCGTTTCAGTCCATCAAGTATGTCGGCGCGGCCTACCTGATCTATCTTGGCGTCAAGACGCTGCTGCAGAAGGATGAGCAGTTTATGGAAGCGGCGCGCGGCGAGGCGAAAGCACTGCGCCTCTATGGTCAGGGCTTCCTGGTTTGCCTGCTCAATCCGAAAACGGCACTTTTCTTTCTGGCGTTTCTGCCGCAATTTGTCGATCCGGCGCGCGGGCACGTCATGCTGCAAATCCTGCAACTGGGAATCTTGTTTGCGCTGATGGGTTGGTGCAGTGACTCGGCTTATGCCGTGATTGCGGGAACGGTGGCCGAACGTATTCGCGGCAGCTTGCGGCTTCGCCGCGCGCAGCGAAACGTCTCCGGCGGTGCGCTCATAGCACTGGGGTTAGCGTCGGCGCTCTCCGGATCGCGATCAAAGTAGATCCGACATCCAATGCGCTTACTGCGGGCGCGAATAGTTCAATAAATTTGGCGGAATCGGATTCTTGGGGTTGCCGCGAGGATCGGGAACGGGTGTTTGCGGCGTCCACTTCGTGGGAATGACGCCGGTCCAGGCGAGTGAAGCGTAGTCTTCTTCATCATCGACCGCGAAGCCGGTGCGCACTTTGGCGGAAGCTTCGACGAGCGGCACGGCCAGAACCATCGTGCCCTTCAGTTCCTGTTCGCTCGGTGGCCGCACCGTGGCCCAGCGTCCGCGAATTACGTATTCGACGAAGTCGCGCATGGCGGCGAGCTTGGCAGCTTCGCCCACGACTGGTTCAGCTTTGCCCATGACCACTACGGACCGATAGTTGACCGAGTGCCCGACGGCCGTGGGGGCGCAGACGATGCCGTCGAGAAGCGTCACGCTGAGGCAGAAGGGCGCGCCACTGGCGAGAGTTTTCATCAGGCGGCCGGCGGTCGAGCCGTGCAAGAAAAGTTTGTCACCGACGCGAACGTAATTCGTCGGCACCACGAAGGGTAGGCCATCGGCGATGAAGCCCACCTGGCAGACGAACGCTTCATCGAGGATGGAGTAGATCAGTTCGCGATCGTAACTGCCGCGATCGGGCTTGCGGCGGACTTTGGTTCTTTTGGTTGGAGTGAATTGGCTCATTTAAGCAGCCTAGCTGGTACGAATTGCTCGCGGCAAGTGCCAATCTGGTAGGACAGGCATTCCTGCCTGTCTATCGTAAGAATCGAAGTGCAAGGCAAGAGGACAGACAGGAATGTCTGTCCTACCGGAATTGACGTTGAATGGGAATCGTGTAGGCTGAGGGGCGCTGCGAAATCGAGCAAGAGAAAAGACCGAGGCGTTTCATGGCTCCTGCAAAGGCAATCTTCACTTCCCAAACGTTCAAATTCTTCAAGGACCTCGGTCGCCACAACCGCAAGGAGTGGATGGACGCGAACCGCGACCGCTACCAGGCTGAGCTGATTCAACCCTTGCGGCGCTTGCTGGAAGAACTTTCGCCTGAGGTACTGGAACTCGATTCACGCTTTGATACCTCCGGCCGTACTGGTGCGAATTTCTCGCGGATCAATCGGGACATCCGATTTGCGAAGGACAAGACGCTTTACAAAACGAACATGTACGTGAAGTTCACTGTTCCTCCGCCCGTCAAGCGGGAGACCGGCCAGCTCTACGTTGGGCTTTCTAAGGATACGGTTACCGCGGGATTTCGCATCTATTCGGGCGGAAAACGCAAGGACTCCACGCTCGCACTGATTGCCGAACCCCACGCAAATGCGGACCCCGGATGGGTTGCGAAACAGAAGAAGCGCCTTGGCCGCCGCTACGAAAGTTATTGGTACATGACGGTGAAGGGCGAATGGACGCAGCACGATGGCTGGCCGGTTGCCCCTGAGGACTGGAAGAAGATTCAGGCGTGGATCGTCCGCCGCAAATTCACGCCATCAGCGGCCACCCGTGCATCCTTTCCGCGTGAAGCGGCCAAAGTATTTCGCGATCTTTATCCATTGCTGGGTTTCACTTCGTTGCCTTAGTAGAACAGGAGAGCTCATGAGCCGTGCCGCCGATCCGATCAAGACGCGGAGAAAATTCCTTCAAATGTTGTCGGCAAGTCCGTTGCTGGCAAGCCCGGGCTTGCTTGCCGGTTCTTTCTCCCATCTTTTGGCGGCGGAAGAAGTGACTGAGAAGAAGTTTCGCGGCTGGCTTGATTCTTTTCAGCAGAGCGACGAAGTGATTTCCTCGCCGGACCAGGCACTGGAAGTGATGGATTTTGAGGCTGCCGCGCGCAAAGCGTTGCCTCCCGCCCATTCTGGCTATCTCGCCACCGGTGTGGACGACGATGGAACAGTGCGCGCGAATCGCGAAGCGTATTCGCGCATTCAGATTCGAGCGCGCCGGCTCGTGGACGTCGAAGAGGTCGACATGTCCGTGAAGCTTCTTGGCGCGAAGTGGAAAACACCCCTGGTGCTCTCACCGGTGAGCGCGCAAAAGGCCTTTCATCCCGAAGGTGAAGTCGCTGTAGCCCGCGCAGCTCACGCTAAGGGCCACCTGATGATGTTGTCCACCGTCGCAACCTCATCGATCGAAGAAGTAACCGCGGTGGCAGGCGCTCCCGTTTGGCAGCAACTCTATCCAACCAACGTTTGGGAAGTCGGCCGGGCTATCGTGAAGCGCGCCGAAGCCGCTGGCTCTCCCGCGATTGTTTTCACAGTTGACCTGCAGGACGGCAGCAACCGCGAAACCTTATTCCGTGCGCAACGGGTGGACAAGCGGGAATGTTCCGCTTGCCATCAGAGTTCCTACTCGGGATATGCCCGCGGAAAGCCGGTAGCCGGTTCTGGAGGCTTCGCCCAATTTGTCGCACGGATGCCGATGTTCGATGGCCTGGACTTGTCGAAGGTCACGTCCAGTCGTGCAACGAAAATGGATTGGGATTATGTGAAACGGCTGCGGGACACCGTTACCGTCAAGCTGCTCCTCAAGGGCATTGTCACGCGCGAAGATGCACAACTCGCGGTCGAGCACGGCGTAGATGGTCTGATGGTCTCGAATCATGGCGGGCGGGCCGAAGAGACGCTGCGCTCGACGATCGAAAGCCTTCCCGAGGTTATTGAAGGTGTCGCAGGGAAAATCCCAGTGATCGTTGACGGCGGCATCCGGCGCGGCACAGACATTTTCAAGGCGATGGCGTTCGGTGCGTCAGCAGTGGGAATCGGCCGGCCTCACTCCTGGGGACTGGCCGCTTTTGGCCAGCCTGGAGTCGAGGCGGTGCTCGAAATCCTGCGCCGCGAATTTCGCACCATTATGCGTCAGGCGGGAACTATCTCGGTGGACAAGATCACCCGGAACTACATCGTTGGCCGTTCGTCCTGATGAAGAGAGCTTCTCTCACTTCGCCCACAATCGCAGCGCCAGCAGATGCCATGACCAAAAGAAACCGGTGAGCACGCAGCAGGCGGCAGAGACCAGCAGCGAGTGAATCCTGACACCCCGGTGGATTTCCTCCTTCGGAACTCGGAGAACGAGTACAAGGCCGATCACGGACAGAACCGGAAACAAAAACGTTCCCACGAAAATTCCGAAAGTCCAGAAATTGAAAGAGCCGATTTGCGCGCCGCTTAGCTTAAATAGGCAGAGCGGCACCAGCAACAGGGAGAGAGTCGCGAGCAACGGTGCGACGCGAACGGAAAGATGGCGCACGTCCTTCATGGCGCCGGCCAATTTCATGAATAGCCAAACGAGCGCATAGGGCAGAGAAGTCAACAGGAAGAACAAGCAGAGCGTGAGCACGGTGATGCGGAGGAATGGTATGGCGAGGCTGCTTCGCTCGCTATAACCAATGCCATCGAGTCCGCTGCCTGCAATTGCCATATCACTCGTTTCGCTAGCAAAAAAGACGGTCGTCCCTTCCGGTTCTTTCTCTCCGCGAAAGAGATTCTTGCCGACGGGGAGAAGCGGCTCGGGCTGGCCGAATAGACTCGAGCGCGTCAGCTTGCCGTTGATTACGCGGATGCGCGTTCCGCCGGTCAGATCATCCACGAAGGCAAAGATTTGGCTTCGCGGTGCGCGTGGCGCGTAATAGCCCGCGAAGGCCGCCAAGTCTTTCGCCGGGAGAGCTGTTACGGGCTGCTGCGGTTTCGGGTAATCTTTCGAAAGAAAATCAATCGCCAGGCGATTCAAACTTTCCAGCGCCTGCCCGGAATTGTCGCTGTTCAGCAGGACGACGTATCCCCAGTTCTGCTCCGGCATGTAGCGATAGGAGGAAATGAACCCGTCAATTCCGCCGTCGTGGCCGTGGGTCACTACGCCGCCTTCCACGCTCGAATAGTTGCAAAGCCCGTAGCCGAGGCGCAGGCCGTTTTTTGCGGCGAGCGTGGTTTCCGGTGCTTCCATCCGCAGGATCGATTCGGGTTTTACCAGTTGCGCGTCTCCTGCCTTTCCGCGCCGCAGGAAGAATTGCACCACTTTCGCCAGTTCACCGGGGGAAGCCTTCAAGTCTCCCGCTGGCCGCAAATAGATGAACGGATATGGGGAAGCTTTCGGTGGATTCCCTTCGTACGCTGTCGCGAGCAAAGCTTTGTTGGCATCGGTGAAGGAATAGTCGGCGTTCGCCATTTCCATCGGCCGTAGAAAAGTTTCCCGGATGTACTGATCGAAAGGCTTTCCCGTGGTTTTCTCGATCAAATAGCCAGCAACAGCATTCCCCGGATTTGAATACGACATGCGCGTTCCTGGAGGCCAGCGCACAATTTGCGGCTCCTGAAAACGCTTGAAGACGTCGAGCAAGGGGAAGTCGTAGCGATCGTGAACGTTGTAGACCTCGCTTGGCTCCATGTCGTCGAAGCCTGCGGTGTGTTCGAGCAGGTTCACGATGCGCACAGGATGAGTCGATTCCCAGCGGTTCTTGAACGGGATTTCAGGCGCGACGTCCTGCAACCGTGCGTAGAGATTGATCTTGCCGTCCTCCTGCAATTTGAGCAAAGACAGAGCGACGAAAGTTTTGCTGATCGAGCCCACGCGAAATTCGGTGTCGCAAGTGACGGCACGCTTTGCCGCCATGTCTGCCTCACCGATTCCGCCGCACCACAGAACCTCGCCGTTGGCCACCAGCCCTACTCCTGCACCCGGCACGTGGTCCTTGTCCAGCGCGTCTTTCATGGCTTTCTGCAATTCCGGGAGGGTCTTCGGGTGCGGCTGATCGTCTTTTTGTTGCGCTGCGCCAGGAACCGCACCCAAGAGAATGGTCGCAGTGGCGAATAGCGAAAAAGCGGCAAGCAGATTGAGGCGGCGCATACGGCGCTCCTTGGGACGCGGGGCACGTCTGAGGGCCGCATTGTATCCGCGAATGCGCTCGACACAAAAGAAATCGAACAGCTGGCTGGCCTAATCATGGCGGTCGAGGCGATTGACGCTGCCCGCGCTCTCGCATACGATGCCGCACGTCACACTTTTGCATTTTTCAGAAAGCTTCAAAAGGAGTTCCGCTGCTTATGAAGTCTCTACTTCGATGCCTAAGTGCCGCCAGCTTGATTCTTGTAGGTGTAAATCTGAGCTTGGCCCAACAGCCGCCCGCGCAGCCAGCGCCGGACAAGGCCGCGGAAAAGCCCAAAGATGAGAAGAAGCCGCCAACTCCTGAAGAAAAAATCGTTCAGACCAAGCACACGCTGAAGATCGGCGGGCAGGAGATCAAATACACCGCCACCGCGGGCACCATTCTATTGAAGCTCGAAGACGGCACTCCCAAGGCCAGCATTTTCTATGTGGCCTATACCAAGGATGACGTGACTGACGCGAGCCAGCGCCCGCTCACGTTCAGCTTCAATGGTGGCCCAGGGTCCGCTTCCGTGTGGCTGCATTTGGGCTTGTTTGGCCCGCGACGTGTGCAAATGGGCGATGCGGGCACGCTGCTGCCCCCGCCCTACAAGCTGGTGGACAATGACGTGTCGCTACTCGACATCAGCGATCTCGTCTTCATCGATCCCGTTTCGACCGGCTACAGCCGCGCCGTGCCTGGCGAAGCTCCGAAACAATTCTTTGGTGTCACGGAAGACGTCGAATCCGTCGCGGATTTCATCCGACTCTATGCCACCCGCAACAAGCGCTGGTCGTCGCCGAAATTTCTTGCCGGCGAAAGTTACGGCACCACACGCGCTGCAGGCCTCTCCGGTTATCTCCAGCAGCGTTACGGAATGTATCTCAACGGCATCGTGCTAATTTCTACGATTTTGAACTTTGAGACGGCGGAGTTCGACATCGGCAATGACTTGCCGTACATCCTCTATCTGCCGACCTACACCGCAATCGCGTGGTATCACAAGAAACTTCCTGCAGATTTGCAAAGCGGCGATGTCCACAGGGCTGTCGAGGAATCAAAGAAATTCGCAGTCGGAGAATACGCGGATGCACTCATGACCGGTGACGCGCTGCCGGCGGCTAGACGCGCAGACATCGAACAGAAGCTCGCGCGCCTCACAGGGCTATCGCCCGATTATATTGACCGTACCAACCTGCGCATCGAAATCGAGCGCTTCACGAAAGAACTGTTGCGCAACGAGCGACGCACGGTCGGCCGAATTGATGCGCGCTTCCTGGGAATTGATCGCGATGCCGCCGGTGAAGATCCGGAGTACGATCCCAGCATCGCGGCAATCATCGGTCCTTATTCGGGCATGCTCAACGATTATGTCCGCAACGATCTCAAATTCGACAGTGACTTGCCCTACGAGGTTTTGACGGGCCGCGTGCGGCCGTGGAATTATGCCCCTTACGAAAATCGCTACGTCAATGTCGCGGAAACACTGCGCAGGGCCATGACGCAAAACCCGTTCTTGCATGTTTTTGTCGCCAAGGGCTACTACGACCTGGCCACGCCGTTTTTTGCAGCGGACTACACTTTCGATCACCTCGGCCTTGACCCGACGCTGCGTGGGCATCTCACCGGCGCGTATTACGAAGCGGGCCACATGATGTACGTCCACCCGCCTTCGCTCGCGAAGTTAAAGTCAGACATAGCGCAGTTCATTAAATCCAGCGCGGCGGCGACTCCGGGAAAATGAAGCGCATCTTTAGCATAGTTGTCTGGACCGTTGTTGCTGCGCTTGGTGCCGGAGCGCTGGGTTCCATCGCTGTGCATCGCGGCGAGCCGCTTAATGCAACATGGTTCGTTGTCGCCGCGGTCTGCTGCTATTTGGTGGCGTACCGACTCTATTCCGCCTTCGTCGCCGCCAAAGTCCTCGCGCTCGATGACACGCGCGCCACTCCCAGTGAGCGTCATGACGATGGTCGCGACTTCGTGCCCACCAACAAATGGGTTCTCTTTGGCCATCACTTTGCCGCTATCGCCGGCCCCGGCCCACTCGTCGGTCCGACGCTTGCCGCGCAGTTCGGCTACTTGCCGGGCACGCTCTGGCTGATTGCCGGCGCGGCGTTCGCGGGCTGCGTCCAGGATTTCGTTATACTCTTCTGCTCCATCCGCCGTGACGGTAAATCAATCGGCCAAATGGCCCGCGAAGAGGTCAGCGAACGCGGCGGCTTCATCGCGCAACTTGCCGTGCTGGCCATAATGACGATTCTCCTCGCCGTGATCGGCCTCGTCGTTGTAAACGCCCTGAAGTCCTCCCCATGGGCCACTTTCACGTTGGCAATGACCATTCCCATCGCGCTGCTTCTCGGTTTGTATCTCCGCTTTGTGCGGCCAGGCCGCGTCCTGGAAGCTTCCGTCATGGGCGTCGCGCTCGTTCTTTTTGTCGTTGTCGCTGGGCAATGGGTGGCCGATTCGCCTTCGTGGTCCAGCGTATTCACGTTGAGCGGCGTGGCGCTGGCCTTTGCCATTATCGCGTACGGCTTCGCGGCGTCCGCCCTGCCCGTCTGGTTGCTTCTTGCGCCACGCGACTATCTCAGCGCGTTCATCAAGGCCGGCGCCATTTTTTCGCTTGCAGCTGGCATCCTCTTTGTCCGGCCGCAAGTCCTAATGCCGCCGCTCACGCGCTTCATCGATGGTACTGGCCCGGTTTTCGCCGGAAAAATTTTCCCCTTTTGCTTCATCACCATCGCCTGCGGCGCGATTAGCGGTTTCCATTCGCTGATTTCTTCCGGTACCACACCGAAGATGATCCTGCGCGAAAGCCATGCACGCTTCATCGGCTACGGCGCGATGTTGCTCGAATCGTTTGTCGGCGTGATGGCCATGGTCGCTGCCTGCGCGATGCCGCCGGGCGTCTATTTCGCCATCAACAGTCCGCCCAGCATCGTGGGCAGCACCGGAGATGCCGCTGCCGCAACGATCACCGGCTGGGGTTATCCGCTGCAAGCGCAAACTATGACCGACCTCGCTCACAAAGTCGGCGAGATCACGCTTTGGAATCGCGCCGGTGGCGCGCCTTCCTTGGCCGTGGGCATGGCGCAAATCTTTTCGAACACCATCGGAGGCGAGCGCCTCCTCAGCATCTGGTACCACTTCGCCATCATGTTTGAAGCGCTCTTCATTCTTACAGTGCTCGATGCGGGCACGCGCGTGGGCCGCTTCATGGTTCAGGATCTCGGTGGCCGCTTTTGGAAACCGTTCGGCCGCACCAGGTGGATGCCCGGGATCTTGATTTCCAGCGCCATCATCGTCGCTCTGTGGGGCTACTTTCTTTATCAGGGCGTTGTTGACCCGCTGGGCGGAATCAACTCGCTCTGGCCGCTATTCGGTATCTCCAATCAATTGCTCGCTGCGGTCGCGCTCGTGGTGGCCACCACCATCCTGATGAAAATGGGTCGCCTACGCTGGATTTGGGTGACGCTGTTGCCGATGGTCTGGCTGGTCATCATCACCATGACCGCCAGCTACCAGAAAATCTTCGATGCGAATCCGCGCATCGGCTTCTTGGCGTACGCCAAACTCCTGGCCGCGCAAATTGCCGCCGGAAAAGTTCCCGCCGAGAGAATTGCCGAGACGCAGCGCCTCATTTTCA
>Ga0209067_10002197_pt1 | contig 11665 bp, 8 predicted proteins | sample ColStrG_CSR_2013_FD_187199 | JGI IMG/M metagenome (GOLD analysis project Ga0209067, IMG submission 187199) | Freshwater sediment microbial communities in response to fracking from Pennsylvania, USA - Cold Stream Run_MetaG_CSR_2013 (SPAdes)... | ecosystem: Environmental > Aquatic > Freshwater >... | reverse complement strand
ATCGACAGCAGCGATGCCCTGCGTTTCCTGCTCGAGCGCATCGCCCGCTGAACGCGGGCGCCCGGCGTCCAGGGGGCGCCGCCGCCTGCTGCTGGGGGCGGGCGCCCTGCTGCCGGTGGGCCTGCTGCCGCGCCGGGCCTGGGCGGGAGCCCAGCAGTACGAGGAACTCGCGGATGCCGTGCGCGGCAGTCTGCGCTCACAGATTGCCGATGCCGCGCCGCCGGTGCGGCACAACCTGGGCCCCGGTGAGCGGGAATCCTATGAGCGCTGGCTCGAGGAGATGTCGGGGCGCCTGGCCGCACGCCTGCCCGAGAAGCGCAACCGCATCGATCTGCTGCAGTGCCTCGACTACGAGTGCCTGCGCGCCGGACTCGACCGCCAGATGGTCCTGGGACTGATCCAGGTGGAGAGCAACTTCCGCAAGTACGCCATCTCCGATGCGGGAGCCCGCGGGCTCATGCAGGTGATGCCCTTCTGGACCAGCCTCATCGGGGACGGCGACGTGCACCGCCTCTTTGAAATGCGCACCAACCTGCGCTATGGCTGCGTGATCCTGCGCCATTACGTCGACACCGAGCAGGGCGATCTGTATCGCGCCCTCGGCCGCTACAACGGCAGCCTGGGCCAGGCGCCGTATCCGCTGGCCGTGCACAAGGCCTGGAAGCGCGACTGGTCCTATCCCTGAACGCGGATCATTGCCGCGGCGAGGCCTCTGCCGCCGCGCACGCCGCTTGATGCCCGTCAAGCTGCCATTGCTCAGGCGGACGGAAACTGTTCCCGTGCAGCGTGTGTGCTGCCGGGATGGTTTCCCTACTCCGAGAGGCAATCATGAAAAAAATCCCCGTAGGAATCGCCGTGCTGGCCCTGGCGCTTGCCGCCAGCACGGGCGCCCAGGCGTCTGACGAATCCGGCCCGTGGGCTGTGCGCGTGGGTATCCTGGAACTGCATTCGGCCAACAAATCCGACGGCGGCGGCCCGCTGGGACTGCCCGCGGACGCGATCCACGTCAGCAACAAGGCGTTTCCGGAAGTCGACGTGCTCTATGCGTTCACACCCAATATCGTCGCGGAACTGGTCCTGACCTACCCGCAGAAGCACGAAGTCACGCTGGGCGGCACCGATATCGGATCCTTCAAGCAGGTGCCGCCCTCACTTCTGGGCCAGTACCACTTTCTGCCGGGCGGCCTGCTCGACCCGTACGTGGGCGCCGGGATTAATTTCACGTGGATATCCTCCGTGCACCTGCTCAATGGCGCCGGTGACCTGAAGAAAACCAGCGTGGGCGGCGTGCTGGACCTGGGCCTTGACTACCGCATCGATGCGCGCTGGTTCGCCAACCTGGATGTCAAGCTGATCACGCCCCTGCAGTCGGACGTGTCCGTCGGTGGCACCAAGGTGTCGACGGTCAAGGTCAACCCCATGCTCTACGGCCTGGGCGTCGGCTACCGCTTCTAGCGGACACGGCCTCCTAGCGGCGCATGCCGCCGGGGGGCGTGCCGCCCATCGCGCCCAGGGCGCGCATCATCTTGCCCAGGCCGCCCTTGCGCATCTGCTTCATGAGCGTGCTCATCTGCTCGAACTGGGCGAGCATGCGGTTCACGTCCTGCACCGGGACGCCGGCGCCGGCCGCGATGCGCCGCTTGCGCGAGGCCTTGATCAGCTCCGGCTTGCTGCGCTCGCCGGGTGTCATTGAATTGAGTATGCCCTCGGTGCGCCGCACCTGGCGTTCCGCGTCGCGCGGATCCACCTTGCCGGCCGCCTGCGAAAGCTGCGCCGGGAGTTTGTCGAGCATGTTGCCCAACCCCCCCATGCGGCGCATCTGGGCCACCTGTTCGCGAAAATCGTTCAGATCGAAGCGCGCCCCCGACTGGATGCGCTGCGCCATCTTTTCGGCCGCACCCAGGTCCAGGGAGTTCTTCACGTCCTCAACGAGAGCGACGATGTCGCCCATGCCCAGAATCCGGCCCGCCATGCGCTCGGCGTCGAAGGCTTCGAGCCCGGTGAGCTTCTCGCCGGTGCCCGCGAACTTGATCGGCTTGCCGGTGATTTCGGTGACCGACAGCGCGACACCGCCCCGGGCATCGCCATCGAGCTTGGTGAGCACCACGCCGGTCAGCGGCAGGCGCGTGCCGAAGGCGGCGGCTGTGTTCACGGCGTCCTGGCCCAGCATCGCGTCCACCACGAACAGCGTTTCGATGGGTTGTACGGCCGCGTGCAGGCGGGCGATCTCGTCCATCATGGGTTCGTCCACGACGGTGCGGCCCGCGGTGTCGATGAGCACGACGTCCAGCAGGTGGCGCCGCGCGTGGGCGATGGCGGCCAGCGCTATCTGTACCGGATCGGCATCCGCCGGTGTCGGGAAGAATTCGATGTCCGCCTGCCGGCACACCGATTCGAGCTGGGCGATGGCCGCGGGGCGGTAAACGTCGGTCGAGACCGCCAGCACCTTCTTGCGCCGTTCGGCGACGATCCAGCGGCCCAGCTTGCCGGTGGTCGTCGTTTTTCCTGCCCCCTGCAGGCCAGCCATCAGGATCACGGCGGGTGGTTGCGTGACCAGGTTCAGGGAACGGTCCTGCACGGACCGCCCGCCGCCCATGAGCAGCACGAGTTCGCGGTGCACGACCCCCACCAGGGCCTGGCCGGGCGTCAGACTGCCGAGCACCTCCTGGCCCAGGGCCTGTTCCCGTACCCGGTTGATGAAACCGCGTACGACCGGCAGGGCTACGTCGGCCTCGAGCAGCGCCAGGCGGACCTCGCGCAGCATCTCCTGGGTATTGTCTTCGGTCAGGCGCGCCTGGCCGCGCACCTGTTTGACGATCCGGGCGAAGCGGTCGCTCAACTGATCCAGCATTTGTGGGGTTTCCTGAGGTTGGGCCGCGCGCGTGGTATATAAACGCGCTATGGAAATCAGTGCATTTTACGGGTGGGCGCACGCTGCCGTCGCGGCCGCCTACCTTTTGGTGGCCAACCGGAGCTGGCTGGCCCTGCACCGGGGTGCCGGCGCGACCCCCGGCCTGCTGGTGCGCGCCCTGCTGCTGCTGGCCGTGGGCGTGCATGGTTTGCTGCTGTTCCAGGACGTTTTTGGCGCCGGGGGCCTGCGCTTTGGCTTCGCCCAGGCGCTCTCGGCCAGCTTTCTGGTGGCCAGCGCCCTGCTGTGGGTCGAGGGATTTTTCATCGGCCTGGCCGGCCTGTATGTCCTGATGACGCCCCTGGCCGCGCTGGCGGCCCTGCTGCCCCTGGCCTTCCACGGCGTTGCCCTGGCGGGCGCGGGCAGCTCGCTGGCCCTGCGTGCCCATCTGGCCATTTCCGTGCTGGCCTACAGCCTGTTCACGATCGCCGCGCTGCACAGCGTGCTGATGACCGCCATCGACCGCCACCTGCGTCAGCCCCTGCGCGAACCGTCGGCTGCCCTCGGCACCCTGCTCGGGCAGATGCCGTCCCTGCTGGCGCTCGAATCCCTGCTCTTTCGCCAGTTGCTCGCCGGTTTCCTGCTGCTCACGGCCTCGCTGGTGAGCGGCATGCTGTTTTCCGAGCTGCTCTTCAACCGGCCGCTGCGCCCCGACCACAAGACGGTCTTTGCCCTGATCGCCTGGTCGGTATTTGCCGGACTGCTGCTCGGGCGCTATGCCTTTGGCTGGCGCGGGCGCGTGGCCCAGCGCTGGCTGTTCACCGGCTTCGTGATGCTCCTGCTGGCCTACGTGGGCAGCCGTTTTGTCTTCGAAGTGGTCCTGGGACGGGGCTGGTCATGAGTCGCCTGATTTTTTTCTGCCTCATCGGGGCGCTGGTCTACTACTTTGGATTTATACGCGGCCGCGGCTCGTCCGCGCCGGATTCCTCGGCGGGCGTGGCGCCCGCACAGGACATGGTCCGCTGCGCGCGCTGCGGCCTGAACCTGCCCCGTTCCGAGGCGCTGGGCAGCAGCCGTGCCTGGGCCTGCAGTGCGGAGCACCTGCCCGGTCCGGGGGCATGATGCCGTGCGCTGGCAGCCGGCCGCCCGTCTGATGGACGTCGGGGTCGCGTCATGAGCAGCAAGGACGCGCCGGCGTCGTCGCTCCCCCCGGCCCTGCAGGCGGCGCGCTCAGTCGAGCCTGCCTGGGGCACGCTGTATGCCCTGGCGCTGTCCCGCGTCCTCATCACTGCCTTCGTGCTGCTGTCGGCCATGCTCTTCGGGGCGCCGCTGGGGGGCGCCGCGAGCCCGAGTGCGGCCTCGAGCATCGTCCCCGGCCTGCTGGTCTACGTCATGGCGGCGGTGCTCATGGCGCTGGCGGCCTCGTATTACCGCCGCCATTTCCTCGGGCAGCTTACGGCCCAGCTCACCGTCGACCTCGTCATGACCACCGTGCTGGTCGTGCTGGGGGGCGGCATGCGCAGCGAATTCGTGGTTTTTTACCTGGTACCGATCGGCGGCGCTTCGCTCATGCTGCCAACAAGCGCCGCGTTTTTCACGACCTCCATTGCCGTGATCATCCTGCTGTGCGACGCCGTGCTGCGCGGGCTGCGTGAGGATCACGCCGAGCCGCAGCTGTTCCAGGCCGGGCTCTACGGTGCGGCGCTGTTCGGCATTGCCGGCCTGCTGCGGCTGCTGTCGGTGCGGCTGAACCGCCAGGAGCAGCTGGCGCACGCGCGCGGCCTGGACCTGCAGAACCAGCTCGAGATCAACCGCCTGGTGATTTCGCAGATGGAGCAGGGCGTCATCGTGGTGGACGCCGGCACGACGGTGCGGGCCAACAACCTGGCGGCGCGCTACCTGCTGGGCATGTCGCGCAGTGCGCAGCTCACCGGACGGCGCCTGCTCGATGTGCCTGCGCTGCGCTCGCTGGGCGATGAGTTCGTGCGCTGGATGAAGGCCGATGCGCGCGAAGTGGGGTGGTCCAACGTCGTGTATGTCGTCTACACCGTCGCGGCGCTGGACGCCGCGGGCAATCCCGTGACGCCCGGCAGGCCCCTGCGCGCCCGCTTTGCGCGCCCGCCCTCGCCGCAGTCGGGGGAGTTCGTGATCTTCCTGGAAGACCGCAACGCCCTGGAGGAGCGCGCCCAGCAGCTCAAGCTGGCCGCGATGGGGCGCCTGACCGCCTCCATCGCCCACGAGATACGCAACCCGCTGGCCGCCATCAGCAACGCCAGCCAGTTGCTGGCCGAAGACGCCCGCGATGCCCTGCAGAGCCGGCTCACGGGCATCGTGCGCGAGAACACCCAGCGCCTGAACCGGCTGGTCGAGGATGTGCTGCGCGTGGCCCGCCGCGAACCACCCCTCAGCGATGAATTCACCCTGCGGGTATTCGTGGAGGAGTGGGCGCAGGAATTCGTGCGCGACCGCTCGCTGGCGGCCGGCGTGCTGGTGGTGCGCGGTGACGGGGGCGTGGATGTGAAGTTCGAGCAAAGCCACCTGCGCCAGATCCTGTTCAACCTGGTGGATAACGCCCTGCGCTACTGCACGGGCGGACCCGCGAGCGTGCAGATCTATCTGGAGGCGGGCAGCGCCGCCGACCGGCGCGCGCAGCTGTGGGTCGTGGACGATGGTCCGGGCGTGGCCTCGGCCGACCGCGCTGCCATGTTCGAGCCGTTTTTCACCACCCACAACCGCGGCACCGGACTGGGGCTTTTCCTGGCGCGGGAATTTTGCATCGCCAATCATGCCGAGCTGGCCTACGATGTGCTGCGGCGCGCGGACCTGCCGGAACGCACGGGCTTCGTGATCCAGTTTGGGCGGGACGGCGCCAGCGGCCGCCCGGCACCGGCGTTTCTCGATACGATGCCGGCCGCGTCCGACCTTTTTCGCCGCAGCCTTTCCTGAGAGGGTGTGCGCTCGACCATGCCTGAAGCTGAATCCCGCCTACGCCCGCGCACCCCTGCTGTCCTCGTCGTCGATGACGAGGCCGACCTGCGGGAATTGCTCGGCCTGACCATCACCCGCCTGGGACTGGAAGTCGATACCGCCGACTCCCTGGGGCAGGCGCGCCAGTTCCTGCAGACGCGCAGCTACCGGCTGTGCCTCACGGACATGCGCCTGCCCGACGGTTCCGGGCTGGACCTCGTGCGCGAGCTCGGGGTGCGGGGCGAGCCCAAGGTGGCGGTCATCACGGCCTATGGCAGCGCCGATAACGCGGTCGCCGCGCTCAAGGCGGGCGCCTTTGACTACCTGGCCAAGCCGGTCGACCTTGACCAGCTGCGCCAGCTGATCCGCTCCGTAACGGGTGACGGCGCAGCCGTCCCCGCCGAAGCCGGCGCGGGCGCGCGCACCGCGGACGCCAGCGGGCGGCTGGTGGGTGACTCGCCCGAAATGGCGCGCCTGCGCTCCCTGATCGGGCGCCTGAGCCAGAGCATGGCGCCGGTAGCCATCATCGGTGAGTCGGGCAGCGGCAAGGAACTGGTCGCCCGCGCCATCCACGCCGGCTCGGCGCGGCGCAATATGCCCTTTGTCGCGGTCAATTGTGGCGCGATCCCCGAGTCGCTGATGGAAGCCGAGTTCTTTGGCTACCGCAGGGGGGCCTTTACCGGCGCGGACCGCGATCGTGACGGATTCTTCCAGGCCGCCGCGGGCGGCACCCTGCTGCTCGACGAAGTGGCCGAGCTGCCCCTGGCAATGCAGGTCAAGCTGCTGCGTGCGATCCAGGAGCGACGCATCCACAAGGTGGGCGCGAACACGGAAGAATCGGTGGATGTGCGCATACTGAGCGCGACCCACCAGGACCTGGGGCGCATGGTCGAGACGGGGCGCTTTCGCCAGGACCTTTTTTACCGCTTGAACGTCATCGAGCTGCGGGTGCCTGCCCTGCGCGAGCGCCGCGAGGACATCGGCGCAATCGCGCAGGCACTGCTCGAGCGCATTGCCGAGCGCGCCGGAGTGCCACGGGCCTGGCTGACGCCGGCGGCTGAGGCCAGCCTGCAGCGCTGGCCCTTTCCGGGAAACGTGCGCGAACTCGAGAACGTCCTGGAGCGCGCGGTGGTCCTCACGGGCGGGGGCGAACTCGCGGTGGGCGATCTCGTGCTCGAGAATGCGCGCGCCTTCGGCGACGAGATTTCCCCGCGACCGGTGGAGCCCACGCAGGCCCGGCCGGCTCCGGAGGGCGCGCCGCCGCCCGCCCTGGCGGCGCCCGATGAGGACGCCGATCCGGCGGGTGCGGAGGAGCCGGGCGGGGGCGCTGCAGGCTTTACGCTCAAAGAGGGCGTGCCCAGCAACCTGGAGGCCTACCTGGACGACACCGAGGGCAATGCGATCCGCGCGGCGCTGCTCCAGACGGGGCATAACCGCACGGCCGCCGCCCAGCTGCTGGGAATTTCCTTTCGCCAGATGCGCTATCGCATGCAGCGCCTCGGGCTCAAATAGGGCAGGCGCGACCCGGAAAGGCAGGCATGCCCGAATACCGGATGGGGCCCGATGGCTGGCTGGCGGACGCGCAGCGGCTGCCCTCGCCCAACGCGGATGCGCGCCCCCCGGGCGTGAGCATCGACCTGCTGGTGGTTCATTGCATCAGCCTGCCCCCCGGCCGCTTTGGCGGCGGGCACATCGCGCAGTTGTTTTCCAATGCGCTGGATCCTGCGGCCCACCCGTACTTTGCGCGCCTGCAGGGCCTGCGTGTATCCGCGCACTTCCTGGTTGCGCGCGACGGCGGGCTCACGCAGTTTGTCTCCTGTGATGCGCGTGCCTGGCATGCCGGCGTTTCCGCATGGGACGGACGCCCGGCGTGCAATGATTTTTCCATTGGCGTGGAGCTCGAGGGCAGTGAATACGAGCCCTACACCGAGGCCCAGTACGGCGTGCTCGCAGCGCTGCAGCGCGCACTCGTGGCGGCCTATCCTTTGCGCGGGACGCGCGGGCACAGTGAAATCGCGCCGGGCCGCAAATCCGATCCCGGCCCGCTCTTTGACTGGGCGCGCATTGCGCGCGACCACGATCCTGCCGTGCGGCCCAGGGAATAGGCCGCAATCTCCCCGCGCTGCGCGCGTGAAATGCATTTTTCAGTTGCCGCGCGGCGCAACTTCTCCTACCATGCGTACCACTACGGATTGTTAGTGACGGCCCTTTGGACACTATATGTTGTGTTTGTAAAGGAGTCCGGAAAACCGGTGCCGGCCTGTACGCCGGCACCATCGGGAAGGGAAACCGGGCCTGCGGGGGCAGGGCGCCGACGGCGCACTCGGATTCCATGGTCTAGAACTAGTGGGTTCCGCGGACGCAGGAGCGTCGTCCCGCGGCACCCGGCTATCGGGGGAACACCATGCAGCATCGCACTACGGAAACGACGGCCACCAGCGAGGGCGCGGCGGTCGTGGCAGGAGCCTTTGCCCTTGCCGGAACCGGCACCGAGACCTCCATCGCGCGGCCCCTGGCCGCTTCGCTGGCCGAGTACCACATCATCCGGCGCAATGGCGCCGTCGTGCGCTTCGAACCGTCGAAGGTCGCGGTGGCCATGACCAAGGCCTTCTTGGCCGTGCGTGGCGGACAGGGTGCCGCCTCGGCGGCCATCCGCGAGCAGGTGGAGCGCCTGACCGAGGCCGCCGTTGCCGCCCTGGTGCGGCGCCAGCCGGCCGGCGGCACCTTCCACATAGAAGATGTCCAGGACCAGGTCGAGCTCTCGCTCATGCGTGACGGCGCGCATGATGTGGCCCGCGCCTATGTCCTGTATCGCGAACGGCGCAGCCAGGAGCGTGCCCGCCTGGCGCCGGTGGCCCCGGTGGCCCCGGCGCTGTCGGTAACGGTGGACGGTCGCCTCGAGCCGCTCGACCTGCAAGGCCTGCGCGCGACCATCGCCGCCGCCTGCACCGGGCTTACCGAGTTCGTGTCCGTGGAGGCGGTCCTGGGCGCAACCCTCAAGAACCTGTACGAGGGCGTCGCCATCGATGAGGTGCACAAGTCGGCGATCCTGGCGGCACGCGCCCTCATCGAAACCGACCCGGCCTACAGCGAGGTGAGCGCACGCCTGCTTCTGCACGTGGTACGCAAGGAGGTCTTTGGCGTCGAGGTGGCCCAGGACGACATGGCTGCGCGCTACCGTGAATACCTGCCCAAGGGTCTGCGCATCGGCGTCGAGGCCGGCCTGCTTGATGAGCGCCTGCTTCAGTTCGACCTGCCGCGGCTGGCCGCGGCCCTGCGCCCCGAGCGCGACCTGCAGTTTTCGTACCTGGGTCTGCAGACCCTGTATGACCGCTATTTCCTGCACCAGGACGGGCGCCGCTTCGAACTCCCCCAGACTTTCTTCCTGCGCGTCGCCATGGGCCTGGCGCTCAACGAGATCGACCGGGAAGCCAAGGCGCTGGAGTTCTATGACCTGCTCTCCAGCTTCGACTTCATGAGCTCCACGCCCACGCTGTTCAATTCCGGAACGCGCCATTCCCAGCTCTCCTCCTGCTACCTGAGCACCGTCCCCGACCACCTTGATGGCATCTACGAGGCGATCAAGGACAACGCCATGCTCGCCAAGTACGCCGGCGGGCTGGGCAACGACTGGACCCCCGTGCGGGCCCTGGGTGCCCACATCAAGGGCACCAACGGCAAGTCCCAGGGGGTCGTGCCCTTCCTCAAGGTGGTCAACGACACGGCGGTTGCCGTCAACCAGGGCGGCAAGCGCAAGGGCGCCGTCTGCTGCTACCTGGAGACCTGGCACCTGGACATCGAGGAGTTCCTCGAGCTGCGCAAGAACACCGGCGACGACCGCCGCCGCACCCACGACATGAACACGGCCAACTGGATCCCCGACCTGTTCATGAAGCGCGTCACGGAGGGCGGCGATTGGACGCTGTTCTCGCCCAGCGATGTCCCTGACCTGCACGACCTGACCGGCAGTGCCTTCGAGCGGGCCTACGTGGGCTACGAGGAAAAGGCGGCCCGCGGCGAGCTGCGGCTGTTCAAGCAGCTGCCGGCCGCCCAGCTCTGGCGCAAGATGCTGTCCATGCTTTTCGAGACCGGCCATCCCTGGATCGCCTTCAAGGACGCCGCCAATATCCGCTCGCCGCAGCAGCACGTGGGCGTGGTGCACAGCTCGAACCTGTGCACCGAGATCACGCTGAACACCTCCGAGGAAGAGATCGCGGTCTGCAACCTGGGTTCCGTGAACCTGCTGGCCCACCTGCGCCCCGACGGCAACGGCGGTGTTGTGCTCGACCAGGAAAAGCTCCAGCGCACGGTAGCGGTGGCTATGCGCATGCTCGATAACGTGGTCGACATCAACTACTACGCGGTGGCCAAGGCGCGCAATTCCAACCTGCGCCACCGTCCGGTCGGCCTGGGCATCATGGGTTTCCAGGACTGCCTGCACCGCATGCGCATTCCCTACGCCTCGGAAGCGGCGGTCGCCTTCGCCGACCAGAGCCAGGAAGCGGTCTGCTACTTCGCCTACTGGGCTTCCACCGAACTGGCGGCCGAGCGCGGGGCCTACTCGTCGTTCCGCGGCTCACTCTGGGACCGGGGCATCCTGCCCCAGGACAGCCTGGACCTGCTCGCCCAGGAACGCGGCGGCTACCTGGAGGCCGACCGCAGCAGCCGCCTCGACTGGGAAGCCCTGCGCGCCCGGATCCGCCAGCACGGCATGCGCAATTCCAACTGCGTCGCCATTGCCCCGACGGCGACCATCTCCAACATCGTCGGCGTCTCCGCAAGCATCGAGCCGACCTTCCAGAACCTGTTCGTCAAATCCAACCTCTCGGGCGAATTCACGGTAACCAACCAGCACCTGGTGCGCGACCTCAAGGCCCTGGGCCTGTGGGATGAGGTCATGGTCGCCGACCTGAAGTACTTCGACGGCAGCCTGTCGCGAATCGATCGCATCCCGGCCCAGATCCGCCAGCTGTACGCCACGGCCTTCGAGATCGACCCGGTCTGGCTGATCGAATGCGCTGCCCGCCGCCAAAAATGGATAGACCAGGCGCAGTCGCTCAATATCTATATGGCGGGCGTATCGGGGCGCAAGCTCGATGAGACCTACCGCCTGGCCTGGTTGCGCGGCCTCAAGACCACCTACTACCTGCGCACCATGGGGGCCACGCATGCGGAGAAATCCACGGGGCGCGGCGGAGACCTGAACGCGGTTCCGGTCGCGGCCGAACCCGAGGTCACCGGGCAGGTGTGCATGCTGCGGCCCGGGGATGCCGGGTTCAGCGAATGCGAGGTTTGCCAGTAGTCATCAATAAATAACGCCGGACGGGGCCCCGCGCCCCGGACCGGTACCCGCAATGGGCGTGTTGGGAGGAATGGGAATGCAGCAAAGCAGTAGCGCGATACCGGCGGCAGCGTCGGCCGGATTGTCCTGGGATAGCCCGGTGGCGGATGCCCGGCCGGCCGGCGATATGGGTCCGGCCATCGACGGCCGGGTCCGGGTCGAGGACAAGCGCATCATCAACGGGCGTGCCGACGTCAACCAGCTGGTGCCGTTCAAGTACAAATGGGCCTGGGACAAGTACCTGTCGGCCTGCGCGAACCACTGGATGCCCCAGGAAGTGAACATGTCCCGGGACGTGGCACTCTGGAAGGATCCCAATGGCCTCTCCGAGGATGAGCGGCGCATCGTCAAGCGCAACCTGGGCTTCTTCGTGACGGCCGATTCGCTGGCGGCCAACAATATCGTCCTGGGCACGTATCGCCAGATCACCGCCCCCGAGTGCCGCCAGTTCCTGCTGCGCCAGGCCTTCGAGGAGGCCATCCATACCCACGCCTACCAGTACATCGTAG
>Ga0209067_10002195_pt1 | contig 11670 bp, 10 predicted proteins | sample ColStrG_CSR_2013_FD_187199 | JGI IMG/M metagenome (GOLD analysis project Ga0209067, IMG submission 187199) | Freshwater sediment microbial communities in response to fracking from Pennsylvania, USA - Cold Stream Run_MetaG_CSR_2013 (SPAdes)... | ecosystem: Environmental > Aquatic > Freshwater >... | reverse complement strand
TAAATTTCCTATGATATTATTTTGGGGGCCTGAATTTTATATTTTTTATAATGATGCCTTTGTTCCTCTATTACCTGGTAAATCGGAAGTAAAAAGTCCATTAGGGGAAAGAGAACCCAATTTCTTTACAGAAGAACATTGGGAAAAACACCGGGAAGCTTTACGATGGGTGTATTCTTCAGGAGAAAGCCTTTTCCTGGAAGATCAGCCGGACCCGGAATCGTTGACAAAATATTCCCATCATCCCTCCTATTGGAATTCTTGCTTCAGCCCCATTTTTGACGGAAAAGAACGAATTATTGGCGTTTTATTTACCTGCTACGAAACCACCCCTAAAGTGGAGGCTTTTCAAAATTTAAAAAGTCAAACCCTTAAGGCGCAGTTGGCTATGGAGGCGGCTAATATTCATTATTTCGAGACCAATTTAGATAATAAGGAATATCATTTTTCAAGGCCCCTGGAAGATATTATCCATTCTAAGCAAGACCCTGCTACGCTTGATATGGGGGATTTCCTCCATCCCGACGATAGGGAAATCCGGAAAAAAGCTATGCGGGAAGCAAAGGAAACCGGGGTATTAAATTACAAAGCCCGGTTGGTGATTCAAGGTATTACCAAATGGGTTCGTGTAAATGGAAAATACATTAGCCGATCAGAGAACCAACCAGAATCGATTATCGGCATTGTTCAGGACATTTCAGATAAAGTACAAAGAGAAGAGGAATTGGTCATCCTCAATAAGAATCTGGAATTGGCTTTAAACCAGCAAAAAGCCCTTCAATTACAAAAAGATGAATTTCTGCAAATAGCCAGTCATGAATTAAGGGCGCCTCTTACTTCCATTAAAGGGTATGGACAATTAGTGGAGGAAATTTTGATTGAAAATGAATTAACCCGGGAGTCCAGGATGTTAAAAAAACTAAACGAACGGATTAATCATCTCCATGCCCTGGTCGAAAACCTTTTTGACGTTTCCAAAATGGGAGCCGATAAATTGGAATTTCAAAACACAGAGTTTGATCTGGTTCATTTGCTAAAAGTATTGGCCTATGATTTAAAATTCTCCACCCTGCAACATACTATCATAGAACAATATGGTTACCATGGAAGGGTATTTGCCGACAGGGACCGCATTTCTCAGGTGGTGACCAATATTTTATCCAATGCCATTAAATACTCACCACAAGACAGTGAAATCCTGATAAAAACCAGGAAGCTAGGGAGTTTTATTGTAGTAGATATTAAAGACCAGGGCATAGGCATAGCAAAGGAAGACCAGGAAAAGATCTTTGACCAGTTTTTCCGCACCACGAATGCAAGCGGTAATATGATACGAGGACTTGGTCTGGGACTTTATATTTCCTCCGAAATTATTAAGCGTCAGGGAGGCAAAATTTGGGTTGAAAGCAATCCGGGCGATGGTTCCACCTTTTCCTTTAGCTTGCCGATCTCTAAAAAATCCATATAAAATTTAACCAAGGGTTTGATTTCAGTGAGAAAATCTATTTAACCTCTAGATTATGATATATTTATAGTATATAATGGTGGAAAACGAATATAATTTTCTTTCTGGCGGGGGTAAAATGGAAGGATTACTGAGGGAATTTGACTGGTCAAATAATCCTTTAGGCCCTCTGGAAAACTGGCCCATGAGTTTGAAATTATTCGTTTCCCTTATACTACCCAATACCCTTCCCTGTGCCATACTCTGGGGTCCTGAATTGATCCTGATTCCCAATGAACCGGGGGTTTTTCATCCCAACAATAAAAATGGGAAATTAGAAAATCTGGGAAAACGGGCCCGGGATTTTTATTCCCGGATCTGGTCACAATTTGAACCTATAATTAATTCCGTACGATATGAAGGAAAATCCTTTTTTGGAGAGGATTATCCTACCCGAGATTTAAGTTGGGATGAGTCGCCAATATCCTATTGGTCCATGAATCTTTCCCCCTTACGAAACGAGTTCGGTCAAATTAAAGGTATCCTCATGACCGCTTACGATACCACAGAAAAAGTACTGAATTTCCAGGGGCTTCGTGAAACGCAAAACCGTTTGGAACTGGCTTTGGATGCGGTTAAAATGGGAACCTATGAATATAGGGTCGCCATCGATGAATTTATCCCTTCCGATCGTTTTTTAGAAATAACCGGTGCAAAAAGGGGAATAAGTCGGTCGGAGATGAGAAATACCATCTTTGAGGAGGATAGAATTATACGGGACCAAGCCTATCATAAAGCTTTGCATACCGGAATACTTTTATATGAGGTACGACTTCAAAAAGATCCTTCCCAGTGGATTCGGATTGAGGGCAAAGCCTACTTTAATGAAAAAGGGGAGGCTGAGAAAATGGTGGGAACCATTTTGGACATTTCCGATAAGAAAAAGTCCGAAGAAAGAATCCTGGAATCAACAAAAAAATTGGCCATAGCCCTGGAGGAACAAAGGGACCTGCAAAGGCAAAAAGATGAATTCCTTCAAATTGCCAGTCACGAGCTTCGAACCCCTTTAACCTCCATTAAAGGCTTCGGACAATTGGTAGAAGAAATCTTATTGGAAAATCAATTATTCAATGAATCCCAAATGGTGGAAAAATTGAATCAGAAAATTGATCAACTTCAGAAATTAGTCGAAAACCTCTTTGATGTTTCTAAACTGAATTCCGGTAAATTATTTTTCGAGGATTCCGTTTTTGATTTGGTCGATTTATTAAAGTCCAATGTGGAGGATGTTCGGTATAGTCCCACCCAGCATTTTTTTAAGGAGGAATACCCCTTTAAAGGAAAAGTAATTGCCGATAGGGATCGTATTTCCCAGGTCATTATGAATTTATTAACCAATGCCATTAAATACTCCCCCCCGGGATCGGAAATTACCATTCGATCCAGGAAACAAGGAAACTTTATGGTAGTAGACATTCAGGATAAGGGCATCGGTATTCCAGACTCGGAACAGGAAAAAATATTTAGCCAGTTTTTTCAATCCGAATTCCTGTCCAGTCAAAAATTTAAGGGAATTGGCCTGGGACTCTATATTGCCTCCCAAATTATTCATAGGCAAGGCGGGAGAATTTGGGTAGAGAGTACCCTGGGAAAAGGATCCACCTTTTCTTTTAGCCTTCCCCTATTTTTTTATTATGCTCCATAATTTTTAAATTAGGAAATGAACCTAACTAAATATCCGCTCTATATAAAACTTTCCTGCATTTTGGTTTGCCTGATTTCAATTGGCTACCTCCTGGTATTAGGGAAAGATATCCTGATTTCCCTGGCTTTTGCGAGTTTATTGGCCATCTTACTTAATCCCGTTTCTTTATTCCTGGAAAACAAGCTAAAGATGAGCCGAGGGGGCGCAGCAGGCGTAACGGTCCTGGGATTTTTAGCCCTAATTGCCCTGGTTTTTTATATTTTGGGTGCCCAAATTTCGGGTCTCGCCTCTGATTTTCCCAGTTTTAAAAAGCAATTATTCTCCTCGATTGCTGAAATCCAAACCTGGGTATCCCAAACCTTTCATATCAATATCCGAAAACAAATGGATTATATTAATTCCGCAGAGGATACTTTATTAAATTCAGGATCTTCATTTGTGGGGAATACCTTAATTGGTATCTCTTCGGCCCTCTTTTCCATCATTTTTGTATTGCTGTATACCCTATTCATACTGATTTATCGCTCCTTGATTAAACGTTTTTTAATTGGATTATTTAAAGAGGATAATTCCGATAGGGTAAATGATATTATTGAGCAGGTTCAGTTTATTATCCGTAAATATATTAGCGGGCTCCTAATCGAAATGAGTATTGTGGCCACGGTAGTTTGCCTAGCTTTTTGGATAATGGGCATTAAATATGCATTTCTATTAGGCTTATTGACGGGTTTGCTCAATTTGGTTCCCTATATAGGCATTGCGATTGCATTGATTCTTTCCCTGCTTATTACCTTTGCTACCGCTACGGGAATTAAATTATTCCTGGTCCTCATCACCATAGTATGCATGCATTTAATCGATGCCAATGTGTTATTACCGGTAATTGTAGGTTCAAAAGTAAAAATCAATGCATTGATCACCATTATTGGAGTGGTTATAGGGGAAATGTTTTGGAGCATACCGGGTATGTTTCTATCCATACCGATTATAGCCGTTTTAAAAATCATATTTGACCGGGTGGAAAGCCTGAAAGTTTGGGGAATTTTATTGGGGGAAGAGGAGAAACCCGAGAAAAAACTTAAAAAAACCAAAGCCAGGGCTGAACAAGCCTAAAATATCCTTCCATTTTGAAAATTTGGGTAACGAAGCCTTTACCAATTTATTGTTTTCTATTTTTTAATTTAGAGTCAATTAGGTAAATAAAGAATAAAGGAAATCCTTTGATAAGGTATTTTTTTATTCCAAAATTATATAAATGGATAACCAGGATTTTATACTCGGTGATAGCATTATGGCCGGTAGAATCAGAAAAATGGATTGGTCAAAAAATCCATTGGGTCCTATATATACCTGGCCCAATTCCTTAAAACTCTATATTTCACAGATCCTATTTCACCAATTTCCCATGCTTATTCTTTGGGGAAAGGAATATATTCAATTACATAACGATGCCTTTCTTTTTTCACAGGGATCGGATCCGGATTTGGTTCCGGCCCTGGGGAAAAGTAGTCCTGAGTACTATGACAAGACCTGGCACCTGGTCCAACCTATGTTAGATGCAGTTTTATATGAAGGGAAAACCTTTTTTAATGAAGACCAGGGATTTCCGGATCCAAGAAGGCCCGGTATAAAAATCGCCTATTATACGTATAGCTATAGCCCCTTACGGGATGATCATGGAAATATTGGCGGCATCATGGTGACCAGTATTGAAACCACGGGTAAAATAGAATCCTTCCATAAATTGGAGGAATCCGAATTACGCGCCCGCTTGGCCATTGAAGCCGCCGAAATGGGTTCCTATGAATTGGATCTAGAAACCAATAAAATAAAATCCAGCGAATCCTTTTCCCGAATTTTAGGGGTTTCTCTGTTCACCGATCAGAATCAGGTTCGGGACCGGTATTTCCAGGAAGATTTAAAATTAAGGGACGATGCCTTTCAGGAAATGTATAAAACAAAAAAGCTGGATTTTGTGGCCCGTTTTATGGTTCATAGTGAAATGCGTTGGATCCAAATTCTAGGTAAACTCATTGACGGACCTAATAAAAAACCAGGAAAATTAATAGGGGTTATACAGGACATTACCGAAAAAAAATTAAGTGAGCAGCGATTAATTCAGGCCAATAAAAACCTTCAGGAGGCGATAAAGGAACAAAAGGATGCCCAAAACCAGAAGGATCAATTTCTTCAAATTGCCAGCCATGAATTAAGAACTCCTCTTACCGCCATAAAAGGATATTCCCAATTGGCCGAAGAAATTCTTCAGGAGGCCGGTTTGGTTAAGGAGGCAAAAATGCTGGAGAAAATGAATGTTCGAATCGATCATCTTCATGCCTTAGTGGAGAATTTATTCGATGTTTCCAAAATCAATGTTGGAAAATTTGATTTTCGGGATAATCCCCTAGACCTGGTCGAACTTCTCAAATTTATTGTCGAGGATTTGCGGTTTACCCCCTTAAATCAAACTATACAGGAAGATTATACCTATTCTGCCATGGTAAATGCCGATCGGGACCGGGTTTCTCAGGTGATTACAAATCTATTGGCCAATGCCATTAAATACTCTCCTAAGGGTAAAGAAATCACCGTAAGAACCAGACCCATAAAAAATTTCATTGCGGTAGATATCATAGACCAGGGCATCGGTATATCGGAAGAAGAGATTACCAAGATCTTCGATCAGTTTTACCGGTCAAAAAATATGGCAGAAAGTATGGCCAGGGGTTTAGGATTGGGATTGTATTTATCGGCCCAAATAATCAAACGAAAAGGTGGGGAAATATGGGCAGAAAGTTCGCCTGGAAAGGGCTCCACCTTTACTTTTACCCTCCCAATTCATCAACCTGAATATTCTGCAACCAAGCTGTCCTAATCTAATTAAGTAACCTTCCAGTTTAATTGCTCAGTTTAATTTCCTCTCCTTCATAACCAATTGGAAATTCCCCAACCAAATTCCCACGCCTTACTAAACGATCTCTAATTTCCTATACTTACTATCCAATTCTATCCCCAAACCCTCATTCTCAGCCCTTAATTTCCACAACCCAATTTTATGACCTTAATTACCTATTCATCCTCTGCATTTCCCGTATAATTCCTGATCCCACTTTTCCAATCCCTGTATTTTTTTGGCAAGCAATTTCCGCAGGGTCTAAATTGAAAGGCCAAAGCCTCCTTCTCATTCATAAAGAAAACCCGGTTTTCCACTCGCATACGTTTACCCGATAAACAGTCTAATCGTCCATAAATTTTTAACCGATTATTTCCGGCGTATTCAATTTTTCCAGCCCTAATGGCTAAATAAATGGCCTTGGATTTGGCATAAGCGCTACCAACTAATTCCTTGTGAAAGACCATCCTATTAATGTAAACCATCATGAAAAATAATACCTAAGGTGAGTCTGTTCCCGGAATGAACCTCGCTTACTCCATGCTTGATATTAACCCTATAATAGCCCTTATTTCCCTTTATGGGTCTATATTGGGAAGGGAATAAAAGGATATCCCCTTTTCTGGGCTTTAAAACGATGGCTTTAGACTGCGCCCGGGGGATTTGCTGGGTTAAAACAAATTCCCCACCGGTATAATCCAATTCCGGTTCCGTTAAAAAACAAACCGCCTGAAAGGGAAAATAGACCCCTCCATAAAGATCTTGATGCAGGGTATTATGTCCTCCTAAACCGTATTTCAATATTAAGGGGGTTGGCAATAATTGACCGGAGGCATGGCATTCCTGAATAAAATCAAAATGGGCAGGGGGATAAACCCTTTCCAAACCCAATTGCTTCATCCAGGTATTGGCCCAAGGAGATAAATATGCATACAATCCCTCCCGTAGGCCTTGAATAGTAGGTGGTAAGGGATCGGCAAAGTATTTATACTCCCCCAATCCAAAGCGATACCGTTCCATGAGAATGGTTTTCCTGTAAAGATTTTCCTGATTATAGTCTAAAACCCATTCCTGAACCAAGGTTTCTGGAAGAATTTTTCCTAGAAGAGAATACCCTTTTGTATTCATGGAATCGAACATAGAGTCCCAATGTATTAAGGCAAGCGTATCTTTTATAAAGAAATATTCCATGGCAATGAAAAAGAACACGTTGAACTCAAAAGCTAGATTATGATTTCCGGCTTTCCGTTTTCCCTGGAAAGTTTGCTATTTCGGATAAGATCTCACAAAGTTCCATAGGGCGACTAAAAAAAGGAGAATGGCTGGTAGCCATTTTATAAACCGCGTTTACTCCCTCCTCCTCGATCATTTTTTCCTGAATAAAAGGAGTCACCGCTCTATCTTCCGTGCAGGCAATGTAAAAGCGAGGAATGGTACCATATTTCTCCTGACTTAGCACCAAAGGCACTCTTCCCGATTCTACCGATTCATGACTCAGTATAAGTTTCGCCATTTGAAAAATAGTATCCTCGCAATCATGATAGAGCCCCTCCTTATAAATTTCCGGTTTTAAGGTACTGGACATGGTTTCCCCATGAATTTCGACATAAGGTTTCAAAGCCCCTTTCGTATCCATTGCGGAATATTCGGCCTGGGTCTTTCCATTGGGTATAAGGTAGGCCGCCAGGTAAACCAGCTTCTCAATCTTTTCTGGAATTAATTCAGCAAGCTGGGATATAAATATGCCATTCTTACTATGTCCCACCAAAATAACCTCCTCTTCCAGCCCCATTACCAGGTTTTTCAAAAAAAGGAGGGTTTTCTCAAAACGCACTTCGCCAATATGGGTCTTATCTCGACCCATCCCAGGTAAATCAGGCGCCAGAACCCTAAAACCCCTATTTTCTAAAACAGGAATTACCCTATGCCAATTCCAGGCACTATGCCAGGAACCATGAATCAAAACAAATGTCTTCATACTCGCAGGAATTTAAATCCCTACAAGTATGCCCATAAAACCAAACCAAAAAAACCCGGTTCTTGCTCAATTAAAAAATCAAGAATGAATTTAAACTATAAATTATGGCCCCTATTTGATTCCTTATTTATTTTAAAAAAAAATAGGCAATAAGGCTAATAAACCTATAGGTTATTTCGATTTGCCGTAAAGCTTCATATAATCCAGGGTTAGATTGCAAAGGGTCTTTACCCCCAAAGAAAATCCGGATTCATCTATATAAAAGTCCGGAGTATGGTGGGAAGGTGCCTTTTTGGGATCACCACCTACGGGCATTCCTCCTAAATGCACAAACAAACCTGGTACTTTCTCTTCATAAAAGCTAAAGTCTTCTGCACCAGTTATAGGATGATCTAAAATTACCTTATCGGCCCCGGCGGTTGCTTGTAAAGTTGGAAGCATTTTCTGGGTTAAATCGGGATTATTATAGGTAACTGGATAGGAAGTAGAATAAGGACAAATGACCTCGGCTTTGGCCCCCTGTGCTTCGGCGGTTTTGGTGGCAACTTCATTCAAGCGGGACTTTAATAAATCCATATCACTGGTACTCATAGCCCTAAGGGTACCCAACATGGTCACTGTTTCAGGAATGATATTATCCCGGTTTCCCCCATTAATGGCCCCAACGGTAACAATAGCAGGATTTTCGGTTATATTCACGTTTCTGGAAACGATGCTTTGTAAATTATTCACGATTTCGGCCGAGACCAAAATGGGATCAACACTGGACCAGGGGGCTGCCCCATGGGCAGACCTTCCGGTTACCACGATTTTAAAGTTATTGACCGCGGCCATGGAACCTCCGGGGCGATAAGTAATCTTACCAACTTCGCATTGGGAATTAATATGCAAACCAAAAACGGCATCCACCTTAGGGTTCTCCAAAACTCCTTCTTCCACCATTTCTTTGGCTCCTCCCTTCTCCCCTACCGGAGTGCCTTCTTCGGCAGGTTGGAAAATAAACTTAACCGTTCCATGGATATCCTTCTTCATGGAAGATAAAACAGTGGCTGCCCCCATTAACATAGCTACATGGGAATCATGTCCACAGGCAGCCATTACCCCTACCTCAACTCCATTGTATTGGGCTCTCTCCTTGGAAGCAAAGGGAACCGGGGTTCGTTCCTTAACGGGTAACCCATCCATATCGGCACGAAGGGCGACTACGGGACCGGGATGGCCTCCTCGTAAAATGCCAACCACCCCTGTCGTGGCCACTTTGGTTTGTACCTCAAGACCTAGGGAAGTTAAATACTTAGCTATAATATCGGACGTGCGGTATTCCCTGTTTCCTAATTCCGGATGCTGGTGAAAATCTCTTCTCCAGGTAACCACCTGCTCCTGAATAGCATCCGCTTTGCTACTCACCAGGGTTTTAAAGGCATCCGTTTGGGCGAATGCAGGAAGTACAGAGAATAAGGATAGTCCTAAAAGAATTCGTTTTAGCATAATTTGATTTTTAAGGATTTAGAATAAATAAAAAAGAGTTTAATAAAATGGATTTATTGAAAAGAAATAGAAAAAGGGATTTATAAGGAGGATTTATACACTTTCCCGCTTTTCATTACAAAACTCACCTTGGTCATTACCGAAATGTCTTGCAGGGGATCACCCGAAACCGCAATGATATCGGCCATTTTCCCAGGTAATAGGGAACCTTTTTCATTTGAAATGCCTAATAAATCGGCGGCATTTACGGTAGCCGATTTAATGGCCTCCATAGGCGGCATCCCGGCTTCTACCATGTATCCAAACTCCAGCGCATTTTTTCCATGCGCATAGACCCCGGCATCGGTACCAAAAGCAATTTTCACTCCTGCTTTATAGGCCTTACCGAAGGTGGCCTGAATTTGGGAACCAATAGAAATGGCTTTACCCACAATTACAGGAGGGAAATACCCCGGTATTTTTGCCGAATCGGCCACGGAACGGCCGGCAATAATAGTGGGAACCAAATACGTGCCATATTTTTTAGCTAATTCAAAATCCTCATCATTCATAAAGGAACCATGTTCGATAGAGGCCACCCCACCCAGAATAGCCCGTTTAATTCCTTCGGCACCATGGGCATGGCAGGCTACCTTCATTCCATAGTCTTTGGCGGTTTCGACCACCGCTTTAATTTCCTCTATCGAGAATTGCGCACCGGAACCATCCTTGCTTAAGTCAAGCACCCCACCCGTAGAAGCTATCTTAATAAAATCCGCTCCTTTTTTAAACTGGAAACGAACCGCTTTAATAAGTTCATCCCGACCATCGGCTATCCCCTCTTCCGGACCAGGGGCATGCCGAAACACATCATCCCGAAAACCATCCGTCTTATCCATATGCCCACCAGTAGCCGAAATAGGCATCCCTGCACTAAAAATAGTTGGCCCCACCACCAAACCCGAAGCTATGGCATTTCGAAGGGAGGTATTTACCCCCGAACCCCCACAATCCCGAACCGTAGTAAACCCTGCCATTAAGGTTTTCCGGGCATAAAGAGTGGACCGAAAAGCCACATCGGCATCCGACATTCGGAAACCCTCAACAATGGTATTTTTACTAAACTGGTCCTCCAAATGAACATGGCAATCAATCAAGCCAGGTAATACCGTCATGGCACGTAGATCAATAACCTGATCCGAAGCCTCACCCGCAACAAAACCATGAACAATAGATTCAATTTTAGACCCGGAAACCACCACCGTAACCGAAGATTTGGAGGATCCAGACACCCCATCAATCAAATGACCACACTGAATATAGGTTTTCTGCGAAAAAACACAAGAAAAGCAAAGAAAAAGAAGACAAAAAGTAAAAAAAGAGCGCATAGATTATATTTTAAACAACAATATAACCCAAATATTCAAAAAAAGGAGAATACAACCACAATTCCTTGAACTATTCACAAAAACAAACCAAAAAAAGTCCAAGACAATAGCAAAACCCAAAAAAACAGGGTCAGATTTTTTACCAGAAAAAGGAAGCGGTAGGGGAAGTGGTAGAGGCAGAGATAGTAGTAAAAAGTTCTAAAGAAACTACCGCCAAATTAATTTTATAGGAAATCGTATGAAATTGCCCAATTACCGGAAACCTAGAAAAAGAAATGACCAAATAAGGGTCCATGTGGAGGTAAAATTATTTAAGCTTTATAAAGATTAGAATTAAGGAAGTAAATAATCCAATCAAAATCGTACTAATCCAAAGTATAATGGAGTTTTTATTTCTTTCCATTTGAGTATCCATTTTTCTTTCTAGGACCTCCATTTTTGCCTCCAATTTAATCTCACTCATAGAAATTGAGTTTTTCAAGTCCAAAGCAAAACCCTCGATTTTATCCAGAACCTCCTTCATATCATCTTTTAATTTGAAGTCTATTAGTTCAAATATAGCCTCTTTTTCCTTCAATTCTAATTTATTGAACGGCTCAAATTTGGAATTGGTTTCCTTTAAATCCATTTTAATTTCTAATTTTTTTATACTTCCACCTATCGTGGCAATCTTTATTATAATAATTTATTTCCATTTTTTTTAACGGTTGGAGCAGTTGAGGTGTACCGTGATCAATATTGATGAAGTTGGAGATAAATTTTTTTACTGATTTTAATTTATGCATTTTCTTTATT
>Ga0209067_10002194_pt1 | contig 11671 bp, 12 predicted proteins | sample ColStrG_CSR_2013_FD_187199 | JGI IMG/M metagenome (GOLD analysis project Ga0209067, IMG submission 187199) | Freshwater sediment microbial communities in response to fracking from Pennsylvania, USA - Cold Stream Run_MetaG_CSR_2013 (SPAdes)... | ecosystem: Environmental > Aquatic > Freshwater >... | reverse complement strand
CGAGCTGGCCGAGGCGCTGTTCCAAAGCGTGCGCATGCAGCTCAGCGTGCCGCGCTATGCCGCCATCGACCCCGGCCGCGGCGCCAATCTGGACCTGATCGACCGGCCCATAACCGATGCCGCCTGGCTGGTCCGGCGATTCGCGGAGATCCGCGCGCTCGATACGGAAGCTGCACGACTGCGGGCCATCGATGAAATTCTGAACTGGACGAACCCCGGTCCCGGTGGATTCTACGATGACCTGGGCGACCCGATGAACCACCCGCACCTGGAGCCGGGCGTGGGGTTCACGCAAGACCCGGCCTTTTTCCACACGGCCCGAACTGGTTTTGGCGGGCGCCGCAACACGCCGTGGCGCATTGCCTGGCACCGCCACGCCGAAGCGCTCTACGGCAACACGCTGAAGCTCCGGTACACGGGCCTCGACCCGGCCGCGCACTACAGGGTCCGCTTCACACAGGGCGGCGACTCCACGCCGCGGGCCACGCGCCTGGTGGCCAACGGTACAGTTGAAATCCATCCGATGCGGAAACGGGAGGCCGACGTGAAGCCCTTGGAGTTCGACATTCCTCCGGCCGCCACTGCCGGCGGTGCACTCACGCTGGAGTGGCAACCGAACCCGGACGAGGCCGGCAACGGCCGTTTCGTTCAAGTGTCCGAGGTTTGGCTGATTAAGCAGTAGCGGTTACTGTCGCGCTCGATGAACGCCATCATGCACACCAGCAGCAGCACGCCTGCGAGGCAATAGACCACCGACGTGATGGCGATGGCGAAGCCTAAGCCGCTGCGCTGCGCGATTAGGCCGACGACCACCGGCGCGGTGCCGCCGCCGCCCAGCCACCCGACGCAGTTCATCATTCCCGCCATGGTGCCGCGCGCCTCGGGCGGGATCACGTCAAACGGCGAGGCGAAGATGTTGGCGTCGTACAGTCCTTTGAAGAAGCCCCATCCCGCCAGGGCCACTACCAGCCACACGACCGACTGCGTGAATCCGCAAAGCGCTACAAAAGGCGCGCCGGCAAAGACGCCGATCGCCTGCACGATCAGGCGGCCGCGGCAGGTGCGCTTGACCAGCGTGTCGGCCAGCCATCCGCCGACGGCGGCGCCCGCCATGCTAGCAAACTGCGCGAAGAGCGTGGCGCTCAGGCCCGCCATCGCCAGGCTCATTCGGAACCGGTCGTGGAGGAATGTCGGCATCCAGGAGAGCAGCACCACCGCGACGAAGTTGGCGCACACGAACGTGGCCATCAACATCAGGGCGGAGGGCGTGCGCAAAACGAGCGCGATGGCGCCAAGCGCCGGAGGTTTGGTTCCCACCTGCGCCGCTGGCTCCGCCGCGCCCCGGCGCGGCTCCAGAAGATAACGGTTCAACACCAGGCCGAGCAGGATACCCAACCCGCCGAAGACAACAAACGACCAGCGCCATCCATACCGCTGTCCGATGAGCCCGGCGAAGAATCCGCCGCCGATAGTGCCGACGTAGACGCTGGTCTGCAGGAAGCCCAGGGCTCGAGAGCGTGTTTGGCGGCCGTGGTAATCGCTGATCAGCGAAACTGTCGCGGGGTAGTAGATGGTTTCGCCGCAGCCCTCTGCCGCGCGAAACAGCAGCAGGTGTCGAAAGGTGCGCGAGAGCGCCGTGGCCATGCAGACGGCGCTCCAGACGTACAGCCCGCCCATGATCGCAGACTTGCGGCGGATGCGATCGACGATGGAACCAGCGAGCGGCGCCCCCAGCCCATAGAGCCACGCGAAGGCCGAACCCAGGAGGCCGAGTTGGACCGTGCTCAGATTCATTTCCTTCTGGAGCAGAGGAAAGACGGAGAAGACGGCCTGGCGGTCGGCGTAATTGAAAAAGCAGATGCTCCACAGCATCGCCACCACCAGCCAGGGATATCGCTTCCCCGGCGCGGCAACGGAGCCGGCGCTTGGTACGGGCATTTTATAACGGTAGCGCAAGTGCTTGGCCAGTCACCTGGCGGTGCCCTTGGCTTTGGCCACATCGAACAGAGTTGGGTAGAACTGCACGAACGTGGTGTCCACTGCGCCGTGCTCTGCGTGACAGGAATAACAATCGGCAGTCTGCGGAATCAACTTGCCGGACGGCTGCGAACCTTCGAACCGGAAGAACGCCCAGTTCCCCGGGAAACGGCCTTCATCCTTCACGTGCGCTTCCATGGCGACAAATCCGGACTGAAATCGGCCGCCGGCATTGATCGATTCCCGGGAACGCGAGTCACGCAGTTCAAGAATCAGGACCGTCTTGTTTGGCCAGCGGCCGGTATCGAGGAAAGCGCGATAGGCGGTTCGCGGAACGAATACGTTGTCGAAGACCGGGTCGGCGCGAGGTGCGGATTGCGTGTACGACATGCCGAGGCCGGAACTCAGGAATACCCACTCCCGGTAATCGCGCGGCCGCATGAGTTGGCCATCGGCCGTGTATTGCGGGCCATCCGCCGTGCTGTCCCAGGCTACAACCGTGGTGGCCACGGCTGCGGCCAGAGTGAATCCGAGGAATGTTTTGGTCATGACTGTCATGCGTCTTCTCCGAGCGCCGGCCAACCCACCATGCCGCCTCGTCATATGTTCACGCGAATGCGGGGTCAGTGCAACGGCGGGGCAGGCGGATTGCCGATCGACGGCCAATAACAACTACTTTCATGGGTGCTAAACGTAAGAGCGGACACGCTGGCCTTGTTGAATGGCCATGCGACAAGCGGGCCGAGTTTCACAGGATGCATTTGGCCTGGAACCTTCGCGAGCGACGAGTTGGTGGTGCGAAGGGCTATCGCCAGACTTCAAACTGGGTTCCAGAACGCTGTGACCGGGCCAGTTTCCGGAAACCCCGTTTCGTCCCCAATGCAGCAACCGCTCCGGAACTTTGCTAAATCACTCGGCGTCTATTCAGTCGACTGCGCGATGCGAATATGGGAAGTGATGCCGAAGGAAGTCTGATGCGCGCTGTCGCCAGAGGCTGTTCGATTCTGCTGTTGGCTGTGTTGCCATCCGCAGGCCAGCCAGCACAGCCGATCCCGGTCTTCAGCACGGAGAGCATTGGCGCCGTCGGTCGGAGCACGAAGGTTTTGGCTGCAGGAATGGTGCTGGTGCTCTATGGCGGACACCTGGCATCCGAGCCGGTTTGTGGTCAGCCGACAGTGCAACCTGCCCTGGAACTGTGCGGTGTTCGCGTCCTGATAGGGACCAGCCCGGCGGAGTTGCTGTACGTCAGTTCGGGCCAGATTAACTTCAGGATCCCGGCGGATGTGCCCACGGACGGATTCGCAGCGTTGCGGGTGTGCGTTGGCGCTGTGTGCAGCACTCCGGTCCCCATGTGGTTCAGCACCCGCACGGCGTTGCTCTCCCTGGAAAAACCAGCCTACGCTCACATGCCGGTTTGGATCCATGTGGATCCGCCACCTCCATATTTTGTGTCGTATCCGTGCTGGAACGGACCGTGGACGCCGTCGGGCTATGAACTCGATGTACGCCGAAGCGGCAGGTCTCTCGCGCCGTTGCAACAACCATCGCCGCCCCCGAACTGGGCCGAAACCAGTGCTGAGCGGTGCGACGGCCCCACTGTCCGGAGTTCCCTTCCGTTGCATCTTTTATACCGGTTCGATGAACCGGGGACGTACTCTGTGCGATTGACGGCCAAGAAGGGAGACCAGTTTCTCTACGCGTCGGAGTGGACCGATATTCTTATTGAACCGTTCTCCGAAGAGAAGCGTAACGCGTGGCTCGAATCCCTGGAGTCACAGATCAAGATGAATAGCCGCAGCATCGTGTCCGACGTGATTCCTTCACTGCTCTCGTGGCCGGACGAGAAGGCGCTTGCCGTCTTGTTGAAAGCCATACCTGCTAATACGACGCAATGCGCGAACTTCGATTGCATAAAACTTTTCTTCGGCAGGGCAGCTCTCTCGTGGTTCGATGACGCCCTTTTGCGACGCCAGGTCCCTCCAGAACGGCTGTTTCGCTTGTGCCCGCCCGAGGGAAAGTGCCGGTAAGTAACTAGCCGCGGCCTACGAACGGCATCCTGGTGGCCATGATGGTCATGAATTCTACGTTGGCGTCGAGCGGCAGATTGGCCATGTAAAGCACGGCTTCGGCAACGTGGCGCACGTCCATGCGCGGCTCCACCATCATGGTTCCGTTGGCCTGAGGTACGCCCTGGCTCATGCGCTCGGTCATCTCGGTAGCGGCGTTGCCGATATCGATCTGGCCGCAGGCGATATGAAAATTCCGGCCATCGAGGGAAATGCTCTTGGTGAGACCCGTGATGGCGTGTTTCGTGGCGGTATAAGGCGCCGAGTTGGGGCGTGGGACGTGAGCCGAAATGGAGCCGTTGTTGATGATTCTCCCACCGTGCGGCGTCTGCGCCTTCATCATCCGGATGGCCTCCTGAGCGCAGAGGAACGTGCCGGTCAGGTTGACGGCCACTACGGCGCTCCAATGCTCGAAGCTCAGATCTTCCATCGGAATGGCGGGCGCGTTGCAGCCGGCGTTGTTGAAGAGAACGTCCAAGCGGCCGTAGGCTGCGTTGGCTTTGGCGAAGAGCGCTTTCACGGAGGCGGGATCGCTGACGTCGGCTGGGACGGGGAGCACCGCGCCGCCGGATGGTGCGGCCATGGCGGCGGTGCGGTGCAACTCACTGACGCGGCGGCCGGCGAGCACCACCGAATAACCGGCGGCCTGCAGCGCGAGGCTCGCGGCGCGGCCGATTCCACTGCCGGCGCCGGTGACGAGAGCGATCTTGGAGTTCATGGGTTCGATTGTATCCTCCCCACGCTCGCGTGGTGTTAATCTAAGTTCGGAGAAGCGGCAGATGATCATCGGCGTTCCCAAGGAAATCAAAGATCACGAAACGCGCGTGGGGCTGGTGCCCAGCGGGGTGACGGCTCTGCGCGAGGCGGGCCATGAGGTGCTGGTGGAGAGCGGAGCCGGCGACGGCAGTTCGCTAACCGACCGCGAATATCTGCAGGCAGGCGCGGCCATTACGCAGAACGCGGCCGATGTCTGGCACAAGGCCGACCTGGTAGTGAAAGTCAAGGAACCGCAGCAGGCCGAGTACGGTTATTTCCGGTCCGGCCTCATTCTGTTTACTTACCTGCACCTGGCGCCGCTGCCGGAGCTGACCGACCGGCTGGTTGCCTCCAAGGTGAACGGCGTGGCGTACGAAACCATCAAGGAAACGGACGGTTCGCTGCCGCTGCTCACGCCCATGAGCGAGGTGGCCGGGCGCATGGCGGTACAAGTCGGGGCGCAGTACCTGGAGCGGCCAGCGGGTGGGCGCGGGATTCTGCTGAGCGGCGTGCCGGGGGTCGCGCCGGGGAATGTGGTGATTCTAGGCGGCGGTATCGTGGGCATCAACGCGGCCAAGATGGCCGTGGGAATGGGCGCGCACGTCACCATCATCGACCGCAACCTGAACCGGTTGCGGGAGCTGGACGACATCTTCAACGGGCAGGTGGTGACGCTGGCATCGAACGCCTGGACGATCAGCGAGAACCTCAAAACTGCCGACCTGGTGGTGGGTGCGGTGCTGATTCCCGGCGCCTCGGCGCCGCGCCTGGTGCGGCGGGAAATGATCGCCAACATGAAGCGCGGGGCGGTGGTGGTGGATGTGGCGATCGACCAGGGCGGGTGCTTCGAAACCTCGCACGCCACCACGCATACCGAGCCGATTTACTTCGTGGACGGGGTGCTGCACTACTGCGTCTCGAATATGCCGGCGGCGGTTCCGCACACGTCCACGTTTGCCCTGACCAACGCCACTTTTCCTTACCTGTTGGAGCTGGCAAACTACGGATTGGAAACCGCGTGCGAGCGCCACGCAGCGCTGCGGGAGGGCGTCAACACCTACAACGGGTACGTGACGTACCGCGGGGTAGCGGAATCGCAAGGGCGGCAGTGGCGCGAACTGGCGGCGGTGGAGTAAGGGATCAGAGGACGGAAAAAAGCTCGGGCAGGGAGATCGAGATACCCGGGGCAGTCAAGGATCCGGTCAGCGGGACTTCAACGGGCCACTGGCCTTTGCGAAATTCCCAAGCGCGGGGATTTTCGGGGTCGACGATCCACACCACTTCGACGCCCCAGTCGTGATAGTCCTCGCATTTGGCGATCACTTGGCTCAGCCGGTCGTCAGGCGACAGGATCTCAACGCAGAGATGGACGGGTGCGGTGGGATAGGGGTCCTGAATTCGACTGCGAGCCTGTACAGCGAAGTCTGGCACGAGATACTTGCCGGTCCGAATCTGACAGGTCAGTTTCGTGTTGGCCTCAAAATCGGGGAAGCCCACCATCAACTGGGAAAAGCGCGACTGGATGGCGCTGTGCTTTCGCGTTGCTATAGGCATCGAAGATTCCAACGAAAACTTGACCCGCGGGGACCAAGATCAGTGCTTCTCAGTTTTCGGAAGGCTTCTCCGCGGAATCGATCACCAAAACTTGAGCCGGAACCTTGCCCGATTCCAGCTTCAGCCCGAGTTGCTCCTGCAACGCCGCGAAAATCGAAGGACCAGCACCGGCCTCCGACGCGTTGCCTGCGCGCTGGTCGACCGAAGGCGGCTTCGCCTGCATATCATCCGGCGCCCACTCCAGCTTCAAATCAAATTTCCCGGCGACACCCGTTGCGTCTAGCACCGGCTGGTGACGGACTTCCGAAAGCTTAAGGGCAAGTTGAGCCATGGTACAGCCTTCGGCCTCGATGCGCCCTCGCTGTGAATGGCCGACGCTGCCGCGATCGGGCGAGGAGGCCTCCGCTTTTAGCCCGCCCTTCCCAAGCACCAGCCTGTAGCCGGGAATGGTCCTCTGCTCGCGGTGAAGCACCAGCTTGAACCGATCGGCGAGCAGCGTCTGGAGCATCAACATCAACTCAGGACCGTCGGCCGGCACGTTCGCCTTGGCTTCGATAGAGTAGCGATCCTGATCGACCCACTTCGGCCCTCCGATGATTTGGGGCTCCGGTACGCCGTAAGCGCCGCGGACGCACCGCCTCAGCGTTACGTTTTTCGCGCTGATGCGACCCGTGGTTTCAACAATGCCCACAACGCTGCCGGGCGGCTCCAGGCTGGGCTTAATCGATGCGACCTCAAACGCAGGCGGACCAGCCGCCTGTTGGGCGAAAAGTGTGGCGCAAATAGAAACAAGAACTCCGCCAATCCCCACGGTACCCAACTTATCTCAATGACGCTCTCCGCCGATAAAGCGTTGAGCGTTGAGAACCTCGTTACGGTCCAGAACCCAGAAATGATTCGGCCTGGCCTATTGTGGCTTGGAAGGCCTGCGCAAGGTGATGCCCCCTGTGCCGATAGTAGCGCGAACCCACCCCCGTGGAGTAAGCTTCGGACATGCCCGCAATTGAAGGCGTGGACGCGGCGCCGTTACCGCTGACCTCGCTTACCGAAGACGAAAAGCTCTTCCAGACGACCGTGCGCAGGTTCGCGCGGGAGCAGATCCGGCCGTACGTCCGCGAGATGGACGAAGCCGGGGTCTTCCGCAGAGACATTATCCAGCAGTTTTTCGAAATGGGCCTGATGGGGATTGAGATCCCCGAAGAGTATGGCGGGCAGGGCGGGAGTTTCTTCCAGGCCGTGCTGGCGGTGGAGGAACTCTCGGCGGTGGACCCCTCGGCCGGTGTCATCGTGGATGTGCAGAACACCATCTGCAATAACGCGCTGATGAGGTGGGCGACGCCGGCGCAGAAGGCCAAGTACCTGCCGCGACTGGCCGGAAATATGGTGGCGTCGTACGCGCTTTCGGAAGCCGGGTCGGGCTCCGATGCCTTCGCCATGGCTACGCGCGCCGAGGATCGCGGCGACCATTTTCTGCTGACGGGCCGCAAGCTGTGGATCACCAACGCGGCCGAGGCCGGCTTCTTCCTGTTATTCGCCAACGCCAAACCGGAAGAGGGATACAAGGGCGTGACGGCGTTCCTGATCGAGCGCGAGTTTCCCGGGTTCCAGGTGGGCAAGAAGGAAGACAAGCTGGGGCTGCGGGCTTCGTCCACCTGCGAGCTGATCCTGGACAATTGCCGGGTACCGCGCGAAAACGTGATGGGCGAGGTGGGCAAGGGGTACAAGGTCGCTATCGAGACGTTGAACGAAGGGCGGATCGCGATCGGTGCGCAGATGATTGGCCTGGCCCGCGCGGCGCTCGAACACGCCGTGGCCTACGCCAAGGAGCGAAAGCAGTTCGGCAAGACGATCGGCGAGTTTCAGGGCGTGCAGTTCGACCTTGCTAAAATGGCAATTGAGGTGGAAGCCGCACGGCTGTTAGTGTACAACGCGGCGCGGCTGAGAGACGCCGGAATGCCATTCCTGACGGAAGCGGCGATGGCCAAATACTACACTTCGGAAATCGCGGAGAAGGCGGCTTCGAAGGCCATCGAGGTTCACGGCGGAGTCGGTATCACGAAAGATTATCCGGTGGAAAAGCTGTACCGGGACGCCAAAATCGGGCGGATCTACGAAGGAACCAGCAATATTCAGCTCTTGACGATCGCCAAGAAACTGATGGGGAAATGAGTTCTTCTCAGGAGTGAGAGAAAATGCGTGTCACGATGCTCTGCGCCGCGCTAGCGGCTTTCGGTGTTCCCACGTGGGCCGCCGACGATGTCAACGCCGATGAAATCATTCGCAAGTTTGCCGCCAAGGAGTTGGAGTTCGCCCAGGCGCGCAACAACTATACCTACCGGCAAAGCGTGAAACTGGAGGAACTGGAGGGCGGCGGGAAGTGGGAGTTGGTGGAAGACATCATATTCACCCCGGAAGGCAAGCGGATGGAGAAGGTGGTGTACGCGCCGGTGCTTTCGCTGCGCCACATCCTGCTGACGCCGGAAGACGAGCAGGACCTGCGCAACGTGCAACCGTTCGTGCTGACCACGCCGGAGATCCCGGATTACGATATTCACTACATCGGGCGTGAGAAGGTGGACGAGGTAGGCTGCTACACCTTTTCCGTGAAGCCGAAGAAAATGGTCCAGGGCAAACGCTACTTCGAGGGTCAGATCTGGGTGGACGACCGCGATTTGCAGATCGTCAAGACGTACGGCAAGGGCGTAGGCGTAATCAAGAAAAGTTCGGACAACCAGTTCCCGCGGTTTGAAACCTACCGGGAGCAGATCGACGGCAAGTACTGGTTCCCGACCTATACCCGCGCCAACGACACGCTGCATTTCAAGAGCGGCGACAACGTGGCGATCCGGATGACGGTGAAGTATCAGGACTACAAGAAGTACGAAGGCCGGTCGACGATCAAGTTCGGCGACGTGGTGGACGATGGCAAGACGCCGCCGGCCAAGAAGCAGTAGGTTTGAGGCACGGTCGCCATGGTGTAATGGTAGAATGAAGGTGTAGTGGTACCATGGCCCTCAACATTAAGAATCGGGAAGTGGAGCAACTTGCCGGCGAGGTAGCTGGGCTCTCCGGCGAGAGCAAAACCGAAGCCATCCGGCGCGCTCTGCTGGAGCGAAAGCAACGCTTGACGTTGATTGGGAATCGTTCCCCGAAGTTGGATCGCTGGCAACACTTCCTGCGGAATCGGGTCTGGCCTCAGATTTCGAAGGGTTCACGGGGCCGGCCCATTACCAAACGGGAGCGCGAAGAGATTCTTGGTTACGGGCCGGATGGTTTCTAGGAGCGAGACCGCGTGATCCTCGACGCTTCGGCAATTGTATCGATTCTGATAGGCGAACCTGACTCGGCGCGCCTGCTCCAACACATGGCTGAAGCGCCAGTTCTCGCGGCGGCCGCTCCAACGTTGTTGGAATCCACGATGGTACTCTCCAGACACTTCAAAGGCGATGCCCGAGCGGTTATGAATGAATTTGTACGCGAATTCCAAATCGAGGTGATTCCGTTTTCGCGCGACCACTATGATGTTGCAGCCGACGCCTTTTATCGATTTGGCAAAGGGAGGCACGCAGCGTCTTTGAACTTTGGCGACTGCATGAGCTACGCGGCAGCCCGGCTTTCAGGCCAACCGCTGCTATTCACGGGGAGCGACTTTGCGCGAACCGACATTTGAATACCTGCACTCAGGCCAGCCCGTGGTACTATCCCTTTGAATGCCTACCAAAATCACTTGTCTGCACAACGGTCCCATTCGCATTGAGGGCGAGTTTGAAATTCAGGATCCGGCCGGAAGCGCGTTCGGGTTGGCCGGGCGCACGGTGATTTCTCTGTGCCGGTGCGGCCATTCGGAGAACAAACCGTTCTGCGACGGCAGCCACAATCGCACGGGGTTTAGCGATACCGTGACCGCGCGCGAGTTGCCGCCGCCCAAGCCCAAGCTCTAAACGGACGCCGGCATCCGGCCACCGCCATCCAGGGAAAAGTTCCAAAAAATGTGGCCCATTAGGGCCATTCGCGGCGATAGCGGTAACATAATCTGTGGCTCAATCGCCTTTTGGGATATAAGATCGACCTATGTCAATACATGCGCGCCATGGTTGTACGGGACAGATGAACCAGCGTAAGTGGCTTTGGAATCTGAGCCTTATCGTTATTTCTGCATTGTTCTTATGCGGCTGTTCGAACAGCGGCGCGTCGGCTGCCGGATCGGGCGCTCCAGGCGGTGGTGGCGGCGGCAAAGGCGGCCGGAAGGGCATGGGGGGTGGCGACGTCCCAGTCACCGTGGCGGTGGCGTCGGAAAAGAACGTGCCTGTGGAGATCCAGGTCATTGGAAACGTGGAAGCTTACACCACGATTTCGGTCAAAGCGCAGGTCGGCGGTGAGTTGACCAGGGTCATGATCCACGAGGGCGACTACGTCAAGAAGGACGAGGTGCTCTTCACCATCGACCAGCGCCCGTTAGAAGCAGCTTTGAACCAGGCAGTCGCGAACCTGGCAAAGGACGAGGCGGCTTTGGGGCAAGCCCAGGCAAACGTGGAACGAGATGAAGCGCAAGCGAAGTACTCGGCGGCGCAGGCAGCGCGCTACGCCGATCTTTTCAAGGCAGGAGTGATCTCGAAGGACCAGTCCGAGCAATTGAGAGCCAGCGCGGATGCCTTGAGCCACACGGTAGCGGCCGACAAGGCTGCCATTGAAAGCGCCCGCGCCGCGATCGGTTCCAGCCGGGCCATGGTGGAGAACGCGCGGGTGCAACTAGGGTACACCACTACCCGGTCGCCGATTGACGGCCGGACCGGCAACATCAGTATCAAGCAAGGCAATGTGGTGATGCCTAACAACCAGGAACTGATGACGATCAACCAGATCGAGCCGATTTATGTCACGTTTGCGGTTCCCGAAGCTCAGTTGGCCGCCGTCAAACGCTACATGGACCAGGGAAAACTGACCGTTCGAGCCAAGCCGCAGGACGACACCGCCAGCGAGGAGACCGGCGTGCTGACCTTCGTGGACAACTCCGTGGATGTGACCACGGGAACCATCAAGTTGAAGGGAACGTTTCCGAACACGGACCACAAATTGTGGCCCGGCCAGTTCATCCGGGTCACGCTCCGGTTAACCACCCAACAGAACGCGGTAGTGGTACCCAACGAAGCCGTGCAGACCGGGCAGAACGGAACGTTCGTTTACGTGGTGAAACCGGACAAGACCGTGGAGTCCAGGACGGTGGTTACGGGATCGCGCGTAGAACAGGACATGGTTGTGGATCAAGGTCTGGAAGCCGGTGAGACCGTGGTCACGGAAGGCCAGTTGCGGCTGGCGCC
>Ga0209067_10002192_pt1 | contig 11673 bp, 11 predicted proteins | sample ColStrG_CSR_2013_FD_187199 | JGI IMG/M metagenome (GOLD analysis project Ga0209067, IMG submission 187199) | Freshwater sediment microbial communities in response to fracking from Pennsylvania, USA - Cold Stream Run_MetaG_CSR_2013 (SPAdes)... | ecosystem: Environmental > Aquatic > Freshwater >... | reverse complement strand
GGCCATCGGCCGCGCCGCCGCCGGCTCGGGCGCCGCGGCGTTCAAGGGCTTGACGCGCTGGAAGGGCGTGTAGGCGCCGGCGGGAACGGTCACGACGCCCTGAGGCGCCGCGCCCTCGGCCGGCGCGGCGATCAGGGCGGAAAGCGCCAGGAGCCCTACGCCTCCTGCGCTGGCGTCGCGTCTCATCCCTTCGGCTTCTGGCGGTGGGCTTCGACCTCCTGCGGCGTGACCTCGAGGCCGGTGTTGCCCCACTTCGCGTAGACGAAGGTCAGCACGTTGGCGATGTCCTCGTCCGACAGGCTCCAGGCCGGCATCACGCCGTTGAAGCTCTTGCCGTTGACGGTGAGGGGCTGCTCGAGGCCGCCAGTGACGGTCTTGATCGCGCGGACCTTGTCGCCGTTGAGGTAGTCGGAGGCGGCCAGCGGCGGAAACGCGTCGGGCACGCCCTCGCCGTCGGCCTGGTGGCAGGCCTGGCAATTGTTGGCGAAGACGGCCGCGCCGAGTTCGATCCGCTCCTCCTTGCTCCGGGCGGCGGGGGCGACATGGGCATGGGCGTGCTATCCGGGGCTGTTGCAGCGAATGTCCAGTGGGGCAAGGCTGCAGCTTAGCCGAGCCCACGCGCCCGGGCTATTCACCTGGCCGCGACAGGTGCCAGAATGCCCCCAGCCTCGCGTGCCAGCTCGACACGCACCTCACCCTGCAGGCCGGGAGAACGGCATGTCGGAACCGGAAGTACCCGCACCCCGGCGCCTGCTGCAATGGCGTTTCGCCGCTCCTTCGCGCCTGTCCTCCGAGCATCGCCGCGCACTGCTTGCCGCAGCACTCGGTGTCGCCCTGGCCCTGCTCGATTCGCAGGCGTACCTGCTGGGCGCACGCCTCGACGAACGCGCTTTCGACGCCCAGGTCTCGCTGGTGCGTGCGCTGCGGCCCGCTGCCGGCGGGGCACCCCACGCCGATATCGTCCTGGTGGGTGTCGACGAGGCCAGCCTCGACGGGCTGGCGGTCCCGCTCAGCCTGCTGCACGCCACGCTGGGCACCGCCCTGTCGGCCATCGCGTCGGCCCAGCCGCGGGCAATCGGCCTGGATATTGCCTTGCCCGAGCGCTCCTTCGATCGCCTTTTGCCGGGGCTCGATGCCGGACTCCTGCAGGGTCTGCAGGCCGCGCGTGGCGCGGCGCCCTTCGCCGTCGCCCTCGATACCAATGCCGACGGGCAGGTACGCGTGCCCTACGCACCGCTGCTGGCCGTCGCCGGCGGCGCTGCCGCCTTTGGCCTGCCGCTGTTCCCGATCGACTGCGATGGCGTCGTCCGCCGCTTTGAACCCGATGCCGGCCGTGCGGGAAGCGCTGCGGGCGCGCACTGCGGACCGGCGGCGGGCGCTGCGGTGATTTCCGGCCGTGCAGCGCCCACTTTTGCGGGATGCCTTGCCGCGCAACTGGGCCGGCCATCGGCGCTTGCCGAGAGCGGCTGGATAGATTTCACGCGTGGCACCGCCTTCGACTACGTTTCGCTCCAGGACGTGATCCGCTGGCAGCGCAGCGCTGCGCGGGACACCTTGCGTGCCCGCTTTCACGGACAGGTCGTTCTCGTCGGCTCGGTCCTGCCCTACATCGATCGGCTGCGTCTGCCGGCGGCGCTGACGCGCTGGGAACATGCCGTGGTTCCACCACCCGGCCTCATTGCCAACGCCCAGGTGCTGCGCAATGCCTTGGGTGGCGGCCTGGTGCGCCAGCCGCCCGGGTTGTTCCTGTGGCTCGCCCTGGCTGGCACTGCGGCAGTGGCATTGCCGGCCCGCGCAGCGGTGCGCTACCTGCTGCTGGCGGCTGCCCTGGCCCTGGTGTTCGCCGGTGGAGCGCTGCTGCATGCCGCGGGCTGGTTTCTCGCGCCCGGCGCCGCCATGATTGCGGGTGTCAGCGCGGTGACATTGCGAACCGGTTTCGACCTCGCCAGTGCACGCCGCCAGCGGGAACGCTTGGCACGCAATTTTGGCGGCTACCTCAGCCCAGCGCTCCTGCGCATACTCCTGGAGGACACGCGTGACGATGCCCGCGCTCGCCTGGGTGTGCGCCGGCCCATCGCCTTGCTGTTTGCCGACCTGCAGGACTTCACGCGGCGAACCGAACAAAGCGATCCGGAGCAGATCCGCGCCGTGCTCAACCGCTACTACGCGGCCATAACCCCCGGGCTGCATGCGCAGGGCGGTGTCATCGACAACTTCCGCGGCGATGGAATCATGGTGATGTTCGGCGCGCTTGAGGAACTCGAACGTCCCTGCGATGCTGCGCTGGCGGCGGCGTTTCAGTTGCTCGAGCAGATCGAGCGGCTCAACCGCGAGGAACTGTTGCCGCGCGGCATTGCCCCCGTGGGGGTGACCATGGGACTGGCGTACGGGGACGTCGTCTACGGTGAGGTCGGCAGTCCCGATCGCCGTGACTTCACCGCGCTGGGTGATGCGGTGAACGTTGCGGCCCACCTCCAGGGCATTGCCAAGCAGGTCGGCTACCCGCTGGTGATGACGGCGGTCTTTGCGGCAAACCTGGAACCCGCCGCCGTCGGCCTCACCGACCTGGGCGAGGTGGTGCTCAAGGGGCACTCACCTTTGCGCCTCTACGCCGGGTCGCCGCGGGCTGCCACGGTGCCGCCTGATGGCACCGCACCCTCGGGTTGAACGCCGCGCCGATTACCGCGTTCCGGTGGCGCGCCGGAGCGCTGCGCGGCTTCCCAGGGCGGGCATTTGGCAATACGCTGATTCTTGTTTATCGACCGTCCAGCACCCGTCGACAGGACTCGTCCGCATGATGAACAGGCACCCACCGATCCGCCTCTTCCAGATCGTCACCTTCCTGGTGCTGGGCATGGGCTTGTGCGCGGGCGGCCGCTGCGCCGGCAGCCGAACCGCCGGCCCGGCAGTGGCCGTCGTCACCAATCTCAGCGGCCCGGCGCAACTGCGGCGCGCCGCTGAGCGGCGCTCGATCGCTGTCCTCGATGTGCTGCAGGCGGGCGATCAGCTGCAGCTGCAAGCCACCGCGAGCCTTGAGCTCGCATTCACCGCGGGCGCCGGCTGCGTGCTGCAGCTCACCGGCCCGGGACGTTTCAGCGTGCGTGGCAACGATGTGCTGACGCGTGATCCGGGCGCGCGCGTAGAACGCCGCGACCTTGCAGCGGCGTGGCGGGAAGTGCGCATCCGTCCCGGCCTGGTGGGGCGTGCCAGCATCGCCTTGCGTGGCCTGGCTGCCAATGCGGTCACCCTGCGCACACCCCGGGGTGGCGAGGATGGGCCGGCACTGCAGCGCCTCGAATGGAATCAACCGTACGGACACCCGGCCGGCCCTTGGGGTTACACGGTGCGTGTCATCGACGACCAGGGCGCGCTGATGTTTCTTGCGCAGTCGCAGGAGCGCTCGGTCTCGTTGCCGGCCACCCTGGAATTCGAGCGGGGCCGCGATTACCTCTGGACGGTAGAGGCGCATGCCCAGGACCACGCCAGTGCCTACGGGGCTGCCGAGTTTCACCGTGTCGCCGCCGATGCAGAGGACGGCATGCAGGCGTTATGGCAAAGCGTGATGGCGTTACGGCGCGATCCGGCGCAGCCGGAACCCGTTGCCGAGGAAGTTCTACTGGCCCTGGCGCTGGAGCAATCGGGGCTGCAAAATGCCGCGCAGCGGCAGTGGCGGGCGCTGGCCATCGTGCGCCCGGCCTTGGCCGATTGGCGGTCACTGCGATAAGGCGGCCCTACCAGCGCCCTTCGAGCAGCGGGCCCGCCCCTGCAGCGCGTGCATCGCGGAGCGCGGGACGCGGTTCAAGGTGTCAGGCGGCGGTGCCCGCCATTTTTTGCGTGATGTGGCGCCACTGCGCCGGCGTGACGGGCGTGATGGACAAGCGGTTGCCCTTGCGCAGGATGATCATCTCGGCAAGTTTTTTTTCATCGCGCAGCTCGCCGATGGAAATCAGCCGCGTTTTACGCAATGCGCGCACGTCGACGAGTATCCAGCGCGGCTGCTCGGGCCGGGATGCCGCATCAAAATACGGACTCTGGGGATCGAACTGCGTGGGGTCGGCGTACGGTGCGCTGGCGATTTCCGCTATGCCGGCGATGCCGGGCTGCGGGCAACTGGAGTGATAGAACAGCACCCCATCACCCACGCGGGCATCGTCGCGCAGGAAGTTGCGTGCCTGGTAGTTGCGTATTCCAGTCCAGGGAACCGTTGCGCGGGGCGCCGCGAGCGTATCGTCGATGGAGCACTCGCTCGGCTCCGATTTCATCAGCCAATAGCCCACGCCCGCACCTGGTGTTGGAACGCGCCGAAAGAAGAAAGATCCCCGCCTGTGCCGCCCGGCCAGTTGCCCTGAACCGTAGGTTCAGGTCGGCCACTGTCCGCGTCGTTTAGGTTCAGCAGACGCGTGCCGATCACACCGCGACTCGAGACCAGTGACCTTGCGCACAGCGCATTGGTTCAAGGAACATAAAGGCCTTTGCGCGAACACCGCAGGGACACCGCATTCTAAACGGGTATGCCAGCGGGCAGTTGCCGCCGACGGTATGAATTGCCGTTCTAAAACAGCTTTTCTTGCGGCGCCAGTATTTCATCGGCAAGCGATACGAGATCGCGCAGGCGCCGCCGCGCCTCGGCCAGTTCGGTTCCTTCACCGCCCTTGGATCCGAAAAGCTCCTGCGCAATCTGCAAGGCCGTCATCACGGCTATGCGGTCGGCACCCAGAACCTTGCCGCCATCGCGTATCGCCGCCATCTTCTGGTCGACGTAATGGGCACAGGCCAGCAGCTCATTGCGCTCTTCGGGCCGGCAGGCAACGCGGTATTCGCGGCCGAGGATGCTGAGCGTTATCTGTTCCATGCGGCAGCTCGCTCAGGTGGTGTCGCCGCTGCCGGCCTGCTGCGCCATCTCGACGGGAAGCCGCTCGATGAGCGTATCGAGACGGCGCGTTGCCGTAACGATGCGCTCGTTTAGCGCAGCCAGTTCGGATTGCGAAGTGGCCAGTTGCGTGCGCAACTGATGGTTCTCGTCGCGCAATTGCCGCACGTGCGCGACCAGTTCGTGCATGCGGGCCGTCAATGTGTCCAGTTGGTCGAGCATGCGGGAATGTTAGCACCGCGCGGCGTTGCGCTATAGTGCCCGCGTTGGTGCTCGCGGCGGCATTCCGCTGTCGCAGTTAAACGGGAAGCAGGGACTGTTGCCACGTCATGGCGACCGCAACCTGCGCTGTCCCCGCAACGGTAAGCGGTATCGGGCTTCGGCCCAGCCCGCGCAAGATGACCACTGGGCATGCCTGGGAAGGTCGCGCGGCGTTTCCGCCAGCCCGGATACCGGCCAACAGGTATTTGCCGCGATGCGGCAAATGTTTCAGCAGGTGCCCGCGGGAAACGGGAACCGGCGCTCCAATTTCGGGTTCCTTCCATGACTTCGTCCGTCCGCAATGCGCTGTGCCGTGCGCGAGCATTCCGTTCGTCCCTTCGTCTCCGTCCGGGCGGCTTCGCCGGGCTGATGCTGATGTCGATCCTGGCGAATGTCGCCGCTGCCGCTGGGGCGACCCTTGAACCCATAACGGTCACCGGCGCGCGGGAGCCCGTCGCGCTGGGCGATGCGCTGCAGGACGTCACGGTTATCGATCGCGCCACCATCGAGTCCTATACCGGCGCCAGCATCGAGTCCCTGCTGGCGGATCAGGCGGGAATCCAGGTGTCCGCCAACGGTGGAATCGGCTCGGTAAGCGGCGTATTCATGCGCGGCGCCAATTCCGACAGTACCCTGCTGCTGATCGATGGCGTGCGCTATGGCTCGGCCGCTGGAACACCCATATTCTCCAACCTGCCGCTCGACCAGATCGATCACATCGAGATCGTTCGCGGCCCCATGAGCTCGGTCCATGGAGCCGATGCCGGCGGCGGCGTCATCCAGATATTCACCCGCAAGGGTCGGCCGGGATTCGAGGCCGGGGCCTCGGCCACCCTGGGATCGGAGTCCTACGGCGCTCTGCAGGGCGCCGTGCGCGGTGGCGACGGTCACCTCGATTACGCCGTGTCCGCCGGCGCACAGCGCACCGACGGTTATCCGTTCACGAATGCGCATGCTCCGTTTGGCAATTACAACCCCAACAACGACGGCTTTCGCCAGACCTCGGGAAGCGCCAATGTCGGCTATGCACTCGCTCCCGATTGGTCGATTCGCATCCAGGGGCTCGATGCGCGGGGCGACGTGCAGTTCAGCGACGGCTACGATCCCACCCGTCCCGGGCTGACCGCGCGCAGCCGCATGGAAACCATCAGCGGCAGCGCCGTTCTCAAGGGCAAGCTGGCGCCGCAGTGGTCGACGACCTTGCGCTACGGCGCTTCGCGCGATGACGCCAACATCGATGTCGCGGTCTACGGTTTCGACCTGGGCGACTTTGCCTTGAACCAGCGGACCGTGAGTTGGCAGAACGACATCGTGTCGCCGCTGGGTACCGTGCTGGCCGCGGTCGAGCAATTGCGCCAGAGCGTATCGAGCAACGCCGTCGTGTTCCCGGTGGACCACCGCGATATCAACAGCGTGCAATTGGGCCTGGACGGCCATGCCGGTCCGCATAACTGGCAGGGCAATGTGCGCAGCGATGAAAATACCCAGTTCGGGCATCAGGTGACCGGTGCCCTGGCCTATGGCTTTGACCTCGCGCCGCAATGGCGCCTGGGCGCGTCTGGGGGAACGAGCTTCATCGCGCCCAGTTTCGACGACCTGTACTACCCGGGTTTCAGCAATCCCCTACTGCGTCCCCAGCATGGCCGCAGCGAGGAGGTGAACCTGCGCTGGAAGACGCCGCAGCAGCAATTGCGGCTGGCGTTCTACGAGAACCATTTCCGGGACCTGATCGTCTTCAACGGCATACTGCCGGTCAATGTGGCGCAGTCACGGATCCGCGGCAGCTCGCTCGAATACAAGGCCAGCCTGGGCGCGGTCACGCTGGGTTCCACACTCGACTTCATGGTGCCGGAGGACCTGACCGACGGCACCTTGCTGCCGCACCGGGCGCGTGATACCTGGTCGTTCAACGCCGATTGGCAGGTGGCCGCGGCCTGGTCGCTTGGCGGCAACGTGCGCGCGTCGGGCCAACGTTATGACGATCCGGCCAATGTCCAGACCCTGGGCGGCTATGGCTTGCTGGCACTGCATGCCCGATGGCAGTTCGCGCGCGATTGGAGCCTCGCCCTGCGCGGCGATAACCTGACCGGGCACGCGGTGGAGCCCGCGTTCGGCTATTACGCGCCGCCGCGGCAATGGTTTGCCACTTTGCGCTACGGGGGCATCTAGCCCTGGGGCAGATCTCCCTCGATGGCAATGATCGGCATTTTCCGATGATCCGGCACTGCAGCGATGGACGGCGCAGCCAAGGACGCCGCGGCCATGCCTAGCGCTGGCCTGTCACGCCGCGCGGCGCTGCCGATCCTGGCCGTTGCGGCGCTGCTGGCGCTGCTCGCGGCCTTGCGCTTTGGCAGCGTCAACATCAGCGCGGGTGACCTGCTTGCGGCATCCCTCGATATGGTGAGCGGCCGGGACGGCGGGTCGCTGGCCGCGACGCTGCTCGGGCTGCGCCTGCCACGCGCAGGCACCGCGATGGCCGTCGGCGGGCTGCTGGCGCTGTCGGGCGGGCTGCTGCAGTCGCTGCTGCGCAATCCGCTGGCTGATCCCTATGTGCTGGGTGTATCGGGCGGCGCGTCCTGCGCGGCCATGCTGGCGATAGCCGCCGGCGCGGGTGCCGCTGCCATCGCACTTTCGGCCGCCGGCGGCGCACTCCTGGCGCTCAGCCTGCTCTTTGCCCTTGCGCATCGAGCGCTGTTCGCGCGCGATGTCCTGCTCGATCCGGGCAAGGACAGCGCGATCCTGCTCACCGGCGTCATGATTGCCTCCCTGAGCGCCGCGGTACTGTCGCTGGTCCTATCCCTGGCGCCCGATGGCCGATTGCGCACCATGGTGTTCTGGCTGCTGGGCGACCTGGGTGGCGCCACCAGTCCCGTGCTCGCGGCGCTTGCGCTGGCGACCTGGCTGGTCCTGGGGCTGGTGGCCCAGCGCGATGCCGCGGCGCTCAATCTCATGCTGGGCGGCGACCTGCAGGCCTACACCCAGGGGGTACCCACCACCCAGGTGCGGCGCCGGCTGATCATCGTCACGGCCATCGCTACCGGCATGGCCGTTGCCCTGGCCGGTGCGGTTGGCTTCGTCGGTTTTGTCGCGCCTCACTTGGTGCGTCGGGCGGTCGGTGCCGATCCGCGCCGGATGTTGCCGGCCGCCTCCCTCCTGGGCGCCGTCCTGGTCCTGGTCGCCGACACCGTGGGCCGCTGCGTCGCCGCGCCGCTGCAATTGCCGGTAGGGGCACTCATGGCCCTGATCGGTGTACCCGTGTTCATCTGGCAATTGCAACGTCCGTGAGCACGCCGCTGATCTCATGCCGTGGGCTGGAGATCCGCGCGGGCGAGCGGTGCCTGGTGCGGGCACTCGACTTCGACGTCGCTCCGGGCGAGCGCTGGGCAGTGATCGGTCCCAATGGCGCGGGCAAGACCAGCCTGCTGCTGGTGCTCGCCGGCGCGCGTCCTGCGCAGGACGGCACGGTGCAGCTCTCCGGACGGCCGCTGGCGCAATGGAGCGTGCCCGACCTCGCGGGCCTGCGCGCGATGGTTGCAGACCGCTGGATCGATCCGTTTGCCACCAGGGTCCTCGACACGGTCCTCGCGGCCCGGTACCGCCTGAACCTTGGCGCCGCCCGGCCCGCTGCCGCGGACCGGGCGCAAAGCGTGGCGCGCGACTGCCTGGGCGTGATGGATTGCCTCCACCTTGCGGACCGCGATGTGCGCCATCTGTCGCGCGGCGAGCGCCAGCGCGTGGCCCTTGCGGCGGCGCTGGCCCAGGAAACCGCACTCGTCCTGCTCGATGAGCCCATCTCCCACCAGGACCCGCGCCACCAGACGCAGGTGCTCCAGGCGCTGCAGGCCCGCGCCGCTTGCACCTACGTGGGCGCCCTGCACGACATCAATGCCGCGGCGCGTTTTGCCACCCATGCGCTGCTGCTCCATGGCGATGGCCGCTGGGTGGCGGGGCGCGCCGGCGAGGTGCTCACCCGCGAAACCTTGTCGCATCTTTTCGAAACGTCCATAAGCGAATTTATCTCCGGACCCCATCGCGTGTTCCTGTCGCAGGACTGAAGCGGTCGCATTGATGAAAAAATATGTGGCGCGCTTTTGCGATTCCGATATAGTCGCGTGCTTCACAAACAGCCTAGGGTCTTAACCTAAACAACCATGCCGGTGATCCTCGTCGCAAATTCAAAAGGCGGTGTTGGCAAGTCGACCGTCGCAAGCAATCTGGCAGGCTTCTATGCAGTGCGTGGTGAACGAACCATGCTGGGAGACCTGGACCGTCAACAGTCCGTCGGCAGCTGGCTCAAGCTGCGCCCCACCAACGCCCCGTCCATCACATCCTGGGATTTTTCGGACAAGGGTGTTGCAAAACCCCCACGCGATGTCACCCACATAGTTCTGGATACGCCCTCGGGCATAGACGGATCGGCATTGCGTGATGCCGTGCAGGTGGCGGCGAAGATCATCGTGCCCTTGCAGGCCTCGCTGTTCGATATCCATGCCACGCATACCTTCATCGGCAAGCTGGCCCAGTACGGCGCCACGCCCGCCAACGGCCGTGTAGCGGTCGTCGGCACGCGGGTCGATCCGCGCACCCGCGCGGCCAGCCAGCTGCATCGGTACGTCGAGGACGCCGGCATTCCCTTTCTGGGTTTCCTGCGCGACACGCAGAATTATGTGCAGCTGTCCGCGCAGGGTTTAACGCTCTGGGATGTGGCTCCGGCCCGGGTGCAGCCGGACCTGGACCAGTGGGAACCCATCATCAACTGGACCAGCAACGGCCGTCGCAAGGTCTAGCTGCCATCGGTGATTCTTCCGCCTGATGGGCGGAGCTGATGCCGCGCATCTGCGCGCGGTGTCAGCCGGTCAGGCGGACTTTCCCTGGTACTCAGTGACCGGCATCAGCCGGCGATGCCAGCTTGCGTACCTTTTCCACGACCTCGCACAGCGCCTGAGTGGCGTCCAGCACGCGCACGCTGCCGCGGTCGAGTGCGTCGGCATCCAGCGTGACGAGCTGCTGAGCCGATACCGCGGGTATCTGCGCGAATCGCTTCCAGCCATCGAGTGCGCCGTGATCCACGCCGCCGGGTTCCGCCGTCAGCAGGATCTGCGGCTGCCGGGCGACGACGGCCTCCGTATCGACTGTCGCCACCAGGGGCGCAAGGTCCTCGAACACATTGCGGGCACCGCAGGTACGCATGACTTCACTGGCAACATGGCCGCCGGAGAGGGTCATGAGGGGGCTGTGCCATACCTGGTAGAAAATCCGCACGGCGCTGCGCGCGGCATAGCGCTGGCGCAGGGCCGACAGCCGCTCCCGAAACTGCCGGGCTACATCGGGCGCGCTCGCCGATCCTGCCAGCAGCCCCAGGTTTTCTATCGATCGGGCAATCGACTCGAGGGTACGCGGCTCGAGCACGTAGACGGGCACGGCGAGGCTGCGCAGCGCCTCAAGGAGCGCCGGTGAATAGCCACTGCCCCACGTGACGATCAGATCAGGATGCAGTGCGGCGATACGCTCCAGGTCGATGCCCTGGGCCCGTGACACCTGGGGCAGGCTGCGGGCCGCCGCGGGATAATCCGAATACGCACTGACCCCGACTATCTGTCCGCCAGCGCCGACACTGAAGAGCAGTTCCGTGATGCCGGGCGAGAGGCTGACAATGCGCTGCGCCGGGCCGGCAAGGTGCACGGTGGCGCCGCTGTCATCGGTCACGGTCTGGGCGTGCGCCGGAGGCGCGGCCGCAAACAGGAGGGCGAGCGCCGCCGCCCAGGCCTGCCGTTTCACTTGGCCAGCACGTCCCGCATGGCGTAGAGGCCCGCCGTGCGGCCCGCGAGGAAGCGCGCTGCCTGCAAGGCTCCCTGCGCATAGGATTCGCGGCTCGATGAGCGGTGGGTGATCTCCACGCGCTCGCCGGCGCCGGCAAACAAGACGGTGTGGTCCCCGATGATGTCGCCGCCGCGCACCGCGGAAAAGCCGATGCTGCCCGGCGGGCGCGGGCCCACGTTGCCATGGCGCGCGAAGACGGCGTGCGGTTCCAGGTCCTGGCCGCGCGCCCGCGCCGCCGCTTCGCCCAGTTGCAGGGCCGTGCCCGATGGCGCATCGACCTTGTGGCGGTGATGCGTTTCGATGATCTCGATGTCGTAGCCCTCGGCGAGCAACTGCGCGCCCAGTTCCACCAGGCGCAGCATGGCCTGCACGCCCATGCTCATGTTCGGCGCCAGGACGATGGCCGTGTGCGCCGCGGCGGCTGTTATCGCAGCCTTGCCCTCCGCATCGAAGCCGGTGGTGCCGATGACGGCCGAGACACCTTTTTGCGCGCAGATGGCCAGGTGCGCGAGGCTGGCCTCGGGTCGGGTGAAATCGATGAGGACCTGCGCATGGCCGATGGCCGCCATGTCGGATGTTATGGCTATGCCCGACCGGCGCCCCAGGAAATCGGCGCAGTCGCGGCCCAGTTCCGGACTGTCGGGACGGTCGAGCGCTGCCCCTATCTGCAGATCGGTGCTGCCCAGCACGGCCTCGATCAACATGCGGCCCATGCGGCCGCT
>Ga0209067_10002190_pt1 | contig 11681 bp, 11 predicted proteins | sample ColStrG_CSR_2013_FD_187199 | JGI IMG/M metagenome (GOLD analysis project Ga0209067, IMG submission 187199) | Freshwater sediment microbial communities in response to fracking from Pennsylvania, USA - Cold Stream Run_MetaG_CSR_2013 (SPAdes)... | ecosystem: Environmental > Aquatic > Freshwater >... | reverse complement strand
TCCCATTCCGAACACAGCAGTCAAGCCCACCAGCGCCGATGGTACTTGGGGGTCCCCCCCTGGGAGAGTAGGTCGCCGCCGGGATTTCTTGAAAGACCCCCACCTCACGGTGGGGGTCTTTCGCATTCCGCGGAATGACTGGAGACGGGAACCTGTTCAAGCAGCAATGTGGCCCTGATGTGGCCAGAGAAACAAATGCCACTCGGTTAGGAATTGTACGTGGTCGCCTAGGAATGCGCGATTGTTACGTTCTCGCCGAGGGGCGACTAATTGGTAATTGTCACCGAATAGTTACCGGTGAGGACGCTCGACGCGGCACCCACCGAACAATTACCTACGTCGCCATATGTGACTCCGAGCCACGTTGATGGCGTCACTGGCCCGCCATTGCACGAGTAGTTGAATTGGTGCAGGCCCTGAATAGAGCCGGGATACGACATGGCGACGTAGAAGGAGTCCCCGGCCAGGAGTTGCACGGAGCAACTGGCATTCGTGCCACAGGTAATGCTCAGCGAGGAATTCGTGGTGTCGTTGACCGCCACAATCGGCGGATTAATGGAGGTGTCGGTCACGGTGACCGTGAACTTCACCGGCGTACAGGTGATGGTCTCGACGCCGGTGACGGAATCGGTCTTGATGGCGATGGTCGACGGAAAACCGTTGTAAGAACAGGGCGTGCCCTGGAGCGATGCGATGGTGGCGGGTCCGGGTACTCCTTGGGGACCCGTTGCGCCGCGCGGACCTGGTACTCCTTGGGGACCCGTTGCGCCGCGCGGACCCGGTGCTCCGTTCGCGCCTCGAGGACCGGGTACGCCACGGAGTCCCACTGGTCCCGATTGGTTCCACTCGATGGCCGTCGATCGTCCCGCGCACTTCGCGGTCGCCGCGAAGGAGACGTTGGAGAGCGTCTTCGTGGCGAGGTTGAGGCACGCCGAAAAATGCTTCGGGACCGCGGCACTGTTGGCCGCCTGGGCGACGACCACACCACCTGAGACGACGAGAAGAGTCGATAACAACACTTTGAAGGACCGAGCGAGTTTCATGACGCCTTCCTGGTCTCTCGCTTCGCGCGCGAGGACCTATGAATCTCGTCAAAACTTACGTCACCTCGAGGACACGTCCGTGAACCCGGCCCGTCCCCATCAGCGAAATTGAGAGTTCCCTCAGAAGCCTGACGCCGGGCGACCCGTGGCTTCGTGACTTTCGCCCTAGGTCGTCGTCAGAGAGGGGGGAGTAGGTTGCGTCTCAGATGACGTGTTGTGGGGGGGGTCGCGGTGGGTGAGTACCAACGAATCTGGCGAGAGAGCTTGGAGGACCCGACCACCTTTTGGGGCGATGCGGCGCGCGGCATCGATTGGTTCACTGCGCCTCAGGACGTTCTCGACGCGCACGACGCGCCCCACTATCGATGGTTCGTGGGCGGCGAGCTCAACACGTGCTACAACGCCGTCGACCGACACGTGGTCGCCGGGCGGGGTGGACAGGCCGCTCTGATCTACGACAGCCCCGTCACCGGTGTGCAGCAATCCTTCACCTTCGATGAACTTCTCGACCAGGTCGCTCGTTTCGCCGGTGTCTTACGGTCGCTCAACGTCCAACAAGGCGACCGGGTGGTCATCTACATGCCGATGATCCCCCAAGCGGTCATTGCCATGCTGGCCTGCGCACGACTCGGGGCGGTGCACTCCGTGGTGTTCGGAGGATTCGCCGCGCGCGAGTTGGCGTTGCGAATTGACGATGCGCGACCTCGCGTGGTGATCTCCGCCTCCTGCGGGATCGAAGTCAATCGCGTCATTGAGTACAAGCCGCTCCTCGACGCGGCGCTCGATCAGGTCCAGCACGCGCCCGAGCACTGCGTCATCTTCCAACGCCCCCAGGCCACGGCGACGTTACGGCCCGAGCGTGATCTCGACTGGAACATGTTGATGGAGTGGTCACGGCCGGTCGAGTGCGTCGCCGTCAAGGCCACCGATCCGCTCTACGTCCTCTACACCTCTGGCACCACGGGTCGCCCCAAGGGCGTGGTGCGAGACAACGGTGGACACGCGGTGGCCCTGCACTGGTCGATGGCCAATATCTACAACACCCACGCCGGTGAGGTCTTCTGGGCGGCGTCGGACGTCGGGTGGGTCGTCGGCCATTCCTACATCGTGTACGGCCCGCTGCTCGCCGGTTGCACCACTCTGCTCTACGAGGGGAAGCCGGTCGGCACGCCGGACGCCGGTGCCTTCTGGCGCGTGATCGAGCAACACAAGGTCAAGACTCTCTTCACCGCACCCACGGGCTTTCGCGCTATCAAACGCGAGGACCCCCACGGACTGCTCCTGCACGACTACGACCTGTCGCATTTGCAATACCTCTTCCTCGCGGGTGAACGCACCGATCCCGAGACCTACCACTGGGCGACCGAGATGCTCCATATCCCGGTGACCGACCACTGGTGGCAGACCGAGACGGGCTGGGCCATCGCCGCCAATTTGATGGGTCTCGAGCCGATGGCGGCCAAGCCGGGCTCGGCCACTAATCCGGTGCCGGGCTACGACGTGCGAATCGTCGACGACGCGAACCAACAGGTGCCGGCGGGCGGCGAAGGGATGATCGTTATCAAATTGCCTCTTCCGCCGGGTTGCATGGTGGGTGTGTGGGGTGACGAGAACAAATTCTTCGACGCGTATCTCTCCCAGGTACCCGGGTACTACCTGTCGGGCGACGGCGGGCACTTCGATGAGGATGGTTATCTCTTCGTCATGGGTCGGATCGACGACGTGATCAACGTCGCGGGACACCGCCTCTCCACCGGTGAGATCGAAGAGATTCTCGCTTCTCACGTCGACGTCGCCGAGTGCGCGGTCATCGGGGTCGCCGACAGCCTGAAGGGTCAGGTCCCACGAGGTCTCGTCGTGTTGAAACATGGCGTGGACCGTGACCACGCCGTCATTGCGGCGGAGCTCGTGCAATTGGTCCGCGAACACTTGGGTGCGGTCGCGAGTTTGAAGCAGGTCGACGTCGTCGGAGCACTGCCCAAGACGAGGTCGGGCAAAGTGTTGCGCAAGGTCATGCGCGCGATCGCCGACGGCGTGGACATGCCCGTCCCGTCGACGATCGATAATCCGGCCGTCCTCGACGCCTTGCGCCCAGTTCTCGAACCCGACTCCAAGGTGTAGTGGACCTCGCGGGGGTGCGACCATCGAACGCGTGGTCGAGACGAGTTGGCGTATTGCTAGTAGAATTGTCCGATGCCTTCTTCTAACCCCGCCCCTCGTCGCGCCTCCGGTGCCGGACGGCCCTCGTCGGGCGGCACCGGTCGCGGGACAGCGCGTGGTGGCGCCCCGTCGCGTCGAACGGGAACGTCGGCGTCACGCGCCCGCGACGAGCGCCCACGCGGCGCCGGTGGCGCCGGTGGGGTGAGCCGAGGTGGAGAGCGACGTCCACCTCGCGACGGCGCCGAACGTCGAATTGATCGTTCCTCGAGTGCGGGTCGCGCTAGCGGTGGAGCGAGTCGGGGTTCCGCCGGAAACTCGCGCGCCGCGGGCGCCCCCTGGGCGCGCGGCGAACGCGACGCACCCGATCGCGGACCTCGTCGTTACGACCGAGGCGAACGTGGTGACCGTGATGAGCGTCGCCCCCGACCCACCGCGGCGGGACGCGGGGCGCCGCGGCGCGACGGGCGAACCGAGCGTGCCGGGGGAGAGCGTGATCGCGACGCGCGACCCTACGGTCGCCCGACTGACGCGCGTCCCACCACTCGCCCCTCGGCGCGTCCGGGGGAGCGTCGTCCCGGAGCGCGCGACGCACGACCCGGTGCTCGAGGCGATGCGCCAGCCAGCCGTACACCCCGTGACGCCAACCGTGCTCGGCCGAGTCACACGGACCGGACGGAGCGTTCCGGTCGTCCGCTGCCGCCCAGTAAGGGTCGTAACCCCGGTGCGCGCACCGGTCGCGCGCCTCGCGAACTCACTCCCGAGGAGATCGCGAAGCGTCGAGCCGACGCCTACGGTCGCCAGCAGGGTTGGGGTGGCGTGGCGCGCAAGGGCGGAATGAACATCTCCTCCACGGGCCAGGCGATGGAGGTCACGCCCAGCGCCGGTCGTACTCCTGATCCGCTCTCGGACTGGGTGGAGGAAGTGCGACCCACTCGTACGCCGACTCCGGCCAAGACCGCCAAGGCCCGCGCCAAGTACGCGTTGCCCGGCGACGTGGCCGCCGACGTGCGCAAGGCCTTCATCGGCACCGCCTACATGCGCGAGAAGATGGTAATCACCCTCACCAAGGCGGCCGAGGGTTATGACCGCAAGCGCTACGAAGAGGCGTTGCGACTCGGACGCATCGTGTCCGACGCCGTGCCGGGCGTGGCCCCGGTGCGCGAGCTCACGGGTCTCGCGGCCTACCGTGCGGAACGTTGGAACATGGCCAAGATTCATCTGCGCGCCCACTTCACCATCACGGGTGACCCTGAGCACCTCCCCCTGGTGATGGACTGCGACCGCGCCAATCGGCGCTTCCGCGCAGTCGAGAAGACGTACGATGAGGTCGTCGACAACGAGCCCACCGCCGACGTGCTGGCCGAGGCGCGCATCGTCATGGCCTCGGCGTTGGCCGACCAGCAGCGCTACGTCGAGGCGATTGACTTGTTGGTGCGCGCCGGCGGCACGAAGATACTGCGCAATCCCGCCTACCGTCACGTCCGCATGTGGTACGCGTTGGCCGATATTTTCGACCGGTCGGGCGATCAAGTCTCGGCGAGAGAACTCTTCGCTCGGGTGGTGGTGGCCGACCCTGACGCCTACGACGCGCAGGATCGACTCAATGAGCTCGGCGCGGGAGCGGTCAAGAAGAATCGCAAACGCCGCACGACGCCGGTGTCGAAGAAGAAGGTCGACTGACTCGACGAGCAGAGATAGTTCGTATCGGCGCACGGTCGCCAATCTCGCCGACAGCGAGGACGTTTCGAACAAAATTCAGCCATCGTTGTCCGGTAGACTGGCCCCATGGATATTGCAGCACTCTTGGGCGACGACGCGTCGCTGTTACTTGACCACACCGCCACCGCCTTTCCCAAGGAGTGGCTGACCGTCCCGGGTCCGAATTTCATCCAGGACATCTTTTCCCAGAGCGACCGCACGCCGACGGTGTTGCGTAATCTGGGCACCCTCTACAACCACGGGCGACTGGGGGGCACGGGTTACGTGTCGATCCTGCCCGTCGATCAGGGTATCGAGCACTCCGCGGCCGCGAACTTCGCGCCGAACCCGGAGTACTTTGACCCGGCGCGCTTGTGCGACCTCGCCATTGCCGCGGACTGCAACGCGATCGCGACCACCCTGGGCACCCTGGGCATCGTCGCGCGCCGCTACGTGCACCGCATTCCGTTCATCGTGAAGATCAACCACAATGACCTGTTCCGCTACCCCAACACCTACGACCAGCGCCTCTTCGCCTCGGTGCAGCAGGCGGCCGACCTGGGGGCCGTGGGCGTGGGTGCCACGATCTACTTCGGCTCCGAGGGTTCGATCCGCCAGATTGAAGAGATTTCCGCGGCATTCGCCGAGGCGCACCGTTTGGGCCTGTTCACCGTCCTGTGGTGCTACACGCGCAACGACGCCTTCAAGACCCCCGAGGCTGATTACCACGTGGCCGCCGACCTCACCGGCCAGGCCAATCACTTGGGCGTGACGATTGAGGCGGACATCATCAAGCAGAAGCAGCCCGAGAACAACGGTGGCTTCAACGCCCTCAAGTTCTCCAAGACCAATCCCAAGGTCTACTCGGAGTTGACGACGGACAACCCCATTGACTGGACCCGTTGGCAGGTCGTCAATTGCTACGCCGGGCGCATCGGACTGATCAATTCCGGTGGCGAAGCCAAGGGCGACAACGATCTCGCGGGCGCCGTGCGCACGGCGGTCATCAACAAGCGCGCCGGTGGTCAGGGATTGATTTTGGGTCGCAAGGCCTTCCAGCGTCCGATCGATGAAGGGGCCGCCCTCGTCCACGCCGTCCAGGACGTCTTCCTGGATGACTCCATCACCGTCGCCTAGTACTCTCCAGCCCATGGAGAGCGAGGTGCGCGATGCGGGATGGCGCACGTGGCCCAATCTGGTCACGGTCGTCCGGCTCGCCCTGATACCGGTCTTCTGCTGGCTCTTGTTCTCGACGAATCACCGCGCGCTCGCCGCGTGGTTGCTGGCGTTCCTCGGGGCGACCGATTGGATCGACGGCTGGCTCGCGCGCACGCTCCATCAGACGTCCACGGTGGGCAAGATCCTCGATCCCGCCGCGGATCGCGTCCTGGTGATGGTGGGCCTCGTCTCGGTGGCCGTCGCGGGGGGAGTGCCCTGGTGGTTCGCCGGGGCGACCTTGACCCGCGAGGTGCTGGTGTCGGCGTTGACGCTGCTCCTGGCTGCCCTGGGGGCGGCGCGCATCGACGTCCTGTGGTGGGGCAAGGTCTCAACGTTCATGCTGATGGTGACCTTCCCGATGTTCCTCGTGACCACCAACGCCCACCACGCACCGTTGACGTCGCTGCAGCACGTCCTGCGCGACCTGACGTGGGTGTACGGGTTGGCGGGCCTGAGCCTGGCGTGGGTGGTGTTCTTCAGTTACATTCGTCCCGCCTCGCGGGCCCTGTCGACCGGGCGCGCCGCCCGACGGGTGAAGTAGATTCTCTAACCATGCAGATTCCTTCCGAACTCCGTTACTCCAGCGACCACGAGTGGGCGAGCGTCACCGATGCCGTCGTGCGCGTCGGCATCACCGACTACGCCCAAGACGCCTTGGGTGACGTCGTGTTCGTCGAACTCCCCAAGGTGGGCACCGTCGTCGCGGCGGGAGCCACGTTGGGGGAAGTCGAGTCCACGAAGTCGGTCTCGGAGATCTACGCGCCCGTCGGTGGGACCGTGATCGCGGTGAACGACGCACTGGTGGCGGCGCCCGAATTGGTGAACGCCGATTGCTACGGAGCCGGCTGGCTCTGTGAGATTTCGGTGGACGACGCGGCGCAGTACGGCGCGCTGCTCGACGCTGAGGCGTACCGCGAACTCACGCACAACTAGCCCCGGCGACCGGGCGAAAACGTAAGTAGTGTGATGCGAATGAACTGCCGTCGCTGCGGAGAAATCCTCAACGCCAACGCCAATTTCTGTTGGTCCTGTGGCGCTCCGCAACTCGACGCGAACTCGGCCGAGACCATCGCCATGCCCGTCGTCGCCGCCGCTGACGCCCCAATCACTCACGCCGATAAGGGTCCGGTCGGCGCGCACACTGACGAATTGGTCATCATCACCGGTAACGCGGCGGGGACCCGAGTCGAGCTCGTCAAAGACGTGACCGCCGCGGGTCGCGACGAGGTGAGCGATCTCTTGCTCGACGACGTGTCGGTCTCGCGACACCACGCCATCTTCACCCGTACCGCCAGTGGTCGCGTGACGTTGCGTGATCTCAATTCCCTCAATGGCACCTACGTCAATGGCGCCCGCGTCGAGGAGACGGCGTTGCACTCCGCCGATGAAGTGCAGATCGGCAAGTTCAAGCTGGTGTTTTGGGAAGCGACCGCGTGAGCACGGCCTCGACGCCCCTCAAAATCGGTCAGGTCCACGCCTTGTTGCGGCGCGACCACCCGAACCTCGAGTTGTCCAAGATTCGCTACTACGAGGAGATGGGTCTGGTCGCGCCGGCGCGCAGCCGCAAGGGATACCGTCTCTACTCCGAGCGCGACGTCGAGTGCCTGCGCGAGGCCATTCGCCTAGCCGACGAGGAGTTCGTTCCGCTACGGGTCATTCGCGTGCGGCTCATCGAACAGGGTCTCCTCAAGGATGAGCGACCAGCGCTGCCCGCCTCTCGACCGGCGGCGCGCGTGTCACCCGCGAAAGTGGTGTCGATGCCGGTACCGGCGCCCGCACTGCCCGCTCGCTCGCTGACCCCGGTGCCCGACGCCGACCGCCCTGATGATCCCGCGCGGGCGGAGTCCGTCGCGCCGGTCGTGGACTTGACTTCGATAGCCAGCGCGCCCGAGCCCCTGACGGCCGCGCAATTGCTCGACGCGAGCCAGGTGTCGCCCGACATTCTCAATAGGATCCTGTCGCTCGCCCTGGTGACCCCGGTGACGCGGGGACGCGAGTCGCTCTACTCCACGGACGACATCGCTCTCGTGCGGGTCGCCGCCACATTGTTACGCGATGGCGCGGACCCGCGCATCCTGGGCGCGCTGCGTCGGGTCGTGGAGCGCGAAGTGGGCATCGTGGCCGACCTGGCGGCGGTGGCGACGCTCAAGGGTGACGAGGCCGAGGTGGAGGCCGTCCGGCGCGGTATCGCGCACGATGTCGAGGAGTTGCGCTCGTTGCTCTTCGCGCGTTCACTCGGCGAAGTTTTCCACCCGTAGGGCGGCGCGACCTTTCGGGTCGAGGTCTAGGCTGGCGGCATGGTCGAAGTCGTGCTGCGAGCGGTTCGGGTTGACGTCGGTACGTCGACGCCTCTCCTCCTGCTCGAGGAGGTAGGGGGTGACCGCGTGCTACCGATCTTCATCGGTGCGCCCGAGGCCACGGCCATCGCGTACGCGCTGCAGCACATCGACACCCCTCGGCCGATGTCCCACGACCTGCTCGGCAACGTCATCACCGCACTGGGGGCTCGCGTGTTCGCGGTGGAGATCACCGAACTCGTCGACAACACGTTCTTCTCGAATCTGCGTCTCTTGCGCGATGGTCGAGAGATCTTGGTGTCCGCGCGTCCGAGCGACGCCGTGGCCCTCGCCCTGCGCGTCGGGGCGCCGTTGCTCGTGAGCGACGAGCTGATGAACGCCGAAGGTCAGGTCATGGAGTTGGGCGACGACGACGAGGCCGACGCCCCCGAGGAGTCCGAGGCGGATCTGTTGGCGGAACTGCGCGACTTTCTGGACAACGTGCGGCCCGAGGACTTCGATCAGTGAGTCGCTCACTGCGTAACTTGCTCCTCGCTCTGTTGCTCGTGGTCATCGTGATCGCCACCGCTGGTCGTCACTACTGGACGACGTCGTCGACCACCACGACCTCCACGACGACAACCAGTACCACGACGACGAGCGTCGTGTCGAGTTCCACGTCCACGACGCTCGCGAACGTGACCTCGTGTCGCGGTTCGCAGTTCACGGGGGTCAACGTGGGCTCCCAGGGGGCCGCGGGGACCGGGTACGACACCATGACGCTCACCAAGGTGGCCGGCACGTCGTGCGTGATCGACGGCTATCCGCTCGTCACGATGCAGTCGGCGCAAGGAACCGTGGTGTCGAGCCAGATCCAAGACGCCACCGACTTTCCGGCGGGTCCGGCGTCGGGAGCGCCCGTCGCGCACACCATCGTGGTCGGGCAAAAGATCGACGTGCAGTTGCGGTACGCCGACCAGCCGGTGGGCACTCAGGTATGTCCGAGTGTCCAGCACGTCGACGTCCAATTCGTCGCCGGCGACGCGTCGGTCCCCGTCACGTTCGCGTACCCGATCACCGTGTGCGGTTCGACGGTCTCGGTGAGCCCGTTCTACCCGGGTTGAGCGTGGTCGCCCGACCCATGTCGAAGGACGGACGGTCGTGAGCACGGTCTCCCTCTTGGGTCACCCCACGTGGGCGAAGATTCCCGCTCGCGGGGGCGCGGCCGTGATCTTGCTCCACGGGGGTATGAGCTCGAGCGCGTCGCTACTGCGCACCCTGGGTCCGGGGCTGAGCAAGAAGTTCCGTGTCGGCGCCTTCGATCGCCGGGGGCATGGTCGCACGGCCGATACCGACGAGGCCTTCAGCTACGAGGCGATGGCCGACGAGACCATTGCGTTCTTGGAGTTGCTGGACCGACGGGTGCACCTGGTGGGTCACAGCGACGGGGGCAACGTGGCGTTGTTGGTGGGTCAACGCCGGCCAGATTTGCTCAAGCGCGTCGTGGTGGTGGGGGCCAACTATCACCATCGCGGACTGCTCGATTTCCCGTTGCTCTGGCCCGAGGACCCGGGTTTTGAGCCGTGGGCCCTCAAGTTCGCCGAGCAATCGCCCGACGGACTCGCGCGCGCCCGCGAGGTGTTGCTCAAGACCAACGCGATGTTCACCACCGGACCCACGATGACCCCGGAGGATCTCCGCGAGATCGCGGTGCCCGTCCTGGTGATGGCGGGTGACGACGACGTGGCCACCTTCGAACACACCATTTCGATGTTCGAGTCGATTCGCGACGCCCAGCTGTGCATCATGCCCGGTACGTCGCACGGCCTGTTGAAGGAACGCACCAAGGACAGCGTCCACTTCATCACGCGTTTCTTGACCCAGAAATTGCCGGTCACGACGTCGGCGCCGCTGCGGCGCGCCGCCGTCGAGTCGTTCCCCGGCGATTGACGGCCGCCGCCCCGGGTCCCTCGTGACCCCGGCGTAGACTGACTGTCATGTCCGAGTGGCCGCGGCGCGCACGCGACGACGTACGCCGGTGGTGGCGATCGTTACGCGACCTGACGAGTGACGCCCTGCTCTACGCCCTGGCGGCCCTCTTCGCCCTGGGCACCGGACTGACGTCGTCGGCCACGGCGCAGTGGCACTGGGGTTACCTCGCCGTGGCTCCCTACGCGCTGGCGGCGCTGGCGGCGGGGGCGATGTCTCGAGCGAAGTGGACGCCCGACCGCGTGACCCGCGCGCGGGTGGCCCTGGTGATCTTCGTGATCCTGGGGACCGTCGTGGTTCCCCTCGCGACGCTGGTGCACTGGCGCGACGCGCACCCCACCCAGGGTTTCGCCCAACCCGAGGTGATGGTGGTGGAGCGCGCCGCCGAGCACGTGGTGCACGCGCAGTCGCCCTACACGTCGTACTGGAGTGACGCTCACCTGGTGCACCCGGTGTCGGGCGTCGCCCCGTACGAATCCTTCTTCCCCTATTTTCCCTTGATGAGTGTCTACGGATTGCCGGCGGTCGCGCTCGGACCGACCTCACCCTGGGGTGACGCTCGCGAGGCCATGACGCTGGTGACGATGGTCCTCGGGGGGGTGTCGCTCGCCCTGATGCGCGCGACACGACGCCAGAAGATCCGCGTGGCGCAGTTCCTCGTCGCGCTACCCACCGGCGCACTGTTCTTAGCCACCGGCGGCGACGACATGCCCATCTTGGCCCTGTCGTTGCTCGGGGTCGTGGCGCTCCAGCGACGCACGACGTGGCTGGCCGGCGTCGCGCTCGGTGTGGCGGCGGCCTCGAAGCTCACCGCCTGGCCATTGGCGCTCGGGGCGGTCCTCGTGGCGCGTGACGGTCGTCGCGGCGCGGGAGTGCGCGTGGCGGCCTGGGTGGGCGCCGTGGGGATCGTGACCGTCTTGCCGTACTTGGTGGCCTCACCGACCGCCTTCGTAGCGAACGTGGTGGCGTTTCCCCTCGGACTGGCCCACGTCGCCTCGCCCGCCGCGAGTCCGCTGCCGGGGCATCTCCTGACCGGGGTGTGGGCGCCGGCGGGGCATATCTTGACGCCGCTGACCCTCCTGGTGAGTGGCTACCTGGCCTCTCGCTACGCCCGGACTCGGTGGCCCCTGTCCCTGTCGCAACTGCTCCTCATCTTGAGTGTCGTGTCGACGGCGCTGATCTGCGTCGCGTCGGCCACCCGCATCGGGTACGTGATTTACCCGGTCAATTTCGCCCTGTGGTCACTCGTGGTGGCCGAGGTCGCGGAGCCGGCCCTCCCCCAGATTCCCGTGGGCTA